>Ga0326727_10000114_pt1 | contig 342100 bp, 283 predicted proteins | sample MB2enrmetagenome_FD_207643 | JGI IMG/M metagenome (GOLD analysis project Ga0326727, IMG submission 207643) | Lab enriched peat soil microbial communities from McLean, Ithaca, NY, United States - MB29MY | ecosystem: Environmental > Terrestrial > Soil > Wetlands > Peat | place: USA: New York...
TCCGCTTACCTTATCGACCCCATCACCCGGCAGCGATGCCGGGTGCGGATTGAAACGCCTTCGGCTCCCTCATACACGCCGGTGTCTTGCCCATCACCCGGCAGCGATGCCGGGTGCGGATTGAAACCCGATTGCACAATCCAGGTTAGAGTCTGCGCTGGACCATCACCCGGCAGCGATGCCGGGTGCGGATTGAAACTCAATTCCTGGCCACGCGCGAGTATCAGCGTGCTGCCATCACCCGGCAGCGATGCCGGGTGCGGATTGAAACTCAAGGCAGCTCTCGATGAGGCTTACGGGAAGCTCCATCACCCGGCAGCGATGCCGGGTGCGGATTGAAACGGGTAGAGGCGCAGAAGGCAGGCGAAGATCTTCTCAGACATATTCCCCCCTGAGAATGTTCCTTGCACGGGCCACACGCAGCAGGTCGGCGAGTTTCTCTGCTTCGGCGCGCGCCAACTTCCGTCCGGTCGAAGTTAGCCGATAATATCGCCGCCGCTCATCGAGCGATTCCGATTTTTCGCTCAGATCGACTTCTTCGATCAATCCCTCTTCAAGAAGCGCCTGAATAGAACTGTAGAGCGTCCCGGGGCCGAGCCGAATGCGGCCGCTGCTTTGTTCTTCCACCTGGCGCATGATGGCATAACCGTGAAGGTCTTCGCCGGCGAGAGAAAGCAGGAACTGAAACGCGGCAGCGGGTAGCGGGTCAAGCTTTCGTTTGGGCATTGAGCTATCGATCCTCGGTATATCGATAATCGACTATCGCGCCACCGCAATCGGGTGTCAACATTCGTTTTCGCAGGCTCTGCAGCATGGAAATGAGGACACAATTCGCGGGGCGGTTGTCCTATATCCCGACGTGAATCCATGTGCCGGGCGTCCTTGGCCTGGATTTTCGGACCTGGGAGCCTGCTGCATTTTGTCCAGTGGGGCCATGGCAAAAAATTACGGGAGGAGGACAGCCCAACTTGTTCATCCGCCAAAGCTTCCCGCTCGCATGTTGCGGTTTATTCCTATCGATTCTGCAAACGCCCTGTCGTCTGGTCATTCGCCAACGTAAGCCTGAGCCGCTATGGGATTGTGAGCGAAAACCGAACCTCGTGCGTCCAAGAGTCAAGCTACCAGGCTCAGGCCACCCAGGCTTGGACCTGGCTCGTGGCGTGTGTATGTTGTAATGGTTCGCGCGATCTCTTCTGTATATTTGGTGGAGTGAATCCGTAACACTGGAGCAGCCCTGTATGTATTTACCTTTGGTTGAAGTTGGCCTCCATGCATAGCAGCGTCGCGGCTTCTGGAGATAGAGGGAGCTTCTCGAATTCCGTGATCGTAGCCGATCGCAGCCAGGTGCTCCCATCTGGGACATGGCAAGCTCAGATGGCTTTCTATGCCCTTGCCCTTTCGCTCTTCGCAGCCGGCTGCCGAACAAATACCGCCAGCCTCTCCCTGAATTCTTCCTCCCTCCCGGCAACTCCCAACATGACCCTGCGTCTCAAGGGAACCACCAGCGCCGTTGAATCTCGCGCCATTCAGGCCCCGCTTTTGGCCGGTCAGCAGGTGGGCACTTTGACGATCACCAAGCTCGTTGCGAGCGGAACCCGCGTCCGGAAGGGAGATCTACTGGTCGAGTTCGACCGCCAAGCGCAGTTGCGCGACTCCATCGATCGGCAGGCCGAGAGTGCCACCCAGAATGAAAACGTTTTGGAGGAAAAGGCCAAGGAGGAAGCTGCCGTGGCCAAGGATGAAACAGAAATCAAGCAGGCCGAGAGTGCCTTGAGCAAAGCCAAGTTGGAGATGCAGAAAGTTGAGCTGCTCTCGCGTATCGATGCCGAAAAGGCCCGCGAAGATCTGGATGAGGCCGAGGCGACGCTCATGCAATTGAAAACGACCTTTGCTTTGAAACGCAAAGCGGCCCAGGCCTCCATCCGCATCCTTGAGATTCAGCGCGACCGCACCCGCGAAACCATGCTCCATGCCCAGGCCAATGCAGCCTTAATGCAAATTCGCGCGCCCATTGACGGTCTGGTCGTCTTCAACACCATCTGGAAGCAGGGCCACATGGGCGAGGTACAAGAAGGCGATCAGGTTCGTCCCGGTGTGCCCTTTCTTCAGGTCATCGACCCCTCCCGCATGGAAGTTCATGTTCCCGTCAACCAGGAAGATCTGCTCCACCTCACGGTTGGGCAACAGGTTTCAGTTCACCTCGACGCCTATCCAGACCTGACCTTCCAGGGGCATCTGGATTCCATCGATCCTCTCGGGCAGAAGGGTGATTTCTCCCCCCAGTTGCGCAAGTTTTCGGCTACTTTTTCCATTCAGGGAAGCGATCCCCGGCTGATGCCGGATCTCTCTGCGGCGGTCGATCTCGCAGGCGAAAACAGCGCGGGGAGCCAATCCAAATGATGCAGTGGATGCTGAAAACAGATCGCAGGTGGAAGGCGCTGGCCGCCGTTGCCGCTCTGGCCCTGGCGAGTGTGGGACTCTATGCCCTGGCTCATTCCTCCAAGAAAGTTCCCGTGCTTCCGACCTTTCAGGTCAAGCGCGGCGAGTTCCTCGATGTCATTCAATTCCGCGGCGAACTGAAGGCGATGAGGTCTCAGACCATCATTGCCCCCGCCAATGCAGGGGACCTCCAGATTCTCAAACTCGTCCCCGACGGAACGCAAGTCAAAGCGGGCGATGTCGTTGTCCAATTCGATCCTTCACAAACGCAACAGAGCCTGGCTCAATATCAATCCACACTGAAGTCTTCGCAGGCCGAGATCGAGCAGGTCCGCGCCCAGGGCAGGTTGACCGTGGAGCGGGATACAACCGCAGTGGTCAAGGCGCGCTATGACCTGGCGGTGGCCAAGCTCGACGCCAGCAAGAGCGAAGTGGTTTCCAAAATCGAGGGAGAGGAAGCAAATCTGAAGGTGGCCGATGCCGAGCAGGCCCTGCGACAGGCAGAGATCCAGCTCAAGAGCGATCAATCCGTCGATGTCTCCGCAATCGACAGCAAGAAGCAGGCCAGCAACAAGGCAAATTATGACGCCGAGCGGGCGCGCAAATCGCTGGCTGCCATGACACTGAAAGCCCCAGCCAGCGGGACGATCAGCCTGCTCAAAATCTGGCACAACGGCAGCGAAACTCCCTTCAAGGCCGGCGAGCGCGCCTGGCCCGGCACCGCCATCGCCGAGTTGCCCGACGCATCGTCGCTGCGCGTAACCGCGCGCGTGGATGAAACCGAGCGGGGCCGTTTGGCTGTTGCCCAGCCCGTCGCGTTGCAACTCGATGCCATCGCGGACCGCCAATTCACAGGCAAGGTGGAGAGCATTGGCACGATTGCGAGTTCCGATTTTTCAGCTGGATGGCCCTTTCCGCGCAACTTCGACATTGAAATCGCAATCGATCAGGCAGACCCTCGTCTGAAGCCGGGCATGACGGTGCAGGCCACGGTCATCGTCGATCGCATCGCCGATGCCATCACCATTCCGGCGCAGGCTTCCTTTGTCAAATCCGGTCAGACGGTCGTCTATGTCTGGGCAGGCTCCGCTTTTAAGGAGCGCGCCATTCAGATTGAAAAACGCAGCCGGGATCGCGTTCTGGTGGCCAACGGACTACGCGCTGGAGACCTGGTCTCCCTCAAAGATCCAACGGTGAAGGAGTAAGAGGGCGAGCATGAGACGCCATCGGGTTTTCACATCAGTCATCGTTGCCGTGCTCCTCGTCAGCCTCGTCGGCGCAGTGGTCGCTGCCAATCGCGCCCATTTGACCTCGAAGAGAGACGAAGTCCCGCTGGCCGTGGTTAAGCGCGGCTCGCTCGATCTTGAGGTTCATGCCACAGGCGAACTCCGCGCCAGCCACGAAATGATGCTCACCGCTCCAGCCATCGGCGGCGACTCGTTGCAGATCACCGAACTTGCGCGCACAGGTGGAATGGTCAAGAAGGGCGACCTCGTTCTTGCATTCGATCCCAGCGAGCAGCACTACAAGCTGGAGCAGAATCATTCCGAATTGTTGCAAGCCGAGCAGGAGATCGCCAAGGCCAGGGCGGATGCCGTCGTTCTCGCCGCTGAAGACCAGGTGGCCTTGCTCAAGGCTCGCCACAGTGTGCGCCGCGCCGAACTGGACGTGCAGAAAAACGAACTTGAAAGCAAGATCGACGCGGACAAGAATCTACTCGCACTGGATCAGGCCAGGCGCGTACTGACGGAGTTGGAAAAGGACACCGAGTCGCACAAGGCCACCGGCCAGGCCGCAATCTATCTGGCGCAGGAGAGATCCAACAAGGCCAGGCTGGCCATGGAGCAAGCGCAACAGAATCTGGAAAAAATGAAGGTTGTCGCGCCCATGGATGGGCTCATTTCGATTCAGAAAAACCAGCAGGCAGCGGGCGGAATCTATTTCACCGGAATGAGCCTCCCGGATTTTCGCCCCGGAGATCAGGTCTATCCCGGCAGCGCCATCGCCAATGTGGTAGACCCGATGAGCCTTGAACTCACCTCCAAAGTCAGCGAGCAGGACCATGGCAACATCCGGCAGGGAGAGCCCGTCGAGGTTACCTTCGATGCCTTGCCGGGCCGTGTTTTTCATGGCGTTGTCAAGAGCCTGGGCGGAATGTCGGTGCGTCAGATGTTCGAGGCCAGTTCCAGCGGCGGCTTCGAAGTGGCCATTCAGGTGACCGAGAGCGACCCGCGTCTGCGCTCCGGTTTCACCGCGCAGATTCTCTTCAAGGGCGGGAGCCTGTCCGATGTGATGACCATTCCTCGCCAGGCGCTCTTCCTCAAAGATGGCAAGCGCATCGTCTATGTCAAGTCTGGCAATGGCTACGATCAGCGCGAGGTCAAAATCAAGAGTCAGAGCGAGAGCCGAGCGGCTGTGGGAGGCGTCGATGCGGGCAGCATGGTCGCCCTCATCGATCCCACCGCACCGCGCAAAACCTCTGCCGGCAGTTCCGCAAACGGCAGTATCGAAGGGACCCCTTAATGGCCGCGATTGAAACGCTGATCCCGGAACGCTTCCTGATCGCCTACCAGCAGTGGATGCGGGATGTGCAACTCGGCGTTCAGAATCTGTTGTTGCACGGATTACGCTCGATGTTGACGATGCTGGGCATGATCTTCGGCGTCGCCGCTGTCGTGGCCATGCTCTCCATCGGCGCAGGCGCGCGTCAGAAGGTGATGGCCCTGATCGAACAGATGGGCGTGCACAATCTGATTGTCGAAGCCAAGGAAACCATGGAGTGGCAAGCCCATCAGAAGGTTCGCAAGATCTCGCCCGGCCTTACTCTCCAGGATTACCGCGTCATTCGCGACGATGTCGATGGCATTGTCGATGCGACTCCGCGCAAACGCCTTACCCCGCAGAAGATGCTGCCCAAATCGCAGCGCGACATGCCCGTTGTCTTCGGCGTCAATTCCACCTACCAGCACATCGCAGGACTCAACGTCCTGAATGGGGTCTTCTTCAGCCAATCGGAAGACGATCAGGGTGCGCCGGTCTGCGTTCTGGGCGCCGCCGCCAAGTGGAACCTCTTCGGCGCCGCAAACCCCATCGGCCAGTACGTCAAAGTGAACGAGCAATGGCTGCGCGTCATCGGCGTGGTCGGTCCCTTGCTCAGTTCGCAGAGCGACTCCTCCGCCTCATCTTCCTCTTCCGATGTCAACAACAATATCTATATTCCGCTCAAGTCCTCCATGCTGAGGCTCGAAGACAGTTACAGCGATGTCAGGGACGAGATCGATGGAATCTATTTGGCCATGAGCGACAAGAGCAATCTCTCCGAGGCCGCGCAGGTCATCCACGCCGTGCTCGATTCTTCCCATCACGGCGCAGACGATTACAGCGTCATTGTTCCCGCTGAATTGCTCGCCCAGCAGAAGCGAACCGAGCAAATGTTCAACACGGTCATGGTGGCCATCGCCTCCATCTCTCTTCTTGTTGGAGGTATCGGCATCATGAACATCATGCTTGCCAGCATCCTTGAGCGCACGCGCGAAATCGGTTTGCGCCGCGCCGTCGGCGCCCGCCAATCCGACATTATCCGCCAGTTCGTTGTCGAGGCCACGATGATCTCCTTTGCGGGAGGCACCATCGGCGTGGTATTCGGATTCTTCATTTCGCGGGTGATAGCCTGGCTAGCCGGGTGGTCCACGATTGTCACGTTCAGTTCGATCGCTCTGGCGTTTCTTGTCTCGATTTCCGTCGGCCTGGTCTTCGGCATCTATCCAGCAACCAAGGCCGCGCGCCTCGATCCCGTGGAGGCGATTCGATATGAGTAGGCCGCCGAGCAGTGCGCTCGACCCCGCCGCGCCTTCGCCACAATTTTCGGTTCAGTCCAAGCTCACGGCAAACTTCCGGAGTCCTGCAATGAAGCTCATATACTGCGCAATTCTTTTGCTTTCGCTGCCCTTCGCATCGTCCTCGGCCCAGTCTCCGGAGAGCTATCGCGGTCTGCTGACCGCGCGCGTACGTTCAGAAAAACCGCCCGCTCCGGCGCATTTGCAAGCCTATGTACAGGACGGGAAGCTCACTCTCAGCCTGCGCGACGCCATCCTGCTGGCCCTTGAAAACAACAGCAACATCTCCCTTCAAGAGACGCAGATCGAGTACCAGAAATTCAATCTGCTCAGCGCCCATCAGCCCTTCGATCCGCAGTTGCAAAGCACGCTCAACATCAATCGCTATTCCACCCCCAGCTACAGCCAGTTGCAGGGCGTGGGCGTCTCCAGCAATGTCGCGGTGAACGCTCTTAGTCAAACCGGCCAGGTCGCTCTCTCGCAGACATTCACGACCGGAACCAACGTGCAGGCCAGCCTCAGCAGCGGCAAGTCGTCGACCAACAGCTCCTACGACTATTTCAACCCCTACTTCAGTTCCACATTCCTGCTTCAATTCACCCAGCCGCTGCTGCAAAATGCGGGGCGCTTCGTCAATACCGCGCAGTTGGTCATCGCCCGCCGCTCTCTCGCGCAATCCCGCTCCAGCTTCGAAGCCGAAGTCAACGACGCGATTCTTCAAGTCGTCAATCAGTATTGGTACGCTGTTCAGGCTCGCGGCACTCTCGAGGTGCAGAAGAAATCGCTCAATCTCGCCCAGGTCAGCTACGAACGCGACAAACGCGCCCTCGAACTGGGCGCCTTGCCGCCGCTCGACATCTATCGCTCCGAGTCAGAAGTCGCAGCCCGCAAAGTGCAGGTGATTCAGGCAGGCTATGCGCTTACCCAGGCCGAAGAAGCTCTGCGTTTGACCATCGGCGCCAATCAGGACCCGCAGTTTCGCTCCCTCGAGCTCAATCTTACCGAGCAGCCTCAGCCCCAGGGTTCCTTGCAGAGCATTGCGTTGGAACCAACCCTCGCTCTGGCCCTCAGCCAGCGCCCGGAGATTGAAGTTGTCAAAGACGCGCTGGAAAACGATCAGACCAGCATCCGCCTGGCTCACAACCAGCTCAAACCCAATCTCTCGCTCACAGGCTTCTACCAGAGCAGTGGACTGGGCGGGAACGAGTACAACCTGACTACCGGCCAACTGGTCGCGCCCGGAGGATTCGGCTCCTCCATGAACCAGACCTTTGGCTTTGGCTATCCCGGCTATGGTGGAACCCTTACGCTGAACCTGCCCATCCGTAATCGCGGCGGCCAGGCGCGCCTGGGCACTGCGCTGGTCTCACGCTCCCACGACATGTATAGCGCTCGCCAGATTCAGGAGCAGATCGCCCTGGAAGTCAGCGATGCTGTCCATCAGTTGGAAGAGGCAAAACAGGCGCTCGAAGCTGGCTACATCTCCTTCGACCTCGCTCAGAAGTCTCTGTCTTCCGATCAGCGCAAATACGAGCTGGGCGCAGAAACCAACTTTTTTGTCCTCGACTCGCAAACCAAACTCGCCGCCGCCGAACTCACACTGCTTCAGACGCAAGTCAATTATCAGGTGGCCCTGGCCGCCGTAGGTCATGCCACGGCCAGCCTGCTTGACCCCTATCACCTGAAGATCGCCGAGCTATCCAAGTAACGCAATTGATGAGGAGCAGGCCAGAACTCGGCGATTGCGCCGGTGAGGAAATCCTGGGCTAGTACCGTGTCTTGATGATTTCGTGCTTTCCCCGGTTTCCGAATGCGAGGGTGTCAAGTGCCGGGACATGGTTTACATTTTGTCTCCAGACATCCTTTACAGTTTTCCGATGCTGGGATGAAAATCAATTCGGCCGGTGAAGCGGAGGCGGGCTCTGCTGGAGAGCAGCCCACTGAGGAATAACCGGTTGCGACTCATCGAGACGGCGGGCTGGACGTGCTGGCTTTATCTGCAGGCTGGGCGTTGCGCGCGGCGAGGGCGATCAGCAGACCCGAGCCAATGATCAGCGATCCGCCGACCAGCATGGGCGGGCCCGGTTTGTCGTTCCAGACCAGGTAGGAGATCAATGCGCCGGTCAGCAACTGGGTGTAGTGGTACTGCGAGACGTTGCTGGCCGAGGTGTGCTTGACGGCGAAATAAAAGCTGAGCGTGCCGGCTGCGCAGAAGACGCCCATCGATCCCAGCGCCAGCCAGAGCGTGGGCGTGAGCGGCCGGGGGTGGAGGCTGGTGAGCGCCAGGCCGGCGATGGCCGTCACCACGCCGGAGCAGAAAGCAAGGCTTTCGGGCGGCTCGGTGCGCGTGAGCACGCGCGACCAGACCATGTTGACCGAAAAGCAGGCGACGCACACCAGGCAACTGCCGAGGCCGATGACGTCGATGCGCTGCGCATGGCTCCAGGGGGCGACCGCGATGACCACGCCGCAGAAACCGACGAGCAGGGCGAGAGCCTTCTTGGGGGTGATGCGCTCGCCAAGAAAGACGGCCGAGAGCACGGAGATGACCAGCGGCGAGGTGAAGACAAGGATGTAGAACATGGTCAGCGAAAGATGGCGGAGGGCGATGACCACGCAGACGTTGTTCGTCATGTCGAGCATGGCGCGCAGCACCTGGCGCACCAGCGAGCGCGGACGCAGATTGGCGAGGTTGCGGCGCACGGCGGCCTGCAGCGTGAGCGTGAGCGCCATGAAGAAACCCATGAAGGCGACGATCTCTTGGGGCGGCAGGCCATATTGCCCGATCCACTTGATACAACTGTCGCCGAGCACCCAGCAGGTGAAGCCGATGACCGCAAAAACGATGGCGGTCAGGTCGGAGACGCGGGCTTTCATCGGCGCCAGTCGCGGCGGGCGGCTCGGGATTGGGTGAAGATCGAATCGGACATGACGTAGTTTCAGGGTAGACGATTGGGGCGAGGGGGAAAGGACGATGAGATTTTTTGAACGCCGGGCGACTTCCAGGACCCATGCCGCTGTTTTTCAATCACGAACGGCCAACCCCGGATTGGGCGCGATTCAGAGTTCGGCAATAGCCTCAAGCCCATCAGGCCGTTCAGTGAACAAGCGGAGGCAGTTGAGCGCTCAACGAAAGGGTGAGGAGATCCCCCGGCTCTCTCAAGGAGCAAAATTCGTTTGCTCCTTTCCTTATTGCCCAGACCTTCGGTCTGGCGCTCCACTGCCGGGGGATATTTACAACGCGGCCTACTCGACGGCCAGGGAGCTACTCTTCGGCGGTTGCATAACGCCGCCCGTCGACGATCTACTCATGCGGGTGATTTGCCGAATATTACCCTCCTTTGGCGCATACTGATAAATAGAAGGGCAAAGCTGCGATCCCCTCATCAATCCGGAGGAAGCCAAGCGCCCGGTTCGCAACTCCGCCAGCCCGCTGACTTGCTGTCTTGCCCCCGGCAAGGGCAAAAAAAAGACATGCTGTTTTTGCCTGTGAAACTGTGAAATGGCGCCTAAACCATTCAAACCAAAAGCCGACTTTTGAAAACCTCACGGGTACACAGAAACTGTGAAGCTGTGAATCTGTGAAATTCCCGGCGCCCCCCGCTCCATTTCATTTTGCAACTGCGCCGGTTTATGATGAAGCCTCAACGGGCACGCAGATCGGCGAGGAGGTTGATATGAGCGAGAATCCATCTTTGGCGGCACGCAGGCAGGGCCGCCGCGAATTCCTCAAGGCGGGCGGCGCGGTCACCGCCGCATTGCTGGCGCCAGCGGCGCTGGCCGAGTCGCCGAAGGCTCTCCCCGGTCTTCCCTCGAACCCCGTAACCCCCACGGCCATGCCCACGCGCAACCTGGGCAAGACCGGCTACAAGGTCGGCATCTTCTCGCTTGGCGGCCAGGCCGCCATCGAACGCGCAAACAACTTCGACGTGGCCGTACCCATCGTCGAGCGCGCGCTCGACCTGGGCGTCAACTACATTGACACCTCGTCCATCTACGGCGGTCCCGATCGCTGGAGCGAGCAGTATGTGGGCAAGGTGATGGCCCACCGGCGCAACCAGGCCTTCCTGGCCACCAAGACCAAGGAGCGCACCCGCGAAGGCTCCCTGCGCATGATCGAGAAGTCGCTCCAACTGCTCCAGACCGACCACGTGGACCTGTGGCAGTTGCACGACGTGGGCACCATGACCGACGTGAACGAGATCTTCGCCAAAGGCGGCGCCATGGAAGCGTTGCTCGAGATGCAGCAGCAGAAAGTGGTACGCTACCTGGGCATCACCGGCCACTACCGGCCCGAGGCGCTGATGGAGTGCATCCGGCGCCATCCATTCGATACGGTTCTGATGGCCATGAACGCCGCCGACCCGCACCACTACAGCTTCAACCAGGAGCTGTTGCCGCTGGCCGTCGAAAAGCAGATGGGCATCATCGGCATGAAGATACCGGCGCGCGGGCGCATTCTTTCCACCTGGACGCCGCCGCCCATCGAGCAGCAGAAACACTCCTGGGAGGGCATGTCGGTGCAGGCCACCGGCCCCGGCACCATCACCATGCGCGAGGCCATGTACTACACGCTCTCGCGCCCGGTGAGCACGGTCATCGTTGGCTGCGACTCGATCGCCCAGCTTGAAGAGAACGTGCACCTGGCGCGCGAGTTCACGCCCTTGAGCGACGGCCAGGCGGCGGAACTGGTGGCGCGCGCCGAGCCCGTGTCGAAACCATCGCTCTTCTTCCGCTTCTACGAGCGGCCATAACCGCCCGCGCTGGGGCAGACGCCGCGCACGCGCTTGAGTGAGACCGCATCTGGGCGCCCCACCCTCGCCGCATCCTTTTCTTTGCGGCCCGGGTGGGATGGTGCCGTTACCCTTCGACTTTCAGGTACAGCCGATAGTGCTCATCCTGAATCGCCGTGAAGGGCCGCAGCGTGAGGTTGCCCGAGGCAGTCTTAGCTTGCCAATCGGTTGAGCCAGTTGAAACCTGGCTGGCGGCGAGCAGCTCCTGCCTGCCGATCTTCTCCGGAATCGCACCCACGCCGAAGAGCGCCAGCGGTCCATGCACGGCTGCCATCAGATCCGGATGCTGCGGGTCCACGGCTTCCAGCATCGTCGGCATGTCGAACTCGATCTCGATCCGGTCGCCGTTCTTCCAGGTGCGGTCGAGACGCGCGAACTGGCCGGGAGTTGGACTGGCGAGTGCGCGCTTCCCGTTGACGGCAACCGTGGTCTTCGGGCCGGCCCAGGCGGGGATGCGCAGGAAGACCGGAAATGCGCCAGGCTTTTCCGTCGAGATGGCAATCTGGGTCGTCGGCTGGTGAGGATAGTTCGTCTGCTGGGTCAGCGAGACGCGTTCGCCGCCCCGCGCCCAGGTGATCCGCGAGGGGACGAAGAGGTTGACATAGATGCCGCGTTCGTCGTGGAAGTAGGCGCTGATCCCGTAGTCCGCGGTAATCTGCGCAAAGGTCCCCGTGCAGCAATGCCACTTGTTCGGGTGATAGAACTTCGACCCGTCGTTGTTGTAGTCCGAGTAATAGAACCCGCGGCCATCCTTTTGGATCGGCTTGACGCCCGAGATGGCGTTATAGAGCACTTTCTCCATGCTGTCGCCGTAGCGGCTGTCGCGGGTGACGCGCAGCAGGTAGCGGGTGATCTTGAAATGAGCATAGGACCCGCAAGGCGTCTCGAAGCTGGCATGGGACTTGACCAGGCTCTGGCCGACTTCGCCGCTGCCGGGCTCGCGGAAGCTCTCGTCCGGGCCCCAGCCGCCGGTGGCAAAGCTCTGTGTGGTGCGCAGGAAATCGAAGCCGTTGCGCGCCGCGCGCAAATGCTTCTCGCTGCCCAGCACCAGATAGGCCTGCATGGCGCTCGACATGGCGTTCACGTGGCTATAGGCATGTTTGCCGGGCAGAACATTTTGCCCCGCGGCCAGCGGATCGAAGTACCAATCGTCGGCCAGGAAGCGGATGGCCAGATCGCGATAGCGGCTTCCCGCGCCGCGCTTGTACGCGAGGAAGAAATTCTCGGGCAGCGTGTATTCCTCGTCCCAGCAGAAGGTCTCGTCCTTGTGCGGCCGGGCGAATTTTTCCGGCCTTGAAATCGCCTTGGGCAAAAGATGAGGCAGAACGGCGTCCAGCGCGGCATCCAATACGTGAAGCGCGTTGGGATCGCCGGCAAACTCGTGCGCGTCGAGCAGTCCGATGGCGGTTTTGTCATAGGTGTAAGCGGGGAAGCGGTTGCCTTCGTAGAACCTGCCAGAAATCGCCGCCGCATAACCGCGCACCATACGGCGAACCTTCTCTTGCGTGGCTTTGTTGCCGGTGGCGGCATAGTCGCGCGCCAGCCCGGAAAGATACTGGCCAAAGCTGTGGCCGGGAGCGAAGCCGTGCATGTCTTTGAGGGGCACGTCGTCGCTCCAGTCGTACCATCCGCCCATATCGTCGCCGGGAGCGGGCAATCCGGCGCGCAAGCGGAAGGGCTTGAGCAGCATATCCTCGTCGAGCGCCGCATAGAAGGCGTGGTTGGTGTCGAATTGCCGGCGCAGCGGGCCTTCCAGCAGTTCGACCTCGCCGTAGCCGAACTGGCTAAGCAGAGGAGCGAGGGACGGAGCGGAGCTGATTGCGGCGAATGTGCTTTTCGGTGCGGCCAGAGCAGCGGCGGCAACCGCCGCGCCAGTTTTCATGAAAGTTCTGCGAGATTGGGTCATTTCTCTTCACCTGGGAATCGGACGGCTCCGTCCGCAGAGGAAACAGGCGGAGGAGACGGGAGCGTTGAGAGCGCATTCCTAAAGAAGCATAGCGCATGGAGGCTAGGCCGGGATCGTTCTCCGCCAGCAGGGCGCACCACGGCTTTTGACTTGCCGGTAGAACGGCATCGGGAGAAGGTTTTACGCGCTTGCGGGCGCCCCGTCCAGAGCCTTGCGCAACAAGGAGCAACGGTATCTGTCGAATTCGTAGGCTCCCGCCGCCGGAAGTTTCTGGGCTAGAACGCTCCCCTTATTCCAGGCTTCGCGCGCTTCTTCCCCGCGGTTTTCGATCCAGAAGAGCGCGCATTGAGCCAACCAGTAATCGACGCCGAGGTGGCGGGGCTTCTTCTTTTCCATACGCTCCCACCATTGGCGCGCGGTTGCAACGTCGCGGCGCAGAAATGCGTTGCCGAAAACAAAATCCTGGTGCAACTCGGCGGGAATGTCGGGAGCCGACTCCAGGTAAATTGTCTCCGCCTCGGTGAGCGCTGCGCATGCCGCAGGGATCATGCCGCAATCGAGATAGTGGTGCGCGGCAAACAGGCGCAACAGGAGCGCCTGTTGCCCCTGCGTAAAGTTGGCGGCTGCACGCTTGATTGCCTCGATGTCGTAGTCCTTTGGCCGCAGGGGCGTTACCAGCGTGGAACCCGCGATGTTGAAAACCCGGTGAAGGTCGGCCAATGGGCCGCCCCGTAGAAGCTGATAGATCCTCGCGCCATCGGAATACAGTGCCTCGGGCCGAACCGGAATCAGATTCACGGCAAATGAGACCAAAGCGAATGTGGCAAGAAAAGCGAGAAACTCCCACGCCTGCTCATACGAGCTTCCTTTGGCCGTGAGCACTGTGGCCAGCGCAACCATGCCGGTGCATAAGCTGGCCAGCGGACCGGCGGCGATCATGCAAATCTCGTCCTCGCGGCTCTGCTCCGGATTGGTGGGAACGATTGCGGTTGCGCCTCCCGAAGCAAGAAATTTTGCGAGAAGGAACTGAAACTTCCATTGGCCGTCGCGAATGCGCCATTGGAATGGTCCGACGATGAACGCCCGCAGCTTCATTCCGAGGGCCATCCCCACGGCGGCGTGGCCGGACTCGTGCGCCGCGGACTCAATCAACGCTGCGGAGATGAACAGGAACCAGAACTGAAATCCATGGATGAAGGGCAGATTCTGGCTGTGGCCCCAGTGGACCCACAGAGACTGGCCCGCAAAATATCCGGCGATTGCGAGTAGCCAGACGATCGCGTCGAGAAAACCGCTGGTTCCGTCGCCTGAGACCCGAGGGGGCTTGACCGTACCCAACGGCGTCTTCGTCATCGCGTCGCGAGGCGCAAAGGCCACCAGCCCAGCAACTCCGAGAGCCACAACGAGTCCATTAAAGATCAGGAAATGGATTCCTCCGCGCGGAGAGTAAGCCAGGATAGAGTACGTCACAATGCATAACGGAACGGACTGCAGGAGCATCGCCAGGCTTCCGGCAATTGCCCAACCCCTCCCCGATGGTTCTCCTTTCCGGATTCTCCACCACGCCATCCCATAGAGAATCCCCAACGCCAAGGGCAGTGCAAGAACAAGCCTGCTGAGCACTCCCAAGACGACCGCAAGGTCGAAAGGAATTCTCGAGGTGTGGATTGGCGGCAAGAAACCCTGCTGGTGAATTTTGTGCAGGAGGTGTGGAACGGTGCCCGCGGATGCCATAAGAAACACCAGCGCCAGGAACCCAAAGCACCTGCAAAGGAACTTTCTTAGCTTGAGCATGTGATTGGCTTACCGATCTTGGAGCAAGTTAGCCGGGACCTCCGGTTCGCTTTCCCGGCTCCCAGCCAATATACCCTGCCTCAAAAACGCCGGCGCAATCTATATTCCTGGTGTCACTCGTTACTCAATAACACGGCTGCGGAGAGTCCGGGGATTGCATGCGAATGCCCCAAAGCATGTTTGACGAGCCAAGACCTCGGCGAGTGCTTGCACGGATTTCCTTAATCGAGAACTCTGTCTGCCGTTCCCGCTATCCCAGTTGGCTGACCTTGACATGCAGATTCTCAAAATCCACGGTGCCCAGGCCGCGGGCGGCAGCCATCTGCAAGTAAGGCAGGTGCTCTGGGTCCAGGTTCCAATAGGCTTTGGCCACGTAGGCGTCCAGAGCCACTGGATCGGTTCCGGCGACCATGGTCTTCTTGAGGGCCACATCTTCCAGGTTGCCGCCGGTGGGGCCGTTGCGCAGCAGGATGCGGTAGCAGTCGATCATGGTAAGGGTCGGCAGCATGAAGTTGGCCAGGTCGGCCAGGCTCTGGTGAATCTGCTGGTGCAGCCGGTTGCGCTGGCCGCCCAGGATGCCGTACCAGTTCTTCATGCCCAGCGTGACGCCGGTGAGGCCGTGGTGCTTGGCGATGGGCATGTTGATGATCTTGTCGGCTTCAAGGAAAGGCGTGAAGACCGGCCAGCTCTTGAGCACCACGCCCTTGAGATCCACGTCGCGGTAAAGCTCTGGATCGGGAAGTACGACTTCAGCGCCCTCGGCGCGCGCAGCCGCTTGAATGCCGGATCGCTGAAAGCAGCGCCGGGGCTCGTTGCAACTGACATCGGTAACGATCACTCGTTTTGCGCCCGCCTGCCAGCACTGGCGCACCACCTCGGCCACGGCTTCGGGATTGGTGTTGGCGGCCTGCTCCGGAGTGCGGTCCCAGGCGATATTGGGCTTGATGACCACTACGTCCTGGCGGCCGACGAAGCGGCGGATGCCGCCCAGGTCTTCCAGCGCCCGTTGTACGAGAGCCCGCGGCTCTCCGCCCTGAACCACGGCCATGTGCGGCAGTTGCGGATCGGCGGCGGTGCGATGGTCGCGGCGCGCCTGTTCGGCCTGTGCCGGCAGCGGCCGGAAGCTGCGCTCGCTGAGCCAGACGCCTACGCCCGCCGCGCCCGCGGCCACGCCGCCCACACGGAGCAGTTGCAGCATGGCCTCGCGGCGCGTGAGGCCTGCTGTCTCTTGCGACTTGCGATCGGTTTCCTCGGCCATGGCGCTTCTCCTGGTAGCGAACGCAGTTAGACTTCCATCAAGTGGATGCGATTGGGATCGTTGACGCCCAGATTATGCGCGGCGTCGGCTGCGGTGGCGATGTAGCGCGGCGGACGGCCCGCGGCTTCAAATGTCGGCATCCCCACCTCGGCGCGCTTGCGCTCGAGCATCTGCCACGCGGTGTGGTCGATGGCCACGCGATCCTCTCCCACGATGAGAGCGTTGGGTTGCCAGAGCCGCTCGGGGCGGAAGCCAGGACCGCCGTCGTAGACCGAGGTCATGGCGTCGCCAATAGTGAAGCGGACCTTTTCGCGGACCACCGGAATGCAGTTCAGATCGGCCACGGCGGGGTTGCAGTTGCCGCCGTGCAGTTCATTCGGATGCTGGACGACCCCGTACATGTTCTTCATGGCGAAGGTGACGCCAGCCATGATGTGGTCCTTCAGAATGGGCAGCCCGATCACCATATCGCACTCGCGGGTGAGGAGCTTCGAGAATTTGACGTTCTTGGCCGACCCGAATGCCGCCGGCTGCTCTTCGTAGCCGGCCACGTCGGAGCCGTAGCAGCGGACGCGGCTGGGATCGGTCGAGATGGTCAGGCCGCAGGCCTCGAGATCGCGCGCATTGCGGTCCCAGACGATGATGTTGCCGGGCTTGACGCCGGCCTGCTGCAGCCGCTCACAGACGGCCAGCACCAGCGCCAGATGGGTCGAAATCCCCTTGCCGCCCAGACCGTTGGTCTTGAGGCCGATGACCTTGCCCACTGGAACGATGTGCTTCCAGGCCTCCACCGGGTGGTCGTGCCCGGTGTAGGCGGCGATGGCCTTATCGAGCAGATCGAGCACGCGTTTCTCGTCCAATTGCCCCCCCTGAGAGTGAAGCGACGGATCGCGGGCGACCACGACTTTAGACTTGCCTGTAGCGACATGCTGATCCAACATTCCGGCGGCCAGTCCCAACTTGCTCTGCGAGCCGAGCAGCACGGCCCCCGTGGCGGCGGTCTTCAGAAAATCACGGCGGTTTTTCATGGCAATCCTCACTTGTTTGTTCGGTTTTCGCTGTGGCCAGTGGTTTACAGTTTCGCTTCCACGCCGTGCGCCAGAGCCAGCAAGGCCTGGGCCGCGTCGGGCGTGGATTCATAGGCAACGATGCGGACCAGATAAGGGCCTTTGCGGAAGATGACGCTTTGTTCGTAAGCGATTCCGGCATCGCCCAGTTGGACAATCTTGGCGTCCTTGGTCTGCCCGGTTTCGAGGATTTTGCGCGCGCCCGCCGCGTTGCCCATGGTGTGCACGTCCACCACGGCTTCCAACTGGCCCCGATATTTGTAGTCGGAGGTCGAGGTAGTGACAACGCCCGCGGAGATGTACTGTTCGGCGTCGCCGTCGATGTACTGCCACAGATTTTTGGCTTCGAAGGTGCGCGTGTCGCCGGTTTTCTGCCAGCCGGCGACCGCATTCGATGCCGGGAAGGCGTCTACCGGAACCTTTTTGCATCCTGTTGCAACGGTGGCTGCGAAGGCGCCGAACACAGCGAGAGAGACCGGCAACATCAACGAACGAAAGTGAAACATGGGGTTCTCCTTTATTTCCTGTTCAACAGAATCTGGCTGCCGGGGGAACGGCTTTCGCCGATGCTGGTGACGTAAACGGCGGGGTGCTCCTGCAACGGGCAGGCATACTCGCATGCGCCGCAGCCCACGCAGCGGCTGGGATCGACGCGCGGTTGCTTGAGTGTTTTGGTGTTGCCGTCCGAGTCGACGACCTGTGCTTCCTCGACATAAATGGCTTTGGGCGAAACCGGGCACCACTCTTCGCAGACGATGCAATCGGTGGCCATGGCCCACGGAAGGCAGCGGCCGCGGTCGTAGAACGCGGTGCCCAGCCGGATGGGCTGGTTCTGCTGTTGCGCGCCCACGCCCACCACCCAGCCTTTTTCCTTTGGAGTGATCTGCCAGATAGCGCCGGTGGGGCACACCTCCGAGCAAAGTACGCAACTGGGCTCGCAATAGCCGATGCGCGGCACCAGCGTGGGCGTCCAGAGCCCTTCAATGCCGGCCTGATCCAGCGTGGGATGGAGCGCGGTGTTGGGACAAACCTTCATGCACTCGCCGCAGCGAATGCAGCGGGAGAGAAAATCGGGTTCGTCGAGCGAGCCCGGCGGACGCAGCAGCCGCTCATGGCGGCTTTTGCCCATGCCGGTGTTGGCGCGCATCAGCGGGACGATGGCGGCGCCCGCGGCAAGGCCAGTGAGGGCCTTGCGGCGGCCCAGGTCCGGCGATGCGACCTCATGCTCCTTGCGGAAGAAGCGGAATTGCAGGCTGTCGTGCGGGCAGCTTCCCACGCAGTTCATGCACATGAGGCACTCGGCCTTGCGCCAAGGCGCACCGCCGATGGGATCGTCGCCGCCCTGGCAGTGGAGCAGGCAGCGGCTGCACTTGTCGCAGGAGGATGCGTCCTTGTGCAGCCCCAAAATCGACCAGCGGGAAACCGCGCCCAGCAGTGCGCCTAGCGGACAGATAGCTCGGCACCACAAGCGGGTCACGCGCAGGCTGGCCGCGAGAATGGCAATAAACAGAACTCCCAGCGCCAGGCCTTGGTAGTAGTGCGGCTGGCGCAGATCGAGCACCGTATAGTGCAGAATCGTGTGCAGCGTATTGCCGGTCGCTTTGATCGCCGCTATGTGGCTGGTTTCGAGCGGGGTGAGCGCGGCGCCAGCGGCGGCGTTGAAGGCCGGCAAAATCGACAGTCCGAACGAGCGGACCAGCAGGCTGAAGGGATCGAGCCAGCCGATCGCCGCGGAACCGAAGCAGGCTGCAACGAGGCCCGCGATCAAAACAACATATTTGCCGGTTTGCCAGCGTTTGTAGCGATTGGAGTCAATGCGCTGCTTGCCCCGCTTGGCCTCGGAGGGCATATTGCCCACAAAATGCTGCAGCGTGCCCATGGGGCAGATCCAGCCGCAGAAGAAGCGGCCCAGAAAGAGCGTGGGCAGCAGGACGATCAGGCACCACACCAGGCCGCGATAGAGAGCGTGGCCGGCCAAGGCATTGACCAAGGCCACCAGCGGGTCCCACTCGAAGAACAGGCGTACCGGCGCGCGCAGTTTGATCTCGGTCGCGCCGCCAGGATAGATGCTCAGCGATGTGAAGAGCAGTAGGCCGAGAAACAGCAGCAGAAAGAAGATCTGCGAAATCTTGCGCAACTTCGGCAACCTGGAACGGACCAAGAAACTCCTCCACACGCCTCGGATGGGCGCTAGGCGTACAGGATGAATGATTGGCGTTCGGGCAAAGAGCGGACAGTGATCTGCATCACCTATTTCGTTTGCAGCGCGTTTTTATGGAATGCGGGCGGCCGAATGGGGCCACGAGTCTTCCCTCTTACATGCGATTGATGAGCGATGCGATGCAGGCGGCGCCGAAGCCGTTATCGATGTTGACCACGGAGACGTTGGGCGAACAGGTGTTTAGCATGCCCAGCAGCGCGGCGATGCCGCCAAACGACGCGCCATAGCCCACGCTGGTGGGGACGGCCAGCACAGGGGCGTTCACGAGACCGGCGACGACGGTAGGCAGCGCGCCCTCCATGCCGGCGCAGACGATGAGCACGCGAGCCGATTGCAGAGATTGCTTTTGCGCCAGCAGACGGTGAATGCCGGCCACGCCCACGTCGGCGATCAACTCGACCGTGTTGCCCATCAGGCGCGCGGTCACCACGGCCTCCTCGGCTACGGGCAGGTCGCTGGTGCCGGCGCAGACCACGGCGATGGTTCCCTTGCCCGGAGTGGCGGGCGCTTGGGTGAGCGTGATGGCGCGGGCCGTCTCATGGAACTCGGCGCGCGGCTCAACATCACGAACCGCTCGGAACATATCGGCGGAGGCGCGGGTAGCCAGCACGTTGCCTCCCGCCTGGGCCATGCGGGCAAAGATGGCCGCCACCTGCGCCGTGGTCTTGCCGGCGGCAAAGATGACTTCGGGCATGCCGGTGCGCAGGGCGCGGTGATGATCGAGTTTGGCAAAGCCCAGATCCTCGAAGGGCAGATCGCGCAAACGGTCCAGCGCCTGGTCAACGCCGGTCCGGCCCTCGCGCACTTCGTTGAGCAGCGTCTCGATTGCAGCGCGATCCATCAGTTCCTCTCCTTTGCCGCGGCAGCGTACACCTGCATCGCTTCCTGCATCACCTGTTTCAGGGGAACCGAGTGCAGCGAGGCGAGCATGCGGCAATCCTCGTATTCCGGCGACGCATTCGCGACAGCGCCGGAGGGCCAGCGGGCGATCTTGATGCCGACTTGGCCCCACTGGGTTTGCACCGTCACAAACTCGCGCGCCAGCGCCACCTTGTTTTCGAGCCGCCAGCGCAGACCGATGGTGGTGGTCTCGCGGAAGAGGAGGTCGCGCAGGCGGGGAAGGAGAGCTGGACGGCAGAGTACCGTGAGTTGCACGCCGGTGCGCCCCTTTTTCATCTGCACGGCCGCTCGATAGACATCCCACGCGCCGGCGTCGAGCAGGCGTTCGCTTACATAGGCAAGCAATTGAGGCGTCGAGTCGTCGATGACGGTTTCGATGACCGCAATCGGTTCGGCGGCGGCGGAATCCGCGGCCTCCTCGGTTTCGCCCACCAGCAGGCGCAGCAGGTTGGGCTCTCCCGGCGTCTCGCGGCCACCCGCGCCGTAGCCCGAAGCCTTGATGCGCATCGGCGGAATGGGAGCATAGCGCACATCGAACATGCGCAAGACAGCCGCTCCGGTGGGAGTCACGCGCTCCATGGGCTCGCCGGCCGCATAGACAGGCGCGTCGCCGAGCAGCGCCAGCGTGGCCGGAGCCGGAACCGGCAGCGTGCCGTGCTGGCATTTGACCGTCCCGCTGCCCACGTTCAAGGGCGACGAGAGCCAGCGATCTATGCCCAGCGATTCCGCTCCCGCGGCCGCACAGACGATATCGATGATCGTGTCGACCGCGCCAACCTCGTGAAAATGCACCTTCTCAACGGGAATGGAATGAATGGCCGCCTCGGCTTCGCCCAGCAGTTGGAAAGCGCGAGTGGAGCGCTCCTTCACGGCGGCGGCAAGCGGCGCGGAGCGGATGATTTCGAGGATCGCCGACAAAGGACGATGCTCGGCGTGGGTGTGCGCGCGAGGATGCTCATGCGCACCGTGTTCATGCGCGCCTTCCGCGTGCGAATGTTCCGCGTGGCCGTCATGGGAGTGTTCCGGATCGCTTTCCGCGTGCCCCGGAGCACCCACGTCCACTTTGGTTGCGGCCAACCCGCCACGGCTCACCTTGCGCATCTCAAGCCGCGCGCCCACGTTCAGCGCGGCGGCCGTTTCCTCAAGCAGGGTGAAGGGAACACCGGCATCCACCAGGGCGCCCAGCAGCATGTCTCCGCTTATGCCAGAAAAACACTCCAGATAACAAATACGCATCGCTTTGTGATTCTAAACCGCGGGCCAAGGCATTTTCAGAAAACGGGTCGCGTTTCTGGCGATGCTTAGGGTCGTCGCTCCGCGATCAATTCATCGGTTCCCATCCGCGGCATTTCTGAAAATGCGTTATGCGCTGCGCCGGGAGAGTACCTCGGCGGGCAGGATGGCATTCATGGAGCCGGAGCGGAATCCCGCGCAATCCAACGCGACGTATTGAAAACCGGCCTGCTTGAGGGCCGCTGAGATGGCGTCGAACATTTCCATGGAAAGGGCGCGGGGCAACTCGGTGCGGGCAATCTCAACGCGGGCCAGCTCGCCGTGATGGCGAACGCGCAGCTCGCGAAAGCCCAACTGGCGCAGGCTCTCTTCGGCCTTTTCAACCTGTTCCAGCACCTCGCGGGTGACGGTGCGGCCATATTCGACGCGCGAGGCCAGGCATGGCGCGGCAGGGCGATCCCACAGCGCGTAGCCGGCCGCCTTGGCCAGGGCGCGCACTTCCATTTTGGTCAGGCCGACCTCGGCCAGGGGCGCCAGCACGGCGTGCTCTTCGGCGGCGCGCTGGCCGGGGCGAAAATCGCGCGTGTCGTCGGCGTTCATGCCGTAGGCGATGTTTTGAAAATGGAGTTCGCCGCCCAGCGCCTCCATGGCCGCAAAGAGTTCGTCCTTGCAGTGGAAGCAGCGGTTGGCGTCGTTGCGCGCATACTCGGGCCGGTTCAACTCTTCGGTCGCAATCACGTGGAGCGGCATTCCTTGCGCGCGGGCAAAGGCGCCGGCCTGCTCCATGTCGCGCCGGGCCAGACTGGGCGAGTCGGCCAGCACGGCGAGCATGCGGCTGCCCAAGATCCGATGCGCCGTGGCGGCGAGAAATGCGGAGTCAACGCCGCCGGAGTACGCCACCATCAGGCTCTCCAACTGCCGCAACCTCGCTTCGAGCGCGCGCAGCTTCTGTGCTGTTTCCGGCTCCGCTGCAAAGGCGATATCGGGCGCATCCTGTGCGGATTCAGCAGCCGGAGAATTTGTGTGTGCAAACGCCGCCATACCGCCGATTATACCCTTCCGCCGCTTTTCGACGCCGCTGGCGCGGCCGCTCGAACGGCGCATTTGCCGCGCGCCGCACCCGATCCATTGCAGGTGTGCCGGGGAAGAGACGAGCCCGTTACGATAGGCTACTGAGGTGAAGTTGAAGCTGCATGCTGGAGGCGGCGAATGAAGATCGGCGTCAGTGCGTTTGCCTGGACCACCCAGTTGAATCCGTCACATCTGAGCCTATTCGCCAAGATCCGCGAGCAAGGGATCGACGGTTTCGAGATTCCGCTCTTCGATCCCGCGGAGATCGATGCCCAGCAACTCCGGCAGGCGTTCGAGGCAAGCGGGCTGGAATGTACGGTCTGCGCGATTCTTCCCGACGGCGTCAATCCCATCAGTCCGGATTTTTCGGTGAGGAAAAAGTCGTTGGCTCACTTGAAGCGGTGCATTGAGACAACCGCCGAACTCGGAGCGCAACGAATCGGTGGGCCGCTGTATGCCCCCATCGGCTATCTGCCCGGACGGCGGCGCACGCAGGACGAGTGGAATTGGGCGGTCGAGAGCTTTCAGGCCCTCGGCGATCTGCTCGACGCCAACCAGATCACCCTCGCCATCGAACCCGTGAACCGATCCGAAACCTTCTTCCTGATGACCGCAGCCGAGGCAAGCGACCTCTGCGCGGCCATCGGTCATCCCCGCGTCGGCGTGCTGATCGACACCTTTCACGCCAACATCGAGGAGAAGAATATTGCCGCGGCAGTGCGCTCCCTGGGGCCGCGCCTCAAGCATCTTCACGCCAGCGAAAACGATCGCGGCCTGCTCGGCTCCGGGCACGTGGATTTCCCGGCCCTCGTGGCAGCTCTCAAGGAGATTGCCTACGATGGCTACCTCATGATCGAGGGATTCGGCTACTCACCGGATGAACCGAATTCACTCGGCGCGCTTTGGGGAGATTTGAATGTATCGCCGGAAGATGTTGCATTCAAAGGCGCGGTATACCTGCGAAGGCTGCTGAGCCAGGGGCTTGCATCGAGCTGATTCACGCGGCCAAGGCACGCTCCGCGCGGGGATGAGTTGCGATGCCGGGCCGATCCTGCACTCTCCACTCCACCGGCCGCGATACCCTGAAGAGTATGCGCACGGCCTACATCGGAATGGGCGGCAACCTGGCCAGTTGGGCCGGACCGCCGGCGGCGACACTGGCCGCGGCTGTTTTGCGGTTCGATTCGCTGGGTCGCGTCGTTTGCCGCTCCTCACTCTACTCCACCGAGCCGGTTGGATTTGCCGAGCAGCCGCGCTTTGTGAATGCCGTGGTGGAGTTGGAGACCGAATTGGAGCCGCGGGAGCTGCTGCGCGGTCTGCTGGCGCTGGAACTGGAGTTCGGCCGGGACCGCTCCGCCGGCATTGCGAATGGCCCGCGCACACTCGATCTGGACATTCTGCTCTTCGGCGGCCTGGAGATTCACGAACCAGACCTCGAAGTTCCTCATCCGCGTTTGGCCGAGCGCGCCTTTGTCCTGGCGCCTCTCAACGAGATTGCGCCCGAGGTCATCGATCCGCGCAGCGGGGGAACCGTGGCGCGGCTGCTTGCCAGCCTGGTCAAGGGCCGCGAAAACGAGTCCGATGCGGTGGTGCGGGTGGAAAGCGATCGCTGGCGTCCCGGTAGAATCGTCTGATGGGTCTTGACTTCAAGTTACTTGCGACAAGCGAAGCCGGGGGGCGGCGCGGGCAATTGGCTCTGCCGCACCGCACCATCCAGACGCCGGTCTTTATGCCGGTGGGCACCGCCGGCACGGTGAAGGCCGTGGCGCAAGACGTGCTGGAAGGCCTGGGCGCGGAGATCATCTTAGGCAACACCTACCACCTCTACCTGAGGCCTGGCCACGAGGCGATCCGCCGCATGGGCGGGCTGCACAAGTTCATCGGTTGGCCGCGGGCCATGCTTACCGATTCCGGCGGCTTCCAGGTCTTCAGCCTGAGCCAGTTGCGCAAGGTCAGCGACGAGGGTGTGCGTTTCCGCTCGCACCTGGACGGCAGCAGCCACTTCTTCACTCCCGAGCATTCCATGGATGTACAGATCGCGCTGGGCGCGGACATCGCCATGGCCTTCGACGAGTGCACTGAATATCCAGCAGAGCGTACCAGGGCGCAGGAGAGCCTGCGGCTCACCATGGCCTGGGCGAGGCGGTCGCTGGATCACTTTCGTGCGCATCGCCACGAGACGCCGTGGCACGAGGAGCTGGAGGGGAAAACGCAAAGCCTCTTCGGCATTGTGCAGGGGGGAACCTATACCGATCTGCGGCGCGAGAGCGCGGAGCGCCTCGTCGAGATGGACTTCGACGGCTACGCCATCGGCGGCCTCAGCGTGGGCGAGCCGCGCGCCAAGACTCTGGAGATGATTGTCGAGGTGCTGCCGTTGTTGCCCAAGAACAAGCCTCGCTACCTGATGGGCGTGGGCTATCCGGACGAAATCGAGCAGTACGCCCGGATGGGAGTGGACATGATGGACTGCGTGCTGCCCACGCGCGCCGCCCGCCATGGCCTTCTGTTTACCAGCGAAGGGCGGCTGAACATCAAGAGCCAACGCTATGCGGAAGACCAGAGCCCGGCCGACCCTGCCTGCTCGTGCATGGTTTGCCAGCGCTACTCGCGCGCCTACCTGCGCCACCTGATGCGTTCCGGCGAGGCGCTCTCGGGAACGCTGAATACCATTCACAACCTGGCCTACTACCTGGGCATCATGGAGCGGGTGCGAAAGAGCCTTCACCCGAACGGCTGAGGACGCTTTTTTAGTCTTCGATGGCCGCGCCCAGCAGTTGCTTCAGTGCCTGGACGTACTCCGTCAGCGCGTGGCGGCCGGCTTCGGTCATGCGGTAGAGGGTCTGCGGCTTGCGCTGGACGAACTTCTTCTCGACGGCCACGTAGCCGGCCTCTTCCAGCTTCAGGAGTTGCGCGCCCAGGTTGCCATCCGTCGAGCCGGTCTTGGCGCGCAACCAGGTGAACTCTGCCTCCTCGACGCCTGAGAGCAGCGAGAGCAAAGCCAGGCGCAACTTCCCGTGAATCACGGGATTGAGCTCGGGCAACTCAGGCATGGACCGCCCCCCGCCTCTGCTTGCGCGACTCGCAGATCATTCCGTAGATGCCGAAGACGATCTGACAGAAGAAGATCGCGGCCAGGAAGGCTATCGAAGTCTGGTTCTCGGAGGCAAAGCAAGCCGTGACGGCTGCCGCCCACCAGACCGCAGCGCACGCGAATTGCATCTTCCATTTGAGAATCAGGCTGGAGGTGGCATTTGCCGTGCCCAGCATCGCCCCGATGATCGCGACAAAAACGTGCAGGTCATACCTGCCGCTCATGGCGAGAGACATCAAAACGATAAACAAAGAAATGCCCATGGCGATCCAGATGGAGCTCATGGCGCGACGGAGGGTGGTTTCGGGACGGTTGCGAGCCTTGAGCGAGTAGATCACTCCCGTCAGAACCGAGGCGGCGATCATCGTCACTGGCCAGGCCAGGGCACTATGGCCTCCCCAGGAAGCCCAGACGATGGCTACATAGTAGGCCACGCCCCAGAGGACGAAGGTCCAGCCCCAGCTCTCCGTGGTCCGTCGGCCTTCGGCGATCATGGTTTCGATCAGGTTCAGCCTGTCTTTCAGCTCTTGCCCTTCCATGTTTTCGGTCATAGAGGTTCTCCTCGCAAGCGATCTCGATTGTCAGAGTTGTCTCTGATAAGGAGTACTCTAGTTAATAGAGTACATACTGTCAAGTGCATTTTGCGATTTATTCGGGGACTATGCCAGGCCGAGGATGGGAGCGCAGGATTTCTTCCGCATCCGCCGGTTCAACGGCCATGGCCGCGCGAGCCGCAGTCCGCTCAACTCTTGCAGCACGCGTTGCAGCACTCCGGTCCAGTCTCCCGGCGCATATTGGCGGAAGAGCCGGGCGGTGGGATACCAGGGCGTTGTCTCGATGCCCTGCATCCAGCGCCAATCCGCCAGATGCGGCAGCAGAATCCATACCGGCTTGCCCATGGCGCCCGCCAAGTGGGCGATGCAGGTGTCGGTGGTGATCACCAGGTTCAGCGTCGCCACCAGCGCCGCGGTTTCGGCCAGATCCCGGTCCTGCCGGCAGCCGTCCCAGAGTAGAAGATCGCGGGACAGCTCGGCCAATTGCTCCGCAGGCGCTCCTTTTTGCAGCGAAATCCAGGTAATGCCAGGAGTGCGCAGCAAGGGAAGCAGCGTTTTCAAAGGCATGGACCGTTGGCGGTCGGCCTTGTAGCCGGGATTGCCTGCCCACGCGAAACCCACGCGCAGCGGCCGGTTCGCAGGATGCGGATGGGAGCGGCGATCGGGGAATTGCAACCACTTGTGCCCGACAACCACCGCATCGGCTCCCAGATAAGCGCCCGGCCAGGGGACCGTCTCGAAGGTGGTTCTGAAGACCGCCGGCAGGCTCATCAGCGGGCATTCGAGGTCGAACTCGGGCGGATTTGCTCCCAGCAGCGCCACCTCCGCGCGACCGGCTCGCACCACGGGCAGCGAGCGCATCAGCCGCTCCACCGGCGCCTGCACTTGCAGGATGGCCACGCCGCCGCGCGCGGCAACCAGCGCCGCATAGCGGGAAAACTGGATGGTATCGCCCAGCCCCTGCTCGGCATGGAGCAGAACCCGGCGGCCGTTCAGCAGTTCGCCCTGCCAACGGGGCTGGCGAAAGAGCCTCGGGCCGCGATGCACCTCGCGGAAGCGCCAGCGCGCCTCGTACTGCGGCCAGCCGCGCTCCCAGTCGCCCAGACGCAGGAGGGTCAGGGCGAGGTTATACCGGGCTCCGGCGTTCTGCGGATCCTGGGCGACCGCCGTCTCATGCGCCCGCAAAGCCTCGTCCATGCGGCCCATATCCAGCAGGGAGTTTCCGCGGTTCGAAGGCGCGGCACGGTTGCCCAGGGCCTCAGCCTGCTCAAAGGCCATGATCGCCTCTGCATAGCGGCCTTCCGCGTGGAGCAGAATCCCCTGCATATTCAAGGCCTCCGCGTGCTCCGGATTGCGCATCCGGGCCCAGCGCAGCCACTCCCAGGCGCCAGCCAGGTCCCGCTCCGCCGCACGAAACTGGCACCAGGCCACCATCGTTTCCACCTCGGCCGGATTCAGCGCAAAGGCCTTGCGCAAATGCGCCTCGGCCGCGGCCGGACGGCGGCGTTCCCGCTCGAGAAGCGCCAGTTCGATCCATCCGGCAATGCTATCCGGGCGCAGCTCTACGGCGCGCAACAGGGCCGCCTCGGCGTAGGCCTCGCGTCCCTCTTCGCGCAACAGATGCCCCAGATTCATCCAGGCGGCGGCAAAATCCGGGCGCAGCGTCAGCGCCCGCCGGTAGCGCAATTCCGCCTTGCGGATGCTCCCCAGCCGAGCCAGCGCAAAGCCGGCCGCAAACTCCGCCTCGGGCAGCCGCGGCCGCAGCGCCAGCGCCTGCCGGTAGTGTTCCAATGCCTCCGCATGCCTGCCCATACTGGCCAGTGCATTTCCCAGCCCCATCCGCGCGGCCACCAGCGCCGGCCGCCGCTTCAGGGCCAGTTCAAAGTCGCGCATGGCTTCCTGCGGGCGTCCGCTGGCCAGTTTCAGTTCGCCCAGCCCCATCCGCGCCAGGGCATCCATGCCGTCCAGGCGAATCGCTTCGCCGTAGGCTCGTTCTGCTTCTTCGTTGCGGCCGGCGGCTTTCAGCGTCTGGCCCAGCGCCACCCAAGCGGCGCCCATCCGCGGCGCGGCGGTCACGGCCGCCGTGGCCATCTTCACCGCCGCCTCGGCCTGGCGGCTGGCCAGCGCCACCAAACTGATGCCCACCAGCGCCTCTGGCTGCGATGGATTTCGCTCCAGCACCCGCTGGCAGCCGAGAGCCACCTCCGTCAGCCGGCCGGCAAGCCCCTGCGCGCGGTGTTCGGTTTGCTGCGGAGCATTTGCCATTGCCGGCCAGCCTCCCTCCTGGAGATTCCTGAGAGTTCTCATCTTGAAACTAGGACCAGGCGGGCCTGCGCTCAACCATGAATCTCTCCCAAACCGCTGGTTTATTCGTTGCGTTTTCCTTTTTTCTTGCCGGTTCAATTTCGGAACGGGAGCGCGGGCTTTCGGATTTACACTGGCGAGTACCTTCAGGAGTCCCCTATGCCCGCATTGTCTTCTTTCGAAGCACGCGTTCCGCTGCTGGAGCGCGAGCAGGTTTCAGCCGATGTGGCCGCGCTCTACGACAAGCTCTACGCCGACCGTGGCGTAGTGCCCAATATGTACAAGGCGCTGTCAAACAATCCAGGCCTGGCCCTGGGCATTGTCGCGCTGCTCAAGCCGCTGATGGGCGAGGGCGCGCTGCCGGGCTGGTTCAAAGAGCTGATCGCTACACGCGTGGCGACGCTCAACGAGTGCGACTATTGCGTCAGCGCCCATCGCCACCTGGCGGTGCAGCGCGGCGCCACGCCGGAACAGGTGACCAGCCTGGACAGCTTCGAGACCGGTCCCTTCACCGAGAAGGAAAAGGCCGGGCTCCGCTATGCCGAGTTGCTCCACATTTCAGGCAACGCCATCGACGAAGCGGCCTTCGCCGCGGTGAGCCAGCACTTCGACTTTCAGGAAATCATCGAACTCACCGCCGTAGCCGCGGCCTTCGAGTTCTTTCCCCGCTTCAACTCGGCGTTGCAAATCCCGGTGACGCCGCTGCCGAAAACAGACTCTTGAGTTGCTCCCAAAGGATTTCGCCGTTCCTGGCGCCGCGATCCTGAACCGGATGCGGCGAAGCCGAAAACCTGCGCTGTGTTTGCCGAGAAATCCCGCCATTGAAAGCGGGGCGACCGATCTGGCTACTTGCCCAAATGCTCGACGAAGAAATCCGCCATTTTGTGGTTGGCTTCCAGCGCCTCGGGCAGTTTGGGATCGTACCAGAAGGCGTGCGTCAGCGCGTCGAAGACCACCAGCCGCGCATCCACGCCCGCGTTCAGATAGGCGCGATGCAGGTTTACCGTGCCGCTGAGCAGCAGGTCGCGGCCGCTGGTGACGAACAAAGTGGGCGGCAGCCCGCGCAGATCGGCGTAGATGGGCGAGAGCACCGGGTCCTTGGGATCGGTGGCGGCCACATAGGGCGCGTCGTGGGTGTCGTTGGTGGGCGGGTCCAGATGTCCGGTAAGGCCGCGCAGTCCGTAGAGGGCGCGCGAGTCGTCGCTGTGCGCAAAGTCGCCCAGGCCGCTGAAGATGCCCAGCGCCGCCGGCATGGGCAGCCCCAGTTGCTTGATCTTCACGGCCACTTCGGCGGTCAGGATGGCTCCGGCCGAGGTGCCGTAGATGGCGATGTGCTCCGGTTTGTAGCTCTTCAGCAGTTCCTTGTAGACGGCCACGGCGTCGTCCACGGCCGCGGGAAAAGGATGCTCGGGCGCCAGCCGGTAGAGCGCGGCCACGACCTTGATCTTGGTGTAACTGGCGATGGGAATCGTCTCGGTATAGGAGCCGGAGTCGGAGTCGAAGCCGCCGCCGTGCAGATTCAAGAGCACCTTGTCCTGGTTGGCTTCGGGCAATCCTTCCGGCGTAACAATGCGCACCGGAACCCCGGCGATTGTCTCTTCGACAATCCGGTTGGGACAAAGGCTGCTCCAGGCCAGGCGCGCGCCCGCCGTATAAGCGTCTGTGAGTTTGCGCCGCATGGCCAAGGGCGTCGGCGGACCTTGATCGGGTTCCGCGCGGCTCAGCACCAATTGCGCCTGGGGACTGATAGTGGCCGGGACAGGAACGACTCTCGTCACGTGCGCCGTGCCTTGTGCGTCGATGTAGCTGGTATCGCGGTTGGGCGCTTCGGCCGCGGTGGTGGGCGGAGGAGCGGGCTGCTGCGCGGCCAGCGCGGCCGAGGCTAAAAGCACAAGAAGGGCGGCGGGACGGGAGATTGGAATCATGGAATGGGCTCCTCTTAGAGGGTATTCGCGAGTTCCCCGCGAATCTGCGGAACGACTTGCCTTTCAAAGGCCACACGCTCCCCGCTTCTGTCTAGAGTATTCCTTCACTCGCCGGTCTACTGCTGACAACCACTACAGGAAGCACCGCAGCGTCCACTTTAGAACTCAATGCAGTTTCCTAGCTTGAAGTCCGTAACCTCGCCGACTAAAATATTTGCAAAAGGTGACAGCCATGAACGACGCTGAGGACTCCGACCAGGCAGGCACCAATGCCGGTCCCAACTCTCCACCACCAGCGCCAGTCATGACATCTAATGATGAGGCTGTATTGGACGAAAGCGAAGCAAAGCGCGCCGAAAAGGAAATAAAAGGAGCTGAAGAGCTTATCCGAGGTACTCGGGTTATTGAGTGGTTGCAGCTTTCCGTTAACGCCTTGTTGGTCGTCTTTGGGATTATCGCCATCTTCATCTACTATGGCCAACTGAAAGTGATGAGAGGCCAGCTTGGCGAAATCGTGAAGCAATACCCCGAAATTCGAAGGCAGGCGCAAGCATCCACGGATGCAGTTAAACAGGCTGCGGCCGACTCTGTTGAGAACTCCGAGCGGGTTGAACGGCAGTTGAAAATCCTGCAGCAACAGGCCGACGCGGCCAGCAAAAGCGCCGCCGCTGTTCAGCGCCAAACCGAAGACTCCAAAACCGCCATGCAGGTAGATCAACGCCCCTGGGTAGGGCTCGTCAGATGGGATACTGACAAGGAAAAGGCCAAAAATCCTTTCATGGTGCAGGGCCTCAGCATCGTGCTGCGCAACAGTGGAAAGACGCCAGCGCTCAAGGTCAGATTGGAATGCTGCTATTACATACGCCTTTACACGTACGAGCCGATTCCCGATTACGACGCACAAGCGGCGGCTGAGGATCAACGGGAGCGGTGGAACGGTAAGACGTTGTATCCGCAAGGTGGAGTCCTCGCACCAGGGGTGCTCGATCGGTTCACGGTGCCCGACGCAATTCCCTGGGGCAGGGTAGGCGACAGGCGACAGTTGGTAATTTACGTCTTGGGTAAGGTCGACTATAGCGACGCGTTCCCTGGCACCCACGAGCACAGCACTAAATTCTGCCTGATGGGGACCAGTGACACCGAGTTTTCGGCCTGCCCGGAAAACAACTGGATGGAGTAGGACTAGCGCTAAAATCCAGACCAAGGCGCTGACTTTAATTGGGGCATTACCGTTCCCCATACGCACCCCCTCCAACTGAGCCGTTACCAAGGATTGCAGGCTATGCAATCAACCTAGAGGAGCGTCAGCTACGCGCTCCCCTAAGTCAACCTGCTTCAACTCTCATTCCGATTATCGCGGCAGCACAAGCAGGCCGTTATCCAGCAGTTTCTCCGTCAACCGGTCCAAGGCCTTGGAGAGTTTGAAACCGACCGATCGCACGCTCATTCCCAGCAGCGTGGCCGTCTCGTCGTGGGTATACTCCTGGAGAACGATGCGGGAGAGCATCAGGCGATCCAGCGATCCCAACTGGTCAAGACACTTCTCCACATCGAGAACGAAGATGACCGCGTCCTCGAAGGTTCGCACCGGCCGGCTTGAAACCCATCCCCGCGCCACCGGGTCGCCCAGGATGGAAGGCGATCTGCCCACCTGCATCGAGGCATACAGATAACGCCGCAACATGCTCTCTGTATGCTTTCTGTAGAAAGCCAGGCTGACAGCCGGTTCCGCCGGGGATTCCGCCAGGCGCCGCGCCGCCGGTTCTTGTTGTTCCCTCCTCCGATCTTCCCGCCCTGCTGCCTGCGGGCCGCTTGCTCCCCAAACCATGGGCAACTGGAGGGCTGCGCTCATTGCGCACCTCCTGCCGCTTCAGCCACCGCCCAAAGCCCGGTTACCCGTCTGCGGCCCCGCCGTCCCGGCCGTCTTCGGCTTTCCGGCGCGGGAAAGTCTTTCAGCTTTGTTTCACAGGCCCTGCAATACACGCCCCCTTGGGTTTGGGCACGGTACCAGAGACAGCCGCACCCCTCGCAAACCTTCAACTGCACGCGCAATTCCATGACTCGTTCTCCGTCTTCGCGTCTTCTCCCGACGGGAGTGCATTTCGATCTTTCTTCCGCGGGGTGAAGAGAACCGAGCACGGCAACTCAGGTTTCTGTTGTCCTGATGGGGGATTGCCGCCTGCGTTCTCTCGTTTTTTGTCATGCTTTTAGCGCGCAGATCCTGGAATCTTCTCTCACTGGTCTACCCCAAGCGCCTCTGCCGAGCGCCCGCGGGCAGGGAGGGGATCGCCGGACGGGAACTGTGTCCTCCGGCAAGTGTTCATCGGCCGCTGCCGGGAGGCGGAGTTCGCTCCCTTCAGCCGCGCGCAATGAAGCGTTTCCCCAGGGATTCCCACAAACCAGTGCGAGATAAGTAAGGCCAATCTAGAGATTTGATTCTCTTGCGTCAACGCGCCATGGCGCTTTTCCGCTCGCGTGCTTTCCAATCCGCGAACAAGCGATGAGAATGAAGGCAAATCGGCCCCAACCACTTTGCCAAAAGAAAGCGGAGACTCTTCGCACCCATTGCCGGCGGCGAATTTTCCACAAATGAACTTTACCCAGATGCATGAGCGCCTCCGCCTGGAACTGCTGCGCAGGATACAGCGGGGTTCGCTCAGCGTTTCGTTGCTGGCCCGGCAGACCGGCCTTGGCCAGGCCCATCTCTCCAATTTTCTGCATAGCCGGCGCCAGCTTTCGCTGGAGGCGATGGATCGCATTCTCGCCGCCCAGCACCTGGCGGCCGGGGACCTGTTGCCCGCGGTCTTTCAGCCCGAGTCGCTGCCGGCGGAGAGAGAAGGCAGCGCGATTCCGATCATCTCTCATGCGGCGGCGCTCTTTGAGCCGTTCATCCGCCGCTCCGCGGTTCAGTCCGTGCTTCATTTACCCGCCGGATTCCTGCAGACAATCCGCACGCGCGCGACCAACCAGCGGCGGGCCTGGCAGCGGTTTGTCGCCGTGCGCATTTCCTCGGCCGACGCTTTGCCGATGGAGCCGCTGGTGCTGCCGGAGGCTGTCGCGCTCATCGACCGGCACTACAACTCGCTGATGCCCTACCGCCCCAACCGGCCCAACCTCTATGCCGTCCGGCAGGGCTCGCACCTGACCCTGCGCTATGTGGATTTTGTCGCCAACCGGATGGTGCTGCGCCCGCTGAACATCGCCTATCCCGTGGAGCTGATCGAAATCGCTCCCAGCGAATCTCCCGGCGATCTGCTTACCGGCCGCATTGCGATGATTTTGAACGAGCCGTGAGGGAACGGACCTTAGACTTCGTGGCCCGAGTCCTGATTGTCGAAGCGGGTGTATTTGCCAATAAAGTTGAGATACACGGTGTCGGTAGGTCCGTTGCGCTGTTTGGCCACGATGATCTCGGACTTGGCTTTGTCGGCCTCAGACAACTCCTCAGTGCGGTTGTAGTAGGACTCGCGATGGATGAAGGCCACCACGTCGGCGTCCTGCTCGATCGATCCCGATTCGCGCAAGTCGCTCAGGAGCGGACGCTTATCGTCGCCTCGGCGCTCACTGGCGCGGGAGAGCTGGGAGAGAGCCACCACCGGCACATTGAGTTCCTTGGAGAGAGCCTTGAGGCCGCGGGAGATGGCTGAAACCTCCTGGGTGCGGTTCTCATAGTTCTTTTTGCCCGAGGAGGGCACGGTGGCCGACATCAACTGCAGATAGTCCACCACGATCAGGTCCAGGCCGCCGGCGTTCTGCTTGAGCCGCCGCGCCTTGGCGCGCATTTCGGCCAGCGAGATGCCGGCCGTGTCGTCGATGAAGAGGCGCGACTCGACCAGTTGGCCCAGCGCATTCTGCAATTTGTCGTGATCTTCGCGGCCGAGGAAGCCTTTCTGCAGCTTTTGCTGGTCGACCCAGGCCTGGGAGGCCAACATGCGGCGCAACAGCGACTCCTTGCTCATTTCCAGGCTGAAGATGGCCACGACGGCGTTGTGATTGACCGCGGCGTTCTGGGCGATGTTGATGGCCCAGGCCGTTTTGCCCATCGAGGGACGGGCGGCGATGATAATCAGCTCGCCCTTCTGGAGGCCGCTGGTCAGGCGGTCAAAGTCAGTGAAATCAGTGGCCAGGCCGGTGACTTCGCGGCTCTGCTTGTAGAGATTGTCGATGGTTCCAAAGGAGTTTTCGACGATCTGGTGCAGGCTCTGGAAGCCACCGGCGAGGCCCTTCTGGCTGACTTCGAGCAGCATCGACTCGGTAACGTCGAGCACGCCGATGGCCGACTCGCTCTGGTCGGCGGCGCGGGCAATGGCCATCGAGCAGATGCCCATCAGCTTGCGCAGCAGGCTCTTGTCCTTGACGATCCGGATGTACTCCTCGATGACCGGACGGCGCGGCAACCCCTCGGTGAGGCTGGCGAGGTAGGCCACGCCGCCGACAGCCTCGACCTCCTTGTAGCGGGCCAGTTCGTTGGCCAGAGTGACGATGTCCACGGCCCGTTGCGAATCCATCAACTCGCTCATGCGCAAGAAGATACGGCGGTGCGAGTCGAGGGAGAAATCATCCGCTTCGAGCTTTTCTGCCGCCTCGGAGTGGGCGGAATTGTCGAGCAGGATGGCGCCGAGGATGGTTTTTTCGGCGTCGATATTCGCCGGCAGTCCGGCGTCGAGGGTCAGGTCGGGGATGGTGGCCATATGCAAAGAGTCTAGGCCGGCCGGCGGCCTGCCGGGGTTGTGAAGATTTCGACGGAGTCGTGGAAAACGCGACCGGGCGCTGGAATAGGGGGCAGCATCCTGGCCACGGGGAGGGCTCTTCCAGTGGCGCGCGACACTATCGAGGAGGCAGCGCCACGAGTGCTCCACCATGCGAACGCAGGTTGTTTTCGCCGCGCGGGAGTTCCATGGGCGCGCCGCCCAGATCGCGCGCATAGACTTCGCCATAGTTCCCGGTGGCTTGAATCACGCGCGCCACCCAATCGTCATCCAGCCCCAGCGCGCCGCCAATCTGCCGCGATCCGCCGAGCAGAAAGCGGAGCAGAGGATCGTCGCACTGGGCCTGCATGGCGCGTGAACGCATTGCCTGGGCGTTGGCCTGCGCGACGCCGCTCTCCTCGGCCTGGACGAGCACATTCATTGCCCATTGCACAATCGCCGACCACTGCGGATCGCCGTCGCGTGTGGCCGCGGCCAGCGGGTCCTTGGAGATGACGTCCGGAAGCAGGCGAGATCGTTTTCCGTGCCGCGCGAGAGCGGCCCGCGTTTGCGCCAGGCGCGTCCGGTCGCCGGCCAATGCGCCGCAGTTTCCGGTGGCAAAGGCCGCCTGCATCTCGCCTTCTTCCTGGAACGGAAAGGGCACAAAATCCAGATGTTCGCGGGCAAACCAGGCGCGCACGCTCTCTTCAACGGCGGTCTCGGCGAGCAGGCAAATCTTGCGTCCGCTCAACTGCCGCGCCCGCGTCGGCGGGCTGGTTCCCGGAACCAGAAATCCGGCGCCGTCCCAGAGCACCGGCAGAGTGAACTGCAGGTGGGAGCCGGCCGCGTGGGAAAAATCGTCGGTCAGCGTGGGCACCATCTCCACTTCACCGCCGGCGAGCCCGCGCATGGCGGCGAGGTCGTCCGGATACGGCTTCACGGTCACGAGCGCGTTCTTTCCCAGGACCGCGACGGCGACCGCGCGACAAAGATCGGCATCGAAGGCGGCGCGATTGCCGTGATCGTCGGAGGTGGAGTACTCGGCTTCTTCCGCGTCGATGCCGCAGCGCAGCACGCCTGTGGCGCGCACGCGGGCCAGGGTTGGGGAGGAATCGGCCGCGCGCGCCACGGCGCAGACAGCGATCGCCGCCAGCGCCAGTCCGAAGCCCGCCGCGCGCACTACGGTGTCCATCCGCCGGCCGTCGGAATGCCCGGGGTGGTATCGGGCCGCGGGTTGAAGTCGGCCGGCACCGGGTTGGGAAGACCGCTGTCGGTAGGAGCGATCTGGAGCAGTTTGCAGCCCATGCCGTCGGCGTGAGGAAAATGAGCGATCTGCGCCGCTGGAATGGTCGCGTACTCCGCGGTGAGCGGCGCGCGCCTGCCCAGGAGGCGCAGGGTGTCGAAGGCCGAGGTCATGTCGCCCACGCCCGGCACCTTGTCGTCGGCCGGGCCAAGGTTTGGCTGACCGAATTTATGAGCGCCGATCTGGCGCGCACGCTCCTCGTCGGGCAGGTCGGCCAGCGGGATCAAGCCAAACAACTCGTCGACAAACTTGATGATGGAGCTGTGCTCGGAGGGCACATGCGAAACGCCATGCGCCACGGCGAACGGGGAGATCAGAATGGCGGGAATCCGCGGTCCCTGCTCCAGCGGAAGCCCCGCCGCATCATGGGAGCGGATGCGCGGGCGCGCGTGGTCGTAAAGTCCGTCGGACTCGTCGTAGGTGATGACGATGGCGCTCTCGGGCCAGTACGGGCTAGCGGCGATGGCATTGATCTCCTGGGCCAGCAGGCCCTCGCTGATCTGCGTATCGGAGTAGCCGGGATGATCGTCGTTGCCGTTGAAGACCTTGGCCAGCTTGGGGTTTGGGTCCTGAGGGCGCCAGCCCCGGATGTTACCGTAGCCGCCGCGCAGATAAAACACGCCCGAGGCCGGCAGGCGCCGTGCGGCAAGGTCGTCGAAAAAGCGGCTCAGCCCATGCAGATGCGTAGCTGCCAGAGGATTGTTGGCCACGTAGCCGAAATACTGTGGCGCATTGTGATGGGCGACGTAACCGAGATGCGAGGCTCTGCCCAGGGCGTCGTTGACTTCATGCTCGTAGCCTTGCTGATACCAGCCCCAGTTCACGGCCTTTATGCCATGGCCGGCGATCTTCTCGATATCCTCGCGCACATCGGGCAGGTCGAATGCGGGATCGTAGTCCGCCGCCGTGGTTTTCGCGATCTCGCTGCCCATGAAGGAAAGCGGCAGGCTGGCAAAGGTCAGGTTTTTTGAGACGCCGCCAAAGGGCTGCACAGCCTGGGGCTGCTTGAGCCGGTCCGCCGTGTCGAGTGGCGAACCCCAATACGGCTGGGGGTCGGAGACCATGGGCACCGCCGCTTCCTTGCCCTTGCCGCCCGTCGCAGCGGCCTCGGGATGCAGCATCCACTGCGTTTCGCCGCCCTGGCCGGAGATCATGGCAATCGCATTTGGAGTGGATGGCCCCACGATGGTGTCCATGAAGTGGTCGAAGAGGGTGAAGCGATCGGCATAGCGCCAGAGAAACGGCGCCGTGTCGCAGTCCACATGGGCCATCACCAACTCGCCAAACTGCTTGCGTTCGAGCGTGGGCGCCTTGGACGGCTTGCCATCCCGCAGAGTGACGCCTTCTTCGGTGAGCGCATATTCGGTGTTGCGGGCCACGCCTTGCGCGTCGAGCGCGATCTTGCGGGCGATGCCGGCGTGGGAATGATTTACCGAGGCAATGTCCGCGGGATAAAGGGGCACGGTTCTGCCCGCCGCATCTTTCACCGTGGCGGGAATCCTGAAGGGCGCGATCGTCCCCAGCGTTCCGTCGGTATTGACGATGGTCTGCGTAAAGCCTGCCACCTGCCGCGGAAGGTAAGGCCCGCGCGGCCCGGCGTAGAGACCGTCGGCGCCCGGGTAGCTGCCAAAGTAAAAGTCGAAGGAGCGGTTCTCCTGGAAGAGCACAAAGACATACTTGATCCGTCTGCGAATCAGACGCAGCTTCTCGTCGGCCGAGATCGCCGGCTCCCTGGCCGGGTCGATCGTCTGCGCGCCGACCAGCGCGCTCGATGGGGGCGCCAGGGTCACATCCGGCAGCACATTCGCCGCCGATTGCTGCGCCGCACAGATTTCCAAACCCACCCCGCACAGCACGGCCAGCGCAAGAGAAGCTCCGATGCGGCCTCGATTCTGCATATCGCTAACGTATGCCGCTCCATACCGTTGTGACAACCAGGAGGCTTCCCGGGCCTGCAATTCGAGAGGCTGGTTCGATGGGGTGGATTCCGGAAAGAGCGCCGCCGATCGGCTACGATTGCTTGATGGACGCTTTGCTCGAGATTCGAGAGCTGCACGTTCGCTTTGGCGCGGCGGAGGCGGTGCGCGGCGTAAGCCTGCAACTCGACGAGGGCGAGGTGCTGGGGCTGGTGGGCGAGTCGGGATCGGGCAAGAGCGCGACGGCGCTGGCGATTCTGGGCCTGCTGGGATCGGCGGCGCAGGTAACGGGGCAGATCCTGTGGCGGAACGCGACGGCCGGCGGTACAAACCCAGCGCCTGGGGAAAAAAATGGGCACAGCGCTGACCCCGCGAGCACCGATCTGCTGCGGCTGGGCGGAGGCGCACTGCGGCGGCTGCGCGGACGGGAGATCGCGATGATCTTCCAGGAGCCGATGACGGCGCTGAATCCGGTGATGACGATCGGCCGCCAAGTGGCGGAAAGCGCAGAGGCACATGCGCCTTCGTGGACGGGCCGAGAGGCGAAGCGGAAGGCGATTGCCGCGCTGGAGGCGGTGGCGATTCCCGAGGCGGCGCGGCGCTACGGCGACTATCCGCACCAGTTTTCGGGCGGGCAGCGCCAGCGCATTCTCATCGCGATGGCGCTCATCAACCGGCCGCGGCTGCTGATTGCCGACGAGCCCACGACCGCGCTGGACGTGACCGTGCAGGCGCAGGTGCTGGAGCTGCTCCGGGATTTGCAACGGCAGCATGGTCTGGCCATGCTATTCATTTCGCATGACTTGGCTGTGGTTGGCGAGGTGGCCAGCCGGGTTGCGGTGATGCGCGCGGGGCAGATTGTGGAGACGGGAGCTTGCAGAAAGCTGCTGACAAACCCGGAGCATCCTTACACCAGGAGCTTGCTGGCGGCCGTGCCGACGTTGCGAACGGACCGGAACCGGCCGCTGGCGATGGTGGAGCGATAAAGCCGAAACGGCGGGTCTCCCCACCCATATTCTGCAAGAAAGCTGTTTATTTTCAATTGGATACGAAGAGAACGCCGCTGCAAGAATTCCTCATTCTGCTGGAGTTCTCCGCAGAATCTTCATGCCAAAGGAGGGAATATTCTGCAAGGATTCAAGCCGAATTTTTTCGGGATGCCGATCCGCTGCGCTTGGTTCGGATACCTGGAGATTTTCTCCGCCTGCAGTGCTCAATGAGCGCATCGGGGATAGGACGCCCTTGGAGCGCCTTTTCTCGTGGTGTTTTGTGTTTGCAAATAGGGGCCATCCGCCGGAGATTCGATCGCGCGGGACGGGGGGAAAGACCGGACCTGCCAGGAACACGCTTCCGCCCCTCGGTGAACCGAGAGGCGGGCGTGGTTGGTTGCCTAGCGCGGCTACTCGGCCGCGGGGGCTTCTTCCGCAGCGGGCTCGGCGGCCGGCGCTTCGGCGGCGGCTTCTTCGCTGGCTTCGGCCACAACTGCGACCTTGATGTGCGCGGCCACTTCGCGGTAGAGCTTGAGGACCACGGTGAAGTCGCCGACGCTCTTGAGCGGCTCGTCCAACTGGATCTTACGGCGATCGATCTCGAAGCCCTGGGCCTCGAGAGCGGCGGCGATATCGGCCGAGGTGACAGAACCGAAGAGATGGCCGGCTTCGCCCGACTTGCGGGTAAAGCTGAGCGCGACGGGGGCCAGCTTGGCGGCCAGTTCCTCCGCCTGGGCCTTCTCGGTTGCGGAGCGGCGGGCAGCGGCCGTCTTCATCTGCTCGATGACGGCCTTGTTGACCAGAGTAGCCTGCAGCGCCAGCTTGCGGGGCAGCAGAAAGTTGCGGCCGTAGCCGTCTGCGACCTTCACCACGTCTCCGCGGTGGCCCAGATTGGCTACGTCTTCCTTCAAAATAACTTCCATGGGAAACTCTCCATTGTTTCAGGCGGGCGCCGCGTGCGCCGCGGCGCCTTTATCTTTTGGACAAGGGCGTCAGCGAACCGGCAGTGCCGCGCAGGGTTCTATAGCGGTGGCCGGAGGCTAGTGCCGCGTGGCAAACGGCAGCAGGGCGATATTCCGGGCCTGCTTGATGGCGCGAGTGAGGCGGCGCTGGTGGGTGGTGCACACGCCGGTGAGCCGCCGGGGCACGATCTTGCCGCGCTCGGCCACAAACCCCTGTAGCAGCCGGACATCGCGGTAGGGGATCGCATCGATCTTCTCGGTGCAGAACTTGCAGACCTTCTTGCGGCGGAAGAACTTGCCGCGTCCGCCGGGTCCACCGGAGGGCCGACCGCCAGGGCCGCCAGGCCGGCCGCCGGGGCGAGGGCCTGAGGGAGCAGCTGCTGGGCTGGAATCCGATCCTGCCGCAGCCTGTGGTGCTTGCGTTGCGCCCGTTTCCGGCGCCTTTGCTTGAGTCTCGTCAGACATAGTGTTTCCTCTTTGCTCTCTTCGGTCCCGAGGGCGCCCAGGGGCGCTTGGGGACACATGAAAAACTGGATCGGACCGGGGCCGGTTGCCCAACAGGAAGGGGCCGGCAGCGGCAATTCACGGCAACTGCGCTAGACGGCGGCCTGCACCGGCTCGGCGGCTTCAGCCGGGGCGGGGACCGTGGCGGGCGCCGGAGCAGCCACTGCGGCCGGGGCCGCAACCGGCGCCGGAGCGGTCTGAACCGCGGGTTCCGCGCTCACCTTGCGGCGGACGCCGCGCAGGGCCTTGACCTTGGCGAGGCGTTTTTCTTCCTCGTCGATGCGCACGGTGATGAACTTGATCACCGGCTCGGTGACGCGGAGGCGGCGTTCCAGTTCGAGCACGCCCGCGCCGTTGGCCTCGATGGTGAGCAGGACGTAGTTGCCGTCGTTGAACTTGCGCACCGCGTAGGCGAGCTTGCGCCGGCCCATCTTCTCGACCGACTTGACCACCCCGCCGCCATTGGTGACGGTGGTGGAAAAGCCGGCGATCAGCTTGTCGGCATCCTCTTCGGCCACATCGGGCCGAACAATGAACATAACCTCATACAAACGGGACATCTCGATTCCTTTTCCGCTGGACTCTCAGGGTTCATCCCCAATCTCCAGCCTTGCACTTCAGCCTTGCCCGCCGGCCCGGCCGGTCGTCCCCTTGCGGTGGAAGACCGATCCCGCCCCCTCGCGGCCTGGCGCCCTGGTTACTCCTCCGCCTGGCCGTTTCGCTCGCGGCGGTTGAATTCGTTCATCGCGGCAGCCGGTCCCAGTTCGAGAATGCGCCGCGTGGCGGTTGCCACCCGGTCCAGCACCTCGTCTAAAACCGTCAAATCCGCCTTGCGCATGGGCGAGAGCAGATACTCCTTGCCCGGCCTCCTGCCACCGCCGGCCGCAATGGCCTCCGGCGGCAAATCGGGCCCCACGCCGATGCGCAGGCGCAGCCACTCATGGTTGCCCAGGGCGCCGGTAATGCTGCGGGCTCCGTTGTGCCCTGCCGCCGAACCGCGCTCCCTGATCTTGAAGGTCCCCAGCGTCAGATCCAACTCGTCGTGAATGACGAGCAGATCCTTAGCCGGGTCCGCTTCAAACTCTTTCACCAGAGCGGCCACAGCCAGCCCGCTCAGGTTCATAAAGGTCTCCGGCTTGGCCAGGACCACTTCGCGCCCCGCCATATGGCAAGTTGCGGTTGCGGCCCGGCAGCGCCGGTTCTGGACCACAACCCCTTCCTGCTGGGCGATGCGGTCGATGGCCATGAACCCCGCGTTGTGCGGGGTCCACAGGTACTCTGGACCGGGGTTGCCCAGCCCCACCACCAGAAAGGGGCTGCGCCGGGCTCCGGACTCACTTGCCTCGGCCAAGGGTTACTTCTTCGCCTCGGGCTTCTTGGCTCCAGCTTCCGCCTCGGTCTTGCCCTTCTTGGCAACCTCGGGCTCGGCCGCGGTGGCGGCTGTCGCAGCGGCAACAGCGGCAGCCTCGGTCTCGGCCGGGGTCGGCGCTTCTTCGCGAATCGAAACCACGTGGGCGACGGTCGCATCCTCGGCGTTGAGAATCTTGACCGCATCCGAGTGGGGCAGATCGCTCACGCGCAGCGTTTCGAAGAGTCCCAGGCCGCTGACATCGGCGTCGATGTGGCTGGGAATGTCCGTCGGAAGGCACTCGATTTCGATTTCGCGCAGCACCTGGTCGAGGATGCCGCCGGCGGTCTTGACGCCGACCGGAATGCCCAGCAGCTTGACGCGCACTTTGACCTTGAGGGTCTTGTCCAGGGCAATGCGCTTGAGGTCGATGTGGATCAACTGGTCCTTGATCGGCTCACGCTGCCAGTCGACGATCATGGCCTTGGCCGCGGGCTGGCCCGCGATTTCGACATCGAAGATGGTGTTGTGGCCGGTTTCGGAGTAGAGAATCCGGGCAATCTGCTTGGGGTCTACCTCGACGGCTACCGGATCGTGTCCGGCGCCATAGAGCACGGCGGGAATCTTGCCCGCGACGCGCACACGGCGGGCGGCGTTCTTGTTGAACTTGCCCTCGCGGGGCTTGGCTACGACTACTTCTGGCATTCGGTCTCTCGTTTCCTGGTTTCGGGCACGGGAAAACAGCTTCCAGCTTCTAGCCGCTAGCTTCTAGCTGCTTGTGGCTGTTGCGAGCTGAATTGCCCCGCTCCCTTTGTTGGGGCCAGCCATCAGCTAACAGCCGACAGCTAACAGTTGAAACTCTCCGCCGAGCGTCGTTGCCTCGAACCGACGGCTGTTCGCTGACGGCAGACGGCTTAAGAAAACAGCGTACTGACGCTGGTCTCCATGTGAATGCTTTCGATGGCCGCGCCCAACAAGCCGGCGATGGAGAGCACTTTGATCTTGGCCAGTTTCTGGGCCGGTTCGCGCAGGGGAACGGTGTTGGTGACCACCAACTGCTCCAGGCGCGATGCGGCGATGCGGTCGACGGCCGGACCGGAAAGAATGGCGTGGCTGGCGCCGGCATATACGGTGGCCGCGCCGTTGGCGTAGAGGGCGTCCACGGTCTTTACCAGCGTTCCGGCCGTATCGACAATATCGTCGAGGATCAGGCAGGTTCTGCCTTTTACGTCGCCGATCACGTGCATGACCTCGGTGACGTTCATGTCGGTGCGGCGCTTGTCCACGATGGCCAGCGGCGCGCCTACCTTCTGCGCAAAGAAGCGGGCCCGCTCCACGCCGCCCGCATCCGGAGAAACCACGGTGAGGTTGGGCAGGGCGAGTTCGCGGAAGTAGCTCACCAGGACCGGGCTGGCGTAGAGGTGATCGACGGGGATATTGAAGAAACCTTGAATTTGGGCGGCGTGCAGGTCGACAAAAAGGGCGCGGTTGGCGCCGGCGGTGGTGAGCAGATCGGCGACCAGCTTGGCGCTGATGGCCACGCGCGGCCGGTCCTTGCGATCCTGGCGGGCATACCCATAATAGGGAACCACCACCGTGATTCTGGCCGCCGAGGCGCGCTTGAGCGCGTCGATCATGACCAGGAGCTCGACGAGGTGCTGATCGACGGGGTAGCAGGTGGGCTGGACGACGAAAACGTCGACTCCGCGGACGTTTTCGAGGAGCTGAAAGTAGACTTCGCCGTCGGCAAAACGCTGGAGTTTGGCCTCGCCGACGGCGACACCGATGTGGCGGCCGATTTCCTCGGCGAGCGGCCGGTTGGCGGTGCCGCTGAAGAGCTTGAAGCGCTTGTCCTCGCTCAGATTGCGGGTCCGCTTGCGCTCAGGCGCCGGTTTGGCCTCCTTGGCCTTCACCGCGGCGTCCACGGCGGCAAACTGCGCCGCTTCCTTGGCTGCGGCCTGTCCGCCTTCCTGCTGCTTATCTTCCGTCGTCACCGTCAAAGTTCCCACTTCCATGTGAAGAGCACCTCCAAGCTGGTTGGCTTTGGCTGCTTTCAGGGGTCCGCGTTGCAAAAAACTTGGCTGGGCGACCAGGATTCGAACCTGGACAAGTGCCTCCAAAGGGCACTGTCCTACCATTAGACGATCGCCCAACTCGACAGCCGTTCGTGAGTTTCTCGCGCATGAGAAACCGCTGTCAATGCCCTTCTTGCAGAAGCATCTCGCGCCAGTAGGCCGCGCGCGGCAGGGTACGGGTCAAAGCGCTCCGAATCCCCGCCGGCCGCAAACGCTCACGCGCCGCTTCCGCATCTCCGCGGGTCCGGTACAACCCGAAGAGCGCCGAACCGGACCCGGACAGCGAGGCATGGAGGGCCGCCTCCGGCGTGCCCGAAGCCCAAAGAAGACGCTTGATCTCTGCAAGGGAAGGATGCTGGGGAAAGACGACGCGTTCAAAGTCGTTTTGGATCCAGCTACTGATCCCGGTGCGGACAAGCGCGGACTCATGGGGCCCGGCCAGGTCCTCCCCTTCGGGAAGGACACCGGAGGAGCCTGCTCCCTGCCGTCCTTCCGGGATCGCTCCCGCAAAGGCGCTGGCATAGGCGCGGCTCAACTCACTTAGTTTATCCGCACTGGCCTGCTGGGTCAAACCTTCGGCGGCGCAGAGGGCGTCCCAGTCGGCAAAGGCCCGCGGCGTGGAGACGCCGATCTCGGGGGTGGCTACCACGCACCAGAGGGGTTCCAGGTCTGGTAGGGGAGAGACCTTCTGGCCGCGGTCCAGGCCGAGAATCGTGCCACCGATAAGGAAGAGCGGGACATCGGAGCCGACCTGGGCGGCGATTTGGAGGCGGCGGGAGGGCCAGCTTTCGCAGCTCCCCAATTCGTGAGACGGAGCACCCGGCGACACGGATGAGGCGCCCGAGTTCGGCGCGATCCCGAGTTCCGCTTCAAGGCCGATCAAAGCGGCTACCGCATTGGCCGAACCGGCGCCCAGCCCGCCCTGCACCGGCAGGCGCTTGTCGATGGCGATCTCCACTTCGGCCGTGATTCCCAGCGCATCGAGCGCCAGAGCGACCATCTTCCAGGCCGTGTTGCGGTTGTCAGTGGGCACGCGACTGTCGTTCGAGGCCAGGCGCAGCGCAGTGGCCGCGGCGGGGCGGGCAGCGACCGTGACCACGTCGTACATCTCCAGCGTCTGATAGACGGTGGTCAGGGCGTGAAATCCATCGGGACGGGGCGCGCCGATATAGAGGCCGAGGTTGATCTTGGCGTGCGAACGAACGGCGGTAGGCATACCGAATTATTGTAGGGCCTGCCTGGAGCAGCGATTCAACGGGGCCGGGCTGGCTCACCGGGGAGGCGGCGCGTCCACGGCGCGGGTAGCGACATTCCAGACATGGCCGGCGGGATCGACGATCCGCCCTACGCGATCGCCCCAGAAGGCATCTTCGATGGGAAGCAGAACCCTGGCCCCGGCGGCAACGGCCCGCTCGATGGCCGCGTCCACGTCTTCGAGATACAGGTAGATCACCACCGGCGAGCCGCCGTCGGGCCGCGGCGCCTGGCTGGCCAGCTTTTCGACCTCGCCGTGGATCATCACCAGGTTCTCGCCGATGGCCAGGGTTGCGTGGAGCACGGTTCCGTCCGGAGCCGTGCGGCGCGAGAGCTCGACGGCGCCGAAGGCGGCCTTGCAGAAGCCAATCTCCGAGGCGGCATCGCGGCAGACCAGCATCGGGACGACCATGCGGACGTAGCTGGGAGCTTTGTTTGGCATACCGCCGATTGTAGAGCGGGGCCGGCTCAATTGTGTTATTCCCGTCGAGTCATGGTGATGTTATTCTTGCCGCTTTATGCCCATATCGCTGGCCCCGATCCAGCCTTCTTCTCCGCCTCCTCCGTTCTGCGCGGAATGCGGTGGTGAAGTTGACCCGGCAGCGTGGCTCTGCGCGGAGTGTGGCAGTTCGCTTCATGAACCCGGTGCGACAACCTCAAAGCGCCCGTATTCATCCGTCTCCTTCAAAAGATCAAAGCCGGGCCGAAGTATCTGCGAAGTCATCTTCAGCACTGTGCTGGTTGCTGGTTTCTGGTTCTTGTACGACGCGCTGACATGGCATTTGCTTCCCGCGAAATACACAGCAGAGCACGAGGGCGCGCTCCTCGTTGTGCTTGGTGTTGCGTTTCTTGTCATCCTTTGGGGCGAGGAATTCTCAACCGGCATGAGGTCCCTGACCGTTTGATTTCGTTCCTTGAGGTTTGTGCTTTCCCACCCATTCGCCAGAAAAAAGCGAATGGATGGGGCACGGGGCTGATCCATATTCACACGGTCAGAGACCTCGTGTAGGCCGCCGCAAATACGGTCATTTTCAAAAGGCTCCGAGTTGGTATCGAATTTCCTGAAACCTTCCCTCAGGGGCTAAAGCCCCGCTCATTTGCGGTTCTTTGCGGCACGGCTGAAGCCGTGCCCTTTCAAAACATAAACGACCATCTGTGTGCGGACACCACTCGTACCGTGTCTTGATGATTTCGTGCTTTCCCAGGTTTCCGAATGCGAGGGACCTGGGGCATCCAAGGGTTGTGCCGAATTACCGAATCTCGCGGAGACGGTACTAGCGGCGCTTCTGCCGCGAACGCCGGATTTTTCGGCACAAAGGTTTCTTTGTTCTTGCAATCTACATCCGGAGCGATACAATTTGCCGGAACCGGCGCCGAAAGAGGAGACTCCGGCTAGAATGCTACTGTCGCGATAATCGCGAAGCCATGGGGAGCGAAACCGCAGTTGGCGCGTCTCTTTGTTAGTCACTTCCCGCGAAAGGTAGGAATTCATGCGTCTTTTCAGGCTTGCTGCGTTCTTTGGCATCCTCGTTGTTCTTTCCTCGGCGGTTTATGGTCAAACGCTGCCGCCCGGCGTCCAGAAGGTCACCTCGATTGAGGGAATTACGGAGTACGCGTTTCCCAACGGGCTGCACGCGCTGCTGTTCCCCGACAACTCGAAGCCCAAGATCACTGTGAACGTTGTCTACCGCGTGGGCTCGCGCAACGAGGCCTATGGCGAAACAGGCATGGCCCACCTGCTGGAGCACATGTGCTTCAAGTCCACCACCACAGGCCGCACGCTCTTCAGCGAATTGACTGACCGCGCCGGCGGCGGCAACTTCAACGGGACCACCGCATACGACCAAACGATGTATTTCGAGACGGTGAATGCCAGCGAGGAAAACCTGCGCTGGGCGCTGGGTCTGGAGGCTGACCGCATGGTGAACATGACCATGCTGGGCAAGGATCTGGTGACCGAGATGCCGGTGGTGCGCAACGAGATGGAGGCGGGAGAGAACTCGCCGCAAAACGTGCTGCACGAGCGCGTGTTGGCCGCGGCTTACAACTTTCACAACTACGGCAAGACGGTGATCGGCAACCGCAGCGACGTGGAGCGCGTGCCGATTGCGAGTCTGGCGGTCTTCTACAAGAAGTACTACCAGCCCGACGATGCCGACGTGATCGTCTCCGGCCAGTTCGATGAAAGCAAGGCGCTGGCGATGATCGCGGAGACGCTGGGCAAGCTGTCCAAGCCGGATCGCGTTTTGACGCAGCCCTACACGATGGAGCCGACGCAGGAAGGCGAGCGCGAGGTGGTTCTGCGCCGCGTGGGCGGCACGCAGTTGGTCACGGTGGTCTACCATGTTCCCGCGGCCCTGCATCCGGACGCGGCGCCGCTCTCGGTGCTCAGCGAGATTCTGGGCGCGCAGCAGACGGGGCGGCTCTACAAGGCGCTGATCGACACCAAGAAGGCGACACAGACCTACTTTTTCGAGAATGGCATGCACGATCCCGGCTATGCGTCGGCGTTCGCGGAACTGAAGACCGATCAGTCGATCGACGACGTGCGCCAGACGATGCTGAAGACGGTGGAGGGGGTGGCGGACAATCCCCCCACGCAGGAAGAAGTGGACCGCGCCAAGGCGCGGCTTGCCAAGAACTTCGAGTTGACGCTCGCCAACTCACAAACAGTTGCTATTTGGCTTGCGTACGAGGCTGGCTCAGGCGATTGGCGCGATCTTTTCCTTTCGCGGGATGAGGTTGCCAAGGTGACGCCGGCCGAGGTGTTGCGCGTGGCCAAGGCGTATCTGAAGTCCTCCAACCGCACCCTCGGTGAGTTCATTCCCACCGCCTCGCCCGACCGCGCGGAGATTCCGGCCACTCCCGACGATGCGGCGCGGTTCAAGGATTACAAGGGCGGCGCGTTGGTGCAGGAAGGCGAGGTCTTCGACCCGACACCGAAGAACATCGAAGCGCGCGTGATCCGCGCCACGCTACCCAACGGCATGAAGCTGGTGATGTTCCCGAAGAAGACGCGCGGGGCGACGGTGAACGCGTCGGTGAACGTGCGCTTTGGCGACGAGAAGGCGGTCTTTGGCAAGTCCGGAGTCGGCGAGCTGACCGGGGCACTGCTGATGGCCGGCACCAAAACCAGGGACAAGCAGCAGATTCAGGACGAGACCGACCGGCTGAAGGCGCAGGTGAACGTCTATGGCTGGGACACCGGCGCGTCGGGCCATGTAAAGACGGTGGCGGCGAATCTGCCCGAGGCGCTGAAGCTGCTGCGCGAACTGCTGCGCGAGTCCACCTTCCCTGAGACGGAGATTGAGCAGGTACGCCTGCAGCGCATCCAGCAGGACGAAAGCAACAAGACCGAGCCCTCGGCGCTGGCCTCCATCGAAATGGAACGCCATATCAACGCGCAGTACAAGCGCGGCGATTCGCGCTATGTGAAGACACTCGACGAGAAGATCGAGGACTTGAAGGCCGTCAAACTCGATGACGTCAGGAACTTTTATGCGCAGTTCTACGGGCCGGGAGAGGGCGAGATCGTCGTGAGCGGGCAGTTCGATCCGCAGCAGATCAAGAAGCTGGCCGGCGAACTGTTTGGCGACTGGAAGAGCCCGGCAAAGTACGAGCGCATCAAGGATAACTACGTTTCCGAAGAGGCCATCAACAAGAAAATCGAAACGCCGGACAAGCAGAACTCGCTCTTCCTGGCCGGAGCGCCGATGAAGATCGACGACGAGGACCCGGATGCGGCTGCGCTGACGATTGCGCAGATCGTCTTTGGCGGCTCGCCCAACTCGCGGCTGTTCGCGCGCATCCGCATCAAGGATGGGCTGAGCTACGGCGCGGGCGCCTACTTCAATATGCCCACCGGGCAAGATGGGGGAGGCTTTCACGCTTACGCCATTTGCGCGCCGCAGAACGCTCCCAAGGTGGAAGCGGACTTCAACGAAGAGCTCGCAAAGGCGCTCAAGGAGGGCTTCACGGCCGACGAAGTGGAGAAGGCCAAAAAGATCTATGCCGATCAGAAGGCGGTGAGCCGCGCCGAAGAGGGATCAATCGCCGACATCCTGGCCGGACGCGAGCAATGGGGCCGGACTATGGAGTGGGATGCCAGACGCGACGCGGCTGTGGCCGCCGTCACCGTGGACCAGGTGAACGCAGCTTTCAAGAAGCACGTCGGCCCGCTGGCGATTTCCATCGTCAAGGGCGGCGACTTCAAGAAGGCGGGCGTGTACCAATAAGCTTGCCTGAAATTGCTTAGAGCGTGTTTCAAAAATTGCGGCCGCGTTGCGGCCGCAATTTTTTAGGGGTTTAACCCCCTCATTATGCTGGACTGTTCGGCACGACTGAAGTCGTGCCCTGTTACAAAACTGGTTTTTGAAACACGCACTAGAATTACGCCGCGCCAGAGCGCAGGGCGAAGGCCCTGGCGGTGCGGAGGGTGGCTACGGGGTCGGCGGTGGGGTAGAACTCCATGGCCACATTGCGGCGGTAGTCGAGCTGGGCGAGTTTGCGGAAGATGTTGGCGTAGTTGATTTCGCCGGAGCCGGGCTCGTGGCGGCCGGGGACGTCGGCCACGTGGATGAGGCCGATCACATCGATGTGCTTGTCGAGCTTGTCGATCAGATTGCCGTAACTCATCTGCTCGTGAAAGATGTCGTAGAGGAACTGGACCTGGGGGTGGTTGACGGCGCGCACCACTTGAATGGCCTCGGCGGCCGAAGTGAGGAAGTATTTGGGGTTTTCTTCGAGATGAATGCACTCGAGCAGCAGGCGGATGGGCTGGCCGGCGATCTGGCGGCCCTCGACCAGGGCAGCAGCGCGCTTGAGCGTTTCGATGGAGGCCTGATGCTGCGCCTCGCGGGATAGGCCCGGAACCACGTTGCCGGAGAGGACGATCATCGCCGGACAGGAGAGGGTTTCCATGGGCTTGAGCGCCTGGCTGAACTCGGTCAGAAAGGCGTCGCGCGCGACGGGGTCGGCGATGCCGTGCTTGAGGCCGGCGGTGGCGTCGAACTCGATGCCCAGGCGCTTGCGCGCGGCGTTGGCGCGGGCGAAATCGGCCTCGGACCAGTTCTGGTCGTTGTACTCGCCCACCAATTCGATCTTGCTGTAGCCGGCCTCGGCGACCTTGGCCAGACGCTGCTCGAAGGGCAGGTCGTTGAAGACGGTCCAGAGCATGACGGAGAGCGGGAAGGATGGAGCTTTGGGGCTGGCCGATGCGCTCTGGGCCGGGGCAGGGAGCGGCGGCACGGCGGCGCCGAGGGCAGCTGTTGCCAGGACTTGGGTAAAGGTGCGGCGATCCATGTGAGTCTCCTAGGATTTCGCTTTAGCCTTGCGGGAGTGGCGCAAATCCTTCCAGTCTTTCTCGGTCTGGTCGGCGTAGAGGGAACCGAACTTGGCGCAGGCCTGGGCAAAGCCGTCGCCGGAGCCCAGGTAGCCGGCAATTACGAGCGGATCGCCGGAGCGCGCATGGCCGCGGGCCAGCAGTTCACCGCAGACCTCGGCGTAGGCTTCGAGTCCGCCGCCGGCCAGGTCTTCCAACTCGATGGAGCCCTTGTGATCGTTGAGCTGGCGGACCAGATAGTCGCGTCCGCCGATACGCGTCCAGCCGAGGAACGGATCGGACTGCAACTGCATGGCCTTTTGCCCCTCGGCGACGCGCTGGCCGTTGTGGTGGGGCGCGTGCGCGTCGGGCAGATAGGCGGTGTAACCGGAGGCCGGCTCTTCCTTGATCTGGAGAAAGAGCGGATCGCCGGGGCCGTTGCCTTCGAAGTAGACGCAATAGTCGCGCAGGCCCACCGAGCCGGTGCCGACGACCTTGAAGGCCACGTCGACAGGGCGATAGAAGGAGAGGAAGTGCTGCCGCTGCGGCTCCAGCGTATCGAGGTAAGGCCCCAGCGAAGCCAGAACCGACTCAGCTTTGGCGCCGGTGACGCGGGCGAGCATGGGCTTTTGTTCCTTGAAGCGGCGCGGCGCGCCGGGAGCGGCGGCGGCCGGTTCGGTAAGCTGCTCAAGCGTGTGCAGCGGGGAGGCGCGCTCGGCCTTGAGCAGCGCTTTGTGGACCGGCTCGGCCAGGCCCAGCCGGTGCACCTGGAAGCGGCTGACCTCGAGGGTGGGCATTGCGGCGAAGGCGCGCATCTGGGCGGCGTAGCGCTCGATGCACTTTTCGACGGCCTGGCAGGCAGAGGCGTCCTTGTGGCCGGCCCCGCGGCCGGCCAGCACCAGCGAGGCGGCCATGCGCTTGAGGTCCCACTCGAAGGGTCCGCGGATGGTCTCGTCGAAGTCGTTGATGTCAAAGACGAGGCGGCCGTCGGGCGCGGCGTAGGCGCCCAGGTTGCGCACATGGGCGTCGCCGCAAAGCTGGCTGACGATGCCGGTGGAGGGTAGCGCGGCCAGGTCGGCGGCCATGGCGGGCACCGCGCCGCGGAAGAAGGCAAAGGGCGACTGCGCCATCAGTTGGTATTTGAGCTTGACGAGGGCGGGGACGCGGCCGCGCATGGAGCGCTCGATGAGCGCGAGGGCGGGAGCCGTGCGCGCCTTGGGGTTGAAGTCACCGTGCTGCTGGCGGCCCACCTGCTTGCGCCGCGCCTGACCGAGATGAGTGCGTTCTTCAGGAGTTACCCAGTGCATGACCGGGAACATACACCCTTGGGCCGCAGGGCGCAACCTTGCAAACTGCCTGATTTACACTTCTCGAAGGCAACCCGGCCCCGGAGCAAGCAAGCTGAAAGAGGGAACGGGCGCCGCTCCCGGAGGAACTCCCCTTGAATCGTGCAACCGGCCTTTTGCTTTCAGCTTTTGTCAGCATCCCTTTCACAGCACTTCCTCTGGCCGCGCAGAAGCCTCTGACCGTCGAGGCGATCTACGCGCATGGGCCGCTGATCGGGCATCCGCCCGAGGGGCTCACTTGGTCGCCGGACGGGAAGCATCTGACTTATCTGGATGGGGACGAACTGATCGATCTCGATCCGGGCACGGGCAAGCCGCATGTGCTGGTGAGCCAGGCCAAGCTGGCTTCGCTCTCCGGTGCGAGCGGATCGGAGACCGATCGCGACCATCGCGAACGCTACAAGATGGCCAGTTACCTGTGGGCGCCGGACTCGTCGCACCTGCTTTTCGACTCGAACGGGCGGCTCTGGCTCTACGACTTGCGCAATGGCACGGGAATCGAGGCCGGTTTTACCGGCGCGGCCTCCGGGGACGATCCCAAGTTTTCGCCCAACGGCGAGTTCATCTCGTTTGTGCGCGACCACGGGCTCTCGGTGGTTCGGCTGCGCGACCCCGGCTCGCCCACGACGGCAGTGGCGGCCGCTCCCAACCAGACCACGCTGAACGGCGAGGTGGACTGGGCCTACGAGGAAGAGCTGGACGTGCGCAGCAACTACTTCTGGTCGCCGGACTCGAAGAGCTTGGCTTTTCTGCAAATGAACGAGGCGGCCGTGCCGGCGTATCCGCTCACCGATTGGATTCCCACCCATGCCAAGGTGGATTTGCAGCGCTATCCGCAGCCCGGCGACCCGAATCCCGAGGTGCGCGTGGGGGTGGTGAGCGCGGGAGGCGGCAAGACGGTGTGGGTAAAGCTGCCGATTCAGCCCGGCCAGGACTATATTCCGCGCTTCGGCTGGCTGGACCGCAAGACGCTGTGGATCGAGACGGTCACGCGCGATCACAAGCATCGCGATCTCTACTTTGCCGACGCCGCGACGGGGCTGGCGCACCCGGCCCTGCAACTGAGCGACGACAAGTTCTTCGACGAGAGCTACGACGTGAACGTGGCCGAGGGAAGCATCGTGCTGACCAACTGGTCGGACGGGCACAACCATCTGTATCTCTATAGTTACGACCAGGCAAATGCCACCGCTGCAACCGCGAAACTGGAAAAGCAACTCACCAAGGGCGACTTCGAGGTGGGCGATGTCTTTGGCGTCGATCACGCGAAGAAGCTGGTCTATTTTGCCTCGAACGAGGGGAGTGCGCTGGAGCAGCAGTTGTGGCAGGTGAACTTTGCGGGCGAGCGCAAACAACTGAGCGCCGGCGCGGGATTCCATGCAGGCAACTTCGCTCCCATGGGCGGCGCCTTTACCGACCGGCAGTCGTCGCGGCTGGAACCGCCGACGCTGCGCCTTTGCCAGGCAGCGGGCAAGTGCAACGTGTTTTGGCAGACGCGGGCCGTGGAGCCCTACCATCTGCGGGTGCCGCAGCAGATTGAAGTGAAGGCGCACGACGGCACGACGCTCTACGCGACGCTGCTGCTGCCGGAGGGCGCCACGAATGCGGCTTCGGTTCCGCTGATCGTGAACCCCTACGGCGGGCCGGGCGCGCCGATGGTGACGAACAGATGGGGCGACGGGCTGCTCTTCGACGAGCTGCTGGCCCAGCATGGCTTTGCCGTGCTGCATGCCGACAATCGCGGCACGGGGATGCGCGGGCGCGCCTTTGCCCAGGCGGCCTACCACAACTTCGGCCCGGTGCAGTTGGAAGATCAGTTGACGGTGGTGGACGCCGTGCTGGCCCAGAATCCGCAACTGGACCCCAAACGGCTAGGCTGGTGGGGCTGGAGCTGGGGCGGAACGTTCACGCTCTACGCGATGTCTCACTCCGACCGCTTCCGCGCCGGGGTTGCGGTGGCTCCGGTGACCGACTGGCGCAATTACGACTCCATCTATACCGAGCGATTCATGAGCCAGCCGGCGGAGTTCGCCGAGGGCTACAAAGACTTCTCCGTGGTGAACTCGGCGGCCAATCTGAAAGGGCGCCTGCTGCTGGTGCACGGCACCGGCGACGACAACGTGCACATGGAGAACTCCATCCAGTATGTGCAGAAGCTGATCGAAGCCGGGATTCCCTACGATCTGCAGCTCTATCCGCGCAAGACGCACTCGATCAGCGGGCCGGATGTGCGGACACATCTGTACAACCGGATTCTGGCGCAGTTTGAGGAGTATCTGAAGCCGGCGGCGCAGTGAGCAAGGAAGCTCTCTTCGGGCGATTGGCTGGGTGTGGATTGAATCCGGAATCGGGCGCTTCCACCTGGAGAGAGCTACACCGGAGGGTGGAAGCTCTCTCGGCACAAAATCATCTTGGGGTGGTATCTGCGCTTTCGGCTAGAATCGCGGGCGTTCCGAGGGTCCCGGCCTCAAGGCACTAGAGTTCGTGGCGGCGGAAGAGGTCGTCCTTGTCGCGGCACGGACAATTCAAGCATTCCAGGCAGCAAACGAGGAGCACCGCCACGCCGACCGTCACCAGGACGGCGAGAACGCTTGCATTTGCTACAAACCATCGAAGCAGACTATGCATACGCAGTAGACCTATCCAACGACAATTGAAAACCGGACCGTGGAGCGAGAATCCCGGCACCGTTTCCTGCACGAATATTTGACGGAATCCCGACGCTGAAAGTGTATCATCGGCAGTTTTTCTCAGTCATCTGTTGTTTTTTCTCCGATTTTGCTTGTTTTTATAGAGAAGAAAAGGCGAAAATGATTTCGAGATGGCGGCGAGTTCCAATCCGGAGCCGGCCCTCCCCGACGAGGAGTGGCCGGAAGAGCTCGAGGCTCTGCAACCGGGGGCTTCGCGCACCCCGCCGGAGCCGGAACCCGGCGCGGCGGGCGGCCCGTATCTGAACTGGCTCTTCGTCGATTTGAACTCCTATTTTGCCTCGGTGGAGCAGGAGGTGCGGCCCGAGCTGCGCGGGCGACCGGTGGGCGTGGTGCCCATGATGGCCGACACAACGGTTTGCATTGCAGCCAGTTACGAGGCCAAGGCGCACGGCGTGAAGACCGGGACCGTGGTGGCCGACGCCAAGCGGATGTGCCCAGGGCTGGTGCTGGTGGAGGCGCGGCACGAGATTTATGTCGACTATCACCACCGCATTGTGGAGGCCGTGGAGAGCTGCGTGCCGGTGACCGCGGTGATGTCGATCGACGAGATGGCCTGCCGGCTGATGGGCCGGGAACGGCCGCTGCTGGCGGCGATGGAACTGGGCCGGCTGGTGAAGCGGCGCATCCTGGAGAAAGTCGGGCCCATGCTGCGCAGCTCGGTGGGGCTGGCGACCAACCGCTATCTGGCCAAGGTGGCCAGCGACATGGAGAAGCCCGACGGCCTGGTGGCGCTGCCGCTGGACATTTTGCCCGAGGCGCTGCGCCAGCTCACGCTGCGCGACCTGCCCGGCATCGGCGCGCGCACGGAGGCGAGGCTGAACGAGAAGGGCATCCACACCATGGAAGATCTGCTGGCGCTCGACTGCGAGCAGGCCGGCGAGCTATGGGGCTCGGTATGGGGCGAGCGGCTGTGGCACTGGCTGCGGGGCGAGGACTTCGACATGGCGGAGACCGAGCACCTGAAGTCGCTGAGCCACCAGCACGTGCTGGCGCCGGAGATGCGCACGCCGGAACAGGCCTGGGCCGTGGCGCACAAGCTGCTGCACAAGGCGGCCATGCGGCTGCGCGCCAATGGATTGTGGGCCGGCAGTATCGGGCTGGCCATCGGCTTCGCGGTGCCGCGCGGCGAGAAGAGTCCGGTGAGCCGGTTCGGCGCGCCCACGCGCGGATGGAAGGCCGAACTGAAGCTGAGCGAGTGCCAGGATAACCCGACGCTGATTGCTGCGCTGAGCCGCCTGTGGGCCAGCCAGCCTGCGGGGCCGGAGTTCGAGCACCCGTATTTCATCGGCGTGCACCTGAACAACCTGGTGCCCGACCGCCTGCACTCGCTCAACCTCTTCGACGGACTGGAGGACGAGCAGAGCAAGGCGCGGCTGCTGGCGGCGATGGACGCGCTGAACAACAAATATGGACTGAGCACGCTGGCTCCGGCGACGATGCTGACCGCGTTCAAGGCCGCGCCCACGCGGATTGCGTTTCACAGCATTCCGGATCTGTTTTGAAACGGGAAACCGGCCTGAAGACCTGGATGAGTGAGATGGGCTTTTATCGTCGGCTGAGAATTACTTCAGGATTGGCAGCGATTCGTCCGGAATGCCGAGTTCGGACGCGAAGCCCAATTACGCGGACCAGACCGCGCGAGCGGCGTCGATCCATTTCCGCTGTGCGTCGTCAATCTTCTCAATAGGAATCAAGTCACTGACTACCGAGTGCCTTGCAAGATCGCGCTCTATGTCTGCGGCCTGAAAATCACAATCTGATAAACGGCGTTGTCGTGAAACCAGATCAGGATGCCCCGCGCTGGCCAGATGAGCTTCATCCCACCGCCACGCCACTCTATCGTTCCGGCATCGCCGTAGATCTTGCGGACTTTGTCCGCCGACATGCCGAACTTTACACCGCTGCCCGTAACGCCTTTGAAGCGTCTCTCGAAGCGAAGTTCGATTGCCTCGTCCTTATCGTTCATCAGGCAATTGACGCCCACCTTGTTCCAACGCACCATGCGACCGGAGGAAGACTTGTCGGGAAAGCCGAGGGCACCGACCAGGGATTTCATGTTGGCGCCCACGATGAAACGGTCCCAGCCCACTCCCTCCTGAATTGTCGGCTGCGTCTTCTGGGCGAAAGCCCGGCCTGTCGGGGTCCAGACGAGCAGAACGATCATAATGCACAGGCACACCCTGATAAAGCGGAGCATCGGCTAACCCTCAAATTGCGAATTGCAGACATTCTAGGGGGTGGTCGCGGAAAACACAATGCCAAAGTCATGCCGCAGGGTCGCGGGAGTGTAGTCGCCTCTTCGTCAACCGCACCTAGAATCAGCACCAAGCAGGGCGATAGCGCGCTCCGTTTGGCCGCTGCTATCGCCGCCGCCGAACTTTTTTTCTCACATCGCGTACTCTCTGCATCCCCGCGCAGCAGATTTTGCGGATAAGAGAGTAGAAGCGAAACCCATGGCCCACGACTGGCAGCCGGATTTTGAACAACTCGTGGACGAGCATCAGTCGATGGTCTTTTCGCTGGCCTGGCGGATGACCGGCGACCGCGGCCTGGCGGAAGAGATTGCGCAGGATGTCTTTCTGGAGCTGGACAGGCATCTGGGCAAGATGGAATCGGCGGCGCACGCCTGCTTTTGGCTGCGGCGGGTGGCGATGAGCCGCTCGGCGGATGCGCTGCGCCGGCGGCGGGTGCGCTGCACGGACCTGTGGGTGGAGATCGACGAGCATCACGGCATCCGCATGGAAGAGCGCAGCTCTCCGCTGGGCGCGCGGCTGGAGGAATTGCTGGCGACGCTGCCCGAGCCGCAACGCGCGGCGCTGGTTCTGCGCTACCAGGAGGATCTGACGCCGGAGGAGATTGCGGCCACGCTGGAGGCGCCGCTGGCCACCGTGAAGAGCCACTTGCAGCGGGGACTGAAGCTGCTGCGGGCCAAGGCGGCGGATGGCCTGAAGGAGTATGTGAGGGTGAAGGAGCAAGCGCGTGGAATTTGAAGCGATGGAAGAGTTTGAACGGGAGCTGCGCCAGGCATTGGAGCGCCGGCCGGCGCCGCCGGGACTGAAGCGCAGGCTGATGGAGAAGCGGCGCGCGCGGCAGCCGCACTCGACGGTGTGGCTGCGGCTGGCGGCTTCCATCGCGCTGGCCGCCGTGCTGGGCGGTGCGGCGGAGTGGCGCCACCAGGAGGAACGGCGCAAGGGAGAAGAAGCGCGGCGGCAGGTGCTGACCGCGCTGCGCATTACCAACCACGCGCTCAACCAGATGAATGCGCAACTGGCGGCGCACAGCCGCAATGCTCAGGAGTAAGGAGAGACTTTCATGCAAAACCGGATCATTGTTTTCATCTTGGGAGCGGCCGCGCTGGCCGCGCCTGCGCTGGCGCAAACGGCTCAGTTGCCGACGCCGTCGCCTGTGGAAAAGGAGCTGGCCGCACGGGCCTCGAACGTCACCGAGGTCACGCTGGGCAAGAACATGCTGGCCTTCGCCTCCAAGTTCATGAACGGCAAGGACAAGGACGAGGCCGCGACGCGGCAACTGATCGACGGACTGGAGGGCATCTATGTCCGCGAATACGAGTTCGACAAGGAAGGGCAGTTCTCGATGGAAGAAGTCGAACAACTGCGCAAGTACTTCGAGACCAGCGAGTGGTCGCCGATGGTGCGGGAGCGGGAGCGCAAGACGGGCGAATCGACCGACGTGATGGTGAAGCTGGTGAACGGCGTCTCGCATGGAATGTTCATCCTGACAGTGGAGCCCAAGGAGCTGACGATCGTGCTGATTCTGGGCCCCATCCGCATGGAGGATCTGGGCAAGCTGAAGGGCCTTGGCGGACTGGGCGCGCTGGGCGACGTGGCGAAGAGCGCGAAGCCCAAGGAGAAGAAAGGCGGCAACCAATGAGGCGGCTGTGGTGGATTCCCATTGTGTTTTTGGCCCTGCTGGTTCCGGCTGCGGTGCTGGCCGGCAGCGGCGAGGGCGGCTTCGAGGGCGTGGTGAGCTCAATCGAGAGCCGGTATCACGTGCGGGCCACGCGCATTCCCTTCCTGGGCCTGGTCAGCATGGTTTCAAAGAAGGCCACGCATGGCGGCGTGAGCAGCCTGCATGTGGCGGAGTTCGAGTCCTTTACGGAGCCGGTGGACGGCGAGGAACTGAACCGGATGGTCGAGGAGAAGCTGGGACCTGGCTGGGAACGGATCATCCGCCAGACAAGCCGCAAGGGGAACGAGCAGACGCTGATCTTCATTCATCCCGAAGGGGATCGGATGGGTCTGTTCGTGCTGGACAAGAACGGGAACGAGATGGACGTGGTGCAGATTTCGGTCGATCCCGAACACCTGAACGAGAAGATCGACCACTACGGGCATCATCCCCAAGAGAGCGGGCAGGACGGGAACGAATCGGATTAGGCGGTATCGACATTCAGGAATGGATGGACTGGCCGAGATGCCGTTGCAAACAAAGTGAACCTGGCTGGCGCAACACCTCACCGCAGGTCCCCTTCGGCTTCGCTCAGGGCAGGCTTTCGACTACGTCTTTCGCGATGAAGCTGCGAGAGGCTCCGCTCAGGAGGACATCTCTTTTATTTTTCAATCGCTTGCAATGGCTCTATGCACGGTGACAGCGGAGACAGGTTGGCCAGCGGATTTGCGCCGGGCACGGTTTGCCAGGAACCAAAGTCTCCATATGCGGCGCGGGTTGGGCTGCCTACACTTATCTCTAGTATGGCCAGCCTTCCCCCATCGCCGGTCTCGAATTATCGCGGCCGGCTTGCGCCCTCGCCCACCGGCTACCTGCACGTGGGCCATGCGCGCACCTTTTGGACGGCCGCGCAAAGGACGCGCGAGGCCGGCGGCACGCTGGTACTGCGCATGGAGGATCTGGACCCCGACCGCAGCAAGAGCATGTATGCCGAAGCGGCCATCGAGGATCTGCGCTGGCTGGGCATCCGCTGGCACGAGGGTCCGGACAAAGGAGGGCCCTGCGGGCCGTATGTACAGAGCAAACGGCGGGCGGTTTATCTGGACGCCTGGCGAACGCTGCTGCGGCGCGGCTGCCTTTATCCCTGCCGCTGCTCGCGCAAGGACCTGGAGACCGCGCTGGGCGCGCCGCATGAACGGAACTCGGCCGGAGCGCAAGCCGGCGGCAAACTGGAGCCGGAGGACGATCCCATCTATCCCGGCACCTGCCGTCTCTACCAGGGCTACATTCCTCAGTTGCCCGGCCCCAACGTGAGCGACCTGGAGATGCCGGAGGGGATCAACTGGCGATTCCGCGTGCACGACGGCGAGGCGGTGGAATTCGTGGACCGGAACCTGGGCCCGCAGCGGTTTGTGGCGGGCAAGGACTTTGGCGACTTTGTGGTGTGGCGGCGGGACGGCGTTCCCAGTTACCAGCTAGCCTGCGTGGCCGACGACGCGGCCATGAGAATCACCGAAGTGGTGCGCGGAGCCGACCTGCTCAAGTCCACGGCGCGCCAAATCCTGCTGAACCGCGCCCTGGGATTCGACGCCCCGGCCTGGTTCCACTGCCGGCTGGTGGTGGACCACAACGGCCGCCGCCTGGCCAAGCGCCACGACTCGCTGAGCTTGCGCGCGCTGCGCCAGCGGGGACTGACGCCGATGAACATTCTGTCGGCGGAGCTGCCGGTGGAGGCGTGAGGGAGAACAGTGATCAGTTGTCAGTTATCAGTTGCCGGACGGGTGCCTTGTATCGAGACGAATGCGCCGTGGCCCGCCCTTTCGCCCGATTTCTAGCGAAAGGGCGGGCCACGGCAAAGCTCCTTCGGCTTCGTTCGTAGGAGCGGCGGCCTTCTTACTTGTGGCGGATGAACGTGCCGCTCTGCAATTCGCGCATGGCCTGCTGCAGCTCCGCCTGGGTGTTCATCACGATAGGCCCGTACCAGGCGACCGGCTCCTCCAGCGGCTTGCCAGAGACCAGCAGGAAGCGGATGCCTTCCGGGCCGGCCTGGACTACGATCTCGTCGCCCCGGTCGAAGAGCACCAGCGAGTGGTTTTGGGCGTCGTAGACGACCGGCGCATTCGCGTCGATGGCCGATTCGGTGAGAACGGCCCGCGGCTGCGAGGCGTCGCGGAAGGTTCCCGCGCCGGCAAAGACATAGGCGAAGGCGTTGCGCGTGGTTTCGACCTGGATGCGCTTGCGCTTGCCCGGCGGGACCGAGATATCCACGTAGCGCGGATCGGCGGCCACGCCCTCGACCGGCCCTTTCTTGCCCCAGAAGTCGCCGCAAAGAACGCGCGCCATGGTCCCGTCGTCCTCGGTGACTTCGGGAATGGCGGCGGAGGGAATGTCCTGGTAGCGCGGATCGGTCATCTTCAACGAAGCAGGCAGGTTAGCCCAAAGCTGGAAGCCGTGCATCCGGCCGGTTGCGTCGCCCTTGGGCATCTCCTGGTGCAGAATGCCGCTGCCGGCGGTCATCCACTGCACATCGCCGGCGGTCATGCGGCCTTTGTTGCCCAGGCTGTCGCCGTGGGCCACTTCGCCGGCCAGTACGTAGGTGATGGTCTCGATGCCCCGGTGGGGATGCCAGGGAAAACCGGCCAGGTAATCCGCGGGATTCTCGTTGCGGAAGTCGTCGAGCAAGAGGAATGGATCGAAGTCTTTGGTTTTTCCAAAGCCGAAGGCGCGCTGCAATTTGACGCCGGCGCCCTCGACGGTGGGGATGGTGGAAAGGATCTGCTTCACGAGACGAAGCGACATGGTTGACCTCCTCTGGCGTACAGGAATTAGATGCGCGAGGGAGATATTTGTTGCAACAGGTATTTTGCGCTGTCTTTTGTTTGCGCGGCAGGCCCATGTTTCCTGGCGCTCAGCTTTCCTTGCGGTAGAGCAGGTCCCGGATCGCTTTGCGGCGGGCTTCGTTGGCTTCCGCCTCGGCCTTGCGCTCCTCGGCGGTCAGGGGGCGATTGGTTGCGGGTTCCGTCGATTCGGGTTCGCTGCACGCCGGGCAGCGGTTGGCAAAGCCGGGCTTATCCGGCCTCAATTCGAATTCTTCCGAGCAAACTACACAGACTTTGATAGGAAACGCCATTTGTATCCATGGTAAACAATGCGATTTCGCTGGAAAAGGAGCGGAGGGCCACAAAATGGCCTTCGGCCCGCATGGAGAGACGGCTGGAAGGCCGCCAGGCGCTCCAGCTCCGCTGCTCAACTTTCTCGCGCCGTTTAGACTAAAGAAGCTATGAGCACACTGAAAGCCGTTCGCGGCACGCGCGACCTGTTGCCGCCGGAAACCGCGCTTTGGAACCGCATCGAGGCCACTGCCCGCCAAGTCTTTGCCCGCTACAACTTCGGCGAGATTCGCACGCCGATCTTCGAGGACACGGCGCTTTTTGCCCGCGGCGTGGGCGAGGAGACCGACATTGTTTCCAAGGAGATGTACACCTGGGAGGACCGGGCACGGGCGCAGTCGGAGAAGACCCAGACGCTGACGCTGCGGCCGGAGAACACGGCCGGCGTGGTGCGCGCGTATATCGAGCACCAGTTGGGCGAGAGCGGGCAGTTGCAGAAGCTCTATTACATCGGGCCGCAGTTCCGGCGCGAGCGGCCGCAGAAGGGCCGCTACCGGCAGTTCTCGCAGATCGGCGCCGAGGTGATCGGACCGCCGTCGGCGGGCAGCGAGAGCCCGCTGCGCGACGCGGAAGTGCTGGAGATGCTGGCCACGCTGCTGGACGAACTGGGCATCACCGGCTGGACGCTGCACCTGAACTCGGTGGGGTCCTCCGCGGACCGCGCCCGCTACAACGAGGCACTTCGTGCGGCGCTGGTTCCTTTAGCGCCGCAGATGTGTCCGGATTGCCAACGGCGGGCGGTGACGAATCCGCTGCGGGTGCTGGACTGCAAGGTTCCCGCAGACCAGCCGATCATCGAGACATTGCCGGTGATCGCCGATTCTCTCGACGAAGCCTCCAAAGCCCATTTTGCCGCGGTAACGGCGGCGCTGGACGCGGCCGGCGTGCCGTATACGCGGAATCACCGGCTGGTGCGCGGGCTGGACTACTACACGCGGACGACCTTCGAGTTCACCCACGGAGGGCTGGGCGCGCAGAACGCCATCCTCGGCGGAGGCCGCTACGACGGGCTGAGCGAGGCCATTGGCGGACCCAAGGCGCCGGGGATCGGCTTTGCCATGGGCGAGGACCGGCTGGTGCTGACGCTGCTGGCCCAACTCGACCAAACGTCTGCCCCGACGCAGTTGGCCGACGCGTATCTTGCGCCGTTGGGCGAGAGCGTGAACGCCGCCGCGCTGGCGCTGGCCAGGGAACTGCGGCGCGGCGGGCTGCGGATCGAGCTGGGCGAGGGCAGTTTTCGGCTGAAAAAGTCCTTCGAAGCGGCCGACAAGACGGCCCGCCACATTGTCATCCTGGGCGAAGACGAGCTCCAATCCGGTATTCTGACAGTGAAGACCTTCGCCACCGGCATACAAACCAAGGTTCCGCGCGCGGAGTTGGCGGCCTTTCTATCCAATTGAAGGTACGCAGGTTGGTGGTTTCCCAGCGCGGCGCCAGAAAGACGAAACGCAGGTTCTTCGACTCCGCTGCGCTTCGCTCAGAATGACAGCAAGGATGGGGCGCCCAATGGTTTTCATGCCGATTGTCGTCAACAGAAACTCGCAAGCGAGTAAAGGACACAGGAAGTGCTGGATTTTTTAGGGAATCTCGAACGGACGCATCTTTGCGGCGAACTGCGCGCCGCCCACGCCGGCCAGCAAGTGGTTCTGATGGGCTGGGTCAACCGCCGCCGCGACCACGGCAACCTGATCTTTCTCGACCTGAGAGACCGCTCCGGCATCGCCCAGATCGTACTGGATAAGGAACTGACCCCGGACGGCCATTTGAAGGGCGAGCAGGTGCGGCCGGAGTATGTTGTGGCCGCGGTGGGCAAGGTGCGCCTGCGCGACGCCGACGCCATCAACCCCAAGATGCCGACCGGCGAGATCGAGGTCGAGGCGAGCGAAATCCTGGTGCTGAACGACACCCGGCTGGCGCCGTTTTCTCCCTCCGAAGAAGCGATCCAGAACGAAGAAGTCCGCCTCAAGTACCGCTACGTGGACCTGCGCCGCCCGGAGATGCAGCGGAACTTCAGGCTGCGCCACGAGATCACGCTGGCGGTGCGCGAGAGCCTGAGCGAGCAGGGCTTTCTGGAGATCGAAACGCCGATTCTGACCAAGAGCACGCCGGAGGGAGCGCGCGATTTTCTGGTGCCCAGCCGCGTGCATCCCGGCGAGTTCTACGCGTTGCCGCAGTCGCCGCAAATTTTCAAGCAGATTCTGATGATCTCCGGCTTCGACCGCTACTTCCAGATCGCGCGCTGCTTCCGCGACGAGGACCTGCGCGCCGACCGGCAGCTTGAGTTCACGCAGATCGACCTGGAGATGAGCTTTCCGCACCAGGAGACGGTTTTTGCCGTGGTGGAGAAGTTTCTGACGGCGGCGTTTGCGGCGGCCGGGGTCACGCTGCCCTCGCCGTTTCCGCGGATCACGTACGATGACTCGATGCGGCAGTTCGGCAGCGACAAGCCGGACCTGCGCCTGCCCGGACTGACCGATGTGCGGCCGGCCTTTAGGGATGAGGACCTGGGCAAGCTGCTGATCGACCCGGCGCTGCCGGTGGTCGCCTTCCGCATTCCCAACGTGGGCGAGTTGAGCCGCAAGGAGCGCGAAGACAATCACCCGCTCTTCGACCTGAAGAAGGGCGCGAAGTTCATCGACGACTTCAAGCGGCTGGCCAAGGGATTTCCCGAGGCGGCCGCGAAGGTGCGCGAGCTGGCGGGCGCGGCGGAGGGCGACTTTGTCATCGTCGTGGCCGGGGACCCGGCCCATCAGGTGAAGGCCAGCGACACCAAGTTCGAGGGCCGGCTCAGCGAGCGCGAGATCAACGTCTATATGGCCGCAGGCAACTTCCGCACCGAACTGGCGAAGAAGTACGCCGACCGGCACGGCGCCTTTGGCGTAACGGAAAAGGTGGTGCAGGAAGCCGACGCGCGGAACGGCAGCGTGGTGGACGGAGCCGCAGCTTTCCATCCGATCTGGATCGTCGATTTTCCCATGTTCGAGTACGACCTGGCGACGGCGAAATGGATGCCGGCGCACCATCCCTTCACCGCGCCCCACGAGGCCGACATGGCCAACCTGGTGAGCGATCCTGCGAGCGTGCGCGCCAACTGCTACGACCTGGCGATGAACGGCCTGGAGCTTGGCTCGGGCTCGATCCGTATTCACCGCAAGGATATACAGCAGCAAATCTTCCAGTCGCTGGGGATCAGCGACGAGGAGGCCAAGGCGCGTTTCGGCTTCTTCCTCGATGCGCTCGAGTACGGAACCCCGCCCCACGGCGGCATCGCGCTGGGCCTGGACCGCATTGTGATGTTGCTGACCGGCGCGCCCAGCCTGCGCGAGGTGATCGCGTTTCCGAAGACGGCCAAAGCCATCGACCTGATGGCCGACGCGCCGACGACGGTGACCGAGCAACAGTTGAAGGAACTGCACATCCGGGTGGCGCTGAAGAGCTAGTTTATGTAGAGGTCCCAGGTCTCAGAAGCGAGACCTGGGGCACCCGGCCGATTATCGCCCCCAACCAACGGTCTCTCTAGCGGAACCCCGCGGCGCGGTCGAGCTAATCCGTGTCGGAATCGGAGGCGTTTTCCGCTTCGCCCTCGACGGAGATGCGGAGGGAGCGGAGAAAGTGGAGGTCGTTCTGGGTGAAGGGAAGATTTTCGCCATCCTGCCCGGCGCCGGCTTCGGCCTCCGCGGCATCTTTTGCGGCGACCTCGTTGAGGCCGATGGTGGCTTCGAGCATCAAGAGCACATCGAAGCCGTGCTGGCGGATATCCTGCACCACGCCGGCGATCTGCTCGCTCTCGATGACCGACTCATGGATGGCCTCGCCGAGTTGCTGAATGAGTTCGCGCAGACGGGATGTCACAGAATACCTCCAGAAGCGGCGGCCTGCGCGAGCCAAGAGCGCGGGTAGCGGCATGGGATTCATCTACCTTACGTCGATTGCCGTTTGGGAGCAACTGGCTCGCGGCAAGAAACGGTGAAAAACGGCTCGGCAGGGGCGCTGCTACCATCATAAACGGAATGAAACCCCAATCCATCGGCCGTGCCCTGGGAATCGGGTTGCGCATAGCCGGGCGCATCGCGAGCCAACGCATGGCGGGCAGCGCACAAACGGCGAGCAAGCCTGTGGCCCCATCCGCCGCCAGCGCCGCCCCAATCCGCTCCGCCGGACGCTCCGCCGGCCAGGCCAGCCAGGGTCTTGCCCGCGGCATCGGCGGATTTCTGCGCCCCTTTGGCCGGGTGGGCAGTATTCTGTGGCTCGAAGTCAGCGGCGTCTTCTTCTTTTTGCCCGTGGTAGTCTTCGGTCCGACTCTCTGGCGCGTGCGGGCCAGCTACGCGCACGGTCCCGACCACAAACTGTTTCTCGTCACCGCCGGCATTGTCGCGCTTTTTCTCTACCTGAGCGCGAGCTCGTTCTGGCGGGCGCGGAAGAAGTAGGCCGCGCGCTTTATTCATTCCTCGATTCGTGGGGTCCGGGCCGAGTGAGCGCCCAGCCCACCACGCTGGCAATCGCCAGCAAAAGGAAGAGCGAGAAGAATCCTCCGCCCCGGCCAAAACCGAAGCGAATCAACGCCAGTGCGTTCCATCCCGTGGTCAACATCGAGTTCCTCCCAGGGCTGGCTCGCATGGTCCAGCCGCATTGGTAAGGACCCGGAATCGCATGGCAAGTTGTGACGAAGCGACAGCCAGAGGAAAACGGCCTGACTCAGAGGAACTTCCGAATCACCGTACCGAAGCGGGTGTAGAGGAAGGAGACAGCCAGCAGGGCCAGGCCGAGCACGATCAGGGTGGTATAGCGGTCAGGGGGCGAGAGCGCCCAGACATCCATGAGAACGATCTTGACCACGCTGACCAGGAGGAGACCCAGGCCGGCCAGACGGTAACTGCGCTCGCCCACGAGGAGCGCAAAGAGAAAGACGCCGAGGCCGAGCAGGCTCCAGGCGATGGTGATATGGCCGGAGCTGAGCTTGGCTGGCAAGGCCACCGCCAGCAACACAAAAGCGGCGAAGAAGAAACCCTGCTCAGGATGGCGAAGAGCCAATTCCAGGTCAGCGGACAAGGAGATCGTGGAGGGGGCAATGGATTTTGCCCCGCGCAGACGAAAGGCAAACGGCAGAGCGGCAAACAGAACCAGCGCGGTCACGCCCAGGTGGAAGAGCGGTCCCTGCCAAAAGTCCGGAGGTCTGTCGGCGGGCAGGTCGAGAAAGAGCCCGCGCGCCACCGCGGCCACGACCAGAGCCATCGCCTGCACCAGAAAGGCTCTGCGGCGCAGGAGCCAGGCCAACGCCAGCAGGATTGTCGCCATCCCCGCCCAGATGGCCGTCACCCAGGCTTCGCCGCCGGGCACGGGAACCCAAGCGGAGGGGAAACGGTAAGCAAACCACAGGGCGATGGAGAGCGTGCCCAGCGCATCGGCGGCCAGGCCGATGAAGTGTTCGCGCCGCGTGCACCGCTCGCGATTGCGGGTCCGCTCGAGGAGCCAGCAGCCGACCGCCGCGAGGACCAAGACTTCAAGGAGCAGCGAGTTGACCAGGCTGAAGTGAGGCAGCGAAATCAGCCTTCCATCCGCAGTGAGCGCAGTCGGCACGGCAGGAACGCCAAAGAACATGGGGAGATCGAGGACGAGGTAGCGCAGAAAGGCAATGGCTACAAGAAAGAAGGCCTGCCAACGCAGGTAGCCCTTGCGAGCGAAACGGCCCACCTCAAAGAGCGCGAAGCCAAGCGCCGCCCAAACGGGGGCGAGCGCCAGGTTCGCGACAAGCACCGAAGCCACGAAAGCCAACAGCAGAGTAGCCGCCCAGGAGTATGCCGGGGCAACGTAGTTGGGCGAACCGGCCAACACCGTCTTGCGACGCATTCCGGCATAGAGAAGGACCACGGATGCGATGAGCGGCGCTTCGTGATTCCCCCATCCCTGGCTCGACAGATTCCAGGCAAAAACTCCAGGGATGGCAACCATGGCGAGCAAATCGGCCTCGATGGCGAGGGTTTGCGCCTTGACCCAATCCGCCGCCCCTCCCAGCGCGACAACCAAGGCGAGCCAACCCACCACCACCCAGGGCGTGGGCAAGGCGACCCATAGGGCCGCGGCGGCAGCCGCAACGCCCAGCCCGCTGGTGGCGGGCAGCGCGAGGGCGTGCCATGCGCTCAGGTCGATTTCGGATGGAGAGGCTGGGAGGAGAGGCGGCAAGACCCGAGGATAGAGTTCGGCGCGGAGCCAGCAGGCGACCGCTGCCAGGGCGAGGACGGCCGTCTCCGCCGGATGGCGACTGGGATCGGGGTAGTCCATGCGAAAGAGCGCCAGAGGTCCAACGCGAAGGAAGACCAACACGGCGGCCGAGAGCAGGGTGAGGGCATCGGCTTCGAGGGCCAGTTGGGGGGCGCCGAAGGAGTGGGCGGCCAAGGCCAGCAGAAGAACCAGCGCCAGCCAGCCCACAGGAAGCCACAGGCCGGGCAGCGCCACCCACAACGCGGCGGCGGCGGCGGCCAAGGCCAGCCAACTGGTGACGCGCAACGCGAGGGCTTCGCGACCGTCTTCGGCGATTTGCGGCCAGCGGCGCGGATAAACCTCGGCATGGACCCAATAGAGAAGCGAGGCCAGCGCCAGGGCGACGGTCAGGGAGGCGTGGCGGCTGGGGTCGGGGAAATTGAGCCGAAAGTAGAGCAAGGGCAGCAGATCGTGCAAGGCCAGCACGCCACCGGTAAGCACGCCGGCCAGCAGGCCCAGCCTGCGAAAGACCGGCTCGCCCAGCCGCAGCCCGCAGACGGCCAGGATCTGCGCCTGCACCAGCCATAGCATGGGCCAACTGACGCCATGAAACCTGAATGGGACCGCGGAGACGAGCAAGACCGTGGCGATGGTGGAGAGCACCACAAAGGCCTGGCGTCGTCGGGAGCGCAGGCGGAAAGCCAAGCCCATCTCGAGGGCGCCCAACCCCGCCAGCGCCCAGAAGGCCCACTCCGGATGGGCGGACTGGTATTTGAGCAGCCCCAGCACGCCGATCGAATTGAAAACCGCCGACAAGCTGGAGATGTGTTCCTCGTTCTGGTCGCGCGGGACGCGGAGCACATAGGCCAGGCGGAAGATGAGCCAATAGAGCAGGATAAGCGCCGTCGAGGGCCAGAAATCGGCGAAGGGCGTATGGTCCTGCGGCAGCACCTGCGTGAGCCAGACCAGATGGTTGAGGTAGGCGGCCGCGAGACCGGCCAGTTCGAGCCACACCCAGTGGCGGAGCGTGGTGACCACCACCAGAGCCACGGCCAGAACGGCGCTGGCGGCGAGACTGAAGACGACGGTTCCCTCGGCCGATTCCAGGTGGCTGGTGAGGACGGTGGCAAAGCCCAGCAGAAAGGCCAGCGCGGTGACTGCCTGCGAACGGTAACGGAGCGAATGAGCCACCATGCCCGTTGCCACCAGCAGCATGAGCACCAAATCCGCCGCCAGGGAATCCAGCACGCGCGCGGCGGGCAGGTGGTGCATGGCAAACGTAGTAAAGAAAGCCAAGGCCCAGCCGCCGCCAACGCCGGCGCGGGCAAAGATGCGGTAGGTGGCCTTGCGCTCAAGCCACACGCCGCCGCCCAGCAAGGTGAAGCTCACGGCATAGCCGCAGAGCACCTTGCCGCCCGGACCCCAGGTTTCCAGCTTGTAGGCCAGGAAGAAGGCCAGGCCGATGACCAGGATGACGATGCCCAGCTTGTTCAGCCAGTTGGCGCCCAGCCGCTCCTCGAGCGAAAAGAATCGTGCGGCCGGCGCTGGCTCTGGAACGGGCGGCTCGGACTCTACCGACCTGAGAGGCTGCATGGGAACGGCCGGCGGCTGGCGCAGAGGCTGGACGGGCGGAGGCGGCGCTGAATGAGCGTGCGGGGTAAAACCGGCGATGACCGGCGCGGGGGCATGGGTGACGGACTGAAGTTGCACGGGGTTGGGCAGCCTGACCGGTGGCGGAGCCTGCGGGGCGGCTTCCGGCGGATGGGCAGGAACGGGTGTCTGCGGTTTCTGGAGCGCGCCCAGTTGAGATCTCAGCCCATCGATCTCGCGTTGCTGGCTGGCCAAATCTTCGCGCAATCGTTCAAGCGCATCCCGGCTGCTTCGCCGGAAGACGAAGACCATCACCGCGAGCACAACGAGGAGGAAATAATCCATGAGGGCGGTTGGGCGGAATTATACCGGTTTTGTTTCAAGCCGGAGCAACTCCCGACAATCGCCTAAGCCAGGCGCGGAGGCTCCTTGCGGAGGAGGCGCCAGAGGCCGATGGCGATGGCCAGAAGGCCCAGCCCGTAAGCCCATGCTGCGTGCTGGCCGGTGTGGATCTTCCACCCCCGGTAAAGCGCAAAGGCGCCCGCGGCCATCAGCAGGATTCCCCGCAACTGCGTCATGCGACTTCCTTCCCTGTTTCTTTGATGAATTGCCCTCTGGACGGAGGATTTCTTTCATCCTAAGCCCGAGGTTCCGGTTTGACCCCGCCGCGGCCCGATCCCTATCGTAAGCAGGGTAGAGCCGCACCGGCTGAAAGGAACTCCCCATGCATACTCCCGCCGCGCCCACGCTGAAAAAGACCGCCCTCAACGCCACGCATCGCGCTCTCAAGGCCAAAATGGTGGATTTCGGTGGCTGGGAGATGCCGGTGGAATATCCGTGCTTTACACCCCAGCGAGAAGGACCCGTTGCCGGGGGCCCCGGTTCCGGTGGCGGGCTTATCGCGGAACACATGGCGGTGCGCACCGGCGTGGGATTGTTCGACGTGAGCCACATGGGCGAAATCCAGTTTCGCGGCCCCGGCGCGCTGGCCGCCGTGGAGCAGATCACCATGAACGAGGCCTCTCGATTAAAGGACGGCCAGGCGCACTACTCGGCGCTGCTCACGCCGGAGGGCACTTTCGTGGACGACATCCTGGTGCACCGGCTGAGCGCGAACGATTATCTGCTGGTGGTGAACGCGGGAACCAAGGACAAGGATTATGCGTGGATTCGGCAGCAGGTGGGCGGCTGGCCAGGGATTCATATCAACGACTATTCGAGCTACTACTCGCAACTGGCGCTGCAAGGGCCGCGGGCGCAGGAAACCCTGCAAAAGCTGACGAAAGCCGATCTGGCCGGGATCAGAAACTACTGGTTCGCGTGGGGCGAAGTGGCGGGGATACAGAATGCGATGATTGCGCGCACGGGCTACTCGGGCGAGGACGGATTCGAGGTATACGTTCCCGCCGATGCGGCGACCAGCGAAACGATGTGGAATGCGCTGATGGAAGCAGGCGCGGAGTTCGGCATCCGGCCGTGCGGGCTGGGGGCGCGCAATACGCTGCGGCTGGAGGCGGGGATGCCGCTTTATGGGCACGAAATCTCAGACCAGATCAACGTCTTCGAGGCGGGATTGGAGCGCTGGCTCAAGCTGGAGAAGGGCGAGTTCATCGGACGCGAGGCACTGCGGGCGGTGCAGGCGGCGGGCGGTCCCAAGCGCAAGCTGGTGGCGCTGGAGATGGCGGAGCGGGGCATCGCCCGCGACGGGTACTCCGTGCTCTCACTTTCCGGAGAAGAGATTGGCCAGGTTACGTCGGGCTCGCCCGCGCCGTTTTTGAAGACCAACATTGCCTTTGCCCTGCTGCCGGCCGCCGTGGCGGCCAGCGGCGCGGATGTGCTGGTGCAGGTGAGGGCGAATCAGGTGCGGGCAAAGCAGGTGGCGGCGCCGTTTTATAAGCGGCCGAAGAAATAGAACCGGGGAATTTCCGCGCGATCCGCATGAGCGCAGAGCGGAAGGCGCGGCGGTGAACGGGAGTTTGCCTACTTCCGAAGGACCTTTGCGATCCGTTCCAAGGCCCAGTCGATCTCTTCGCGGGTGATGATGAGAGGAGGCGCGATGCGAATCACGCGATCGTGCGTCTCCTTGCACAGGATTCCTTCTTCCTTGAGAGCTTCGCAATAGGGACGAGCCAAGCTGTTGAGTTCGATGCCGATCCACATGCCCCTGCCACGCACTTCCCTGATGGCTGGAGTGCGAAGCGCCTGAAGGCGGGAGAGGAAGTAAGCGCCCAGTTCCGCCGACCGCTCAACCATCTTTTCTTCAATGAGCACACGCAAAGCGGTTCTTGCGACGGCACAGCCGAGCGGATTTCCTCCGAAGGTGCTGCCGTGGTCGCCGGGCTGGAAGACGCCCAAAATCTGGGAAGAGGCAAGGACAGCCGAAACGGGATAGAATCCGCCGGCCAGGGCTTTGCCCACGATGAGCACGTCGGGCACGATGCCCTCGTGCATGTAGGCGAAGAGCTTGCCCGTGCGGCCCAAACCAGACTGAATTTCGTCGACCATGAGCAGCGCGTTGTTCTGCTGGCAGAGTTCTGCCGCCTGCTTCAGGTAACCGGCGGGCGGAATCACGATTCCGGCTTCGCCCTGGATGGGTTCCACAAGAAACGCGCAGGTGTTCGGGGTAATGGCGTCGCGCAGGGCCTGGATATCGCCATAGGGAATGATTTTGAAGCCTGGCGTGAAGGGACCGAAGCCATCGCGATACTGTTCGCTGCTGGAAAGGCTGACCACGGTGATCGTGCGTCCGTGGAAGTTGCCAGCGCAGACAATGATTTCGGCTTTGTCGCGCGGGATGCCCTTTACCTTGTAGCCCCACTTGCGCGCCGCCTTGAGCGCGGTCTCGACAGCTTCGGCGCCGGAGTTCATGGGGAGGACCTTATCGAAACCGGTCAGATCGTGAAGATCCTTGCAGAAGAGGGGCAACTGTTCGTTGCGAAATGCCCGCGAACTCAAGGTAATTTTGCCGGCCTGCTCTTGCAGGGTGCGAAGAATCCTGGGATGGCAGTGTCCCTGGTTGACCGCGGAGTAGGCGGCCAAACAATCGAGATAGCGCTTTCCATCGACGTCATAAACCCAGACGCCTTCAGCATGCTCGATGACCACGTCGAGGGGGTGATAGTTGCGGGCTCCGAATTCGTCTTCGAGGTCGATCAGTTCTTGGGTACGGGTAGGCTTCTCTGCTTGTAGTTGCGTCATAGTATTTTCCAGGTGTGTCTTCATAGTAATGTTTCTGGAACCCCTTGAACAATTCCGCGCATGTTCATCGAGGAAGGTCCGCGGGCGACTATCCGTTCAAATGGCTGCAAATATGGGGTCACACGGGGCGTTTGCGGATGGCGGAGGCACTATGGCCCGAACAGGATCGACCCTTTGCGATGCTGGCCGCGAGGGTGCGCTGCCGAGACGGCGCGAGGGTGGCGCGCCGGCGATGGATGGAAGCGGTGAACAAGCCCCTTATGGATACGGCATTCACGCAGGGGCAAAAGTCTGTTGATTTTGATGGATGGATGGCACGGCTGAAGCAGAAGCCGCGCCGATCAAGGGCATCGACCGAATCAGAGGCTGCTTAGAGCGTGTTTCAAACACTGCGGCGGCTTTGCGGCCACAGTTCTTCAGGGGTTACCCCCCTCATTATGCTGGACTTTTCGGCACGACTGAAGTCGTGCCCTGTTCCAGTGCCGGTTTTTGAAACACACTAGAGAATCGGCGACGGTGAAGCCGCTCAGACCTGCATGACTTCAGCTTCTTTCCGGTGGGAGAGCTCTTCCATGCGGCGGATTTCTTCGTCGGTCATCTTCTGGACCTCTTCCATGGCGCGCTTTTCCTCATCCTCGCTGATCTTTTTCTCCTTGGCGAGTTTCTTGAGGGCGTCGTTGCCGTCGCGGCGGACGTTGCGGACGGCGGTGCGGTGCTCTTCGAGGACCTTGTTGAGGTGCTTGCAGACTTCGCGACGGCGCTCCTCGGTCATGGGGGGGACGGGGACGCGCAGGACCTTGCCGTCGGAGATGGGGTTGAAGCCCAAGTCGGCAACGCGCAAGGACTTTTCAATCTCTTTGAGGATAGTGGGGTCCCAGGGCGCGATCAGGATCAACTGCGGCTCGGGAGCCGAGACCTGGGCCAACTGGCTGATGGGGGTGTTGGTGCCGTAGTAGTCCACCTTGACCTGGTCGAGCATGTGCACGCTGGCGCGGCCGGTGCGGGTGGAGGCGAGGCTAGCCTGGAAGGTGGCGACCGCCTGGTCCATGCGCCGACGCAGGTCGCCGTTCAGTTCTTTGAGCGCCGGAATACCGGCCATGATCGAAGCTGCCATTGGGTCCATCCTCGTAAAGCCAAATTGCATAAAGCCAAATTGCCAACGGTTATTCTACTAAAACCAAGTCCGCAGTATAGCTTAATCGCAGAAATCGGCAGGGTGTCAGCTCGAAAGAACAGCTCCTCAGGTTCTAAAGCCCGGATTATTTTGCGGCGATTTGCGGCACAACTCAAGTTGTGCCCTGAGACAAAGTGCTGTTTTGCCGGAAGCTGAGAATCCGTTGCCAGGCACCTGCCCGCGAGCACCTGCGCTTTTTGTTACGCCAAGACCGTCAGGCCGGTAAAGGCGGCCTGCTCATGGGCGTGGTAGCTGGAGCGGACGAGCGGGCCCGACTCGACGTGGCGGAAGCCCATCGTAAGGGCCTCGGCCTTGAGTTCGGCGAACTCGCGCGGGGTGTAGAGGCGGGCCATGGGCAGGTGGTCGCGCGAAGGGCGGAGATACTGACCGATGGTGAGGATGTCGCAGCGGACGGCGGCCAGGTCGCGGAAGACCTGGAGCAGTTCGGAGGTTTCCTCGCCCAGGCCCACCATGACGCCGGATTTGGTAATCCCCGCGGGCCGCAGCTCTTTGGAGTAGCGCAAGAGCTCGAGGGTGCGCTCATAGCGCGCGCCGGAGCGGACCGCGCGGTAAAGGCGCGGCACCGACTCGGTGTTGTGATTGAGCACATCGGGCCGGGCGTCGACGACGGTGCGGATTGCCTCTGGATTGCCCTGGAAGTCGGGAATGAGGACTTCGGTGCGGCAGCGGGGCGCCTGGCGGCGAATCTCCTCGATGACCAGGGCAAAGGCGCGCGCGCCACCGACGAGATCGTCGTCGCGATTGACGCTTGTGATGACGGCATACTCGAGACCGAGCGCGGCGACTGCTTCCGCGACCCGGCGCGGCTCGTCGAAATCGATGGGTTCGGGACGGCCTTTGGGCACGGCGCAGAAGCCGCAACGGCGGGTACAGAGATTGCCCAGCATCATGAAGGTGGCGGTCTTGTGGTGCCAGCACTCGCCGATGTTGGGGCACTGGGCGCTTTCGCAGACCGTGTTGAGCCCCAGCGAACGGGCCAGGCGCTTCAGATCATGGTAGTTTTCGCCCACCGGGGCGCGGGCCCTGAGCCACTCGGGTTTTGGCGCCGGAGCCTTGCGGGCGGGCGCAATCTGCACCAGTTCCATCACCCCTCCATTGTACGAAGAATACGGAGCCGGCGGCAGAAACCTGCAGGCTGTGGGGTGCATTGACCCGGCGCGGTCAATCGCCGAGGGCGTAGAGTTTGCCATCGACGCTGCCGAAGTAGACGGCGCCATCGGCCACCGCCGGCGAGGAGAGGATGGAACCCATGGGGAAGATCTTGACGCGGAGATCCACAATCATGTCGTCGAGCGTATCGCCGGTCCAGATTCCGTCAGGTTTGAGCCCTCCATCCGGACCGAGGACGCGCGGCCCGTTGGCGGCGAAGCCCGGCGTGGCAAAGACGCCCGCGTAGGCGTGCTTGTCCAGGTCCACGGCGTGCAGCCTGCCGTCGAAGGCACCGAAGTAGGCGCGGGCGCCGGCGATCGCCGGCGAGGAAAAGGCATAGATATTGGTTGGGAGCGAATAGAGCGGCTTGCCGGAGGCGGCGTCGAGGGCCTGGAAGCGATGGCTGTCGGAGGTCGTGTAGTAGACCGCCGCTGCGGAGACGGCGGGCGAGGAGATGACCCACGAGCCGTCGTTGGCGACCTTCCATTTGAGGGCGCCGGAGGCGGCGTCCAGGGCATAGAAATTGGCGTCCCGGCATCCGAAGTAGACGGTTCCGTTGACGACCGCCGCGGAGCCGGGGATGCCGGTCATGGTGTGCGTGGCGGCGTCTTCTCCGGTCTTGAATTTCCACTTGAGGGCACCGGTGGCGGCATCCAGCGCGTAAAAGTACGTATCCCAGCTTCCGGCGTAGACCACTCCGCCGGAGACCGCGGGCGAGCTATGGACGACACCGCCCGTCTTGTAACTCCAGAGCAATGCTCCGGTTACGGCGTTAACGGCATAGAGATGGCCGTCTCCGCTGCCGAAGTAAACGACACCGGCGGAAACCGTGGGTGAGGAAAGATAAAAGTCCCAGGGATCGGGCATCGTCTCAGCGGCGGGCAGGGCGCCGAGAAGACCGGCAGCCGAGAAGCGGCGTTCTCCCTGGCTAGCGAAGGCCCAGAGCTGCTTGCCGGTGGCGGCATCGATGGCATAGAGGCTGCCGTCGAGACTGACCACATAAACGGCGCCGGCGGAGACCGCGGGAGAAGAGTTCACGTCGCCATGGGCCGCGAACTTCCAGCGGAGCTTTCCGGTGGCGGCCTCGACGGCATAGAGGAATCCATCGGCGCTGCCCACATAGACCACTCCGGCGGCCACGGCGGGCGAGGAGACGATGGGACCGGCGGCGGAAAAGGTCCACTTCAAGGAAAGCTGCCTGGGCGCCGGCGAATCATAGACTCCCGGATGACCGGGACCGCCGCGAAACATCGATTGTGTCCCCTGCGCCGCGGAAGCTGCCGCGAAAAGACAGAGCATCCAAATGGTTGCGAACCGTATCATGAAGGCCACTATAGCATTGCGAACGTTACACGGATGGATCGCTCCGGATGGGGGATGCGTGCTCCACGGCAGCGGCCCCGCGCTTGCTACACTGCCCAAGGAATGGGAGGCAGGGAGCAGATGAGGATGGGGCTGATGACGGCGGGAGTTTTGTTGGGGATGGGCGGAGCGAGCTGGCTGGCGGGACAATCGTCTCACGCCGCCGAGGGCGCAGCGGCCGTTCAGCCGGAACAAACGGCGGCGGCGCTCGACCGGCATCCGGTGGTTGCGCTCACGTTCGACGATCTTCCCGCAGCGGGCAGCCTACCGCCGGGCGAGAACCGGAGCAAGATCGCCATGGCGCTGAGCGGCGAGTTGAAAGTCCTCCACCTGGAAGGGACGTATGGATTTGTGAACGCCGTCCGGCTGGAGAACGACCCCGACGCGCAGCAGGCTCTGCACATCTGGGTCGAGGCAGGGATGAACATCGGCAGCCACACCTGGTCGCACATCTCGCTGACGGACAATACGGCCGAGGCTTACGAGAAAGAGATCGCGCTGAACGAGCCGGCGCTGGCGCAGTATGCCGGCGCGCACGACTGGCACTGGTTCCGCTATCCGTTTTTGTGGGAGGGCGAGACGCTGGAGAAACGGCACGCGGTGCGCGCGTATCTCAAGGAGCACGGCTACCGGGTGGCGCAGGTCACGCTGGACTTTGAGGACTATGCCTGGAACGACGCCTATGCCCGCTGCGTGGCCAAGAGCGACACGACGGCGATCGAGTGGCTAAAGCAGAGCTATCTGGATACGGCGGCCGAATATATCCGGCTGGGCCGCGAGGAGGAAGACATCGCCTTTGGCCATGAGATTCCCAACGTGATGCTGCTGCACGCCACGGCTTTCACCACGCTGATGCTGCCGGACTTGGTGGAACAACTGCGCAAGGAAGGCTTCCGGTTTGCCGCGCTGCCGGAGGTGGAACGGGACCCGGCCTACGAGCTGGACCCCGATGCGGCGCTGAAGTACGGAGGGACGCTCCCCGACCAGTTCATGGACGCGCGCAAGCTGCCGTATCCGGCGTTCAAGCCGAAGCCCTTCGAGAAGATGAAGAGCCTGTGCCAATAGGGTCTCAGGGAGATTTCCGCGGCGGCGCCTATCGCAGCCGCTCGCGGGTTTCGGGGCGGACGAGATAGAGGAAGAAGACCAGATTCAGCAATCCCCAGACCAGCGCCGGGCCCTGATGGAGGCTGGAGAAGATCCAGAGGTTATAGATCGCCAGCAGGAAGACTGCCGCGAGGGCCATGGCCCAGGCCCAGCGGAAGAGGCGCAACAGGCCGGCGCTGGCGGCGATGAATCCCGCGGCAAGGACGAGAAAGAGCGGCGGATAGTGACGTCCGGCCACCACACCCCAGACAATAACGCCAGCCAGAGCCAGCAGATAAAGGCTGATGGCCGCCAGACCGGGCAGCGGCAGCCGCTCCGCGGTGTTGCTGTTTTCGTCTGCGGGCGGAAGCGTCATAGCGAGTGGAGATAGGCCAGCAGGTCGCTGAGCTGGGCATCGGTGAGTTGCGTGGCGGGCATATTATTCCGGCCGTGCAGGATGACGTTGGTAAGGCGCTCGTCGGTGGGCGGCGCGCCCGAAGGCATGGCCTTGATTTTGGCGATGGCCTGGAGGCCGGGCCCGTTGAGAGGACGCGTAGTGGTGGGGTTGTGGCACTTGGCGCACTTCTGATGGAAGACCTGCGCGCCGCGCGCCTCTTCCATGGTCCACAGCGCCTCGGGCTTGGAGGGGGGCAGCGAACGGCAGCCGGCCACGGCCAGGCTGAGCGCAACGGCAAACGAGGCAAAAAAGGCAGCGAGAGAACGGGCGCGCATCTGCTTCCGATGATACAAGCTCACTCCGCCGCGGCGATGGCTTCGGCGATGCGGTCGATGGCCTGGAGCTCGGCTTCGCTGCCGGGCCGATGGTTGTTGACCAGGATGGAGAATGCCAGTGTTTTGCCGCTGGCCGCGGCGAGGTAGCCGGAGAGAGCGTTTGCCTCGTCGTGCGTGCCGGTTTTGGCCCAGAGGCGGCTTTTCAGAGGCGAGTCTTTGAAGCGGTTGGCCAGCGTGCCATCGACCCCGGCCACGGGCAGCGTTTCGCGCCAGGCCGGGCCCCAGGGCTGGCGGGAAGCGTACGCCAGAAGCTGCGTCAAGGCGCGCGGGGCGATCTTGTCGCCGGGGCTCATGCCCGAGCCGTCGTAAAAGAAGAAGTCGCCGTCGTCGACGCCCGCATCGAGCAGAAACCGGCGCAGCACGCGGGTTCCCTGGGCAAAGCTGCCGTCTGCGCCGAGGGTCTTGCCCAACAGGCGCAGCAGCAGTTCGGCATGGAGGTTCTGGCTGACCTTGTTGATGACCGTCACGTCCTGGGCCACCGGCACGGAGACGTGCGTGGCCAGCACCCTGCGACCCTCGATAGGCGGGGCCACGGTTTGCAGGTCGGCGCGCGGCGAGAGCTTGAGCGGCTGCGCCTGCTCGGCGGCAAAGTCGCCGGCGCCATTCGAGAATTTGTGGCGGGAAGCGGCCCCGCCGGTGACGCGAATGCCGCGGCCGCGGAGCGCCTCAATGAAGGCCGTGGCGGTGAACTGGGCGGGATCCTCGACGGCCAGCGAGGCATGGAATCCCTCGGCCGGCGCCGTTCCCCAGGCGCGCGCCAGCATGGAGCCGGGACGGCGCTCGAGGCCGGGGTGAGCCGCTTCGCCCTGGGCCGCGAGGGTCATGGAGCTGTCGAGGGTGTAGTACTCCGCCTTGGGCGTCCACTCGGTTTCAGTGCCGCCGTCGCCGGCCGTCACGCCGACCTCGGCCGCATTTTCATTGAAGCTGAGTGCGGAGACGGGCGCGCCGTAGCTCCATTGCAGATCGTCCCAACCCCAGGCCTGGCCGTACGGGTCGTCGAGATAGAAGCTGTCGTCGCCGACCACGCTTCCATCGACGGTGCGCACGCCGGACTGCTCGACCTGCTCGGCCAGCAGATCGAGGACGTCCATGGCCTTGGGCGGCTTGGGCGCTTCGCTCTCGCCGGCGGCTGGGCTTGCTGGCGGCGGAGTTGCCTGGGGTGGGCGGTAGGGATAACGGCGCGCGCTCAGCGTGGGATCGCCGGCGCCGAGCAGGAGCAGGTCGCCGTGGAGCACGCCCGCCGAATCCACTTGGCCGCCGGCCACTATGTTGGTGGTCCAGGTGAGCGTCTCGACTGGCAGCAGGGCGAAGGCCGCAGCGGTGGTGGCCAGCTTGGCGTTGGAGGCTGGGGTGAAGAGCCGGCCCTCGTTCAGCCCGAAGAGCGGCTGGCCGTCGAGCGTGGTCACACTGATGCCGAAGTCGGCATGGCTCAACGCCGGCTCGGCAAGTATGGCGGCGATGCGGCCGGCCAGCGGACCCTTGGCTGGAACAGGTTGCGCAGCGGGCCTGGCGCCGGCGTGCGAAACGGCCTGCGCAGGCAGAGCGGTGGGGGGGACCAGAACCGCAGCCAGCAAAAGCGCCAGAAACAATCGGAGGGCTTTCATGAGGGGAGTTTAGCAGGACCTGGACAGGCAGCGGCGTACCATCGAGGGGGAAAGTTCCTACGATTCTGTATTGAGGATAGGCAGAGAAGAATGACCGTTTGCAACCGAAGAGTAACCCCCTGGCAACTGCGCAGCCGGACGCTGGAAGTGGGACGGCGCACGGTGGCGATGGGCATTGTGAACGTGACGCCGGACTCGTTCAGCGATGGAGGTTCTTATCTCGATCCGGAGAAGGCCGTTGCCCACGCCATGCAATTGCTGGACGAAGGGGCGGAGATTCTGGACCTGGGCGCGGAGAGCACAAGGCCCGGTTCGCGCGCGGGCGGCGCGGCGGGCTCTCCGCTTGCACCGTTGGTCCACCCCAACGACGAAGACCTGTCGTTGGGGACCCCGGCGGTCGGCGCGGAGGAGGAACAAGCGCGGCTGCTGCCGGTGGTGGAGGGGATTTTGCGGGCGCGGCCGGAGGCGATCGTCTCAGTGGATACCTATAAAGCGGCGACGGCGCGGGCGGCGCTGGCGGCCGGGGCGGAGATTGTGAACGACGTGAGCGGCTTTGCCTGGGACCCAGGGATGGCGGCGGTCTGCGCGGAATATGGCTGTGGCGTGGTTCTGATGCACACGCGCGGGCGGCCCGAGGAGTGGCGCGGACAGGCGCAATTGGCTCCCGACGAGGTGCTGGCCACGGTGCGCGCGGGCCTGGGGGCGAGCTTGAAGGCCGCGAGCGAGGCGGGGATTGCGACCGAGGCGATTGTTCTGGACCCTGGCTACGGATTCGGCAAGGGACGCGCGGGAGACTATGCCCTGCTGGCGCGGCAGGCGGAGTTGCTTGGGCTGGGACGGCCGCTGCTGGTTGGGCTCTCGCGCAAGTCCTTCCTGGGACGCACGCTGGCGCCGCTCTACGGCGGAAGCGATGCGCCGGTGGAGAAGCGCGAGACGGCCAGCCTGGCGGCGCTGGTTGCGGCCATCCTGCACGGGGCTTCGATTGTTCGGGTGCACGCAGTGCGGCCGGCGGTGGAGGCGGCGCGCATTGCGGACGCGATTCTGGAGCATGTGCGCGGATAGAGCGGGAAGGACCAAACGCAGGTCCCCTTCGGCTTCGCTCGGGGCAGGTTTTCGGCTCGCTGCGCTCGCGGATGACGGAAGCGATGGGGCACGGGGCATGTCCGCAACGATGAAAACGCTCTACAGCGGATAGCGTTCGAGTTGAATCGCGTGGCGGGCGATGGTGCGGCTGAGGCCCACCGCATCGGCTGGCGCGAAACGGGCCAGACGGCGCAGAATGGCCAACTGCGTGCGCAAGAGGTCGCCCTCGGCGCAGGCCGCGAGCACGCGGCGGGCCGCCTGCTCTGCCAGAGCGATGGTTTCGTCGGCGAGGAGCCCAGTCATGGCGGCGGCAACTTCGGCCGAGGGGCGCTTTGCCTTGGCCAGCTTGCGCGCCCGCAGCAGCGCGGACTCGAAGGCATAGACCTGCATGACGATCGCGGCCAGATCGGCCATGACCTCCTGCTGATCCTGGAGCGCCGTCATGAAGCGCTGGCTGGCCACTCCGGCGCAGAAGAGCGCGATTTTTTTCGTCGATGCGAGAGCTTCGGCCTCCCGCGCCAGAGGTTCGTCCGCGCCGGAGCTGGCATCGAAGCTGGGCGGCTGGGTGACCTCGTCCATGAGTTTCTTGATGGCCGGCAGCAAGGGCAGTTGACCGCTCAACGCGCGCTTCATGATCCATCCGGTAATGATGAGGACGTTGATTTCGTTGGTGCCCTCGAAGATGCGGTTGATGCGCGCGTCGCGGTAGAAGCGCTCGGCCGGGTACTCCTCGACGTAGCCGTAGCCGCCCATGGTGGCGATGAGCTCGTCGGCCACCAGGGTGAGCATCTCAGAGCCGTAGACCTTGAGGATGGAGCACTCGACGGCGTACTCCTCGATGCGGCGCTGCGTCTCGCGCGGAGAATGAGCCAGATCCTGGCTGAGCCGGGCCAGACCTGCGTCGATCATGCCCACGGTGCGGTAGGCCATGCTTTCGGCGGCGTAGAGGCGCGTGGCGGAGGCGGAAATCTTGCGCTGGATGAGGCCGAATTCCGAGATGGCCTTGCCGAAGGCGCGGCGCTGGTTGGCGTAGCGGATCATGGCCGCCAGGGCGTGGCGGGCGCCGCCGATGCAAGCTACGCCCAGCTTGAAGCGGCCTACATTGAGGACGTTGAAGGCGATGTGGTGGCCCTTGCCGGCCTCGCCGAGGAGGTTGGCGGCGGGCACCTGGCAGTCTTGGAGCACGAGCGGACAGGTAGAGGAGCCGCGAATGCCCAGCTTGTGCTCTTCCGCGCCCACGGTGAGGCCCGGCGTATTGCGTTCGATGAGGAAGGCGGAGAATTTTTCGCCGTCGATTTTGGCAAAGACCGTGTACAGGCTGGCGACGCCGCAGTTGGTGATCCACATCTTTTCGCCATTGAGGATGTAATGGCTGCCGTCGGGCGAAAGCACCGCGCGGGTGCGGATGTTCGTGGCGTCGGAGCCGGAGCTGGCCTCGGAGAGGGCGTAGGAGCCGATCCACTCGCCGGAGGCCAGTTTGGGCAGATAGCGCTGCTTCTGCTCTTCGGTGCCGTACCAGACGAGGGGCAGCGAGGCGATGCCGATGTGGGCGCCAAAGGCCGTGGAAAAGCTGGCCAGCACCGAGAGGTGATCGGTAACCAGCGTGGAGGCGATCTTGTCCATCCCCATGCCGCCGTACTCCTCGGGAACATCGACCGAGGTGAAGCCCAACTCGCCGGCCTTGCGCATGAGCGAAGGCAAGACGCCGGGCTTTTTGGCTTCAATCTCCGCCGCGGCGGGGAGAATTTCGTCGCGGGCAAACTGCGCGGCGGTGGCGGCGATCTGGCGCTGCTCTTCGCTCAGGTCTTCCGGGGTGAAGATTTCGGCAGGGGTGCGGGATTCAAGCAGGAAGCTGCCACCGGCAGCCGCAACGAAGGGAGAAGCTGCAAAGGAGGACATAGCGGGATCTCCAACTGCCAGAACACACTACGACAGCGGGGCGGCGGAGGGCAAATGTCCGGAGGGCGGGAAGGCCGCGCAGATCGTTTCGGATGTCGAATCGGCAGACGCGCGAAAGAAAACGATATATGATATATATATCAGAGGTCACACGACGATGCGCACACTGATTGATCTCCCGGATCGGCAACTGAAGGAGCTGGGAGCGATCTGCGCTGCGAAAAAGCTTTCTCGGGCCGAGGCCGTGCGCCAGGCGGTTGCTGCGTTCATTTTGCAGAACCGGCCGTCGCGCGAGGCGGCTTTCGGGCTGTGGAGGGGGCAAACGGTCTATCTGCCTGGCGAATCTTCCCCGGCCGAAGCGCTGCCCGAAGATGGGCTTGCCTACCAGGAGAAGCTGCGGGGCGAATGGTGAGAGCGGTCATCGACACCAATATTCTTGTCGATTACCTGCGCGGCTTCGCCCATGCAAGAGCGGAACTGGCGCTCTATCAGAGCCCGGCTATCAGCGTCATCAGTTGGATGGAAGTGGTGGCAGGAACCACGGCGCAGACCGAAGGCACGGTAAGGGCGTTTCTGCAGAGCTTCGATTTGCTGGAAATCGATGCGAAGACTGCAGAAGCCGCAGTGATTCTGCGCAATACCAAGCGTATCAAGCTGCCGGACGCGATCATCTGGGCGACGGCCCAGGCGCATCAGTGTTTGCTGGTCACGCGCAACACGCGGGACTTCGACCGGAACGAGCCGGGAGTGCGTGTGCCCTACACGCTGTAAGCCGGATCGACCGGGACTGCGCAAACTCTCATTTTTACGGAATCGACTACAATTGGCCATATCCCGACCGTGGAGGCTCGCCCTGTTCGCCTCGTTTGTGACACTAACAAATCCTGCCGCCAGCCTGTTGAGCGGGCTGCCGACGCAGGCGGCGCATCTGGCGTTTTTGTCGCAGAACGGCCTGCGCCATTACTTGAAGGCCATGCAGACCACCGACCAGACCTTCAAGGGGCTCTACCACTGGAATGCCTTCGACGCGGCGCTGCTGCTGCCCTACTTCGCGGTGATGATCCTTCTGGCCGTGTACGGCGTCCACCGTTACACGATGGCCTATCTCTATTACAAGTACCGCAAGAACTACAGTCCCGATCCGCCGCGGCAGTTCGAGGAACTGCCGATGGTGACGGTGCAACTGCCGATTTTCAACGAGCAGTTCGTCATCGACCGGCTGCTCGAAGCGGTATGCGCGATGGAGTATCCACGCGAGAAGCTGGAAATCCAGGTGCTGGACGACTCGACGGACGAGACGCAGGCGGTGGCAGCCGGCATTGTGGAGCGCTATGCGGCGCTGGGCCATCCCATCGTCTACATTCACCGCACCAACCGCTATGGCTACAAGGCGGGCGCTCTGGATGCGGGGCTGAAGGTGGCCAAGGGCGAGTTCGTGGCGATTTTCGACGCCGATTTTGTGCCGCCTCCGGACTGGCTGATGAAAGTGATCCATCACTTTGCCGAGCCGGGGATCGGGATGGTGCAGACGCGGTGGACCCACCTCAATCGCGACTACAGCATGCTGACCCAGATCGAGGCCATCCTGCTGGACGCGCACTTTGTGCTGGAGCAGGGCTCGCGCTGCCGCACCGGCGAGTTCTTCAACTTCAACGGCACCGCCGGGATGTGGCGGGTGAAAGCCATCGCGGACGGTGGCGGCTGGCAGCACGACACGCTGACTGAGGACACGGACCTGAGCTACCGCTCGCAGATGGCGGGCTGGAGGTTCAAATATCTGCCGGAGGTGGAGTGCCCGGCCGAACTGCCGATCGAGATGACGGCCTTCAAGACGCAGCAGGCGCGCTGGGCCAAGGGGCTCATTCAGACCTCGATCAAGATACTTCCCCTGGTGTTCCGGTCGAAGGCGACGGGGCGCAACAAGTGGGAGGCGGTGCAGCATCTCACGGCCAATCTCAGCTACCCGCTGATGATTATCATGACCGCGCTGCTGATGCCGGCCATGATTGTGCGCTTTTACCAGGGCTGGTTCCAGATGCTGCTGATCGACTTTCCGCTGTTCACGGCCTCCACTTTTTCGATCGCGGTGTTCTACCTGGTGAGCCAGCGCGTGCTCTTCCCCAAAACCTGGATGAAGACCTTTCTCTATCTTCCCTTCCTGATGGCGCTGGGCATCGGGCTGACGGTGACCAACACCAAGGCGGTGATGGAGGCGATTTTCGGCATCAAGAGCGCCTTTGTGCGCACCCCGAAATTTCGCGTGACCAGGAAGGGCGAAAAGTCCCAGGCCAACAAATACCGCAAGCGGCTGGTGCTGGCCCCGTGGATCGAGCTGGCCATTGGCGCGTATTTCTTTCTGGCGATTCTGTACACCTTCTCGAACCACAACTACTTCACCGCGCCGTTCCTGATTCTGTTCGTGATCGGCTACTGGTATACCGGCCTGATGAGCCTGCTGCAAGGGCGCTTCGAGCGCTGGCGTACGGGCGCGGCGCCGAGCAGCGACGAAGCCAGCCCGAAGCCGTTTCCGGTGGGGGTGTAACTCCATGGCGAAGACTTCGATGCGTACCCTCGAAGTCTTCGCCGATCACTCCATCGATGAGCGCACCACGCTCCCCTCCAGCAGCCTCCATTTCGCACTTCCGATTCCCTGTTTCCCAGTCGAACAACTCCCCTCAGGAGTTTTTCATCCAGACCTTTGTCCAGCAGCGGCTCGATCCCGCGCGTTACCCCTTCCTTCCCGTGCCTGCCTTTTGGCTCCTCGTCTCACTGGTCAGCAGCATGGCCGGCGGCTGGTTCACGCTTGCCGCGAGGTTCCGCAGGCTAACTGAACCCGTCGGTGAAGCTCGCACGATTCGACCCTTTTTCTCTCCGGTCTACACCCGCATTTGGGTTAACGCGGGCGGCGTTCGTCTCACCGCCGCAGACGATGCTCTCTATCTTTCCGTCTCCTTCCTCTTCTGCTTTGGCCACCCGCCGCTGCGCATTCCCTGGACGGAAATCCTGTTCTGCACCTGTGACCCGTACTTTATGTGTGGACCCTGCGTGGTTCTCACGCTCGGCAAGGAAGAGCGCATACCCCTGCGCATAAGGCCGCACACGGCCCTCAGGCTCGGCATTCTTGACCGGGTTCCCGGCGGCAGCGCCCTTGAGGCAGAACCAAACTTCGACCAATTGCCGGAAGACTTTCCCGATTCCTCAGGAAAGAAACCGAGCTAAACCAGGCCTGAGGCACCCATGCTGACCGCCAAAGAGGTTCGCACCGCTCTTGAGACCAGGGGAGGGAGTTTGCCGGCAACGCCCTTGCGTTGAGTGAGTTGAATGACTTTGCGGTCGTCCATCGTTACGACCTTCTGTTCCAGTTGCTGCTCCGGAGAAGGAAGACCTGATCGCCACCGTTGGCCTGATCCGCGAGCACATTCTGGCCCGCATCGCCGCTCTTTCCGGCTCCTCCTTGCGGCCTCCGGTACAATAGTTGGAAGCGCCTGCCGCACCGGAGAGTGAATTACCGGCCCGCCAGGCGCATCAGAGCATATGCTAACCAAAAATCTTCCCGAAGCCCTTACCTTTGACGACGTGTTGCTGGTGCCCGCCTACAGCGAGGTAGTTCCGGCGCAAGTGAGCACGCAGACCCAGTTGACCCGCGAAATCGTGTTGAACACCCCGCTGATTTCGGCGGCCATGGACACGGTGACCGAATCGCGCATGGCGATCGCGATGGCGCAGGCCGGCGGCATCGGGATTGTCCACCGCAATCTCTCGATTGCCGAGCAGGCGGGCGAGATCGACAAGGTGAAGCGCTCGGAGAGCGGGATGATTGTGGACCCGGTGACGATCGGGCCCAATCAGATGATCGGGGACGCGCTGGACGTGATGCGGCGTTACAAGATCTCCGGCGTGCCGGTGACGCAGGGCAAGCGGCTGGTGGGCATCCTGACCAATCGCGATCTGCGCTTTGAGACCCGCACCGACGTGCCGGTGGGCGACGTGATGACCAAGAAGGACCTGATCACCGTGCCGGTGGGCACCACGCTGGAAGAGGCCGAGCAGATTTTGCACGAGCACCGCGTGGAAAAGCTGCTGGTGGTGGACGATCAGTACAATCTGAAGGGCCTGATCACGGTCAAGGACATCCAGAAGAAGCTGAAGTACCCCAACGCCTGCAAGGACGATCAGGGCCGGCTGCGCGTGGGCGGGGCGATCGGGGCCACGGGAGATTTTCTGGAGCGGGCCGCGGAGCTGGTGCGCACGCGCGCCGATGTGCTGGCCATCGACTCGGCGCACGGCCACTCCTCGCGCGTTCTGGACGCGGTGCGCGAGGTGAAAAAGCATTTTCCCAAGGTGGGTCTGCTGGCCGGCAATGTGGCCACTTACGAGGGCGCGCTGGCCTTGATCGATGCCGGCGCCGACGCCGTCAAGGTAGGCTTCGGGCCGGGCTCGATCTGCACCACCCGCATGGTGACCGGGGCGGGAATGCCGCAAGTGACCGCCATCGCGGAGGCTTTCCGGGCGGCTCACGAGCGCGGGATTCCGGTGATCGCCGACGGCGGCATCAAGTACTCGGGCGAGATTACGAAGGCCATCGCGGCCGGAGCCAGTTCGGTGATGATCGGCTCGCTCTTTGCCGGCGTGGACGAGAGCCCGGGCGAAACGATTCTTTACCAGGGACGCAGCTTCAAGACCTATCGCGGGATGGGGTCGCTGACCGCCATGAGCCAGGGCTCGGGCGAGCGGTACTTCCAGAGCCCCGAAGATCTGGCCTCAGCGCCGGGGGGGTCCGAGGGCGTGGTTGAACGCGAACGCAGGGGGCAGAACCGGCTGGACAAGTTTGTTCCCGAGGGCATCGAAGGGCGCGTTCCCTACCGTGGCCAACTTGAGTCGATGGTCTCCCAACTGGTGGGCGGATTGCGCTCGGGGATGGGCTACCTGGGCTGCGGAACGATCCAGGAATTGCAGGAGAAGGCGCAGTTTGTGCGCATCTCGGGGGCCGGCCTGCGCGAGAGTCACGTGCACGACGTGATCATCACACGAGAGGCGCCCAACTATCATGTGGAGTAGAAGGCGCGGCCTCCAGTATTGGCTGAGCGCCTGGATTCCGGTGGTCCTGGGAATCGCACTGATTGCGATGGAGTCGACGGAATTCATGGGCGCCGACCACACCAGCGGCCCGTTCCGGCTGATCTTCGAGGCCATCTTCGGACCCATCAGCGACACGCGGTGGGATATTGTGCATCATCTGGTGCGCAAGTCGGGACATTTTCTCGGCTATGGGGCAATCGGGCTGGCCTGGCTGCGCGCCTGGTGGATGACGCTGCGCAACTCCCGCTTTCTGCCCGATGCGTGCCTGGCGATGCTGGGAACGGCGCTGGTGGCCAGTGCCGACGAGTGGCATCAAACCTATTTGCCCAACCGGACGGGTTCCGCGTGGGACGTGCTGCTGGACTGCTGCGGCGCGCTCACGCTGCAGTTCGTGGTGTACGTCTTCATGCGTCTGAACAAGCCCAAGCGGCTGGCACGCGCGGCCTGAGACCGCGCAGGAAACAGATTTCGGGATGCCGCGTTGCGAAGAGCGATGCGCGCGCTTAAACCGGGACTGCAACCTCTTCCTCTTCCAGATCGACTGCGGCAGCAGACTCAAGCAGAGCCCATCCGGCGATGAGCAGGCTGGGCGCATGAGCGGGCGGAGCGTCGCCGAGAGCGGCGAGCGTGGAGCGATGGAGTTCCTGGCCGGGTTGCGCGGCGCGCGCGACGACGGCGCATGGGAAATCGGCGGGCAGGCCTTCGCGGAGCCACTGCTGCGCCAGCGGGCGCAGGTCGCGGCCGGGCATGTAGACGATGCGGGTCGCGTCTTCGCGCGACGCGCGCGCCGGCTGGCCGCCGGGCCGCGATTGCGCGCGATGGCCGGTGGAGAAGACCACGCTGGATGCGCCGTTGCGGCTGGTGAGAGAGCAGCCGACGGCCGCAGCCGCGGCGAAGGCCGCTGTGATGCCGGGAACGATTTCGAAGGGAATGCCGGCCCGTGACAGCGCGGCCATCTCTTCGGCGGCGCGACCGAAGACGAGCGGATCGCCGCTTTTGAGGCGAACGACACTGCGCCCTGCCAGGGCGTGGCGGGCCATGAGCGCGTCGATCTCTTCTTGCGCGATGCTCTTCGTGCCGCAGCGCTTGCCCACGTTGAGGACTTCGGCGCCGGGCCGCGCCAGGGCCAGAATCGCCTGGGGAACAAGGTCGTCGTGGAGAACGACGTCGGCCGATTGCAACAGACGCAGCGCCTTGACGGTGAGCAGGTCGGGATCTCCCGGACCCGCTCCGACGAGATAGACCTTTCCGGTTGCGCCTTCGGATTTTTCCTCGAGCGGGGCAAGCGCCAACTGGCGCGAGGGGCAAGAGGCAGAGCCGCAGAGCTGGCGATGAGCCAACTGGTGCAGCAGGAGCTTGCGCGCCTCGCCGCGCGGCTGCGTTGCAAGCACCTGGCGGCGCAGGTCGCCTAGCATTTCAAGCCAAGGACCTAGATCTTGGGGAAGCTGCTCGTCGATCTCGCGGCGCAGGCGCTGGGCGACGGCGGGACTTTCGCCTTCGGTCGAGATGGCGATTTGCAGCGCGCCGCGGCTGACCACGGAACCGAAATAGAAATCGCAGTGGGGAGGGTCGTCCACGCTGTTGGCGAGGATGCCACGCGCGACGGCGCCGCGGTAAACGGCGGCGTTCACCTGGGGGGAATCGGTGGCGGCGACGACGAGGAAATTGCCGTCGAGATCGGAGGGCTCAAAGCGGCGCTGTATCCATTCGATGCGGCCCTCGATGGCGAGTTGGCGCAGTTCGGGCCTGGCGTCCGGAGCCACAACGCGCAGGCGCACTCCGGTCTTGAGGAGGCTGCCGAGCTTTTCAAGAGCGACAGAGCCCGCGCCCACCAGCAGGCCGGGGCGGCCTTCGAGTTTGAGAAAAATCGGGAGCAGGCTCATGTTTCGCTCCTCAGTCGGCCGCGCCCAGCGGCACGCGGCCCGTGGGCAGATCGCGCTCGACGGGCGCCAGCTCTTCTCCGGCGAGAGATGCGCGAAGCTCGTCGTCGGTGTGGCGCAGGAACCAGGCGCGCAAATTCTCTTCGGGGGCGCGGGTGGCGAGATAGCCGCGCAGCAGGCGCTCGATGGCTTCGGGAACCAGCGGCGCGGGACAGCGATAACCCACCGGACGCGCAATCGATGCGTGCCGGCCCACCGCTCCGCCGAGGCAGAAATAGTAAGCGTCGGTGAGCTTTCCCTCGTGCTTGATCTTCTTGCCCTCGATGCCGATGTCGGCGATCCAGTGCTGGCCGCAACTGTTGGGGCATCCGGTGACGTGGAGGCGAAGCTGCTGATCGAACTCAGGCAAACGCTCTTCCAGTTCGTCCACCAGCCAACGGGTGAAACCTTTCGTCTCAGTGATGGCCAGCTTGCAGAATTCGGTGCCGGTGCAGGCCACGGCCCCTCGCCAGAACGATGTGCCTTCCACGTGGAGGCCGATCTGGCCCAACTCCCGCGCCAGCTCCGCCGCCTTGCGGTTGGGAACATCGATGAACAAGAGATTCTGCGAGACGGTGGCGCGCAGCGCGCCGCTGCCGAAGCGTTCGGCAAGGTCGGCCGCGGCCTCCAACTGCTCGCCGGTCAGCCGGCCGCGCAACACCGACGCTCCAACGTAGCTAAGGCCGGGCTGGCGCTGGGGATGAATGCCCGCGTGATCGCGGAAGATGTCGTCGGGAACCAACTCGGGGACGCCGGGCCGCAGCGTGAAATCGAGGCGCGATTGCAACTCGGCGAGAAAGCTCTCGGGCGTCCATCCTTCCTTGAGGAAAAGGTATTTGAGACGGGCGCGGTCGCGATTTTCGCGCAAGCCCTGCTGGTCGCGGAAGATTTCAGCGACGGTGCGCGCCACACGCACCACCTGATCGGGCAGGACGAAAGCGTCGAGGCGAACGGCAAGATGCGGCTCTTTGGAAAGGCCGCCGCCCACGCGCAGCGAGTAGCCGATTTCGCCGTTGTGCTCGACGGCGGTGAGGCCGATGTCGTTGATCTCGGGATGGGAGCACCAGGAGGGGCAGCCGGAGACGGAAACCTTGAATTTGCGCGGCAGGTTATAGAACGCGGGATTTGCCGAGAGCAGGTGCGCGATCTCGAGGACCAGCGGCGAGGCGTCGACGATTTCATCGGCGGCCACGCCGGCCAGCGGGCAGCCGGTGACGTTGCGCACTACATCGCCGCAGGAGCCCTTGGGCGAGAGACCGATGGCGTCGAGCGCATCGACAATCTCGGGGAGCGACTCGATGCCAAGCCAATGCATTTGAATGTTCTGGCGTACGGTGATGTCGGCCAGGTTGCGCCCGTATTTGCGCGCCAGAGCGCCGATGACGCGGAGCTGGCCGGCGGAGACGATGCCGTTGGGAATGCCGATGCGCATCATGAAGAATTCCGAGGTCAGGCCTTCGCCGCCTTTGCCGCCGGTAGCGCCCACTCCGTCGCCCTGGGTGTAGATGCCCCACCACTTGAAGTAGGTAGAGGCCCACTCGGGCAGGACGCTGGAACGGCCGGCGCGGGCAAAGGCGCGCACCTCGTCGAAGGCTTCCCACGGGTTCTTTTCGCGCTTCAGGCGTTCGGCCTTTTGGGCTTTCGTCTCTTTCTCTTGAACTGCTTGAGTCATTTTTCCTCTTTGCCGGAGACAGAAAACCCGCGGCAGCAATGGCTGTTTCGCGGGCATTTGGGGAACCGTGGATGTCGAACTCGATTTTGGGCCAGGGTCACCTGTGCGCGCAGAATGGCATCGAGCGGCGACAACAGGCGAGAGCTTGCATAAAGGGATAGTAGGGGCGGCCGAGGCGAAAAGTCAAATTGCCGGCCCGCCCGCGACGCCCAGCGGGGCCAGCGATCATGTGCGCGGGCGGGCCAAACTCTTGCACCTCAATTGCCTTTATGCTACTTTCAGTTCGTGATCGTTGCCTTCATCCAGACTACGGCCCGTTGTTGCGCCTCCCCGGCGCGCGCGGTCTGTTGTTGTTTGCGCTAGAGCTCGCGACGATTCGTTCTTGCACGGCTGTGCGATAGACCTTCCCATCGACAAGACAGCTTTCCGGAGACTCGGAATTTGATCTTCTCTCCCTCTATGCCCGCATTGAATCGGCGCGCCTGTCGACTCGCCTTCGGCGCGGCAGCCTGTTGTTACGGCCGCTGATTCCGCTTCTCACTTCCCCACTTTCCATCGATTCACTACAGCCCATTTTCAGGAGCCCAGTCATGCGCACCCTTCCCCTCTCTGCTCGCCTACGCCTGTTTTTGATTTTCATCCCATGGTTCGCCGCGGCGCCGTTGGTCGCCGCGCAAATGGTAGGCGGCAACATTGCCGGCGATGTGTCCGATCCCAGCGGCGCCAGCGTGGATCAAGCAAAAGTCCTCATCCGCAACGTGGAGACGGGCACGGCACGCAGCCTTGCGACCGCCAATGGCGGCGCCTTCGCGGCGCCTTCCGTTCCGGCCGGCACTTATACCGTGACAGTGACGAGCGATGGGTTTGCTCCGCTGAGGCGCACCGGCATTGCGCTCGCGGTGGGACAAAGCATCCACCTGCATCTGGCGCTGACGCTGGGCAATGTGGAGCAGGCCGTAACGGTGGCCGATACGCCGGCCAGCGTGGATACTTCAACGCTGCAATCGGAAGGGCTGGTGAACGAACGCCAGGTGAAGGAGCTTCCGCTGAACGGGCGCAGCTTCGATCAACTGCTCACGCTGAACCCGGCGGCGGTGAGTTATACGACACAGCGCTCGGGCGGCGTGGGCACGTCGAATTCCTCGGTGGGCAACATGTATTCCATCTCCGGACGCAGGCCGCAGGACAATCTGTTCCTGCTCAACGGTATCGAGTACACCGGCGCGTCGCTGATTAACGTGACGCCCGGCGGGACCAGCGGCCAGTTGCTGGGCGTGGAGGCGGTGCGCGAGTTCAACGTGGTGAGCGACACCTATGGAGCAAACTACGGGAAGCGCACCGGCGCGCAAGTTTCGATCCTGACCGCATCGGGCAGCAATCAACTGCACGGCTCGGCGTACGAGTTCCTGCGCAACAGCGCGCTGGATGCGCGCAACTACTTCGACCAGGCGCAGATTCCGCCATTTCAGCGCAACGACTTCGGCATCGCGGCGGGAGGACCGCTGCGGCGCGACAAGCTCTTCGGCTTTGCCAACTACGAGGGCTATCGCCAGCATCTGGGCCTGAGCGACGTCACGTTTGTTCCGGATGCGGCGGCGCGCGCCGCCACCGTCGCCAGCGTGCAGCCGCTGCTGGCGCTGTGGCCGAAGGGGACCACGGAGTTGGGCAGCGGAATTGCGGAAGCCTTTTCGAATCCGCCGCAGCACGTGCGGGAGGACTTCGGCACCGCGCGCATGGACGCGAACCTGTCACAGAAGGATCTGTTCTTCGGCGTCTATACGATCGACGACAGCGATGCGACGACGCCGTCGGCCAATCCCTACTCCGCGATCTACGAGCGTCTTCGCGAACAGGTGCTGAGCGCGCAGGAACAGCATGTGTACTCTGCCACGCTGCTGAACACAGCGCGCGTAGGCTACTCGCGCGCCGCGTTCTACTTCGACAGCATTGTAGCGGGCGGGGTTGCGGGATGGGTGGGCGGCGGCCCGGTGGGCGCGATCGTGATCTCCGGCAGCACCGCGTCCAACGGCGCCTCGCAGATTACGCAGGCCGGCGCCAACACCGGCAGCAACAACGCCACGGCGCGCAATCTCTTCACCGTCGACGACCACGTCTTCTGGACGCATGGGCGGCATCAGCTGGAAGCAGGCGTGTGGCTGCAGCGGTTGCAGTCCAACGATTTTCTTGCCCAGGACCAGTACGGCCAGGCATCGTTTTCGACTCTCGCCACTTTTGAGCAGGGCGCCGTGTCGAAGTACACGGTCGTCGCGGCTCCGACAGAGCTTGGCTGGCGCTCGTTGTTCAGCGCGGGGTTCGTGGAAGACGCGTGGAAGGTTACGCCGCGGCTGGAGGTGCGCGCCGGAGTACGCGTCGAATCCTCGGATGGATGGAACGAGGCGCAGGGCCGCGCCTCAAACTACGACTTCACCGACGGCACGATCAACACCACGCCTACGGTGGGCGGCTCCGCGCTCGCAGACAACCGCGCGAAGTTTTTGCCCGAGCCGCGCATCGGCGCCGCATGGGATGTTTACGGAAACGGCAAGACGGCGCTCAAGGGCAGTTTCGGCGTGCATCGCGCGCTGCTGGACACGCTCGACTACCGGCTCGATCAGACAGCGCCCTTCAACACTACGCTTTCCTTCAGCAACACGACGGTGAGCAAGCTGGACCAGCTTTCCACGAGTTCGGCGCCGGGCGGGCTGGTATCGCCGAGCAACGTGCAGCGCGACATCGAGACGCCCACCGTGCTGGCGTGGACGGCAAGGCTGGAGCAGGAGATTGCGCCGGCCACCACGCTCGGCATCGCCTACGTGGGCTCGCACGGCTACCACCAAATCCTGTCGGAGGACGAGAACACGCCGGCCGCGGTGGTGTGCCCGGCGGCCTCTTGCCCCGCATCGCTGCCGGCGGGAACGGTCTACTATCCGACGACGACGCTGGCGAATCCGCAGCTTGCGAATTCCACCTCATGGGTCTCTGAAGGCGTGAGCAACTACAACGCGCTCGAAGTGGATGTGCGGCGCCAACTGTCGCATGGGTTCCAATTGCGCGGCGTGTACACGTGGTCAAAGAATCTGGACGACGGCTCGGCGTGGAACACGAGCGTCTCGGCCAATACGCCCGCGTTCGTTTCGTTTCCGGGCAATCCCAAAGTAGATTACGGACTCGCGGCCACCAACATCAGCCAAGCGGCGGCGATCAATGGAAGCTGGGAGGTTCCGCTCGGGAGCGGCCACCTGCTATTGGCCAACGCATCGCGGCTGGATGAAAAACTCGCGGCGGGATGGACAGTGAGCGGCATCGCGACGCTGCAGAGCGGATTTCCGTTTTCGCCGCAACTGGGCTACAACCCGACCGGGAACGGAGATTCGCGCAACCCGGCGCGGCCCGCGATCAATGCGAATTTCCATGGCTCGCTTTACCCAAAAACGGTGGCGCAGTGGTTCAATGCCGAGGCGTTTCTTGCACCAACGGCGGGCACCTTTGGCAACGCGGGCCGCGACTCGCTGAACGGGCCGGGACTGGCCGACGCGGATCTTTCGCTGGCGAAGAGTCTGCCGCTGCGCGAACGGCTTCACGCACAGTTTCGCGCGGAGTACTTCAATGTGCTCAACCACACCAACCTGACCACGCCCAATGCCGTGGCCTTCAGCACGGGACCGACTCCGGCCAAGCCAACCACGGCGGCGGCGCTTTCGCCCACGGCGGGCGTGATCACCGCAACCGCAACGACCTCGCGGCAGCTCCAGTTCGCCTTGAAGTTTCTCTTCTAGACGCGCAAGTGGAAGGAAGGAAAGGCGGCGGGGGGGCCGATTTGCGGCCGACCCGCCGTTTTGCTACTATGTGCCTACACATGACGAGCGCTTTCCCACGCCGGTTTTGTTGTTGCCTGTCGAATATCTTCGACGGGTGCCCGTACTAATCTCCGATTTCCCAATTGCAATCCATCGGACAACGCACCCTAGCTGAAAAGCCGGTGTGCGAGCCCATTGCATAGGCCTTCAGCGATCCACTCACTGAAAGAGGTCATGCACATGCCCGTCGCCGAAGCCGATACACCCTTGCCAGCGCCGCCAGCGAGAGCACCCGCTCCGCGGCTGAGCCATCTTCGCCAGCTTGAGGCGGAGAGCATCCACATCCTGCGCGAGGTCGCCTCGGAGTTCGAGCGCCCGGCGATGCTCTACTCGATCGGCAAGGATTCATCCGTCATGCTGCGGTTGGCGCAGAAGGCATTTTACCCGGCGCCGATTCCATTTCCGCTGCTGCATGTGGACACGGGCTTCAAATTCGCCGAGATGCTCGCCTTCCGCGACGCGATGGCGCGCTCGGTGGGCGCGGAGCTGCTGGTGTGGCGCAACGAAGCGGCGATCGCGGCGGGAACCAATCCCATCGCGCTCGACACCCGGCGCTGCTGCGGGCTGCTGAAGACGCAGGCGCTGCTCGATGCGCTGCGCCACTACAACTTCGACGCGGCCTTCGGCGGGGCTCGCCGCGACGAAGAAAAGTCGCGCGCCAAGGAGCGCATCTATTCGTTCCGCGACGGGGCCGGGCAATGGGACCCGAAGAACCAGCGGCCGGAGCTGTGGAATCTGTATAACGCGCGCATTCATCCGGGCGAAAGCATTCGCGTGTTTCCGCTGAGCAACTGGACGGAGATGGATGTGTGGCAGTACATCCACGAGGAAAGCATTCCGGTGGTGGATCTCTACTTTGCCAAGGAGCGCCCGATGTATGTGCGCGGCGACGCGCTGCTGCCGATTGAGCAGAGTTTCGTCGCGCTGCCCGGCGAGCAGCCGCAAATGGTGAAGTCGCGCCTGCGCTCCCTGGGCTGCAGCCCGTGCACCGGGGCGATCCGCTCGGATGCGGAGACGATTCCGGCGATCATCGCGGAACTGCTCTCGTTTCGCGTGAGCGAGCGCGCCAACCGGGCCATCGATCACGACCGCGAAGGCTCGATGGAGATCAAGAAGCGGGAGGGTTACTTCTAAATGGCGACTCTCACGGCTCAATCTTTTCCAGCGGCGGAGTATCTGGCCGGAGAGCGCGAGAAAGATTTGCTGCGCTTTTCCACGGCGGGCAGTGTGGACGACGGAAAGTCCACACTCATCGGCCGGCTGCTCTACGACACGCAGTCGGTGTACGACGATCAGGTGCGCTCCATCGAGGGCAAGGGAACCACGGCTCCAGGGCAGATCGATTTCGCGCTGCTGACCGACGGACTGCGCGCGGAACGCGAACAGGGCATCACCATCGACGTGGCGTATCGCTACTTTTCGACGGCGCGGCGCAAGTTCATCATCGCCGACACGCCCGGCCACGAACAGTACACGCGGAACATGGCCACCGGCGCATCGACGGCCGACGCCGCGGTGGTGCTGATCGACGCGAGCAAGGGCGTGCTGATTCAGTCGCGGCGCCATGCCTACATTGCATCGCTCTTGCGCGTGCGCCATGTGCTGGTCGCGGTGAACAAGATGGACTTGATTGGGTACGACGAAGCGGCCTTTCGCGCCATCGAGAGCGAGTTCGGCCGTGTGCTGAAAGAGATTGCGGCCGATACCGGCAGCCCGGTGGAATCGATTTTTGTTCCGGTGAGCGCGCTGGCGGGAGACAACGTGGCGCACCGCTCCGATGCGATGCCCTGGTACGGCGGCCCATCGCTGCTGGAACTGCTCGAGTCGGTGCCGTCGTCGATGGACACGCGCAGCGCGCCGTTGCGCTTTCCCGTGCAGCGGGTTCTTCGTCCCGATCGCACATTTCGCGGCTTTGCCGGCCAGATTGCCTCGGGCACGGTGCGGCCGGGCGACAAGATCACGGCGCTGCCCTCGGGCAGAAGCGCGGAGGTGGCGCGCATTGTCACCTACGACGGAGACCTCGCCGAGGCCCATGCGCCGCTGAGCGTGACGCTGGTGCTGGATCGCGAACTCGACATCAGCCGCGGCGATCTCATTGTTTCGACGGATGCGCAGGCGGTTGTCGCGCGCAGCGCGCGGGCCGCGCTGGTGTGGATGGATCGGCGCCCGCTGGAGCGCAATCGCCGCTACCTGCTCAAGCACACCAGCCAGACCGTGCCCGCGTTCGTCACCTCGATCGAACATCGCACCCACATCGGCACGCTGGCGCACGAAGCCGCGGAGACGCTGGAGATGAACGGCATCGGCGCGGTCAACATCGATCTGCTGCGGCCCATCGCTCTCGACGCTTACCGGGAGAATCGCGCGACGGGGGCTTTCATCCTGATCGACGCGGAAAGCAACGCAACGGCGGCGGCGGGGATGATTGTCGCGGCGCATGAAAGCGCGGCGGGAGAGCGGCCGCTGGCGGACGCATGGGGAGCGGTAGGCGCGGGCGAACGGGAAGCGCGCTGGGGCCATCGCGGCGGAGTGCTGGAGGTGAGCGGGCCGGCGGAACTGATCGACGCGATCGAGCGTTCCTTGTTTACCGTCGGCGTGGCCTGCAGCCGTATCGATGCCGACGACGATGCGTTTCTGCTGCATCCCAGCCTGTTGGAGATCGTGACCGAATTGCAGACGCGATCGGGATTGTTGACGCTGGCCGCGAAGACGAACGAGAGCGGCACGCTGGTGGCCCGGACGGAAGGCCAGAAGATTGTTCTCGACGCAATCGATCCCATGCAGGCCGTCTCCGCGGTCCATCGGCTGCTGCACGGAGCTGGGATCTTCATCCCTTCGGAAAAGGCGGGTTTGTGATGAGCACAGCGGAGATCCAGGAGCAGGCAAAAGCGAAACTGGAGACAGTGCGCGCCGCGCTGGCGCGCGAGATCGCGGGCAAGGCGGATGCGTGCCTGACGTGCAGCTTTCAGGCCGAAGATGTGCTGCTGGCGAAGCTGGCCATCGAATTGGATGCGGAGATTCCGATTCTCTTTCTCGACACGGGCTACCACTTTCGCGAGACCTATGCCTACCGGGACCGGATAGCGAGCGAGTGGCGGCTGAACCTCATCAACCTGCTGCCGGAAAAGACCGTTGCCGAACAGGAGGCCGAGCGCGGGCTTCTGTATCAAACGGCGCCGGACGAGTGTTGCCGGCTGCGCAAGGTCGAGCCGCTCTTCAAGGCGGTAGCCGGGTATCGCGTGTGGATCACGGGCTTGCGGCGCGAGCAGGCAAAGAGCCGCGCGGCGCTGGCGGCGGCGGCGCCGTTCACGCTTCCCGGCGGCAAGCAAGTGCTGAAGCTGGCTCCGCTGGCGGCGTGGACGACGCGCGACGTGTGGTATGCGTGCGAAGAGCTTGCGATTCCGCTGCTGCCGCTGTATGAACGCGGCTACTCCTCGATCGGTTGCGAACCCTGCACGACGCTTCCGCTCGATGCAAACGATGCGCGCTCGGGACGCTGGGGCGGACGCAAGGTCGAATGCGGCATTCATATCGAAGCGGCGCCGGCGCGGTAGAGCGCTTCCGCTTTTCGAGTGCGCCGCGAAGCCAGCGGCGAAACGCCGAAGGGATTGAATGGAATACGTACTTGGATTCGTCATCGCGTTGTTCATCGCACTCACCGGGGTTGGAGCGGGCACCGTCACCGTGCCCGTTCTGGTTTTGTTTTTGGGCGTGCCGGCGCCGATTGCGGTGGGAATCGGCCTGACATTTTCGGCGGCGGTGAAGCTGATGCTGATGCCCGCGCAGGTGCTGCGCGGCAACGTTGCCTGGCGAACGTTGGGCCTGATGCTGTTGGGCGGGGCGCCCGGCGTTTTGATCGGATCGCTGTTCCTGAAGCATCTAGTGACGGGCGGATCGCAGAACCTGTTGAACGGGCTGCTGGGCGCGGTTCTGGTGAGCACGGCAAGCTGGCAGATTGTTTTCTTTTTTCGGCCCATGCGCGAGAACGCCGGCGGGGAACGCAGCGCGCTGCTGCCCTGGCTGATGCTGCCCGTGGGCGCCGAGGTCGGCTTCTCCTCGGCCGGGGCTGGCGCACTGGGCAGCGCGGCGCTGCTCGGACTGACGCTATTGACGCCCGTGCAAGTGGTGGGCACGGATATTGCCTTTGGCTTCATCCTTTCGCTGATTGGCAGCGGCGCTCACTGGTTTTCGCATCCGCTTAGCCAGCCGCTTGTTCTGCAACTCACGGCCGGAGGACTTGTGGGCGCTGTGGGAGGAACGCTGTTGAGCAGCCACATTCCGCGGCGGCCACTGCGTCTCGCGCTTTGGTTCTGGCTGCTGCTGCTGGGCGGCCAACTGCTCTTCAACAGCTACGAGGGGTGGGCCGTTCCGCACAAGGAAAAAGTAAGCCAGTTCCGGCCTGAGCATTGAAGCGGCGGCGAAATCGCCGCAGCAAAGACTTTCCGCAGAGAATTTTCCGATCCATGCACCGCGAACGTTGGAAGCCGAAGGCAGCGCCCGCCGCCGGGCTTCGATGCGCAACCCCGCGCGCAGAGGGACGCGCGAGTGTCTCATTTTCGTACAGCCTTTAGGGGATGAAGGTTTCCTGACGAAAAGAAGAGCGTTCGCGCGCTGCGAATTGGAGTTGGAGAAGCGCTTGTTCGCGCAGGTTCCCGATGCGGACGCCGCGCGGGACGCCCGTCAGGCAGCGAAGAAGAGCGGAGGCGAAATGAATCTGCCGAGGGCCATTGCGATGCGTGTTGGGCGCGGCCTGCTGCTGATGCTTTTTGCCGCGACGGGAACGATCTTGCTGGTTCGCTTTGCTCCCGGCTTCTTTGCCGATTCGCGCGAGATGGATGCGCGCTATGCGCAGGCCGCGCGCGCGGAGATGGAGGTGGAAAGCGGGCGGCAACAATCGGTAGTCCAGATCGCAAGGCAGGAAGCGAAGGGCTGGCTCGCCGGCGACTTTGGCCAGTCGCGGCAATATGGCGTGCCGGTTGCGGAATTGATCGGCGCGCGGGCGCGGGTCTCGGCTCTGCTGCTGGCGCAGGGCATTCTGCGCGGATGGCTGCTGGCGGTCTGCGCCGCGCTGCCGATCAGCGCCCTGCGCCGGGGCGGACTGCTGTGGAGCTTGCCTTTCACGCTGCTGCTGGCCATCCCGGCTTCGGCCATGGCGACGGCCTGCATTTTAGCCGACGCGGGCAGCCCGGCGCTGGTGCTCTCGCTGCTGATTGCCGCGCGGGAGTTCAAGTTTCTGCGTAGCCTGCTGGAAGAGGCGTGGCGCGCGCCGCATCTGCTGCAAGGCCGGGCGGGCGGCCTTGCGCCGCTGGCGCTGGTGCGCATGCACATGGCGCCCAACATCGCTCCGCAACTGCGCGCGCTGGCCACGCTCTCGATCGTCACCGCGCTGGGCGCACTGGTTCCCATCGAGGTGATTTTCACCGTGCCGGGCGTGGGCCAGCTTGCGTGGTCCGCGGTAATGAACCGCGATCTTCCGGTGCTGGTAGCCGTGAGTTTGCTGATGGCTCTAGTGGTGGCCCTTGCGGGGATGCTTTCGACGCACGACCGGACGCTGGAGGCGGCATGAAGAGGCACACTGCCGCAGTTCTTCTTCTGCTGCTGGTTCTGGCCAGCGGACTGGTCCTGCGCGTATCGCGCCATGGCTATGCCTTCCAGGACCGCGATGCGATCATGGCGCCAGCGACGACGGAACACTGGACGGGGACCGACGAACTGGGCCGCGACCGCACGGTGCGCGCGGCCGCGGCGTTGCTGATCGGGCTGACGGGCGCGGCCGCCGCGGCGGCCATCACCACCGCGATCGCCGCGTGCCTGGGCTTGCTGGCGGCCTTCAGCCCCGCATGGGCGTCGGTTCTGCTCCTGTTTTTGAGCGACGGTTTTTTGTCGCTGCCCTGGCTCTTTCTTTTGATGATGGCCCGCTCGCTGCTGCCGCTGACCGCGTCGCCGCTGGAGACGGCGGTGACGACTTTCCTGGTGCTGGCCGCGCTCGGCTGGCCCGCGTGCGCACGCGCCATCTATCGCGGCGCGCGGTCGCTGCGTTCGTCGGAATGGATGCTTCAGGGCCGCGCGTGCGGCCTCAAGACGGGGCAACTGATCCGGCTGCACATTGTGCCCCATCTGCGTCCGCTGCTGCTGCCGCAGTTTCTTGTTTGCGTGCCGGCGTTCCTGGTGGCGGAGGCGAACCTGGGCGCGCTCGGGCTGGGCGTTGGAGAGCCGATGCCCTCGTGGGGCGCGATGCTGCTGGAGCTGGACAACTCCGCGCTGCTGGCGCGCTCGGATTGGGTCTACCTGCCCATTGCGCTTCTCGCGCTGGTTCTACTGATTCTCGAATCCTTCGCCGAGGGAGAAGCCCATGCGTAGCCTGTTGCGTTCACCGCTTCTGTCGGCCAGCCTGTTGCTGGCGCTGGCGGTTTTTGCCCCGTGCCAGGCAGTTCCGAGGCAGCCTGGAGAACTGGCATGGGCGATTCACTACGATCCCAAGACCTTCGACCCGGCGAAGGTGGACGACGAAGTTTCAGAACTGGTGCGCTACCTGACCGGCGGCGTGCTGCTGCGGCTCAACCGGGAAACGCAGGAGCCCGAGCCGCAACTGGCCGAGAGTTATCGCGTTTCTCCGCAGGGAACAACGATCGTTTTCAAGCTGCGCGGCGGATTGCGGTTTTCCGACGGCTCCGCTCTGACCTCGGCGGATGTGGCGTGGTCGCTGCGCCGGGTGCTGGCGCCGGCGACGCAATCGATTGTGGCGGCGGAGTTTGTCGAGCCGGGCAACGTCACGGTCGATACGCCGGACCCGCTCACCGTGCGGGTGCATCTGGCGAAGCGCGTGATGGCAGTGGGCAAGATCTTCGATGAGATCGCCATCGAGCCGGCCAACCGGCCGAGCGAAGGGCGCGTGACCGCGGGGCCATTCACGGTGGCCGATTACAAGCGCGGCCAGTTTGTGCGCTTGCGGCGCAATCCGAACTATTGGCGGCGCGACGGAGCGGGCGCGCAATTGCCCTATGCCTCCGGCATCCGGCTTGATATCCAGAACAATCGCGAAGAGGAGATCGCGCTTTTTTTGCGCGGAGAGTACGACCTGATCGACCGCGTCGCGCCGGAGTATTTCGGCATCCTGGCGAAAAAGTCGCCGCAGTCGGTACGCGATCTGGGCGCGTCGCTGAATACGGAGCAGATGTGGTTCAACCAGGCGCCCGGCGCGCCGCTGCCGGAGTTTGAGAAAGCGTGGTTTCGCAATCGCGGATTCCGCGCCGCGGTCGCGGAGTCGATTCACCGCGCCGATCTGGCGCGCATTGCGTACGACGGCCATGCCACGCCGGCGTATGGCTTTATCTCTCCGGCCAACAAGGCGTGGTGCAACGAGGCTCTGAAGGCTCCGCCGGAGAGCCCCGCCGAGGCCGGCGGTTTGCTGGCGGCATCGGGATTTCATCGCGGCGGAAATCTGCTGTACGACTCGACGGGCCACGCGGTGCGGTTCTCCATCCTGACCAACGCCGGCAACGCCGCGCGGCAGAAGATGGCCGCGATGATTCAGCAGGATCTGGCCGCAGAGGGCATGCAGGTTACGGTCGTGACTCTGGATTTTCCGGCGCTGATCGAGAGGTTGATGCACAAGCAGGACTACGAAGCGTGCCTGCTGGGGGTGACGAATGCCGAGCCCGATCCCAATTCGACGATGAATATGTGGCTGAGTTCCTCGACGAACCATCAGTGGAATCCATCGCAAAAGTCTCCCGCGACGGAGTGGGAAGCGGAGATCGACCGGCTGATGGCGCTACAGGCATCGAGCCCCGAGCCGAGCGTGCGCAAGCGGGCGGTGGACCGCGTGCAGCAGATCGCAGCCGACCAGCAGCCTTTCATCTACCTGGTGTATCCCAACGTTCTTGAGGCTGTATCGACGGATGTGCGGGGCGTGCAATCGTCGATTCTTTCGCCAGGGCCGGCGGAGAAGATCGAGTGGATGCGCCGCGCGGGAGGCGGGCGATGAGCGCGCCGGCGCTGCAGGTTCGCCTGCGGGCGAAGTATGGAGCGCGGTGCGTTCTCAAGGACGTGCGTTTCGACCTGTGCGCGGGAGAAGCGCTGGGAATGATCGGCACGAGCGGAGCCGGCAAGACGACACTGGCGATGGCGCTGCTGGGGCTGCTCAAGTGGCGCGGAGGGCGGGCGTCGGGTGAAGTTCTGATCGATGGAAAGAATCTGCTGAACTTGCCCGCGCGCGAAGCGCGGCGGATGCGCGGCAAGCGGATTGCGCTGATTCCGCAGAGCCCCATGACCGCGCTCAACGCCGCGGTTTCGCTGCGGTCGCATCTCGAGGAGGCGTGGCGCGCGCACGAGAGCGCGGGGCGCAAGGCGCTGGAGCCGCGTCTGAAGCAATTGATGCAAGAAGTACAACTGCCCGGCGACGACGGCTTTCTGCGCAGAAAGCCGGGAGAGATCAGCGTGGGACAGGCGCAGCGGGTACTGATCGCGCTGGCTCTTCTGCATCGGCCCTCGATTCTCATCGCCGACGAACCGACCAGCGCTCTGGACCCGGTGACGCAGGCGGAGATCGTCAGGCTGCTGCGGAAGTTGAACCGGCGCAACGGAACCGCGCTGTTCTACATTTCGCACGATCTGGTGTCGGTGTTGCAGTTGTGCGAACGGCTCGCGGTGCTCGACGACGGCGCCATCGCCGAGTGTTTGCCGGTGGCGCGCATCGACCAGGCGCGGCATCCGGCCACTCTTGCGCTGTTGCGTGCGCTTCCGGTTCCGGCGCAGGTTCTGCTGTCGCATCGCCGCACAGAGATGGACGGCGATGAGACGGTGCGCGAGGAGTTCTGTTTCGAATCGATGCATCCCTCGCTGCCGGCGGAGACGGAAGCATGGGAAGCTCCGCAATCGCCGGTCGCAGCCAGTGAAGATTGGGCAGCTTTTTCATTCCCACCAAAGGGGCCGGGCGTCCCTCTTTCGTGTCATCAAGATGCCTCACACCGCTCCGAAGACCTAGGTGTGTAGCAGCGCCGGCACGGGAAAGCCAGGACTTTCAGAAAGCGGCGCAAGAGGAGAACGAACGATGAATCGCAAAACGAGTAAGAGCGCCATGTGGGGAAGAACGATCGCGGCCTTGTGCGCGTTGATCGTGAGCGCCAGCCTGGCTTTTGCCGGCTCGCCGAAACTGTCGAGAGATCTGGCGGAGAAGAAGTCTTCAGACCGGGTCGATGTGATTGTGCAGTTCAACCAGGTGCCGACCGCCCGGCATCACGAGAAGGTGCTGAGCAGAGGCGGCGCAATCAAGCGGGAGCTGGGCAGGTTCAAGGGCGCCGCTTATAGCGTGCCGGTGTCGGCGCTTGCCGAACTGGCTTCCGATCCCGAGGTGGTATACATCTCTCTCGATCGTCCGCTGCGCGGCGCGAGCACGGGATCGGCGACGGCCGTTCTGGACCACCACACCGACACGATCAACGCTCCCGCCGCCTGGGCACAGGGCCTGGATGGAACCGGGATCGGCGTGGCCGTGATCGACAGCGGAGTGGCCAACGTCACCGATTTGAACGCCAACAACGTGGTCTATAGCCAGGACTTCACGGGCGACACGGTGAACGGGGCCGCGGACCAGTATGGCCACGGCACGCATGTGGCCGGCATCCTCGCCGGAAATGGCAGCAGTTCCACCGGACCGAGCGACTTTTACACATTCGCCGGCATCGCCGGCAACGCCAACCTCATCAACCTGCGCGTGCTCGACGCGAACGGCGCCAGCACCGACAGCGAAACGATCGCGGCCATTCAGACGGCGATCCAGTTGCAGAGCACCTACAACATCCGCATCATCAACCTTTCGCTGGGCAGGCCGGTATGGGAAAGCTACACGCTCGATCCGCTTTGCCAGGCGGTGGAACAGGCCTGGCAGTCGGGTATTGTGGTGGTGGTTGCGGCGGGCAACTACGGTCGCGACGATAATGCCGGCACCAACGGCTATGGCACCATCACCGCTCCGGGCAACGACCCGTATGTGATCACCGTGGGCGCGATGAATACCGAGGGAACGGCGGACCGCACGGACGATGTGCCGGCGAGCTACAGCTCCAAGGGACCGTCGCTCTTCGACCAGGTGGTGAAGCCCGATCTGGTGGCTCCGGGCAACGCCATCGTCTCGCTGTACACGCCGGCAGAGACGTTGAATCAGGAATACCCCGGCAATGAGGTTCCCTTCTCTCTGTATCAGACCAATGGCAGCAACGCCTCATCCGGCAGCTACTTCATTTTGAGCGGGACGAGCATGGCCGCGCCGATGGTGAGCGGGGCCGCGGCGCTGATGCTGCAACAGAACCCAGCCCTGACTCCGGACCAGGTGAAGGCGCGGCTGATGCTGAGCGCATTCAAGGGCCTGACCCAGTCGAGCACAGCCGTGGACGCGACCACGGGCCAAACCTTTACCGAACAGGCCGACATCCTGACCGTTGGCGCGGGTTATCTCGACATCCAGGCCGCGCTGGCAAGCACGGCGCTGGCGCCTCCGATGGCAGGCAGCGCGATGTCGCCGACGGCCGCGGTAGACAGCAACGGCAACGTCGTTCTGCTGGTGAACGCGAACTCCGTATTGGGGAACGCAAGCGACGGCATCCTGTGGGGGTCGAACGCGGTGTGGGGCGACGGCATTCTGTGGGGCTCCGGCATCGTGTCGGGTGATGGCATCCTGTGGGGTTCCGGCATAGTGTTGGAAGACGGCATCCTCTGGGGGAGCGACGCGCTGGTGAACGACGGCATCCTCTGGGGCTCCGACTTGTCGCTGGAAGACGGCATTCTGTGGGGCAGCGAAACGCTGCTGGACGACGAGGTCGGCATCCTGTGGGGCAGCAGCACAATCCAGGGAGAGAGCGCGCTTTGGGGCTCGAGCACGCTGGGCGATCAATCCTCCAAGACAAGCGCGCCCCATAGCCATCACCGGTGAAAGGCGAATCGCGCGGGGAGATGAGCCGAAACTGCAAGCGAGCAAGCGGCCCGTCTCTCCGCACGAAGGAGTGAAGAGAAGAACGGAGACTTCGACTGACGCCGATCGCGGCGTGGGCGTAACAGAACGCCGTTTGGAGCGAGTGGAACGCTTTCAAACGGCTGCCTGTTGGGCGCCGCAACGGCAAAGGTATTTGCCCGGCCAAGGCGTTGGCCGGGCAAATATCCTTCGGGGCAAGGCTTGATTGCATCGCATTGCGCGGCGGGCGGACGGAACGGGATGACTGCATTTCTGCCGGGCTGGAAGGGCCAGAGGGGATTCGGGCCGATCTCCGAGGATTGCCAAGATGAACGATTCCATGCCAATTCGCGCCAAGGTATTTATCGCCGTTACGTCGGCGGCGGGCGCCGCGGTGCTGGGCACGGCCTGCCTGCACTGGCACTCCGACGATCCTCTGAAGTTTGCGTGCTATCTGCTGATCGCCGCGCTGGCCTCGACGATGAAGGTGAAGCTGCCGGGCATGGACAGCACCATGTCTGTCAACTTTCTTTTTGTCCTGCTCGGCGTTGTGGATCTCTCGCTGGCGGAGACGTTGGTGATCGGCTGCACTGCGGCGGTGGTGCAGAGCCTGTGGATGAACAAGAACCGGCCGGACGCGGTGAAGGTGATCTTCAACCTATTCAGCCTGACGTCCAACGCTATCTTTCTGACCTATTTGGCGTACCACTCCTCGGCGGGGTTTTTGAGAAGGAGCACGCCGCTCTTGCTGCTGGTGGCCGCGCTGGCATATTTCTTGACCAACAGCGTGCCGCTGGCCATGGTGATCGCGCTGGTGGAGCGGCGGCCGCTGCGCGGACTCTGGTCGGAGACCTACTTCTGGACTCTGCCCTACAATCTGGCGGGCGCCGCGCTGGTGGGCGTCATCAGCTTCTGCAACCGCTACGTCGGCTGGCAGAATGCGCTGATGATCCTGCCCATCATGTACATGATTCACCGCTCGTTTCAGTTGTACCTGGGCCGCCTTGAGGATCAGAAGAAGCGCGTGGAGGTCGAGGCGATGCAGGTGGAAGCGGAAAAGCGCCATGTGGAAGAGGTCTGCGCGCTGCACATGCGCACCATCGAGGGCCTGGCCCTGGCGATCGACGCGAAAGATCACACGACGCACGAGCACCTGCATCGGGTGCGCACCTATGCGATCGAGATTGCCAAGGAACTGGGGCTGAGCGAATCGGACTCCGACGCGCTGCGGGCCGCGGCGCTGCTGCACGACATCGGCAAGCTGGCCGTGCCCGATCACATCATCAACAAGCCCGGCCGGCTGACGCCGGAAGAGTTCGAGAAGATGAAGATTCATCCCATCGTGGGCGCGGACATTCTGGAAAGAGTCGCCTTCCCCTATCCGGTCGCTTCCATCGTGAGGGCGCATCATGAAAAATGGAACGGGAAGGGCTATCCGGACGGCTTGAAAGGGGAAGAGATTCCCATGGGGGCGCGCATTCTGGCGGCGGTGGATTGCCTGGATGCGCTGGCCTCGGATCGCCAATACCGCAAGGCGCTGCCGCTGGATGAGGCGATGAAGGCGATCGCGGCCGAGTCCGGCACGTCGTTCGACCCGCGCGTGATCGAGGTTCTACAGCGCCGCTATCTCGAACTGGAGAGCTATGCCATCCGCGGTCTGGAAGAGGCAAGGAAGGACTCGCACAGCTTCAACTACAAGGTGGAGCGGGGCGAACAGCCAGCGGCAGGATTTGAAGTCGACCGCAACCGGCGCTTCAGCACCCAGACGGATTTTCTCTCGTCGATCGCCTCGGCCCGGCAGGAGGCGCACACGCTATTCGAGCTGAGCCAGGATCTGGGAAACTCCCTGAGCCTGGACGAAACGCTCTCGCTGGTTGCGATGAGGCTGCGCAAGCTGGTGCCGTACGATTCCATTGTTGCCTTCATCCGCAAGGGCGATCTGCTGCTGCCCGAGTTCGTGAGCGGCGACAACTTCAGGATTCTGTCTTCGCTGGCGATTCCGGTGGGAGCCGGTCTGTGCGGCTGGGTGGCGCAGAATTCGATTCCGATCGTGAATGGGAACCCGGCGGTGGAGCCCGGGTTTACGCACGATCCGAAGAGCTCGACGGAACTCCGCTCCGCGCTGGCCGTGCCGCTGGAGGGCCTCGCCGGACTGGTGGGCGTTCTGGCGCTTTACCGGGCCGATGCCGACGCCTTCACGAGCGACCACCTGCGCGTGCTCCAGGTGATTACCTCAAAGGTTGCGCTGTTCATCGAGAATGCCTTGAAGTATCGCCAGGCGGAGAGCTCGGCCACCTGCGACTACCTGACGGGGATGCCGAACGCGCGGGCTCTGTCGATGCACCTGGACCAGGAGATTGCGCGCTGCAAGAGGGAGAATGCGAGCATCGCGGTGATGGTGTGCGATCTGAACGGATTCAAAGCGATCAACGACCGCTATGGCCATCTGGCGGGCGACAAGGTGCTCAAGCTCTTCGCGCACCTGATGCGGGATGTGTGCCGCGAGTACGACTACTCGGCGCGCATGGGAGGCGACGAGTTTGTGATCGTCGCGCCCAACATGCCGCCCAGTTCGGTGGGCGAACGGGCCATCCTGCTGAGCGCTCTGGCGCAGGAGGCGGGCCGGGAGGTTTGCGGCAAGGATATTCTGTCGCTAAGCCTGGGCGCTGCTTTCTACCCGCAGGACGGGTTGGATACGGAGCAGCTTCTGGCCGAAGCCGACCGAAGAATGTATGCGGCCAAGCAGCTTCATTACGAGCGGCGCGAAATGATTCCGTCCACGGCGGCGCCGGCTGCTCGCCTGGTCAGTGTGAACTGAGACCGGGCGGGTGGCGCTCCGGGATGGCGGGAAGGGAGCGCATCGCGGCTGCCGCTCTAGAGGCTTTGCGTGAAATCCCTCAACTGGTTGAGCGATGCGTTGCGCAGATCGTGCAGCTCGTCGAGGCGGGCCAGGGCCTCGGGATTCCGGCCCTGCGCATGGAGATCAAGGATCTCCGCGGCCAGCGCATGGATCTCGATGTGAGTTGTTTCCATGGCCTGAAACGCTGGCAGCGAGCCGCGCGCGGCCGGTCTTTCGGCATTGAGCCATTCGCCCAGGCGACATGCGTTGCGATCCATTGGCGGCTGATTCTGGGCGACGCCCCGAAGGCAGGCTTCAACGGCCGCGACCCAGGCGCGGTGCTCGACGGAGGCATAGAGCAGCGGCAGGTCCTGGCGGCTCATGGGAGAAACATTCGACCAGTAAGGATCGGGACTCCAGGAAGCCGCCCAGGCGGGAAGATCGGCGGCGGGCATGGGGCGGGCGATGACGTAGCCCTGGGCCATTTCACAGCCCAGCAGGAGGAGCATCAAGCCCTGGTCCAGCGTCTCGACGCCTTCGGCGATGACCTGGCGGCGAAAAGCGCCAGCCAGGCCCAGCACACCCTCGAGAATCGTGAGGTCCTCCGGATCGTCGAGCATGTCGCGCACGAAACTCTGGTCGATCTTAAGGAGATTGGCGGGCAGGCGCTTGAGATAGGTAAGCGAGGAGTAGCCGGTGCCGAAGTCGTCAAGAGCAAAGGAGACGCCCAGTTCGGCACAGGCTTTGAAGATCTGGGAAACCTTGGCCATGTCTTCGAGTGCGCTGGTTTCGAGCACTTCCAATTCCAGGCTGAACGGTTTGACGAGCGGATGCGCCGCCAAGAGCGCGCGCAGGCGTTCGACGAAATTCGCCTGCTGCAACTGGAGGGCGCCCACGTTCACGCTGACCGGAATCTCGAGCCCGCTCAAGTGCCAGCGCTCCATCTGAGCCAGGGCGCTGTCGATGACCCACTCGCCGAGTTCGATGGCCAGAGGATGATCCTCGATGACGGGCAGGAAGACCATGGGCGGCAGCAGTCCCCGTTCGGGGTGCTGCCAGCGGATGAGAGCCTCGGCGCCCACGACGGCGCCGGTGCGCATATTCACCTTGGGCTGGTAATAGAGAACGAATTGGCGCGCGGCCAGGGCCTGGCGGATGTGGGCTAGGTTCTCGTGATGGCCGCGCACATTGCGGTCCTGGCGGGGATCGAAGATGTGGTAACAGCCCTTGCCGGCGAGCTTTGCCTCGTACATGGCCTGGTCGGCCTGGCGCAGCAACTGGTCCGCGTCGACCTCTTCCGCTTCCGGGTAGAAGGTGACGCCGACGCTGGCCGAGACCTGAAGAACGAGATCGCGAACCTGGGTGGGCTCGGCGGCGGCTTCGAGCAGGCGGGCGAGGACGGGCACGCTGGCGTCGGCGTCTTCCAGATCGAGGAGCACGGCGACAAATTCGTCGCCGCCCAGCCGGGCGAGGGTATCGCCTTCGCGCAGGGCCTGCTTCATGCGGCTGGCCAGAGCCGCCAGGAAGAGATCGCCGACATCGTGGCCATAGCGGTCGTTGACCGCCTTGAAGCCATCCAGGTCAAGATACGCAACCGCCAATAGTTGTTTGCGGCGATGGGACTGGACCATGGCCTGATGGAGGCGGTCGCCGAGCAGCACGCGGTTGGGCAGGCTGGTGAGCACATCGTAGTGCGCGATATGTTCGAGCTGCCGCTCGTGTTCCTTGAGCAAGGTGATGTCGGAGAAGAGGGCCACGAACTGCCGGGCGTTGCCGGCGGCATCCTTCACCGCGCTGATGGTGAGCATTTCGGCGAAGATTTCGCCGGTTTTTTTGCGGTTCCAAATCTCGCCGCTCCACTGTCCCTTCTCGGTGAGAGCGCGCCACATTTCGGCGTAGAATTCCTTGCCGTGCAGGCCGGAGCTGAGCAGGCGCGGATTCTGTCCAACGACCTCGTCGCGGCGATAGCCGGTGATGAGGGTGAAGGTGTCGTTGACGTCGAGGATGACGCCGTCGACCGAGGCGATGAGGATGGCTTCGCGGGCATGGGTAAAGACGCTGGCGGCGAGGCGAAGCCTTTCTTCGGCCTCCATTTTCTGCGTAATGTCCGCGACAAAGAGGACGATGCCGCCGACGGCGCCGTTGCCCGTCCTCCAGGGCCGGACTTCCCACTGAACCCACTGCACGGCGCCATTGGCGCGTACGAAGCGATCCTGGTCGGCATGGAGCGTCTCGCCGGCCAGGCCGCGGCGATAGGCCTCCTTCCAGCGCTCGGGAATGTCGGGAGCGATGTCGTAGTGGCAGCGCCCGACGATCTCCGGGCCGAGTTGGTTTTCCTCCATCCAGCGCCGGCTCGCCGCCAGATAGCGCATCTCGCGGTCGAACATGGCCAGGGAGGCCGGCGCGTGCTCGATGAAGAGTTGGAGGAGTTCCTTGCTTTCGCGGAGGGCCGCCTCGGCTCTTCTCTCCTCGGTGATGTCCTCGGAGAAGATGACGATGCCGCCAATGGCGCCATCGCCGGCATACCAGGGCAGGATCTCGCGCCGTATCCACTGTTTCGAGCCGTTCGCCCGCACGAGAACGTCTTCGCCCCGCGGTACGGATTCACCCGACAAGGCATGGCGATGCAGTTCCCTCCAGCTTTCGGGAACCTCTGGGAGGATATCGTAGTGGAGCCGCCCGACGACTTCCTGTCCGACAAGGGAGTGGATCTCAAGCCAGCGCCGGCTGACGGCCATGTAGCGCATCTCGCGGTCGAGCATGGCGAGGCCGGCGGGGGCGTGCTCGATGAAGAGTTGCAGCAGCTCCCGGCTCTCGCGCAGCGCCGCCTCGGCCAGCTTGCGGCGGGTAACGTCCAGCGTGGTTCCCTCGATCCGGATGGCGTATCCCGCGGCATCGCGAATCGTGTAGCCGGTGGTGCCGAGTTCGCGCACCGGTCCAAACGCTGGATTGGTGCGGTATTCGAACTCGAATGGAGTGTCTGCCTCCTGTATCCGGCAGAGAGCATCCTGGCACTTGGCGCGATCCTCGGGGTGAACCCGTTCGAGGAACTCGGCAAAGCCGAGCGTGGCCTGCACAGGATCGCGATAATGGAGGCGCGCGGTCTCAGCGGACCAGTGTCCGGTCATCGCTTTCAGATCCAGCTCCCAACTGCCCATGTGCGCGCGGGCCTGGGCGGCCGCCAGGCTGGCCTCGCTCTGGCGCAGCGCGTTTTCGGCCTCCACCTGTTCCGCGATGTCGCGTACGATGCCGAAGAGCCCCACGATCTCTCCCTTGTCGCCGCGGATGGGATATTTGCGGTTGTCTACCCATCTCCGCGTGCCGTCGATGGCCTGGGAACGCTGGATCTCGGAGGCCACATCCATCCCCGCGAAGACCTGCTTTTCCAGCCGGTAATACTTATCGGCAAACTCTTCAGGGAAGATGTCGTAATCGGTGAGTCCAAGCAGGCAGGAGCACGCTCGGGCTGGATTCAAGGCGGTCATCATATTCCGGCTGGCGCCGGTAAAGACATGGTTGCGGTCCTTGAAGAAGATGAGATCGTCGGTGTTCTCCATCATGGCCCTGAAATTGACCGCCTCGATCTGGCGGGTGGGTCGCTTCCAGAGACTCTTGGCGTCTTGCAGGAGCAGGTCGAGGATCACTTCGCCGCCGGGCGCGACGTTTTTGGTGCAGTGGCCCTTGATACAGCGAATGCGGCCGTCGGCGTGCCGGAGGCGGACGTTGAACGCTCCGGCCGGGCGATCGATCTCGGAAGAAAAGAGAAGCGCGGCAATATCGGCGTCGTGGGGGTGGATCAGTTCCTGAAGAGAGACCCTGGAGGAGAGAAAATCCTCCGGCTTGAAACCGAGCAGGGCTTCGATGCCGTCGCTGGCAGACAGCACATGCGGCTGACTGGAGAGCGCAATCTGGATGTTGGATAAAAGCATGCGGGAGCCCGTTACCTGCCTGTGCACGGTGCAAACGCAGATGATAATTCATTGGCCGGCAAAAGAGCCCGCGAAGGGCGCCGCCGCGACAACATGCCTGGCGATTGCCTCTTGGCGGCGTTGCAAAGAGGCGTTTTGCTGGTTGCGGGCCGGGAAACAGCCGGCACTCAGCAGTTCCGGGGCGCGCGCCGCCTCGATCCACGCCCCAGCCGTTTTCCACAGGACGGCGCATCGCGGCGCCGCGCGAACCAAATGATGCACCCGTTATCCACGTATTTTTTTGTTACGAAGGTAGTTCAAGTCTGCTTATCCACGCATACTCTTGGCATAATCGCAGCAAGAGCGGTTTCTCAGTAACTGTTCCAAGAGCCGGGTCAGGGAGGCCGAGTTCAGGACGCAAGCGCACAAGCTGAGTTCAAGTTCCGCGGCCAACCGGGACTACCATAGGAGCATTGAAGAGTGACCAGCTATAGCCGCCAGGACGTGTTGCGCATCTTGCAGATCAGTTGCCGCCAGTTGCAGGGGTGGGAACGGGCGGGGCTGTTTCCGCCGCAGCAGAGCTACAACTTCCAGGACCTGGGCCAATTGAGGACGCTGCGCATCCTGCGCGAGGAAGACGTTCCCGCGGCCTCGATCCGGGACTCGATCGTGGCCATGAAGGCGGTTTCGGGGATGACCAATCCACTGCTCGAGGCGTGCCTGGTGCGCACGGGAACACGCCTTGCCTTTCGCCACCACGGCGCCATCGTGGACCCCATCCGCCGCCAGTTGCTCTTCGATTTCGAGCGCATGGACAGAATGGAACGGGCGGACCGGCCGTCTGCCGTCTCCGAGCCCTATCCGTTGCGGCGTCTGGAGGCTGCCGATCCGCGCGGGGTGCAGGAACGCTTTCTGGTGGCGGTGCAGGCCGAGGAAGCGGGGGAGAAGCAGCGCGCGATTGCCCTCTACGAGGAGATGATGGAATTCGATCCCTCGTTCGCGCCGGCTTATATCAACCTGGGCACCATCCACTTTCACTTGAGGCAGTTTGACCGCGCGGAAGAGCTTTACCGCCGCGCCACCGCGGCGGACCCCGGCTACGTGCTGGCTTTCTTCGATCTGGGCAACGTGCTGGACGAACTCGATCGCCCCGAAGAATCGATCGCGGCCTACCGGCAGGCGGTTGCGCTGGCGCCGCGCTACGCCGATGCCCACTATAACCTGGCTCTGGCCCACGAACGCCGAGGCGAGCGGCGCCCCGCGCTGCGCCACTGGCAGGCGTATATCCGGCTGGACAATCAGGGCCCCTGGGCCGAACACGCGCGCAGCCAGATTCACAAGCTGCTGAGCCGAGAAAAGCTCTCCATCGCCTGGCGGGCGGACGGTTTTGTCGCTCCCCGCAAGGGGACGGCGGCACTGGAGCTGGTGTAAAGGCCGCGGCCGCCCGCCCAGGACTACCGGTAACGCGGAACCTGTTACTTCAGTGCCTTTAGCGATTGATATGGATAGTGTTAACGATACCAGCCAGAGGTGTATATTCTCTACACTGACAAAATCTTCAATGCCAGAACACCAAAGGAAGATACCATGAAACGTATTCTCGTTTCCGGGGTGTGGGCCATCGCCCTCAGCCTGGGTTTGGGAGGCCTCGTTGGCTGCTCGAGTTCGTCGGGCAGCGGGTCCAGCACTTCAACTCCACAGACGCCGTACATCTTCAGTTTCACGGCCAGCCCCGCGACGATCACGGCCGGAACCAGCGCAAATCTGACAGCACTCTTCAACAACGGCACGGGCGTGATCACGCCGGGCAATCTGGCGGTGACCAGTGGAACGGCGATCAGCGTTTCGCCCACGGCGACCACGACGTACACGCTCACGGTGAGCCCGACCAGCGGGGCCGCGATCACGCAGACGGCGACGGTGACGGTTGTCGCCGCGCCGGCGATCACCAGCTTCGCGGCCACGCCTACGAGCATTCCGGCGGGCGCAAGCGCAAGCCTGACGGGCGTTTTTGCGAACGGCACGGGCATCGTCACACCGGGCAACCTCACCGCCACGAGCGGGACGGCGGTGACGGTGACGCCCACGGCGACCACGACGTACACGCTTACGGTGACCAACGCGGCGAGTACAGCGGTGGCGCAGACGGCGACGGTGACAGTGACGGCGGCGGTGCCGGCGCCGACGATCACCAGCTTCGTGGCGAATCCCGCGGCGATTGCGGCGGGAGGGTCCTCCAACCTGACGGCAATCTTCTCCAACGGCACGGGCGCCGTGATGCCGGGCAATCTGCCCATCAGCAGCGGAACGCCCCTGAGCGTCTCGCCCACGGCCACCAGCACCTACGCACTGACGGTGACCAACTCGGCCGGCGCCACGGTGGCCAAGTCAACGACGGTCGCCTTGCAGCCGACGGGCGGAACCCTGCTGGCCAACGGCACCTACACGCTGGCCAATCAAAACAGCGGACTGTATGTTGACGTTACCGGCGCTTCCACCACCGCGGGAGCCCTCATCGACCAATGGCAGTCGAACGGCCAGGGCAACCAGCAGTGGCAGCTCACGAATCTGGGCAACAACACCGTGAAGCTGATCAGCGTGAGCAGCGGTCTGGCATTGGAAGCGCAGGGCTCTTCGACGACGCCGGGCGGAGCCATCGATCAAGCGGCTTACAACGCAACCCCGAACCAGATATGGCAGGTGGTCGCGGTCGGGGCCGGATACTACGAGTTCTACAACCAGAACAGCGGGCTGGCATTGGATGTGCCTTCGGCATCCACCACGGACGGCACCAAACTGGACCAGGCAACGGCCACCGGCAATACCAACCAGATGTGGTACCTCTTCAACATGCCGAGTCCGAATGCGGACGGCACAACGAACGCATCGGTCACGGTAGACCCAACGACGCCCGGGCTGGCGGTGACAGACCAGATTCTGGGCATGAATATGGCCTATTGGTACGATCAGTCCAATCCCGCCATCGTGCCCGCATTCCAGACGGCAGGAATCAAGGCGATACGCTGGCCAGGCGGGTCGGGTTCCGACGTCTACCACTGGCAGACGAATACCTTGTGCGGAGGCGGCACAGGCTTTCCTGCCGCATACTACCCGACATTTCTTGCCGATGTGGTGAAGCCGTCGGGCGTGGACGTGGCGCTGACGGCGAATTACGGCACCAACGAAACCTGCAACGGTCCGGGCGATCCCGCCGAGGCCGCCGCGTGGGCCACCTACTCGCTGCAAAACGGCAACTATGTGAGCCACATGACCGTCGGCAACGAGGTCTACGGCACATGGGAAACGGATCTGCACGCCAAGCCGAACGATGCCGCAACCTATGCCAACGCGGTGGCGACGGGATACTATCCGCAGATCAAGGCGGCCAACCCGAATCTGCAAGTGGGCGTGGTGGTGGAACCGGGCAATAACCCCGCCTGGGACCCGATCGTGCTGGCGCAAGCGCCGTACGATTTCGTCGAGTACCACTTCTACGCACAATCGCCGAACTATGAGAGCGATCCATATCTGACGCAGCAGGCGGCGCTGGCCTTCGCCGCGGCCATCAATTCCGTCAAGGCGGATCTGAACGCCTCGGGACATCCCAACACCCCGATTTACGCCGGGGAGCTGGGATCGGTCTATGGCAATCCGGGCATCCAAAGCTCCTCGATTACCCAGGCTCTGTACGCGGGCCAGGTATTGGGCGAAGCGATGAACGCGGGTGTGGCGCGGGCCACCTGGTGGATCGGCTTCGGCGGCTGCGCCGAGGCGGGCGACGGGGACAACTTCTCCAGCTCGCTCTATGGCTGGGAAGGCTTCGGCGGCTACATGGTCTTCTCCGACGGGCTTCCCGAGGGCGGCTGCGACACAGCGCCCAGCATTCCCGCGGGGACGCTGCTGCCCACGGCGCGGGCTTATCAGCTCTTCAGCAACGTAGCGGTCAACGGCGAACATGTGCTGAACGCCAGCGTGACCGGCGATACGCTGGATGTGCGGGCCTATGCCGCCACCAACAACGGCGGGACGGCGCTGGTGCTGTTCAACCTGAACGAAACCACGAGCGCGCCGGTGGTCGTGACGCTTACGGGGCAAACCACCGCTTCATCGGTGACCGTGGAAACCTACGACAAGGCGATCTACGACCAGGCGCAAAACAACGTCTGGGCGGGACCCACCACCACGAGCCTGGGCGCGCAAACCCTGCCCATGACTCTCACCCTGGCTCCTTGGAGCATGAACGTAGTCATCATCAAGCCCTGACGCGGCGGATTCGCATCAGGCTTTGCATCGCCAACTGGCTGTCCCCGGTCGAACAGACCTTGGACAGCCAGTTTTTATTTGCGCCGGAAGTGCGCGCCGCCGCATTTTTGCCAGGAACGCAGGCGCAGCCCGGAAGCCGGACGGGCTTTATTGCACCGAAAGCGGGATCGAGACCGAAGCGGTCAGCGTGCCGCTGGTTGCCGTCACCGTGATGGCGTAGGTCCCCTGCGACGTGCCCTGATTTTGAGGCGGTGCGTTGCCTCCGCCGGAGCCGCCGGAGCCGCCACCGCCGCAGCCCTGAAGAGCGGTTGCCGCAAGGATGCACAGGAAGACCAGCATGGGCCATCCCTTGCGCCGCCGGAGTGGCGCGATGCCCAGGAACAACATTGCAGCCAGAAGGCCTTCCGCGCGTCTCCAATCGCCGCCGGAGCCGCGGGAACTGGTGGTTGCCGTGGTTGAGACGGTCAACACCGCCGAGGCTGAAGAAGCGCCCGCGAGCGTCACCTGCGAGGGGTTGAAGCTACAGGTGGGAGGATCCGTTGCCGAGCCTGCCCCGGCGTAGGTGACAGTGCAGGCAAGATTGACGGCGCCTGAGAAGCTGCCGGAGGGCGTCAATTGAATTGTGGCCGTCGCCGTTCCGCCGGGGGATGAAACGGTCAAGCCGGTCGATGCGGTGGAAACGGTCATTGCCGGCCCGGCTCCGGTCAGGCTCACGGTCTGCGGCGAGTCCGCGGCGTTGTCGGTGATGGCGACCGCGCCCGTGCGGCTTCCGTCTGCTGTCGGCGAGAAGGTCACGGAGAGGACACAGGCGCTGCCTGCGGGGACCGCCGCGCCACAGGTATTCGTCTGGGCAAAGTCGCCCGAGGCCACGATGGAAGCGATGCTCAGCGGCAACTGCCCGGAATTGGTGAGGGTGACGGTTTGCACCGCGCTGGTGGTGCCGATGGCCTGCGCCGGAAAAGTCAAGCTCGCAGCCGACAACGCGGCCGCGGAGGCGGGCGCAACCCCGGTCCCGGTGAGTGGAATCTGCACCGGGACGTCGTAGGACGGTTGCCAGTCGCCGGGATAGATGGTCAGGGTTCCAGCACGGCTGCCCGCGGCAGTCGGCGTAAAGGCGACCGAGAACGTGCAACTGGAAAGCGGGGCCAAGATGCCGCACGTGTCGGTTTCAGAAAAGTCTCCGCTGATGGAGATCTCGAAGGGAGGGGTGCCTACTGCGCCGATGACCTTCGTGGTGGGATTCGTCACCGTCACCGTTTGAGGCGCGCTGGTCGTGCCGAGGAGCTGCGAATTAAAGTTCAGGCTCGCGACCGACTCCTCAACGAATTGGGTACAGGGCTGAGTTTGAGGTGCAGAGCCCCAGAGCGGAATCGTCACCGAGGAAATCGAGGCATTCGACGTAATGGTCAGGGCCCCTATGCAGCTCGTGTTGGGCGCATACACATACAGGATTTCCACCGTGCAGGAGTTCCCGGGAGCCACCGACCCCGTACATTGGTTCCCGGCCGCCGGGACGGTGAAAGCCGTCTGTTCCGAAGGGGTGAACGACTCGATCGTCAGCGGCGCGTTTCCGCAGTTCGTCACCTTGAAGGTCGAGGCAGCGACATTGTTTTGCACCGCAATCCATCCGTAGGTCATGTCCGTGCCGAGGCAGAGCGAGGGCGCGGCTTGACTCGGGTCGATGATGGCGGCGCGTCCATAGGGAGTCGTGTACGTATTGGCCGCCGGGGTAGGAGGCACGGAACTGGAAAAGGCATTGGGGGTCGTGAACATTGGCGCAAATGTCGAGCCTGCCACGTGCGCGCGTCCAGCCGGGTCAATGACAATCGGGTTGCCATAACCGAAACCGTCATATGCTGTCGCCCCGCTCGTGCCATAGAAGAATGTGGAGAACTCCAGTTTTGTTCCCGAAGGATCAAACTCCGAAACGAAGGAATTATTGCTGTCGAGGCTATCCAGGGGATATTGCAGAGGGATGGTGTCGTAAGCGGGGAAGCCCGCCAGCCAGATATTGCCATTCTTGTCCACGGTCATCGCGTTGATCTGACCGGGATAGTAGCTGGAGTAGACCAGCGAGGAGCCGTCGGGACCGATCTGGCTGAAGAACGAATAGACCTGGTAGTAGGTTCCACAACAGGCTTGGATGTTGATAAAGTATGCATTCGAGGTGGTCGGGAATGTGTTGTCGACGGCCGTGCCGGCGATATAGGCGTTGTCCTTGGCGTCAAGCGCAATTCCCATCGCCTGTCCGGTGCCGACGAACGTGGAATAGTCCAGCGTCGAGCCATCGGCGCTCAACTTTGTCGCAAAGACTTCACCCCCGACCCAAGCGTCGAAGTTCGCGGGCAATTGGGTCAGGTAAGCGCCCGCGGTGACAGGCCATCCGGGTCCGGCGCCTCCCGCGATATAGGCATTGCCCTGGCTGTCGACGGCGATGCCTCGCGCGCCCATGGATGGAATGCTATCCAACTCCACATCGCCGATCATTGCGCTATAGGCAAGAGCGCCGGAGGGTGAGAATTTGGAGATAAAGACCCCGCTCGTATTCGGCGTTCCCGTCGCACCGTTGAAAGCGCCGGGAGTGACAGGGAATCCCGCGACGGTGGCGACACCCGTAAAGTAGGCGTAGTCATTGGCGTCCACCGCAACGGCGGCGGGAGCATTGTCGGGGCTGGAAGTCCCCAACAAGGTGGAATAGTTCAGAGCACTGCCGTCCGGAGTCAGAGACGCGACGAAAGCAACCGGCGCGCCATCGATGGCCGGCGACGGCTCAACCGGATTCTTGATTGGAAAGTCGGTTGTGACGGTGTAGCCCGCGACGATGGCGTTTCCGCTGCCATCTACGGCGATTCTCGGGTACCACTGGGAGATGTCCCCATCATAACCAGGTTCCGCGTCCGATCCTCCCAGAAGGGTGGAGTAGAGCTGCGTGCTTCCGGTTGGGTCGAACTTGGTGATGAAGATGACCGACTGGTTTTCGCATCCGGGGCAGGTGGTCTGAAAGGCTCCGGGCGTGACCGGGTACGCAGGATAGCTCGGGGAGATTGTTGTGCCGGTCACATAGGTGTCGCCCGCCGCATCCGTCGCCACCGCTGTTGGAATGGCCGAGTAGACACCGAGATAGGTGTTGAATGTGAGAACGGGATCGATCACCAGCTTTCGCCCGGCGTCGAAGGCCCCCAGTTGGAAAGAAACCGTTCCATCCGCGGCCAGAGCGAACTGCGCATCCACGATCTTGCGTCCGACGCTTGAATCCTGGTAGGCCCGGGGCTTTTGCAGAACCAGCACTCCGCCGGGCAGGTGAACCTCAAGATCGCCGGCGGCGGAGATGGCCAGGTTCTTTGCGCCGTTGAGCCTGAATGCGATGCGCGCGGGATCGGCGCCCGGCTCAACCTCGAAGTCATGTTCGAGAGAATGGCCGTTGCCATAAAAGAGCAGGTCGATGCCGGAATAAATCTCGCGGTATCGGATCTGGGAATAGTTGGGCAGACCGCGCAGCCATTTGGATGGATCGTTGCCGAGAAGATAATTGCTTTTACCCGTGAGCGGGCTGAGGCCCGCAATCTCCGGATTCGGGTTGGCGCCGACAAACTGGATGCCGAGGTTGAAGGCGGTGTCGTTCGATTGGGGAAGGATCAAGCTGACGCCGTCGCGTTGAAAGAACGCTTGGCTGGTTCCGTCGTGCAGCAGATAGCGGGCTTGGGCGGGGGCCTGTCCCTGGTTTGGCTCAAAGAAAAGAGGTGGATTGGAATTCAGAGAGGTTGCGGCATTTGCCAGGATTGTTGCACTCAGGACGATTGGCAAAAGCGCAAGAGGAGAAAGACGAACCAGCGTAGATGGGATCAATCGGGCCGCTCCAGCGAAAACTCAGCGCCTCAATTCTAGCGTGGGCGTCTTCCCGTTGTCGAAGCGAACTCCAGAAGTTGCGTACGCTGGTTATGCGGGAAGGAGTCCTGGTTCAGCGGCCGGATCGATCTGTCGCGCAGGAGCGCATTGGACAATCGATGAAGATGCGGAGGGAACTGGCAGTTAGATTTTCTGGGTGCGCTGGACGGTGCGCACGCCGCCCACGCGGCGCAGGCCGAGAACCATCTTGTTCAGGTGGCGGACGTCTTCGGCTTCCACCACAAAATCGATGACGGCCTCGCCATCTTCCTGGCGGATATCGACGCCGCGGATGTTGGTGTTGTCGTCGGAGATGACGGCGGTGAGCTCCTTCAACATGCCGGCGCGATCGTCGCAGAAGATGGTGATCTTGACCGGGTAGCGCTGCGGCCGGTTGGTGGACTGATCGCCGACGCGGGACCACTCGACGGCGATGCGGCGGTCGCTTTCGTAGAGCAGGTTCTGGACGTTTGGGCAACTGCGCGCGTGCACGGCCACGCCCTTGCCGCGCGTGACGTAGCCGACGATCTCTTCGCCGCGGATGGGATTGCAACATCGTGCGCGATAGACGAGCAGGTCGTTCTGTCCCTCGACCTGGAGAGAGTCGGAGCCGGTGAGGTGGAGCTTGCGCACCGCATCGGACATGCCGGATTCGCCGGTGCCGGGGAGCTTGGTTTCAGGACCGGGCTCGGCCCCCTCCTGGCTGGCATAGCCCGGGGCCAGCTTGTTGAGCACCTGATGGGCCGAGTGCTTGCCCTGGCCGAGAGTGGCCAGCAGATCGGCGGCGGTGGCCACGCCGTACTCGTTGGCGATTCGGCTCAGGTCCTGGTCGTCGATCTGGCTCATCGGGACCTTGTACTTCCTGGCCTCGCGCTCGAGCAGCTTGCGTCCGATTTCGACGGCGCGGCGGCGCTGGTCTTCGTTGAGCCAGTGCTTGATCTTGTTGCGGGCGCGCGGACTTTTGACGAAGGTGAGCCAGTCGCGGCTCGGCTTGTGATCCTTCTGGGTGACGATTTCGACGATGTCGCCGGTGCGCAGCTTGGAGCGAAGCGGCACCATGCGGCCGTTGACCTTGGCACCCACGCAGGTGTGGCCCACCTCGGTGTGGATGGTGTAGGCGAAGTCGATGGGCGTGGAGTCGGCCGGGACCACCACCACTTTTCCCTTGGGCGTGAAGGTGTAGACCTCGTCGGGATAGAGGTCCATCTTCAGGCTGGAGAGGAATTCGTTGGGGTCGGTCATCTCCTTCTGCCACTCGACGAGCTGGCGAATCCAGTTGAGCCGTTCCTCGTCGCGGGCGGTAACCATGGCTCCGCCGGACTTGTACTTCCAGTGCGCGGCAATGCCTTCCTCGGCGATGCGGTGCATCTCTTCGGTGCGGATCTGGACCTCGAACTGGTGGCCGCTGGCGCCCATCACCGTGGTGTGGAGCGACTGGTAGCGATTGGCGCGCGGAATGGCGATGAAGTCCTTGATGCGGCCCGGGACCGGCCGCCACAGGGTGTGGATGAGGCCGAAGACGGCGTAGCAGGAGGCCACGTCCTGGGTGATGACGCGGATGGCCAGGAGATCGTAGACCTGGTCGAAGGAGACCTTGGACCGCTCGATCTTCTGGAAGATGGAGTAGAGGCGCTTGATGCGCCACTCGACGCGGGCCTCGATGCCGTTTTCGCGCAACTGCTCGACCAGCGTGTCTTCAACGCCGCGCAGGAACTGCTCGCCCTCGATGCGGCGGGATTCGACGGCCGCGGAGACCTGCTCGTAGCTGACCGGGTCGGTGTAGCGGAAGGCGAGGTCCTCGAGTTCGCCGCGCACCTTGCCCATGCCCAGGCGGTGAGCCAACGGGGCATAAATGTCCTGGGTTTCGCGGGCGATGGACTCCTGGCGATCGGGCGAGAGGTGCTCAAGGGTGCGCATATTGTGCAGGCGGTCGGCCAGTTTGATGAGCACCACGCGCACATCGGAGACCATGGCCAGCAGCATCTTGCGGACATTTTCGGCCTGGCGGTCTTCGCGATTGGCGAACTGAATCTTGTCGATTTTGGTGACGCCTTCGACGATGTGGGCCACCTGGTCGCCAAATTCGGCTTGAATCTCCTCGTTGGTGGCGGGGGTATCCTCGACCGAGTCGTGGAGCAGGCCGGCGGCGATGGCCGTGGCGTCCATCTTCATCTCCGCCAGCACCTCGGCGACCTCGAGCGGATGAATGATGTAGGGCTCGCCGGAGGCGCGCATCTGGCCGTCGTGATGGCGGACGCAGAACTCCCAGGCCTTGCGGATGAGCGAGATGTCTTCACTGGGACGGTTGGCGTGGACCTGGCGGAGCAACGCTTCGAATCGCTCTTCCATGGGAGCTGGGACCAGGTTGCGCACCGCAACCGACACCTCGCCCTCGGGCGACGGGGGCGCGTTGGGAACATCTGCCGGAATGGGCTGCCGGAGAGTTGCCATGCTTCATTATAGGCCGCAATCGTTCGCGCCATATGAAGACGGGGGGCCGGGAGGGTCATGCGGGATTGCCGAACCGGATGGAGTGGCAATCATTTACGAAACGGAGGCCTGCCGCCCGGCTCTTGCTCTCATTCCCGTCGATCTTAGGAGAGACGACGGCGTTCCGTGCCGGAAGCGCCCGAACGCTCCGGGGGCTGGTTCAGCGCGCGGCATTCGAGCAGTTGGATGCGGAAGTCCAAGTTATGGCCATAGCTTTCCGTTCCCTGTCCTATCATGACGTTCTTCTTTATGCCGCTGAATATTTATCCAGTCCCGAAGTCATTGAGGCGGAATTCCGCAAGGAGAGTCCTATGCCGCGCACCTATTCTCGAATGGACATGCAAGGATGCTCCGAGCGAGGTTCGACGGCTCGGACCAGGGAATCTCCATCTGCATATTCATTCATGTTTGTATACAGCTTATACGCATGGATTCTGGACTTAGGCTATAGATTCGTCGGTGTTGCAGGGCCCTATTCAGTGTATTGGCCGTCACAGCCGAGTCACCACAGAGCCGGAGTAGATTCCCCTTCGGACTAGAGGTCCAGAACCGAGGAAGTTATGCTGAAACGCCTCTTACTAACTGCCATGGCCGCAACTCTTGCCGTAGCCATGGCGCACGCAGATCAAGCCAAAACCAAGGTAACTATTCCAGTCAGTCGTGTCACGCCCACCAGTGGCAAGCAGATGTATGTCAACTATTGCGCGCCGTGCCACGGCGTGGACGGCAGGGGGCACGGTTCCGTCGCCTCCGCGCTGAGAACGCCGCCGCCCGACTTGACGCGATTGAGCCGGTTCAATCGCGGGAGATTTCCCGAAGCCCACATTGCGACCGTGCTCCAGTTTGGCTCGGAGATTTCGCCGCATGGCTCGACCGAGATGCCCGTATGGGGACCGATCCTTGCTAAGATGAACCAGGCCAACCCGCAGGACCGGTTGCTCAGGATCGCCAATCTGAGCCGTTACCTGGAGGCCATTCAGGCGAAGTAGGGGCCGGCGGCCCATTTGCTTCCGGCCACGGGGCCGATCAACCCCAAGGGAGCATATGACCAAGCCGCGCAACACCCGATCTGCCACGAACCAAAAGGCGCCCAAGACGGCCAAGGCCAGGGCGCCTTTTGGACGAAATCACGAGAACCCTCCCTCGGCCCAACGCGCCGAGAACCCTTACTCCAAACGAAAACTCCCCGAAGCCCCCGCGGCGCAGGATTCCCAACGAGCGATATCCGCCCGCCGAAGCGAAGGGAGAGATTCTGGCCGCGGGGGCAGTGCGCCTCACGCCGGCAGAGCCGCCGCCCATCCGGCGCGGAGTGGGGCCGTCCGGCCCGGGCCAGAGAGGAAACAGGCGGAACGTGCAAAGGCAGAGCGCTCCGGCCCTGGAGCACTGGTCAACCGGCGCGCCGCGGACCGGCTGCGGAGCGGCTCGGTGTGGGTGTACGCCTCGGACATCGAATCGGTCGAGTTGCCCCCGGCCGGCGATGCGCCCGCGCTGCTGGCGGTGGCCGACAGCCGCGGACTGCTGCTGGGCACGGCTCTCTATAGTCCCACCTCGCAGATTGCGTTGCGGATGGTTTCACGCGAGGCGGTCGATGAGGCCGGATGGTTGGAATTGCTGTCCTCCAGATTGCGGCGGGCGATTGGACGGCGCAAGCCTTTGCTCGACGAGCGGAACGATGCCTGCCGGTTGTGCTTCAGCGAGGCCGACGAGTTGCCCGGCCTGGTCATCGACAAATATGCCAACCTCATCATCGTTCAACTGCTTGCCAAGGGGCTGGATTCAGCCGCGGTGCGGGAGACCTGCGTGCGGGTGCTGCGCGAGGAGCTGGCTCCGGCGGCCATTCTGGAACGGCCGGACTCGCGCATGAGGGAGTTGGAAGGGCTAGCCGCAGCCAGCGCCGAGCCTCTCTTTGTCCAGAACGCTACGACGCAGGCCACCAGCACGGAATTCCGGCTCAACGGCCTTGTCTTTCACTTCGACGCCAACTCCGGACAAAAGACCGGCGCCTTTCTCGACCAGCGCGCCAACTACGCCGCCGCAGCGGAGTGGGCGCAAAGGCTGGGAGCGACCGGCCGTGCGCTGGACGTTTGCTGCTACCAGGGGGGCTTTGCGCTGCACCTGGCCAGGGTCTGCCGGCAGGTGACGGGAATCGACGCCTCGCGCGCCTCGCTGGAAGTGGCCGAAGGGAACCTCGCCACCAACCGGCCGCAACTCACAGCGCAGGTGGACTGGGTGGAGGCCGACGCATTCCAAATCCTGCGCGACTGGTCCGACGCCCGCGAGAGCTTCGACGCCATTGTTCTCGATCCGCCCGCCTTCGCCAAGACCCAGCGGGCCGTGGAGGGCGCCTTGCGCGGCTACAAGGAACTGAACCTGCGCGCGCTCAAAATGCTGCGCCCCGGTGGCCTGCTGGTGACCTGCTCGTGTTCGCATCATGTAGGTTGGGCGGAGTTGGAGGGTAGCGTAGCCTCGGCCGCGGCAGACGCTTCGCGGCGGGTGCGCCTGCTGGAACGGCGCGGCGCGGCACTCGACCATCCGGTGGTGCTGAACCTGCCGGAGAGCGAGTATTTGAAGTGCCTGGTGCTGGAAGTGGAGTAGACGCGGGTTGCGCCGACCTACGAGATTCGCTTCACGAACCGGCGGCCGTCGATTTCGTATTCGCCGCTGACGACGCGGGCGATGGCCTCGGAGTAGGCGATGTGCTCCTCGACAAGAATGCGCTCGGCCAGCGAATGCGCATCGTCGGTCTCCAGCACGGGAATGGCGCGCTGCAACACGATCGCGCCATGGTCCAGGTGGTCATCCACAAAATGGACCGTGCAACCGGCGATCTTTACGCCATATTCGTAGGCCTGGTCCTGCGCCTGAAGGCCAGGGAAGGCCGGCAGCAGCGAAGGGTGAATGTTGAGGATGCGATCGGGAAACGCGGCGACAAACTCGGGCGTCAGCAGGCGCATATAGCCGGCCAGGCAAACCAGGTCGACGCGGTAGGCCTTCATGCAGGCGATCAGTTCGGCGGCGTGCTCCTCGCGGCGGCGCTGCTTGGAGACGAAGACCTCAGCGGGAAGGCCCAGCTCGCGCGCCCTGGCCAGCCCAGGAGCCTCGGCCACGTTGGAGACCACGACGGCAATCTCAACGCCTTTGAGCCGCCCGGCGCGGATGGACTCGGCGATGGCGAGAAAGTTGGAGCCGCGGCCGGAGAGCAGAATTCCCAGCCGGACCGGTTTGCGCTTGCCTTTCCCTTGGGGTCCGCTCATGTGTATTGCACCCGGCGGTCGCCCTTGACCACGCGCCCGACGATGTAGAACTTCTCCTCGGCCCGGTCGAGCAGATTTTTGGCCCGCGCGAACTTGGCGGCCGGGATGGCCGCAATCAGGCCCACGCCCATATTGAAGGTGCGCATCATCTCTTCCTGCGAAACCTGACCCAGTTCGCGCAGATGCTCGAAGATGGGCAGCACCGGCCAGGAACCCAGCTCGATTTGCGCGGCCATGTTCTTGGGCAGGATGCGGGGCAGGTTTTCCGTAATGCCGCCGCCAGTGATGTGCGCCATGCCGGTGGTCACTCCCGCGGTGACCAGTTTTTGAATCACGTGCAGGTAGCTGCGATGGGTCTTCATCAACGCCGCGCCGGCCTTTTCCTTGATGGCGGTCACGTACTGCGTGGGCTTGTAGCCGGCCACCTCGAAGAGCAGCTTGCGGGCCAGCGAATAGCCGTTGGTGTGCAGGCCGGTGGAGGGCAGTCCGATGAGCACGTCGCCGGGCTTGATGCCCGCGCCGGTAACCATTTTTTCGCGGTCCACCGCGCCGACAATGAAGCCGGCCAGATCGTACTCGCCGTCGGTGTAAAAGCCCGGCATCTGCGCCGTTTCGCCGCCGATGAGGGCGCAGGCGTTGGCCTTGCAGGCCTCGGCCAGCCCGGTGATCACGCTTTCGGTCACCTCGGGGTCCAGCTTGCCGCTGGCCAGGTAGTCGAGGAAGAAGAGCGGCGTGGCGCCCTGCACGGCGATGTCGTTGACGCAGTGATTGACCAGATCGACGCCCACGGTGTGATGCATCCCCAGCTCGAAGGCAATCTTCAGCTTGGTGCCCACGCCATCGGCCGAGCTGACCAGGACGGGCGCTTTCCAGCGCTGCAAATCCAGGCGAAAGAGCGCGCCAAAGCCGCCGATGCCGCCCAGAACGTTGCGGTTGAAGGTCTTCTGCGCCAGGTACTTGATGCGTTCCTTGGCGCGGTCGCCACTGCTGATATCGACGCCGGCGTCGGCGTAGGTCACGGATTTGGATTTGGATTCGTCGGGCACGGTGCGGCTTTCTGCGGATAGAGTTCGGGAGCCATGGCTGGCCGAAAGGACGATTTTAGCAGGATTTACCGCGCGCATTCTCGTTTTCCTGGAGCCGGCGGGCAGTCTGTCGACAAAAGAACCGATACGGGAATGACAAGTCGGCTTGACATTTAGTAGCATCGGCGATACTCTGATTTTGGAAAGCTAACTTTACATGACATACAAGATCTCAAATCGGGTGAAGGAGCTGCGCACCGCCCTCGGGTGGACGCAGGAGCAACTGGCGCAGGAGGCCGGTGTCTCCCGCCAGAGCATCAACTCCATCGAGCGCAACCGCTACGTGCCCAGCCTGGAGTTGGCGCTGGTCTTTGCCCGTGTCTTTGCCTGCTCCACCGACCAAATCTTCCAGTTGGAGGACGAGAAATGACTCATCCCATCCTGAGCAGAATCCCAATCTTGCGCGGCCTGGCCGATGAACGCTTCCTGGAGCATCGCCGCCGCTCCAGCAGCACAGCCGGCTTCGCGACGCTGCTGCTGGCCGTCGGCCTCTTTGAATACCGCTTTATCGTCGATCACATCTGGAGCTGGGATCTGCTGGCTGTCGTCCTCACCTTCGGAGTGGTCAAGACGAGCTTGTTCTTCTGGTACCGGTTCAACGACTAACGCTGCAAGGAGACTGCGCCATGTGCATTCCCAATCGAGATCTCGACCCGAAGACCCGCCGGATGAGGGTCATCGCCAACGTCTGCCTGCTCATCGGCCTGCTGTTGTGGAATTTTCGCTCGAACGTCCCGGTCGCAAAGACGTGGTTGGATGGTTTGTGCGGCCTGCTGATGGGCTTTTCCATCGGCGCGAATCTGCTGTGGCTGCGGCGCACCCGCCGCTGCCGCGCCACCGAAACCGGCAGTCTATAGAAACCGCTCCCGCTCTTCGGCCGCCGGCGCGGGACAGCTCTCGAGCTCACCCCAGATGCGGTAGCGCCAGCGGGCGACGAGCCGGTAGCCCAGGTCGCGCAAGGGCCGGGGAATCCAGCCCAGAGCGGCGGCAAGAGCAGGCCAGGGCCGCGGAAGTTCGGCCCATAGGGCCAGAACCGCCGCAGAGCGGACGAAGATGCGCTCCGCCGGACCATTAGGGTCGCGCACGACCAAAAGCGTGCCGGGAGCGATTGCGCCCGTCGCCGAGTTCCGCGGGCCGAAGCCGTGGCGCGCCAGCACTCCGGCGGCCTTGGGCGACTCGAAGGCCACAAAACGCAGGCGGTCATTCCAGTCGCGGGCCAGGAGCCAGCGCACCGCGCCGTTGCACAGCCTGCAGCGGCCGTCGAAGACGACCAGTTGCCGGCCGCCGAGGTCTTCCATACTCTTCACCTTTCACCGGATGTTCGTGCGAGGGAGAGAGATTCAATTCGGACAATCAGTTCCCATCCGCCTTCTATACTGGACCCACCATGAGTTCCCCCGGCACAGCCTCCCATCGCACCCGTTCCCAGGCCCTGCAACAGCGCGCGGAGCGCTTCTTTCCCGGCGGCGTCAACTCGCCGGTGCGGGCCTTTGGCGCGGTAGGCGGAGCGCCGCCGTTTGTGGAGCGCGCCCAGGGCGCGTGGCTGACCGACGCCGACGGGAACCGGTATATCGACTACTTTGGCTCCTGGGGTCCGATGATTTTGGGCCACGCCTTTCCGCCGGTGGTCGAAGCCATCGGGAGGGCGGCGCACAACTCCGCCAGTTTCGGCGCTTCCACGGCCGCGGAGGCCGATCTGGCCGAGCGGGTGACGGCCTGCTATCCGGCCATCGAGAAGATGCGTTTTGTGAGTTCTGGAACTGAAGCAACCATGTCGGCGATCCGGCTGGCCCGCGCCGCCACCGGGCGCAAGATCGTGGTCAAGTTCGAGGGCTGTTACCACGGGCACGCCGACGGCTTGCTGGTCAAAGCCGGCTCGGGCGTGGCCACTTTTGGAATCCCCGGTTCGGCAGGCGTGCCGGAGGAGATTGCCCAGCTTACTCTCGCCCTGCCCTACAACGATCTGGCCGCGGTCGAAGCCGCTTTTGCCGCCCATCCCGACGCCATTGCCGCCATCATTCTGGAGCCGGTGGTGGGCAACGCGGGCTGCATACCGCCCGCGCCCGGCTACCTGGCCGGATTGCGCGCGCTCACCCAGCGCGAAGGCGCTCTGCTGATTGTGGATGAGGTGATGACCGGCTTCCGCGTGGCGCTGGGCGGCGCGCTGGAGCTTTACGGCATCGACGCGGATCTGGTGACGCTGGGCAAGATCGTGGGCGGGGGGCTGCCGGTGGGTGTCTTTGGCGGCAAGCGTGTGTTCATGGATCTGCTGGCGCCGCTGGGGCCGGTTTATCAGGCGGGAACGCTCAGCGGAAATCCGTTGGCCATGGCAGCCGGGATCGCTACGGTCGGCTATTTGCAGGAACACGCAGGCGAAGTGTATCCGCAGCTCGAAGCCACCGCCAAAGCTGTCGCCGAGGGGGTAGCCGTCGAAGCGGCGAAGGCGGGAGTGCCGCTGACCTTGAATCGCGTGGGGGCGATGTGGACCTGGTTCTTCACGGCTGGGCGGGTGAGGAATTACGCAGAAGCCGCCAACTGCGACACCGCCGCCTTTGGGCGCTTCCACAGGGCCATGCTGGACCAAGGCGTCTGGCTGCCGCCCTCGCAGTTCGAGGCGGCGTTCCTGGGCACCGCGCACGGAGCGGACGAGGTCGCCGCAACGATTGCAGCCGCGCGCGAAGGGTTCAAGGCCGTCACCGTCGGGTAAGCGGCTGCTAGCTCCACGCGTCCAGGATGACAAAGCGGTGGGTCGCCGTGTAGCTTGCGACGAGTTGACCGGCGGCGGCGACGGAGGGGCCGCGGTTGGCGGCCGGCTCGAGATGACTGCCGTCGTGGAGAACGATGTTGGCCGCACGGCCCTGGCGCTCCAGCGCGTCGATCTTCTGCGTCAGCCGCTGCGCGATTTTGTCCGCTGAAGGCTCGCTCCAGTCGGAGGTCATGGTGTTCCACAGCACAGGAACCATGCCCAACTGCCTTGCCGTCCACAGCACATCCGGCCGGCGCGCGCCAAAGGGCGGACGAAAATAGCGGACCGGCGCGCCCGCAATCTGTTCCAGAGTCTGTTTGGTCCGGCTCAGCTCTTCGCGCACGCGGCCGGGCGCGGTGAGCGCGAGGTTGGGATGGCTCCAGGAGTGATTGCCGATCAAATGGCCGGCCTCCGCGATGCGGTGCACCAGGGCGGGCTCGGCCTGGGCATGGTTGCCCACCATGAAGAAGGTCGCGCGCACATTGTGGCTGGCCAGGATGTCGAGCAGGCGCGGGGTCCAGGCGGGATTGGGACCGTCGTCGAAGGTGAGCGCCAGTTCGCCGGGGCGCGGCGGGGCGATGAAGGTTCGGCCGAAGATGCGCGAGCCTGGCCACATGGCCGCATAGGCGCAGCCGCCCGCAGCGAGCCCCAGTCCGGCTACTGCACCCAGTCCAACCGAAACGCCGGTAGCGAAAGGAGAAAGCATCTTGTCTACCAGTGTGCGGCGCGGAGCGCATCTATCGCAAGCTGGCGAGGCCCAGGAGCCATGTACGGCTGCCCTGGAAATGGGACGGCGTGGTTGCATCCCGGGCCGCCATCGAGCGTATACTCTCCTTTGTTCGGGTCGCATCCTGCGTAGACGGAGCGGCACTGGAGATCATCATGAGCCTCACCAACTTCCCCGAAAGAAATTCCTCGCCCCTCGGAACTCCCGTCACCAAGGTCACCATGCCTGCGCTCACCGAGATGAAGCGCCAGGGCAAACCCATCTCCGCACTCACGGCTTACGACTACTCGACCGCGCGACTGGCGGACGAGGCCGGCATCGACCTGCTGCTGGTGGGCGATTCGCTGGCCATGGTGGTACTGGGCCAGGAAAACACTTTGGCCATCACCGTGGACGAGATGCTGCACCACACGCGGGCCGTTCACCGCGCCGTGCGCCGCGCGCTGCTGGTGGCCGACATGCCCTTCGGCAGCTATCACGGGGCAGTCGCCGAAGGTGTGGCCAACGCCATTCGCTTTGTGAAGGAAGCCGGCGCCGAGGCGGTGAAGATCGAAGGGGCGCGGGTCGAACTGGTGCGCGCCCTCACCGAGGCGGAGATTCCCGTGGTGGGCCACCTGGGCCTGACGCCGCAGAGCGTGCATCGCATGGGCGGCTTCCGCGTGCAGGCCCGCACGGCCGAAACCGTGCGTCAACTGAAGGCCGGCGCGCACGCCGTGGTCGAGGCCGGAGCCGGAGCCATTGTGCTGGAAGGCGTGCCGCGCGAGGTAGCCGCGGAGATCACCGCCGAGCTGGCCATCCCCACCATCGGCATCGGCGCGGGGCCCGATTGCGACGGCCAGATTCTCGTCTTCCACGACCTGGTGAACCTGACCTTTGCGCCGGCGGCCAAGTTTGTCCGCCGCTACGCCGACGCCGGCGCGCTTTTCCGCTCGGCCATCGAACAGTATCGCGAAGACGTGGAGCACCGCGCCTTCCCCTCCGACGAGGAGAGCTATCACCTGGCGCCCGCGGTGCGGCAAGCGCTCGATGCTCCAGTGAAGACCGAAAAACTGAGGAAAAACTGATGGAAATTCTTCGCACCGTTGCCGAACTTCGCCAGTGGTCGCGTGCGGCCCGCGGCGGCGGCAACACGGTTGGCCTGGTGCCCACCATGGGCGCGCTGCACGCCGGCCACGCATCCCTGATTCGCGCGGCCGCGGCGTCTTGCGGAAGGGTCGCCGTCAGCATCTTCGTCAATCCCACGCAGTTCGGGCCCAACGAGGATTACGCCGTCTATCCGCGCAGCTTCGAGGCCGATTGCGCGCTCGCCCAGGCCGAAGGCGCCAGCGTGGTCTTCGCTCCCTCAGTCGAGGAGCTGTATCCGGCCGGCGCGGCGACCTTCGTCGATGTGGAGGGCCTGAGTCACCGACTCGATGGCAAGTCCAGGCCGGGTCATTTTCGCGGCGTGGCTACTGTTGTGGCCAAGCTGCTCATCGCCAGCGAAGCCGACCGCGCCTTCTTCGGGCAGAAGGACGCTGCCCAGGTGGCCGTTTTGCGCCGCATGGTCACTGACCTGCGCCTCGCAGCCGAGATCGTGGTCTGCCCCATCGTCCGCGAAGCCGACGGCCTCGCGCTCAGCTCCCGCAACACCTATTTGAACCTCGCCGAACGCACCCAGGCGCTCGCCCTGAGCCGCGCCGTCCGCCGGGTCGAGGCCCTGGCAGCCTCGGGCAAGCGCAGCGCCGACATGCTGATTGAAGCCGCCGGGCAAATCTTCTCCGCCGAGCCTGCGATCCGCGTGGATTACATCGAGCTGGTGAACTGGGCCACGCTGGAGCCGGTGGAAACCGCCGCGCCGGGAACTCTCTTCGCCGTCGCCGCCTGGGTGGGCGCAACGCGGCTGATCGATAACACGATCCTCGGCTGAAGCCCTGCCCCTTCAAAGCTGCCAGCATTCAGGGGGCCCGAAGAACCAGAAGATCCCCGTTGCACCAAGCCCCATCCCGGCTGCAAGCTGTTAGTCATGCCGGAATTGCCCGATATTGACGCCTACATCGGTGCGCTGGAAGCCCGCATCCTGGGGCAGCCGTTGGAGCGGGTGCGGCTGGCGAGCGTCTTTCTGCTGCGCACTGCCGATCCGCCACTGGCCAGCGTCGAGGGCCGCACCGTCAAGACAATCCGACGTATCGGCAAGCGCATCGCCGTCGGCGTCGAGGGCGATCTTCCACCCCAACGACAAAGGCCCGTCGTTGGGGACCCTGGGGTGTTGTGGCTGGTGCTGCACCTGATGATTGCCGGGCGGTTGCACTGGAAGCCAGCAGGAGCCAAACTGGCGGGCCGGAATGCTCTCGCCGCCTTTGATTTTCCCAGCGGATCGCTGCTGCTGACCGAAGCCGGCAGCAAGCGGCGCGCCTCGCTGCACGTTCTGCGCGGCGAGGAGGGTCTCAACTCCGTCGATCCCGGTGGCGTGGAGATCTTCGCGACGGATCTCGACGGTTTTCGCGCTGCGCTGACCCAGGAGAATCGCACTCTCAAGCGGGCGCTCACCGATCCGCGGCTGATCAGCGGCGTGGGCAATGCCTACTCCGACGAGATTCTGCACGCGGCCCGGCTCTCGCCCATCACCCTCACGCGCAAGCTCGCGCCGGACGAGTGGGAGCGCCTTTTCGCCGCCACGCGCTCCACGCTCACGCTGTGGATGGACCGGCTGAGGGCCGAAGCGGAGAAGAGCTTTCCGGAAAAAGTGACCGCCTTTCGTCCGGAGATGGCCGTGCATGGCCGCTTCGGCCAGCCCTGCCCGCGCTGCGGAGAAAAGGTTCAGCGCATCCGCTACGCCGACAACGAGACCAACTACTGCGCACGCTGCCAGACCGGCGGAAAGGTCCTGGCCGACCGCAGCCTTTCCCGGCTGCTCGGATCGGACTGGCCGCGCACGCTGGATGAGTTGGAAGCCCTCAAGCGGCGCTGAGAAACGGGAGTCCGCGATTCTTCTTGACAGCGCTTTCCCGCCTGCCGCAGAGTGGTGGGCGCGACTCCTGTCAGGCTGAGCACGATTCTCCCCAATTCACCAGGATCTTCTCTGTCTCCGGGAGCCGGAGATCAATTCATCGCGGAGGTTTCTCAGTGGGCCATTTTCACTTGCATCAATTCAACCTGTGGGCTGTGCTGGTTGCGGCCCTGATTCAGTGGGTTCTGGGCGCGCTCTGGTACTCTCTGTTTTTTGCCAAGCCGTGGATGGCGCTGGTTGGCCACACGCCGGGCGAGAGGCCAAAGGGCGCTGTCGTGGCCATGGTGTCGTCGTTCATCGGCGGCCTTCTGCTCTCGTTCATCCTGGCGCACGTGGTGCTTTGGAGCGGCGCGGATACGGTGCACCGGGGAGCCTTTATCGGCGGCATCTGCTGGCTCGGCTTCATCGCCGCGCCGCTGTTTGCGCAGCACCTCTACGAGAAGCGGTCGTTCAAGCTCTTCGCCATCAACACCGGATACTGGCTGGTGGCGCTGCTGATCAGCGGCGTTCTGCTGGCCGTTTGGCGCTAGAGGCGGAAGGATCGCCTGCGCACGGCGCCGGGGAGGGATTCGGCTGTCCGCCGATTACAATCGACGCATGAGCAAAACAGCGATCGCAACCGACAAAGCCCCCGCCGCCATCGGACCCTACTCCCAGGGCGTGCGCGCGGGCAATCTCGTCTTCACGGCCGGCCAGGCGCCGGTGGACCCGGTGACGCAGCAGGTGGAGGCGGGCGGCATCACGGAACAGACTATCCGCACCTTCGAGAACCTGAAGGCCATTCTGGAAGCGGGCGGCACGAGCCTGGCGAAGGTGGTCAAGGCTACGGTCTTTCTGAAGGACATGAACGACTTTGCCGCCATGAACGCGGTGTATGCCGACTACCTGGGACGCGAGAAGGCCGCGCTGCCGGCGCGCACCACGGTGGAAGCTGCGCGCCTGCCCAAGGATGTGCTGGTAGAGATCGATCTGATCGCGGAGGTCTGAGGCCGCTTGAGGGTACTTTCGCCCGGCCGCCGGCATCCAATCGAGGGAAAGCACACCCTGGAGGTCCCCATGAGCGAGACGCCTGAGAAAATTGTGCGCACCGAGGCCGAATGGCGCGCGCTGCTCACCCCGGAGCAGTATCGAATCCTGCGCGAGAAAGCCACCGAACGCGCATTCACCGGCGCCCTCACCGAAAATCATGAGACCGGCAACTACCACTGCGCGGGCTGCGGAGCGCTTCTGTTTTTGAGTGGGGCGAAATTCGACTCGGGCTGCGGCTGGCCCAGCTTCACGCTGCCGGCCGAGTCAAAGACCATCGAGGAGCACGAGGACCGGAGCTTTGGGATGCGGCGCGTCGAGGTAACCTGCGCTCGCTGCGGCGGCCATCTGGGGCACGTCTTCCCCGACGGCCCGCGGCCCACCGGTCTGCGCTACTGCATCAACTCCGCTTCGTTAACTTTCGCCCGAAGCGGCGAGTGACTCGTAGCGCAGACCTGCATGGCGCCGTCTGTTGCCGGTTAGGACTTGGGAATCACGATGCCGGTCATGCCATAGCGCGGCACATCGACCGTAAACGTAGCGCCCAGGTTGTCGATCGTGGTCCGCGTGATGCCCTTGCCGGCATCGACCTCGGCCTTGCCCCAGTCGTAGCGGGTTCCTTTGGTGGCGTAGCTGTAGCCGGGCACCGTAATGGTGACGGTGGTGGGCCGGCCCAGGTCCTTATTGATCAACAGCAGGCCCAGCCCGCCGTCGCGCCGCTTGACCGCGTGCACCGTCAGGCTTTCCATCTCCGAAGTAGCGTGGACGAAGGCATCGCCGGGCTCCGCAATCTCGTGGAGCATCTGGATGCCGTAGTAGCCGGGTTGGGGCTTGTTGTTCTCATCGAGGAAAGACGGGCTCGTGGCCTTGACCGGTCCATGGATCGGCGACCACACAACGGTGTAGGCCCCCGACTCAAGCAGCGTGGCGATGGAGTCGGCGGCAAACATGCCGATGGCCGAGGGGTTCCTGGCGGGCAGCCAGGATGAGACGCTGTAGTTTGTGACGGCCAACTGCGGAGCATGGCCTGCCGGGCAGAACTTCTTGTACTTGTCGGCCAAATCCCCGGTGAGCACTTCGTAGTCGCGGGCCAATGCATTCGAGTGAGGATAGTGGTTGTGCGGGTCGCCCATGTATCTGCCATGCATCAGCAGGTCTTCCTCGTCAATCCAATCGACCCAATTCGGCGCCGCGCCCTGACTTTCATAGAAGGTGACGGCGGCAAAGTCCATCTTGGCGCAGGCAGCCTTCAGAACGCCGGCGTTCCATCCCGCTCCAAACGGGTGAGGGTCGGTGCTGATGGGCGGCGCAACGAGAAAGGCGCCCACCATGATGGCGGGATCGACGGCCTTCATGGCGTTGACGTACTGGACAACCGCCGCTCCGTAGGCCTGGGGGCTTACCAGTTTGTTGCCGTTGTGACGGCCCCAATCCTTGGCGGTGGGCACCTGGCCGGCGTGCAGGTCGGCCTCGAAGGGACCGGTTTGGCCATAAAGGCCAGTGAAGTCCGCGTCGGCGCCGACGGTGTGATCCTGGCCATAGAAGCCGTTGAAGTACGGTTCGTTGCCGATGGTCCACAACTGAACGCCAATGGGATCGGAGTGGCCGATGCGCAGATGGTTGAAGCCATCGTCGGTGGGCAGGGGGTTGGCCGCGCGCAGGCTGGCCCAGAAGCCGACCGTCTTCCAGTCGTTGCCCTTCGAGTCCTTGCCGAGGGGCTGGGTGCTGCTGGTGCTGCCGTTGGTGTAAGCCACCCAGGCAGCGGCCTCTACCGGTTCGCCGCCGCCGGTGCCGTCCGCGTTGGTTCCGTAGTTGACCGTAACCAGCGCCGAGCCAAGCCGGTCGATGGCGGGCACAACCGCGGGAAACTGCCTGTCGGGCGGGAAGTTGGGCACGCGGTCATTGGCGTAGGGATTGACGATTTTGCCGGTGGACCAGTGGTAGAGCGAATCGATGCCGTTGTTGCCGGGAAGGCGCAAGAGGGTGATACCGGCATCCTGCATCAGCCGCACGGTCGCCGGATCGTAGGCCTTGGCGTCGAAACGGTCGGCGGCGATGCCGATCGAGGTGGTGTAGAGCATCTGCCCTGGCTTGGAGGGCTCAATCTGCACCTTGGTTTTCAGTTGAGCGTTGGCCGGCGCGACGGCCAGCAGAGCCGTCCCTAAAAACAGGGCAAAAGCGGACAAACCGGAAAGCCGGCGGAAACGTTGGTTTCGGGCCGGCCGGCGCAGAGAAGGAAAGTTACCGAAGCGGAAACAATTCTGCTGCAAAAACATATATGGCACTCCAATCGATGCAGGATCTTACAAACATAAAAATATACTGCGCGCGACGGAGGGTTGGAAAGGAGAAAACGATAACGTTCTCATGAATAGATTGCGGGGTGCGCACACAAACGGCGACGCCGCTTCTAGAGCGGCGTCGCCATCCATTGAACCTTGCGATTTCGCGGGCGAATCAGGCCTTGGAAATCTTACCGTTCTTGATGCAACTGGTGCAGACTCTGATGCGCTTGGACGCGCCGTTGACCAACGCCTTGACAGCCTGCAGGTTCACGCTCCAGCGGCGGCGGGTGATGTTGTGCGCGTGAGAGATGTTATTGCCGAACTGCGGGCCCTTGCCGCAAATATCGCATACCTGTGCCATGACTTCGCTCCGAATTCTTGTCTTTCGCGCCGCTGGAATTCGCGCCCGCGAGCGCGATTTTGAAGTGCGCTCCGACTGGGATCGTGCCCAGGGGCGGCCAAGGGGGCGCATGAAGACACACCACCCCTCCAGCTTGCCGAATCTTCAGTATACGCGGAACCGGCCTCCGCGCCAAGCGGCGCGGGTTCTATTCGTCGCGCAGCGCGTCTGGCGGCTCAATCTTCATGGCCGTCGGCGCGGGAACGAGCGTGGGCCGCCAGGGCGACCAGAATGAGCAGCGTCATAGCACGGCACTGGTACAAATTCACGCGGTCGAAGACCTAGGCCAGGGCGAGATTCATGTTGTCGATGGCTTCGTCGATCTCCTGCGTGCTTTTGAAGCCCACGGTCGCGCAATCGATGCCGGCGGTCTTGAAGGCGAAGCGCATGGCGGCCTGGCGGTCTTCGTGGCGCGTGAAGGCGCCGTCGCCGACGAGCTTCATGCTGATGACGCCCATGCCGTCCTTCTTCACCTGGCTGACATGCTCGACGACCTCGTCCACGTTGGTTGGATTGTTGTTCACGTCATAGTTTGGCCCGTCCATGGCCGTGCCCTTGTGGTTCATGCGGATCATGGCCACCTGGAGCCACTTGTTGCCCGGCATCAGGCGGAGCGCGGGCAGGCCGTGGACCGACGCGCCGCGGACGCGAATCACGTTTTTGGATTGCGCTTCGAGGATGCCGTCTTGCCAGCGGCTTGTTTCGGCAACCCATGCGGGCGTGTGCTGCCAGTGGAGCAGCATGATGTCGAAGTACTCGGTCTGCGAGGTGCGGCGCATTTCGTCGAAGCGCTTGAGCGGATCGACGCCCTCGTCGGTGGTCACCTTGGTCATGAGTTGGTAGCTGTCGCGGGGAATGCCTTTGAGCGCTTCGCCGAGCATGGCCGGGGTGGCATAGGACTCCGCGGTCTCGAAAAAACGGATGCCGCGGTCATAGGCGTAGTGAATGAGGCGGGTGAACTCCTGCTGGCCAAGCGCGGCCTGCACGTGGCCATTGCTGCTGCCGGTGCCGAAGGCGAGGCGCGTGACCTTCATGCCCGATTTGCCCAGCGTGACGATGTCGGTGGCGGAGCGGGGAGCGGCGTGCAGCGGGAGGACGCCGACGCTACTGACGGTACCGACGGCAAGCGAGACTTTAAGGAATTCGCGGCGCGAAAGGGGACTCATGAGGACCTCCTGGGCAGGGCCTGACGGCTGAGGGGAACAGCCGATGCGGAAATAGTATCACGAGGGCGGATGCGGGAAAGAGATCGCGGCTGGCGCTCATTCCTCTTGACGCGCTGCAGGCTCTTGGACGCACAAAGGCCGTTCCCGACGGGGGAACGGCCTTTGGGGTTGAGCGAACCAAGGCAGATGAATTAGTCGCCGGCTACGGGCTCTTCCTGCTTGACCGGCTTGGCGGGAGCGATGGAGTCCAGGGAGACGAGGCCCTCGACGGGCTTTTCGCCGAGGATGTGCTCGCGATAGAGCTTGGCCATGTGAGCGTTTTCGGCGTCCTGCTTCAGCTTGGTCTCGCGGGCGCGCAGCTTCTCTTCGCGGGCGTTCTTGGCGATGCCCAGTTCATCGAGCGTGTGGTTGGCTTCGGCGTTCACGTCGGCCATGTTCAGCGTCAGATGGTGGCCTACCTCGGTCATGCCCACCTTTTTGCCGCCGGCGAAGATCTCGTGGCGGCCGTGCTCCTCATACCACTTGGTAAGGGTGGCCGTCATGTGCATCTTCTCGATGATGTTGCGCCATCCGATGCCGGTGTTGTAGGCGCAGAAGCTGATTTCGCCTTCCTGGGTGGCGTAGGGGATGATGCACTGCTCGGTGCGGCGGAAGTCGTAGTTGAAGAGGTCCTGGAACCACATGCCAGCGATGAAGAGGAAGTTCCAACGATCGGCGCGGCGCTTTTTAATGTCTTCCAGCGTGCGGTCGCCCTTGACGCTGCCGTAGTCCTTGCCGGTGGCGTTGAAGGTCTTGTCCATCTTCTTGAGCATATCGACGATCTTGAAGTGGGTGGGCGACTGGAAGGGATCGTAGTTGCGCAGGAGGGCGAGGGCGAAGCCGATGACCGACATCCATTTGCCGCGGGCGGCGTCGTTGACCTTGGCCAAATCCTTGGCCACCTTGTCCATGTTGAGGAAGGCGGTGACGGGGGCGGCTTCCTTGGTTTCCTTGTCGATCATCAGCGCCATGCCGATGCCGCAGTCGGGGTGGCATCCGCAGGAGAGCTGGCCCCATTCCGCATTGGGTCCGTGAATCAGGTCGGCCCAGTCGGAGAAGGTGCTCATGAAGCTGATGGGGAACCAGTCGCGGTTCGGCTCGCCAAAGCCCATCTGGTTCTTGATGTCGTGGGCCATGTGGCTGAGGGTGTAACGCTGCGCCAAGCGCCGCTCATCGGTGATCTCCTCGTCGCGGCCGGTAAAGCTGACCGGCTGGAAGCTGAGGAAGCTGATGGTCTTGGGGTTGTCGAGGGCGAACTGGATGATGCGGCCCACCTGCTCGTTGTTGATGCCGTTGATGATGGTGGTGACCGGAACGATTTCGACGCCGGCCTCGTGCAGGTTGTTGATGGCCTGGAGCTTGACGTCAAAGAGGTTGCCGACCTTGCGGTGCGAGTTGGCGGCGTTGCCGATGCCGTCGAACTGGAGATAGACGTAGCGCAGGCCGGCTTCGGCGGCGGCGCGGCAGAGCTCCTTGCTCTTGGCAAACTCGATACCGTTGGAGGCGGCCTGAACGCTATTGTAGCCGACCTTGCGGGAGTAGGCGATGGCGTCGAGGAAGTAGGGCGAAAGCGTAGGCTCGCCGCCGGAGAACTGCACGCTCATCTGGCGCCGCGGCTTGAGGGTCGCGGCGTTGTCGAGCATGGTCTTGATCTCTTCCCAAGTGAGCTCGTGGACGAAGCCGACCTGGTTGGCATCCATGAAGCAGGGATCGCACATCATGTTGCAGCGATTGGTGAGATCGATGGTGAGCACCGCGCCGCGCCCGTGGGTGACGGTGGAGGTGCCGTGGTGGTGGAGCTTCTCATCGTTGTGGGCGCGCATGTCGCGGCCGGGGAAGTTGGCCTGCAGGTGCTTGGTGAACTCCGGGTCGATCGACATCAGATCTTCAAAGTGGCCGTGCTTGGGGCAGTCCTTAACCATAAGGACCTTGCCGTCGCGCTCGATGATCTGGGCCTTGATTTCGCCCACCTTCTCGTTGAGCAGGACTTCATGGGGCAGCTTGCCGTCCAGAATCTGCTTGCGAATCTCGGGCACGCACTTGGGACAGAGCGAGTCCGTGGTGCGCGGCCAGCCCATGGGCGGCTTCTCCTTCTCGTAGCTCTTCAGGAGCGGCTTTTCGCTCCACTTGGGAGTAAAAGAGGGGTTGGGGCTGATGCGGTTCACCCGCTCAAAAACCACCCACGCGCCCTTGGCCGCGTAGACGACGGCTTTTTCGGCGTACTTGACTGCTTTCGACATACGGTGCAATCTCCTCGATAAATTGGTCGCCGGCTCACGGACCACCCCAGCGACGAAGACCTGTCGCCGGGGATCCCGGCTGCTCGCCCGGCCCGGCCGCGCGGTTCCAGGAATGCATGGAAACGCGGGCGCTGAATCCCAGCACTAGGGTAACCGGGTGTCCCGGTCAACCCAAAGACAGAGCAGTGAATGGCGGAATCCTCCGCTGAACGGCAGCCAGACCGGGGCGAACGGAGAGACTTTGTGAGGCATACCATCGTTCGCCCGATCTCTCCACAGCTCAATGCCTTAGGTGCGGCTTTCGCCTACGGCGTTGAAGGGCCGTCGGTTCTGGCGACCTGGTTGATGATGCGCTGGATGACGACGATCTGGACGTGGATGTGGCGGGCTACGTCGGGGAGGAACTCGGAGACGAAGTTGTCGATGGGGGCGGTGGCCAGGCCAGTGCCCCAGCGGGCGGCGCTGGCGGGCAAGTTGGTTTTGCGGCCCGGCACGTAGAGGTTGCTGACTTCGTCGCTGGCGGCCGCGCCCACGATATAGGCGTAGTTCACCATTCCCTTGCCGTTGTCGCCCTGGGTCCACACCACCTGGTAGAAGGCGTGCGCAATGCGGCGCTGGAGGGTGGCGCTGGGCAGGCGATGGTAGTGCGGGTCCTGGTGGACGATGGAGGGAATGAGAAAGGTGGCGAAGAACTCGCCGGTGAGGTCCTGAGTGAAGCTGACACCGACACTGCGCCCAAAGCCGCTCATGCCGGGACCGTAGGGCGAGTCGGGGTCGGAGCCCACCGAGATGGCGGAGCTGGCCAGAATGGTGACGAGGTTAAAGGGATCGGCCAGATTGCGCACCGCCAGCCAGGCTTTCTCACCCGGCGTGAGCGGTTTCACCTGTGGTCCGTTGGTGAAGCGGGCATACCAGTTGACGACCGGCAAAAGGGGGGGGCAGGGCGGAAGCTGGAAGCTCGATTCGAGGCTGGCGCCCGCTGCTCCGCTGCCGGAGCCGGTGGCCGCTGCCGCTGTGGCCGCCGCTGCGCCCGCCAGCGCGGCGCCGGCGCGCCAAACCGGGCAAGACCCTGCCTCAGGAGGCTTGGCGTGGTGCAAAAACTGCGGTTGAGGGGCTTCCGGCAGCGGTTCGGAGCCGGAGTTTTCCAACGGAACGGCCCACGCGGGCAAAGAGAAGGCCGCAAGCAGCAGAGGCAGCAGCGCACGCCGCATCTGGCGAGCGCCGCCGGCGCATCCGCTTCGGTTGCGATCTGCCGAACCGCTTTCCAAGGACAGGCTCCTCGCTGGTTTCAGCTTTGGCGGCACATTTTGCCAGGGCGATACCGGCCCGAACCCTGGGGGGTGGGGAGAGGCCAGCGCCGGGAGAACCGCAATGAATGTCCGCTATGAAAGTCTGACGCGGATTTTAGGCGAAAGGTCATACGTCGCGGGTGCAAAGACCCGCGCCATGAACCAACGGGGTCAAAATCAGCAAAGTTACTTTTGATATTGACCATTGCGGCACCTCCGGCTCTTCCTTTATTGACGTGCCGCGGCGCGCCCCGCAGACTGAGGGCAGGTTACTTGCCAGCGGTTACTTTACGGAGGTTACCTGTCATGGGCACTTATCCCCCTCCCGGTCCCGGCGCGGGCGGCGTAGGCCAGCGGATTGAAGAGGCCATCGAACTGATCGAAATGGAACTGCGCCACACCGTCGCGTATGTGAACGACGCCGTCATTCCACAGGTTCGCACCGAGTCGATCTCCGCGCTGCGCAAAGTGGCCGATACGCTGCGGAATCTCGCCGACCGGTTCGACCAGCCGCCGCAAGGGCCCAAGGACCCGCGCCCCTGATGACCGCACATCTCTGGTTGAGCAATGACCGGCGGCCGGCGGGATGGGCCTGGCTGGCGCTGGCAATCATGATCCCGCCGGTTCTGGTTCTTACCGGCTGCGGACATAAGAACAAACCTGTTCAGCCGCCCGTGGAAGAGACCGCTCCTCCCGCGCCCCAGGCCGCCGCTCCGGTTGTGCGCGCGCCCCGGAGCACGCAGCCCGCGCGCATTCCCCCCACGCCGGCGCCGGAGGGCGGGGTCGATGCGGAAGATCTGGATTACGTAGCGACGCACGCGCCGATCCGGAGCGAGGAGGGCCTGGCGACCTGGTATACCGCGCCTTACAAGGGACGCAAGGCCGCCAACGGGCAGATTTTCAGCGACCACGCCCTGACCGCGGCGCACCGCACGCTGCCCATGGGGTCGCTGGTCGTGGTGACCAACCTGAGCACGGGCCAGTCCAGCGCCATGCGCATTACCGATCGCGGCCCGTTTGTGAACGGCAGGATTCTCGATCTGACCATTGCTTCGGCGAAGGCCACGGGTATTTACCGGATGGGCACGGCGCGGGTTCGGCTGGATGTTTATCGGGCTCCCAAGCCGATCGAGACGGGCGGCCGCTGGTGCGTGCAGATTGGCGCCTTTACGAGCGAGCGCCGGGCTCTGGGGCTGAAGGAACAGCTCCTGCGCAAGTACCCCAGTTCTAACGTGATCGAGTTCCCCGGCCAGGACAGCTACTGGGTTCGCATTCGCCCCCAGGGCGACAACCGCGAACAGGCGGAGTCGATCGCCCGGCATCTGCGGCCGACCGAGGGCGAGGCGTTTCTGACCCGGCTGGACTGAGACCCTTCATCGTGCAACCGGGAAACTGAATTTTTTATCTCGCAGGCTCCACGGAAAATCCCGTAGAATGCTGCCCATCCTCGATTTGTTTTCCCTCCGGTCCTCATGATCGCAACAAGCTGTACGCCCCACTCTGCGCGCTCCTTGCGGAGACTGAGGCGGCGAGCGCACCGCACGCACGAGCGGAATCAACAAAAAGGGAGGACGAAATGACAACTGAACAGCCGAGAGTCCGGCAAAACTACTGGGCGATTCTGGTGGCAGCGATCGCCTGCTTCCTCTTCGAGGCCGTCTGGTACTCGATCTTCCTGCAACCGTGGCTCGATGGCATCGGCCGGACGCGGGAGTGGCTGATGAGTTCCGCCGGCTACAACCCGGCTCTGCAATTCAGCACGGCGCTGGTCTCGGCCGCGGTGATCGCCACTGCCATCTCCTGCGTTACCCAGCTCACCGGGCCGCAGACGGCGCTGCGCGGCGTCCGGGTGGCGGCCGTGCTGTGGTTTGGACTGGTGCTGACCACATGTGCCACCGAATATGTCTTCGAGGTGCGCACCTTCGCTCTGCTGGGCATCAACTGCGGTTTCTGGCTGCTGGGGATGTGCCTGGAAGGCGCGATCGTGGGGGCGTGGAAGAAAAAGGGCTGAGAAGCCGTTTGGGATGGGGCGTTGAAGGGAAGGGGTTTACAAGCTGCGGAAAAGGCATGGTGAGCTTTATGCGGGGGTTGAAACCCCCGCCTCCTTCCGCATCGAGTTTTCCGCAGCCTGCTTACGGCGTTTACGGCAATGGTGCAGCACTTGAGGGCCGGCGAACTGCGCGCGTTACTTCACGGTCTCCTTTGCATTCGGCGCGAGCTGCTCGACCTTGAAGTTGTCGAACTCGGCGTGGGCGTACGCCAGGGTTCCCAGGCCAACCATGCCTTTGGCAAAGCTGGCGTCGGAGATCGTCTTGACGGTCACGCCGTCGATTTGCGCCGCGATGGTTGAGCCCTCAAAGGCGAGGGAGAGATGGTGCCAGCGGTTGACGCCGAGGGGGCTGACTTTGCCCTGCGCGAGCACCGCTTCTTCCTCTTTGACATCTTCCTTGTCGCCGCCCTTATTGGTGGTTTTGAGCAGGTACCAATCGCCGGTGTCAGCCACCCGCAGCACGTAGGCGTTGGGCACATCCCAGCCGCTCATGCCAGAGAGGCGCCCAAGGAGATCGGCTGAGCCCGGCTGCTCCAGCAGAACGTCGCTGGAGACGCGGTAGTTTTGCCAATCGAGATTGCCCACCATCGTAAAGGGGCGCTGGACGGTCCGCTTCCATGAGGTGGGCTCTTCGGGAACCACCTGGCGCAGGCAGATGCCGGCGCGTCCGGCGGCGCATGGCGCGGTCTCGAAGCCTCCGACCATATCGGAGAAGTATTTTGGCATTTTGCCTTCGGGATAGCTCTCGAAGTTCTCCGCAAAAGGAAGCGCGAGGGGCGCGGAGGCGGGAGAAACGGCATTGCCCTTGGTCTGGCCGGTGGTGGTGGTGACGCTGTAGACGCGGCCGGGCTCAAGATCGAGCGAAAACTCGCCCGCGACGGGATGAATGTCGGCCTGCCGCACGAACCAGTCGGAGGGATTGGATGAGTTGAGATTGGTGGCCCAGAGATGGAGGGTTTGCTGGGGGAAGCCCGCAATCTTGAAGTGAGCCGTTTCAGTGCTTTTGGCCTCGGCGGTTTCAACGATCAGGCTGAAGTCGGCGTTATCGGGCGATTTGAGGGCGACATAACTGCCGTGCGCGCCGGTCGAGTCGGCGGCGAAGAAGCCGGAGGCGCTGTCGATATAGCGCCAGCCGGGCTGGGTGAACTGGGAGGTGTGTGCCATGACCCAGAGGGACGGCGTGACGGTGTAATGGCCCGACCAGGGCTGGTTGCACTTGATAAAGCCGATGTCGTCGTAGGGCAGGTTATCGTACATGGCGCTGACGATGGGCCAGTAGACCGAGGCCGTGACGCGGCCGGCGGCATAGTTGCGATTGATGTTGCGCGCGATTTCGCTGTAGGGCGGCTTTTCGTCGAAGTGGGCTTCGCTGTCCCAGAGCGGCTTGCCCAGAGCCAAGGCATCGGGCGTGGGATACCCTCCCCAGCCGGGACCGTGCACACCGACCACATCGATTGCGTCGTTGACCGCCGGGTCCTTTTTCATCTCCGTGGCGATGTTCCAGAGCTTGAGCTTCTCCCAGTCGTCGGAGGCGATGACTTGGATGCTGGAGAATCCGTTGGCGCGGAGGGCGGCGCGGAGATCCCTGTAGAACTGCAGATCGTAGCCGTGTTCGTTGCGCCCGCCCACGTAGTCGATGGCCAGATGATGATCGGACTGCGCATGCTTGAGCCACTTGATCGTGTAGTCGATCATGTCGTGGGACCAGTAATTGCCATTGCCCACCCAGTGCGGAGCGCCCCAGGGCAGGGCAACGAGCTTGATCTGGGGATTGCGCGCCTTGGCCTGCTCCATCAGCCACCACTCGTAGCCGCGCTGGTAGTTCTCGTCGGATCGCGTGTGCATGTGGCTGGCTTCGGAGCCGTCGGTGGAGTCCATGTCGGCGCCGATCTCGACTTTGAAGATTTGCATGCTGGCGCCGTAGTTCGGCTTGAAGAGGTAGTCGAGAATCTGGCTGCGGGAGGGCTCCGGGTAGTCGATGAGTAGGCGGGAGTTGCCCCCGCCGCCGCTGATGGCGCCTACGCCGTCGAAGACCCTGCCGTTGCCGGCCCGATCGATGAGGATGGTTTGCCCGGAGGCGGGCAGAGAGGAAAGAAGAAGGCCGAGGCCGGCCAAGGCAACAAACAAGATCGCTCGATTTCTCAGCAATGAAGGCATGATCGAATTCTCCAGAAAAACCCGTTGGGCCCGCATCCTAAATTTGGGCCGGATGGCGGCGGCGTCCCCTTTTCAACGCATGCGATGAGTTTTCGCGGCGCGGAACGGAAGGCAGATGGGCCACCAGACAGGGTAACAAGTTTCCCTCCCAGGAGCAGGCGCGAGGGTTTGCGCGTCCGCTTAGTTTTTGCCGTCGCCGCTCCGCTTGCGGAAGACCACTTTCAACTCCCGGCGCCAGTGCTCAGCGAGAGCGACCAGTTCCCACTCGACCTGCGGAGAGAAGGAACGCAGCACAGGCTCGTTGGCGGGATGAATGCGAAGGGCCGGAGCAGCCAGCAACAGCCGCGGCGGAAGCGGCGAAACCTCCGCGCCGGCGAAGTATCCCTGGCGCTCGAAGGCCGAGAGCGGCCGGCCGCCGCCGCCCGCGCCGGGCTGGCGGTCGCCGTTGAGGGCATGGACGCGAATCCAGTAGTCCAGCGCCTGAAGCGGAAGATGCAGGTCCTCGTCGGCCTTGAGTTCGATGACCGTGAGCCGGCCGTCGCGGTCGAGCGTGAGCATATCGAGCAAACCGCGGTCGCCGGCGGAGAGCGCTGGAACCTGGGTATAAAGCTGATCTCCCCGCAGGCCGGGCAGCAACTCGGCGATTCCGCCGCGCAAGCGCGACTCCAGCCAGCGTTCGGGCTGCATGCGAAAGAGGGGATCGGTATGCGCGCCGTCGGGGTGTCGACTGAGGAAGAGCCGGGCGAAAAGATCGCGGCAAAGCGGCTCGTTCTCGGGGGTAAGAGGCGTTTCGTTGGCCCCCGCGCCAAAGCTGACTTCGTTCTCGCGGGCAAAGGAGTTGGCGGCGAGGCCCATGCGAACGCGGGCAAACTCGAGGCCGTGCAGCAGCAGTCCCACCTCGGTGGCAGAAGTCGGCCGTACTTCGACCCGTTCCCTGGCCGCGGCGGGAACCAGCGCCAGCAGGTGATCGATTCCGAACTGGCAACGCTCGACGGCCGCCGCGGCAGAGAAGGCGTGAACCAGACGCGACGCCAAGTTGCCGGTATCGCGAAAGTCGACTGGCGCAAGCTCTTCGCTGCGCTCGTCGAGGGTAAAGAGCTGGAAGTCGGCGGCGGCGTGGTTGAGCCAGGCCATGCGTTCAGCGGTCGTCCGCCAGGCGCCGGGGGACACAATCACCTTGAGCCCGCCAAAGTGGCGACGGCCGTCGCCGTGCTGCCGGCAATGGTCCAGCCAGAGGATTCCCAGCGTCAAGATGCCGTCCACGATGGCCGCCGACTCCGCCTCGCCCACGCCGATGACCGCGTCGGCAGAGGTCCCGCGCAGCAGGCGCCCGCGCACATAGGCCGGGCCGAAGCTGTGCTCCAGATCCATGGCCGAGCGCAGGCCGTCGACCTTCGCTCCGAGGAAGCTCCGCGTGAGAGCGCGCTCCAGCAGCCGCTGATAGTTGCGGCGGGCGGCTTCGCGGGCGGTGGGGGTGCGGCGGTCGCTGGTGGGCACCAACTCGAGGGCCTGAGACTTGGCAACGCCCATGCGGCGCGTAGTCAGGCGCAGGCATTGCGCGCGCTCCTGCGCGGCGACCACGGTGCGTACGAGGTTGCGTTCCTCGCTCCAGAACTGGAGCAGGCAGCGGCCATGCGACTCGCTGACGGCGTAGCGGGCAGAGCGCATGTCAAACAGGATGCGGCCATCCTCGAGCAGTGCGGCGGCCGGGTGGACGGCGAGATATTCTTCGATGCTTTGGGCCAACTGGGCCGGAGACGCGGCAGCTTCGCTCGCGGCCATGCGGCGCGGCCTACCAGCCCTGGCGTACGCGCAGATTCACGATATGCGCGGTGTGGTGGCGCGAGTGCCAGTCGTACATGGCGAGAGCCTCGGCCAGGGTCTGACGGCCACGCTCGGGATGGATGTACCCCTTCTGAAAGTCCTCTTCGGTGAGCGACTCCAGCAGCGCAACCCAGCGCTCGTGCAGCGCCCCGATCAGCGCGAGAGAGCCGTCGATGGGCAGACGGCTGTCGGCCAGGTTGGCCCAGGCGGCCTCGTCGTAGGGCTTGATGGTGGGCCACTCCTCGGTGAGGGCGAGCTTGCAGCGGATGAAGGCGTTGGCGTGGCTGTCGGCCAGGTGATGGACCACCTGGCGCACGGTCCACCCGCCTTCGCGGTAGGGCGTGTCGAGCTGAGCATTGCTCAAACCGCTGACGGCGGCGCGCAGACGCTCGGGCAGCAAACGCACGGTTTGAATGTGTGCGGCGCGGAGATCGGGCAGACTGCCAGCCGGTGGGCTGAAGCGGCCGATCGGGTAACGAAGCTCGTTCAGGTCTGTCATGGCACGAACCATACCATGCTTTCACGGTGCCTGAAACTGAGTTGAATAGCCCGGCCCCGGCGATGACGCTGCCCAGGAGCCGGGATTGGTTCTAAACGTGGTGATGATGATGGTGGTGGTGGTGATGATGGTGCGCCGGGGCGGCGAAAGCCGGGGCGGAAAACACCATCAACAACAGGGCAGCAGCAAGAATCTTTTTCATGGGACGAATGTAGCACGGGTCCGGCGGCGATGGAAGAGGGTGGGGCGGGCCGCACCAAAAGAGGAACGGGCACACGGGGGAGCGCTCCGGTCCGGGCGCCGGGTGCGAAAAGCCGCGTAAACTGGAGAAACGATGAGCAATTCGGCAGCTTCCCCGCGCCCTAGTCACAAGCGATACTTCTTTGAGAAATTCGGCATCACCGACCACATGCTGGAACGCTGCCTGGGCGAAGCGCTCGCGGCGGGCGGCGATTATGCCGACTTGTATTTTGAATCGATTACGGCCACGTCGCTGGGAGTGGACGAGCAGATCGTGAAATCGGCCAGCCAGGGCACCAGCGCCGGCTGCGGCATCCGCGTGCTCAGCGGCGAGCGCACCGGCTACGCCTATACCGACAATCTGAGCCCCGAACGGCTGCTGCACGCCGCGCGCACGGCCGCGCTGATCGCCTCCGGGCCGGCCAAACAGACGGTGCAAGGGTTCGTCGAAGTGCCCGTGGCCGATCTGTATCCGGTTCCGCTGGGCGGCTACGACCTGGATCTGGCGGCGCGGCTGGAACTGATTTTGCGGGCCGACAGCGCGGCCCGCGCTTTCGATCCGCGGATCGTGCAGGTGCGGGCCAATTACTCGGAGGAGCTGAAGCGCATCCTGATCGCCGCCTCCGACGGGGCTTATGCCAGCGATACCCAGCCGCTGTGCCGGTTGAACGTCTTCGTCATCGCCAAAGAAGACGCGAACACCACCAAAGGCTCGGCGGGCGGCGGCGGACGGGCCGGACTGGATCAATTCTCCGGCTCAAAGAGCCCGGAAAGCCTGGCCCGCGAGGCCGCGCGCGGAGCGATTTTGCAGCTCGGCGCCGTACCCGCGCCGGCCGGCGAGATGGAAGTGGTGCTGGGACCGGGCTGGCCGGGTGTCCTGCTGCACGAGGCGGTGGGTCACGGCCTGGAGGCTGACTTCAACCGCAAGAAGACTTCGGCCTTTGCCGGATTGATCGGGCAAAAGGTGGCCAGCGCGAAGGTGACCGTGGTGGATAACGGAACCATCGCCGGAAGGCGCGGCTCTCTCAACGTGGACGACGAGGGTTCGGCGACCCAGGAGACGGTGCTGATCGAGGGCGGCGTGCTGCGCGGCTACCTCACGGACAAGCTCTCCGCGCGGCTGATGGGCGGGGCCAACACCGGCTCGGGCCGGCGCGAAAGCTACCAGTGCATTCCCATGCCGCGCATGACGAATACCTACATGCTGGCCGGCGACGACGCGCCCGAGGACATTTTGCGTTCGGTCAAGCGCGGCCTCTACGCGGTGAATTTCGGCGGCGGGCAGGTGGACATTACGAACGGGAAGTTTGTGTTTTCAGCCTCCGAAGCCTATCTGATCGAAGACGGCAAGATCGCCGCGCCGGTGCGCGACGCCACGCTGATCGGCAACGGGCCGGAGGCGCTGAAATACGTGTCGATGGTAGGGCACGATCTGAAGCTCGATCAGGGCATCGGCACCTGCGGCAAGGACGGGCAGAGCGTGCCCGTAGGCGTGGGGATGCCAACGATCAAGCTGGATAAGATGACCGTCGGCGGCACGGGAAGGTAGGACACAAGAGAAAGCTCGCTAACGCCGGCGAGTGCCGGACCGCAACCCGTTTTGTTACTGTTGACCCATGCCTGAAGCCGCGACTCAACCCGAATTGTCCGTACTCGATCTGGAATCCATGGCCGCCGATGTGGTGGCGCTGGCGGTGAAGGCCGGCGCCAGCGACGCCGAGGCGGTGGTGCGCGAGGGTGACGAATTCAGCGTGAATGTGCGCATGGGCCAGGTGGAGACGCTGAAGGAGTCCGGCTCGCGCGGGCTGGGGCTGCGGGTTTTCCTGGGGCAGCGGTCGGCCTCGGCTTCGACCAGCGACCTGACCGCGGAGGGGATTCGCCAGCTTGTGGAAGGCGCTCTGGCGCTGGCCAGGGTGACCGAAGAGGACATCTGTGCGGGGCTGGCGGAGACGGCGGAATTTGGCGCGATTGCCGGCGATCTGCACCTTTATTACGAGGATGTGTACTCGCTCTCGGGCCCGGAGCGGATCGAATGGGCGCGGCGGGCGGAGGCGGCGGCGCTCGAAGCCGATCCGCGCATCACCAACTCCGACGGTGGCAGCTTTGAGGCGGCCACCGGACGCAAGGTTCTGGCCAACTCGCGCGGCTTTGTGGGGGGATATCGCAGCAGCTATGCCGGGGTTTCGGCGGCGCCGCTGGCCATGGACGCGAACGGTGCGATGCAGCGCGACGGCTGGTGGAGTAGCGCGCGGCGGCTGGGAGATTTGGAATCGCCCGAGGCGATCGGCAAAGAAGCGGCGCGGCGGACCCTGCGGCGGCTGGGCGCACGGCGCATTCCCACGCAGCGGGTTCCCATCGTCTTTGCGCCGGAGGTGGCCGGAACGCTGATCGGCTCGGTCTTCGAGGCCGCATCGGGCGACGCGATCTGGCGCAGCGCATCGTTCCTGGCCGGGCGGCTGAGCGAGCTGGTTGCGGCGCCGATAGTCACGATTGTCGACGATAGCATCTTGCTGCTGCCCACCGGCGCGGGCGGCTTCGGAACCTCGCCCTTCGATGGCGAGGGATTGCCATCGCTGCGCACACCGGTGATTGAAAACGGCGTTCTGCGCAACTATCTGCTGAATACTTACACCGCACGCAAGCTGGGTATGAAGTCCACCCACAATGCCGCCCGAGGACTGGCCGGGACGCCGGGGATCGGCTGCGGCAACCTGTATCTGGAGCCAGGGAACTTGTCCAAAGAGCAAATCCTCGGAGAGATTCCGGCGGGGCTTTACGTCACCGGCCTGATGGGCTTTGGGGTGAATGTGGTCACGGGCGACTACTCGCGCGGCGCCACGGGCCTGTGGATCGAGAATGGCGCGCTGACCCACGCCGTGGAAGAGGTGACCATCGCCGGGAACCTCGCCGAGATGCTCTTGAACGTGACCGCAATCGGCAACGACCTGGTCTTCCGCGGCGCGGTGGCCTCGCCGACGCTGCGTATTGACGGGATGACGATTGCGGGAGCCTGATCGCCGGCCTGATCGCGGTCTTGAGTGAAGGGCGGACTGAAGCCCGTACCCTTCAATTCTCATCGCTTCTGGAAAGGTTTGATAGGGAAATGGCGGCGCCGCTTGAACTCGAAACTCTCGCCTTCAATCCGGCCGAGCCCAGGGCCGCATTGGAGCAATTGCCCACAAGCCCGGCCGTTTTTGCGCTCTATGGCGAAGAGGCGCACTACGAGCCGTACATTGGCCGCACGCCCAATCTGCGTGGACGGCTGGAACGGCTGCTGCAACCCTCGGCCAGGCACCCGCGGCGGCTGCAGTTGGCCGGGCGCGTGCGGCGGATCGAGTGGCGGCCGACCGGCTCGGAGTTCGAGTCGCTGCTCACGCAGTTTTCCCTTTTGGAGGAGATATACGGGGCGAGGGCATTGGAGCGCATGCATCTTGGCCATCCGGCCTTTGTGCGCTTTCTGGGCGGCAATCGCTATCCGCGCATCACGGTGACCCACCGGCCCAGCCAGCGGGAGGCGGAGTGGGCTTATGGGCCGTTCCCGTCGCGGGCGGCGGCGGAGCGCTATGCCGAGGAAGCGCTGAAGCTGTTTCTGCTGCGCCGCTGTACCGACGACCTGGACCCCAACCCCAGCCATCCGGGATGCGTGTACTCCGAGATGAAGATGTGCCTGGCGCCCTGCTACCAGGGCTGCACGGACGAGCGGTACGGCGGGGAAGCCGCGGCGGTGGAGAGCTTTCTGGCCACGCGCGGCGAGAGCCGGCTGGTGACATTGCGCACCGAGCGGGACGAGGCCTCGGCGAAGCTGGAGTTCGAGACGGCCGCCGCACTACACACGCAGGTGCAACGGGTGGAAAGCGTGCGCGCGCTGGCGGCCGAGCTGGTGCGCCCGCTCAGCCAGCTTCGGGCGGTGATTCTGCAGGCTTCGGCCAATCCGGACGAGGTGACTGTTTTTCTTTTTGAAAATGGCCGGCTGCGCGGCCCGGCTGGATTTTCGACGTTGGGCATGAGAATCCAGAACGAGCAGTCGGGCTCGACATCGCTCTTTGCCCAGCCGATGGCGATTGAACCCGTGCCGGAGGCTCCGGCGCCTGAAACTGCCCTGGACGAGGCCGCACCCGCAGTCGGCATGGCCGCGCCGGCGAAGATTCCGCGGGGTTTGCTGGAAGGGCGGATGGAGGCGGCGCTAGCGGAGCTGGCAGAACCCTCGGGCGCGCCGGCGGCGACCTTGCGCCAGGGGCATCTGGCGCTGCTCAAGCGCTGGTACTACCGGCCCGAGGCGCGGCGGACGGGCGAAATCTTTTTCCCCAATGCCGATGGCCGCTGGCCGGTGAAGGCGATGGTGCGCGGGGCGGGGCGGGTCTTTGCGAGCCGGATCAAGGCTTCGGCCTTGGGCTCCTAGCTTTGCCGCGGATCGCAGACTCCGGTCCGCCGCCGCTGATACACTGGCCCTGCGAGGAGAAGCCTCAAAAGCCTATGGTTGAGCTGTTGCCATCGATCTTGTCGGCGGATTTTGCCCATCTGGCGGATCAGGTTGCCGCGGCGGAACGGGGCGGCGGAACGGCGATCCACGTGGACGTGATGGACGGGCATTTTGTGCCCAACATCACGATTGGACCGCCGGTGGTGAAGAGTCTGCGCCGGGCCACCCGCCTGCCGCTCGACTGTCACCTGATGATCGAGAACCCGAACGAGTACATTCCCGCCTTTGCCGAGGCCGGAGCCGACTGGGTAAGCGTCCACTACGAGGCCTGCACGCATCTGCACCGCTCGCTGGAGCTGATCGCCCACCATGGGATGAAACCGGGAGTGGTGCTGAATCCGGCAACCAGGGTCGATTTCCTCGTCGAAATTCTGCCCATGGTGCATCATGTGCTGATCATGAGCGTGAATCCGGGCTTCGGCGGGCAGGAATTCATCGGCTTCTCCGTGGAGAAGATCCGGCGGTTGGCGCAATTGCGGCAGGAGTTAGGGCTGGCATTTAGAATCGAGGTGGACGGCGGCGTGGCTCACGACACGGTGGGGCGCATCGTCCAAGCTGGTGCGGACCTGCTGGTGGCGGGGAACGCCGTTTTTGGCGCCGGCCAACCGGAGCGGGATGCGCGGGCGCTGCTGGCCGCAGCCCGCGAGGCCGCGGGCGAGCCGGGAGCCAATCAGGTCGAGTAAGATTCAAGAGTATCTGTAGAAGGTGGGCAGCCCGTGGTTGAGGGCTCTGCCGCAATGAGGTGGTATGAACCGGTTGTCAAAGAAGATTGCCGCGGTGGCGCTTGTAGTTCTGGTTCTGGCCGGAGTTTCGGCCGAAGCCGCCAAGAAGCCCAAGAAGAAGAAAGATCAGGACTTGAGCGTCAACCCGCTGGCCAACGTGAACTCCAAACAGCCTGACAAGGAGCTCTACGACAAGGCCATGATCGCCCTCAAGAAGGGCCGGTTCGACGTGGCGCGGCTCGACCTGCAGACGATGCTGAACACGTATCCCGAGTCGGAGTACCGGATGCGCGCCAAGCTGGCGGTGGGCGACACCTGGTTCAAGGAAGGCGGCTCCGCGGCCTTTACCCAGGCCGAGGCCGAGTACAAGGACTTCATCACCTTCTTTCCAAATGCGCCCGAAGCCGCCGAGGCGCAGATGAAGGTGGCCGACATCTACTACCAGCAGATGGAGAAGCCCGACCGGGATTATGCCAACGCGCAGAGCGCCGAGCAGGAGTACCGGAACATGATCAACTCGTTCCCCGACTCGACGCTGGTGCCCCGCGCCAAGCAGAAGCTGCGCAATGTGCAGGAGGTTCTGGGCGAACGGGAGACGCAGGTCGGCCTCTACTATCAGAGCCGCGAGAACTACACCGCCGCCATCGCGCGCCTGCAAACAGTGGTGGATACCTTCCCGTTGTACTCGAAGAGCGACCAGGCGCTGCTGGGCATTGGCGACAGCTATGCCGGCGAGGCCCACGCGATCCAAATGGCGACCAATTTGTCTCCTGCCGTGCGGGAGCGGCTGCGCGCGATCTACCAGGATAAGGCCGCCGCGGCCTATGCCAAGGTGATCACCCGCTATCCGATGGCTCCGCACGTGGAGGATGCCCGCGACCGGCTGGTGGCGATGAACCGCCCCGTTCCCGAGCCCACCCAAGAGGCGGTGGCCGAGAACGACGCCGAAGAACGCAGCCGACAGCCCTTGCGCTTTACCAACAGGACTCTCGGACTGGTGACCCACGCGCCGCAGGTGGTGGAAGCGGTGCACGTAGGCGAACCCAGCCTGGCCGATCCCAAACGTACCCTGGCGCCGGATATCACCAAGCGGAACATCGCGCTCTACAACGAGGCGGTCAATCCCGGCAGGCCGGCCTCTGCGCCCACCGTTCTTGCGCCCCTCGGCCCGAACGAGCCGCCGCGCAGCGATCAGCCTTCGACGGCGCCGTTGCAGCTTGAGAAGCCGGAAGGCAGCGGAGTTGGCGTCCAGGTGGTAAGCGCTCCCAACGCGCCTGCCGCGGCCGATCCCAACGCCGTCCTCAAGCCGGTGGGACCGGTGAGCACGGCCGTGCCCGCGGCCGAAAAGCCCGCCGAGGCTCCCGACCAGGTGAATGAGATCAAGTCCGGCTCGACGCCTGCCGCCTCTGCCAGTGACAAGAAAAAGAAGCCGAAGACCGACCTGAGCGACGAGTCGTCCAGCAAGAAGAAAAAGAAGAAGGGGCTGGCCAAGATCAACCCGTTCTAGGCGGACGATTGAAACCCGGAAAAGATGGCCGCACCCTTGCCGGGTGCGGCCTTTTCTCATGGGCGCAGAGAGAACCTCTCGATTGTTCGGCCGGTGATCCATAGCCCGCATCTGGTAAAGTGAGGGGTGGTCCCCTCGCTGGAAACCCTCTCTGGAGCGGCTTCGGCGCAGACCCCCGGGGGCTCGGAAATAACCCCCATGCCTCACGAACTGCCCAAAGCGTACGATCCCACCGCCATTGAAGATCACTGGGCCGAATACTGGGTCCGCGAGGACCTTTTCGCCCAGAGAGCCCCCGACTCGGCCACCTCGAACCAAGGCCCGGACGGCCAGTCCTTCACCATTCTGCTGCCGCCGCCCAATGTGACCGGCCGCCTGCACATGGGCCACATGCTCAACCAGACGGAGATGGACATCCTCACCCGCTGGCGGCGCATGAGCGGCCGCCGCGCGTTGTGGCTGCCGGGCACCGACCACGCAGGCATCGCCACGCAGATGATGGTCGAGCGCCAGTTGACCAGCGAAGGCAAGAGCCGCCAGCAACTGGGCCGCGAGGCCTTTGTGGAGCGGGTGTGGGAGTGGAAGCGCCACTACGGCGGCGCGATCCTGGACCAGATGAAGCGCCTGGGCGCCTCGGTCGATTGGCAACGCGAATACTTCACCATGGACGAGAACCTCTCTGTTGCGGTGCGCGAGGCCTTCGTCCGGCTGCATGAACAGGGGCTCATCTATCGCGGGGCATACATCGTGAACTGGTGCCCGCGCTGCCAGACCGCCATCAGCGATCTCGAAGTGGTTCACGAGGAGCAGAAGGGGCACCTGTGGGAGATTCGGTACACCGTACTGGATGATCTTGGACGAGATTCGGGTGAGTTCATTCCCGTGGCGACCACCCGGCCGGAGACCATGCTGGGCGACGTGGCGGTGGCGATTCATCCCGAGGACGAGCGTTACCTGCATTTGCACGGCAAGAAGCTGCGCCTGCCGCTGGTGGGACGCGAGATTCCCATCATTCTGGACGAGTGGGTCAGCCGCGACTTCGGCACCGGCGCAGTGAAGGTGACCCCGGCGCACGATCCCAACGACTTTGCCCTGGGCGAGCGGCACCATCTGCCCTCCATCAACGTGATGGATGCGACCGGGCACATCCATACCGAAGGCGGCGCCTACGCGGGTCTCGACCGCTATGTTGCCCGCAAGAAGATCGTCGCCGACCTGGAAGAACAGGGCCTGTTGGCGGGGATCAAGGACCACACCAACAACGTGGGCCACTGCGACCGCTGCAAGACGGTCGTGGAGCCGCGGCTTTCGACGCAATGGTTCGTCAAGATCCAGCCGCTGGCCGACCGCGCCATCGAGGCGGTCGAAACGGGCGCCATCCGCTTCACGCCGGAGCAGTACGGCAAGACGTATTTCGAGTGGATGCGGAACATTCACGACTGGTGCATCTCGCGGCAGCTCTGGTGGGGCCACCGGATTCCGGCGTGGCATTGCGCCAACTGTCATAAAATCACCGTGGCGCGCGTCGATCCCACGGTCTGCGTCCACTGCGGCTCGGAAAAGATCACGCAGGAGACCGACGTGCTGGACACGTGGTTCTCCTCGGGTTTGCTGCCGGTTTCGGTCTTCGGCTGGCCGAATATCACCCAAGAGAATCGCGCCGATTTCGATGCCTTTTATCCGACCAGCCTGCTGGTCACCGGCTTCGACATTTTGTTCTTCTGGGTGGCCCGCATGATTATGCTGGGCTGCTGGTTCGCGGGCGACGTGCCGATGCCGGACGGATCGAAGCGCTCGCTGGCGGATTCCGTCCCGTTCCGCGAAGTCTATATTCACGCCCTTGTCAGAGACGCCAACCGCGAGAAGATGTCCAAGACCAAGGGCAACGTGGTCGATCCCATCGAGATTGTGAAGCAGTACGGGACGGATGCGGTGCGGTTCACGCTGGCCTCAATGGCCTCGCCGGGCACCGACATCGCCTTCAACGTGGCCCGCACCGAGGGCTACCGCGCCTTTGCCAACAAAATTTGGAACGCCGCGCGGTTCCTGTTCATGAACGTGGACCGGGCCGCGGAGATCGGCATCGCGGTCGATCTGGCCGCGTTGGGCGCGATGCCCACAGCTGGCGAAGACGCGCCGCTGGAAGCCCGCTGGATTGTGGCCGAGCTGCACGCCACGGCGGCCAAGGTCAATCAGTCGCTGGAAAACTATCGCTACGACGATGCGGCGAATACCATCTATCAGTTCTTCTGGGGCAGCTTCTGCGACTGGTATGTGGAGATCGTCAAGCTGCGGCTGGACTTTTCGGAAACGGCAGACAAAGCAAGTACCGGCGCCGCGCTCAACACGCTGGTTCAGGTCTTTGAAGCGGCGCTGCGGCTGCTTTCGCCGTTCATGCCATTCCTCACCGAAGAGCTCTGGCACGCTGTCTACGACGGCAACCCGCCAGCGAAGTCGATTGCGCTGACACGCTATCCGCAGTTCACCGAAACACCGGAAGATGCGACTGCACAGGCCGATATGGCGCGGCTGCAGAGCCTGATTGTCGAAGTCCGCACCCTGCGCAAGGAGATTGGCGTCGAGGAGAAGGCGATCGCGCCGGTCGAGGTGCGCGTCGGCGCCGGAATGCGGGCCGTTTTGCAAAAGAACGGCGCGATTGTGGAGCGGCTGGCGCGAGCGAGCGAGATGCGCTTTGTCACGGAGATTGCGCCTGGCCTGGCCAAGCACTCGACGGCCGATTTCGACGTGGCCGTGGTCTACGAACGCACGGTTGATGTCCCCGCCGAGCGCGAGCGGTTGACAAGGGATATCGCGAAGTACGAAAAAGGCCTTGCCGCCGCCGAGCGCCAGTTGGGCAATGCGGGCTTTCTGGCCAAAGCGCCGGCGCATGTGGTTGAAGGGCTCAAGAAGCAGGAAGCAGAGACGCGGCTGTTGCTGGAGAAGGCGCGCGCCGCGTTGGATGCACTACCGCCTGCATGAGGAAACGAGCGAAGTGCAACCGCAGGTCCTTCGACTGCGCTCCGCTCAGGCTGACAGCATTTGTGGGCATCGGCCCATGAGGTTGCAAAGCAAAGATTCTGGGCAGCATCGCAGGAATCCTCCGATGCGCATGCATGGTTTTGGAAGAGAAACATGGACTGGAAGAGCAGCCGCATCGACGCATTGCTGGAGCAGGCCTTGTTGGAAGACAAGGCCGCTGCGGACACAACCACCAACCTCACCATCGATCCCGATTTGCGGGCCACGGCGTCGATTCTGGCGCGGCAGGAGATGGTGGTCTGCGGTCTGGGCGCGGTGCCGCGTTTCCTCGAGATCTTTGCCCGGCTCGATCCGCGCGCCTCTTCGCAGACCCGCTTTGAAGTCGTGAGCAATCCCGAGATCTTCGACGGCGTGCGCGTGCGCGAAGGCCAGGTGCTGGCCATCATCCGCCACAACGCGCGCGTCCTGCTCAGTTGCGAGCGGGTGATGCTGAACCTGATGCAGCACCTGAGCGGCATCGCCACGCTGACGCGGAGCTATGTGGACGCGATTCATGGCACCCACGCGCACGTGCTGGATACGCGCAAGACCGTGCCCGGCCTGCGGGTTCTGGAGAAGTATGCAGTGCTGTGCGGCGGAGGCACCAATCACCGGCTCGACCTGGCCTCGGCCATCCTCATCAAGAACAACCACATCTCGCTGGGCGGCGGACTGTCCGCGGTGCTGACGCGCGCGCTGGAGAAGCGCCGCAAAGGCCAGCGTGTGCAGGTGGAAGTGCGCTCGCCGGAGGAACTGGAAGAAGCGCTCGCGTTTGGCGCGGAAGCGATTCTGCTGGACAACATGACGCCCGCGCAGGTGAAGAAATCGGTGGAGCGCATCAAGCAGGCGACGGAGCGGCAGACGGAGAACGGGCAGGAGAAGCGCTGGATTCCCACCGAGGCTTCCGGCGGCATTGTGCTCGAGAACATTCGCGCCTATGCTGAAACCGGCGTGGACTTTATCAGCGTGGGCGCCCTGACCCACTCGGCCAGGGCCGCCGACATTTCCATGCGCATCGAAGCGGAGTGAGGCCGGCGATGTTCAATCTAACGGCGCTCGAGGCCGCGCTTGCGGGCACCGTTTTTGCCGGCAAGCTGCATTTTTTTCCCATGACAGACTCCACCAACGCAGACGCACTGGCGGCCGCGCGCAACGGAGCGCCGCACGGCTCGGTCTGGTTTGCCGACGAGCAACGCGCCGGCCGGGGACGCGGCGATCATGCCTGGCACTCGCCTGCCGGCGAAGGACTCTATGCAAGCATACTTTTGAGGCCGTCTATCTCTGCGGTGCGCCTGCCGCTGCTGCCGCTGGCCGCGGGACTGGCCGCCGCCGATGCAATCCGGGCCGTTTGCGGGCTGACGGTTGACCTGCGCTGGCCCAACGACCTGCTGGTCTCCACCGCGCGGAGTGAAAGCGATCCGTGGGCCCCCCCGCCCGCCACCCCACAGTCAGGCCAGCGCAAGTTGGGCGGCATCCTGGCCGAGGCCAAAACCGAAGGCAGCAGCGTTGCCTATGCGGTCGTGGGCATCGGCATCAACGTGCACCAGCGCAGATTCGCAGAGGAACTTCAGCCCGAGCAGCAACCCCCTACCGACGGGGCCCCCGGGTTTTCAACGCCGGCGACTTCGCTGGATCTGGAGACCGGGGTTCCCGGCGATTCGGAGTCCCTGGCGAACGGCTCCGCCGCGATGGAATGGAGGGACAGGCATTCGCAGCGGGGGCGACAGGCGGAGCATCCTGTCAGCCGCCAGGCGCTCCTCGTTTCCCTGCTAAAATCGCTGGAGCGCGAGGCGCTCGGGCTGGCCGATCCCGCGGCAGGCGAGAGAATTATCTGGCGCGTGGAATCGGCTTCGACCTGGGTGCGCAACCGGCGCGTGGAAGTGCATGGGCCGCAGGCTTGCACGGGCATTACCGCCGGCCTGGACGAACATGGATTTCTGCTGGTGCGCACCGCAACCGGCTTGGTGACGGTGCATACCGGTGGAATTCGCGATGCGGCGATTCCGTAAGACAAGGGCCTGCAAGCAAGAAGGCCGGAGCGGGAGTATGGTTTTTCCACCCTTCGCTTAAAACGCGAAGGATGGGGCACGGAGCGTTTGTGCAGATCGATTGAGGACATCATGCTGCTGGCCATCGATGTAGGCAATACGAATACGGTGCTGGGTCTCTACCGGACCGAGGGGGAAAAGCCGGAACTGGCGGCGCACTGGCGCATCACCACCCACCGCGCACAGACCGTGGACGAGTATGGCGTCTTCTTCGTCAAGCTCTTTGAAATGAAGGGGCTGTCTCCGGCCCAGGTGACGCACATCATCATCTCCTCCGTGGTGCCGCCTCTCGATTCGACGCTGCGCGAAGTTTGCCAGGAGTATTTCCACCTTCAGCCGCTGTTTGTCGAGCCGGGCATCAAGACGGGCATGTCGGTGCTGCAGGACAACCCTGCCGACCTGGGCGCGGACCGGCTGGTGAACTCCATCGCCGCCTTCGAGCGCTACGGCGGTCCGTGCATCGTGGTCGATTTCGGCACGGCGACCACTTTCGACGTGATTTCGGCCAAAGGCGAATATATCGGCGGGGCGATTGCGCCGGGACTGGGCCTGAGCGCCGATGCGCTCTTCACCCGCGCCGCGCGGCTGAGCCGCGTGGACATCAAGCGGCCCGCCAAGGTGATCGGCACCAACACGGTCACGCACCTGCAAACCGGCCTTTACTACGGATACATCGGTCTGGTGGACGGCATTCTGGAGCGCATCATCGGCGAACTGGGCGCGCAGCCGCGCGTGATCGCCACCGGCGGCCTGGCGCGGCAAATCTCCGAGGATTCGCGCTACATCACGGAGATCGACGACATGCTCACCCTCGACGGGCTGCTCATCCTCTTCGAGCGCAATCGCGCGCCGCGTCCGCGCGGCAAGGCGCGCTGAGAAGACTGTGCAGAACTACTTCAATTACTTCACCGAAATCGAGGAGCGCTTCCAGCAGCGGCGCGGATCGCTGCTGCTGCTCTCGACGCTGGACTGGGCGCTGATCGAGACCTGGCGCGAGGCCGGCATTCCGCTGGACGCGGCGCTGCGCGGCATCGATGCGGCCTTCGACAAATACGAGGCTCGGCAGAAAAAAGGCCGAATGCGGCGCGTGAACGGCCTGGCGTGGTGCGCGCAGGCGGTGATGGAGGCGGCCGAGGAACTGCGCGAAGCCGGCGCCGGTACAGCCGTCGCGGCGACGGAAAGCCGCGAGTCGGGATTCGAGCAGGAGCGCGTGGCCGCGCATCTTGAATCGGCCGCGGCCGCGCTGGATGCGGCGACGACCGCGCACGAGGCCTGCACGGCGACCGCTGCCCGGCTGCGCGAGCTGGCGGCGGAGGTGCGCGGCGCCACGGCGGAAAACGCCGCCGCCCATGACCTGGAAGCGCTGGAGCGGACCCTCACCGTGCTTGAGGAAAAGCTCTTTGCCGCGCTGACCGCGGCCGCGCCTGAAGATTTGCTGGTCGGCCTCAAGGAACACGCGGCGCGCGAGCTGGCTCCGTATCGCAGCCGCATGGGTGCCGTGCAACTGCGGCAGGTGGAACGGCAGTTTACACACAAGCAATTGCTGGTGCACTACGGCCTGCCGCGCCTCAGCCTCTTCTACATGAGCCAGCAATGATGCTTCCCGCATGCCAACTCGTAGCGATCGAGAAGCCTGTCTATGGCGGCGCCTGCCTGGCCCGCGTGGAGGGCAAGGCTGTCTTTGTGCCGCTGACGCTGCCCGGCGAGCAGGCGCGGGTGCGCGTGACGCAGAGCAAATCGGGCTACGCAACCGCGGAGGCGGAGGAGATTGTCACCGCCGCGCCGGAGCGGGTGACGCCCGCCTGCCCTCACTTTGGCGCGTGCGGCGGCTGCCACTATCAGCACGCCGGCTACGCGACGCAGCTCAAGCTGAAGCAGGCCATTTTGCGCGAGACGCTGGAGCGCGGCGGGGTTGCCGTGCCCGCGGAGATGGCCGTGCTGGCAGGAGAGCCGTGGCAGTATCGCAGCCGCATCCGGCTGGCCTTCGATGCGCGGGGAAATCCCGGCTATCGCGGACGGCGCTCTCATGCGGTGATTCCGGTGAGCGCGTGCCCGATCGCCGCGCCGCTGCTGCTGGAAGCCGCACAGGCTTTTGCCGAGATTGCGCGCGAGCTGGCTCCGGCCCTGCGTCCCACGGAGATTGCGCTCTTTTGCGACGCCGATGAAAGCTCGCTGCTGGCCCGCGTCGTTGCCGCCAGTGCCAAGAAGGTTCGCTTCGACGAGGTTGCGCAGGCGCTTGGCGAGCGGATTCCCGCCTTGAAGGGCGCGGAACTGGCGCTCGAAGGCCGGAACGGCCAACCGGCGAGGACTGTGGCGAAATGGGGCGCGCGATCCATGACTTATCGCGCCGCCGGGTTCGACTATCGCGTGGACCAGGGCGCTTTTTTCCAGGTGAATCGCTTCCTGGTGGATGCGCTCGTGGAGCGGGTCGCCGCCGGGCACGCGGGCTCGCTGGCCTGGGATCTCTTTGCTGGCGTCGGGTTGTTTGCGCGGCGGCTCACATCCAGTTTTGCCCGCGTGGGCGCGGTTGAATCCGCTCCTTCCTCCACCCAGGCCCTCGCCGCCAATCTGAAAGGCACGGCCGGCATTCCGATCCGCGCCACCACTCTCGACTTTCTCCGCCGCAGCCAAAAAGGTGCTTCCCCCGACATGACCGCTCCCGACCTTGTTGTGGTCGATCCGCCGCGCACGGGCCTGGGCGCGGAGACCTGCGGACTGCTCGCGGAGGTTGCGTCTCCCGCGCTGGCGTATGTCTCCTGCGATCCGGCGACGCTGGCCCGCGACCTGCACCTGCTCACCGACTCGGGCTACACGATTGAATCGATCGCTCTCGCGGACTTGTTTCCCCAAACCTTCCATCTGGAAACAGTGGTCCAGTTGCGGCGCTCCTGATAGGCTTGACGGTCAGAAAAGCTTTTCAACTTTCTGGCACGATGGAAGCCGCTCCGATCACCTCCGGGCAGACTCCCGACCGTCCCGCCTCCTCGGGGCTGAGCGGCGTACCACTCTTCCATGCCGCATGGCTCTTTGCCCTTGGGATTGCCGCCACGCGCTGGCTGTGGCTGCGGCCCAGCCTGGTATTGGTGGCACTGGCGCTGGTGGCCGCGCTGTGCGGGCTGGCGGCGGTGCGCGCGCAGAAGATTGCCTGGCTGCCGCTGGCCGTGCTGTGGCTGCTGCTGGGCGCGTGGTGCGCGTGGATGGAGCCGCATCCCGCGCCGGCGCCCGAACTGGCCGCGCTCTCCGACGGTTTGCTGCGCACCGTGGAAGGAACCGTCACCGATGCCGGGCCGGTGCGCGGCGAGATCGAGCAAAACCTGAACGACACCGACTCCGCCGAGCCAGCCGCGGCCGAGCAGCGCCCTTCGCAGCGAGTCGATCTGCGTGTCTCCAGCATGGAAGTAGTGACCGACGCGAGCGATGCGCAGACTCCGATCGAGGGCGGCGTGCGGCTGACCGTTCGCTGGCCGATGAACCTGCCCGGCGCGGGCGGGCAGACAGGACCGCAGAGCTTGCAGTGCGGAGAGCGCATTCGCGTTGCCGTCCGGCTGCTGCCGCCGGAGGTCTACCACGATCCCGGCGTCTGGAGCCGCGAGGAATTCCTGCTTGGCCAGGGCATTACCTCGACGGCCACGGTGGGCATCGAGCGGGTGGAACGGATCGGCCAGGCGCCGGGCGCATTTCTTGCCTGCCGCATCGGCGGCTGGCAACACGCCTCCAGCGCGCGGCTGCTGGCTTTGCCCGCGGCCATGCGGCGACTGCCCGCCATGCTGCGCCTGAGCGAGAACGACGCCATCATGCTGGCCGCGATGGTCACCGGCGATCGCACCTACCTGACCCACTCGCTGCGCGCGGGCTTTGAGCGCACCGGCTCGTTTCACATGCTGGTTGTCTCAGGTTTTCATCTGGCCATTGTGGCCGGATGCATCTTTTGGCTGGCGCGCCGCCTCAGGCTGCCGCGCCTTCCGGCGACGCTGCTTACTATTCTGGCGTCTTTCGGCTACGCGCTTTTCACCGGCTTTGCCACGCCGGTGCAGCGTTCGCTGTGGATGGTTACGCTCTACCTGATCGGCCGGCTGCTTTACCGCGAGCGCAGCCCGCTGAACACGATTGGCTTTGCCGCGCTGTGCCTGTTGGCGGCGAGCCCGCGCAGCCTCTTTGACGCGAGCCTGCAGATGACACTGCTGGCCGTGATCGCCATTGCGGGCGTGGCCGCGCCACTGTTGCAAAGCACCATCCACCCGTATCTGACGGCGATGCGCGATCTGCGCCTGACCGCGATCGACGTGAAGTTGGCTCCACGGCTGGCGCAGTTTCGCGTCACGCTGCGCATGATCGCCGCGGCGCTTCAGGACGCCGGTTATCGGCGCATCGGCTGGAAAGTTTTTCCAGGCACGGTGAAGTGCGCGCTTTGGTTTGCCCAGTTGGTGACGATATCGTGCGTGGCGGAGCTGGCCATGGCGCTGCCCATGGCCGTCTACTTTCACCGCATCACGCTCTTTGCGCTGCCAGTGAATCTCTTTATCCTGCCATTGCTCGTGGTGCTGATGCCGGCGGCCCTCGTTACCCTGCTGGCGCTGCTTCTGTGGCCCATGGCCGCGGTGGTTCCGGCTATCTTTGTGGCTCTTCCGCTTCATTTTGGCGCCGGTCTGGTGAAGATTTTCGCTTCGCTGGCTCTTGGCGATTTCCGCATTCCTGGGCCGCTGCTGTGGCAGTCTGCGGCCTTTTGCGCGCTGACGGGCGCAGCCATCGTGCTGGCGCACCGGGCTGTTTCAACGGGGTCGGGCAGAAAGCGGCGCACCGCGTGGGCTGCGCTGCTGCTGGCTGCGCTGGCCGCCGTTCTGCCGCGCCCGGCCGCTCATCCGCGCGACGCGCTGCTGATGGAGGCCATCGACGTGGGCCAGGGCGACTCGCTGCTGCTGATTACGCCCGAGGGCAAGACGCTGCTGGTGGACGGGGGCGGCTTTGGCGGAGGCCCGCACCAGGCGCCACAGGACTTCGATATCGGCGAAGAGGTGGTCAGCGAGGCGCTGTGGACGCGCGGCATCCGGCGGCTGGACGCAGTGGCGCTGACCCATGCGCACTCCGACCACATGGGCGGCCTGCCCGCCGTCCTGCGCAACTTCCGTCCCGCGGAGTTGTGGGTGGGCAACAATCCTCGCTTCGGCGCATACAACGCATTGCTCGACGAAGCGGCCGGCCTGCATATCCGCATCCGTTCGTTTCGCGCCGGCGATGCGCTGTCGTTTGGCAGCACGCAGATCGGCGTGCTGGCGCCCTTCCGCGACTATCAGCCCGGCCCCGAGCCCACGAATAACGATTCGCTGGTGCTGCACATGACGTATGGGGCGACTTCGGCGATGCTGGAGGGCGACGCCGAGGCGCCCATCGAACAGGCGATGCTGGCCGAATCCGGCCTTCGGAGCAATCTGCTGAAAGTGGGCCATCACGGCAGCATCACCTCTACACGCCCCGAGTTTCTGGCGCGCGTGTCGCCGCAGTGGGCCGTTATCTCTTGCGGCTTGCACAACCGCTACGGGCATCCGCGGCAGGAGGTGCTGGAAGAGTTGCAGGTGGCGCGCGTCCGCACCTTCCGCACCGACATCAACGGCGCGGTGTGCTTCCGGCTGGATGGAAAGGCTGTCACGATGGAGCCGGAGTGCGGACGGCAGCAAGCGCCGTGAGCTTTCGCTGGGATTTGCATCCTTTCAGAGCCTATCCCAGGCAGCAAGGGCTGGAGGCCGGCCGCTGCTTGGATCTCTACAACTCCCTGGACCACCTGGCGTGCCGGATGAACAAGGGGTTCGGTCAAAGCCCTGCAGCGCCTAAAACTCCTGGGCTTCTATCACCAGCGTGCCGGTATAGGTGTCGGCGGGAAGCTTGGGGAGGCTGGTCAAATCGATCGTCAGGCTGAGCGCATCGGTGCGGCTGCCGGAGCCCGATGCAGCCAACGTTTGAGAAAACAACTTGAGACTTGCGCCGGCGGCGCCGAGGGAATTCGTCTGCGTGAAAGCCGTATAGCTTGTCGGCAAGCCGGTCGTCATCTGCCCGAAGATCGCGGAAGTTGGCAGAGCAACCCCGCTGACATTCCCGGCCAGTGCCGTACTGGAACTGGTGAAATAGCCATAGAGGCAGACGACGCTCCCCGCCGTCGCGCCAGCCCACGAGGTAGTAATGCTGACCGGAGTATTTCCGGCAGCCGCTCCCCTGGCAACGAGGTTGAATGTTACCTGGGACGGCGTGACGCTTACGCTCAGGGTGCCTGTGGCATCCGCGGCTCGTATCATCCTTTTGGGGATGACCCTCACGGCCTGCCCCATGACCTCTACAGGGAGGGCCAGAACCAGCAATGCGAAGATCGCTGCGCGATAAAGCGGCCTCACGATTTGCAGCATACGAGTCCTCACCGGCCCACAACCACGACGGCGGGCGGTTCGGCGTTGTCCGTGTCCAGCTTGCTCGTGATGGTGGCTGGCGCGGAGACGACATGCCACTTGCCTGCGCCAAGAAACTCAGCAACAACAACCTGCAGCGGATGGGTGCCTGGTTTATGCTCTCGCAAGAAAAAGCATCCGTCCGAACCGGTATAAACCCTCCGCTTGTCGATGAGCAGGGCCGCGCCTTCCACCGGGCGCCCGCTGGCGTCCACCACGCAGCCGCGCATGATGGCGGGCTCCATCACGACGGCTTTGACCGCTGGATGGCCGTTTTGGCCACGCCACATCACGGTGTTCGCATCGGCGGTATAGCGGAGATGCCCGGTTGGGTCGATATACGTTCCGCCATGCAAAGTAACGCGCCCAAACAGATTCATTTTCACGTCGAGCACCAGTGCTTGCTCAAAGGCGTTGTTGTTGGCGGGTACGAAAAATGTATCGTAGTTGGCGCTCACGGTGACAAAATTCGATAGAACCTCACCACCGAACGTGATGCCGGTGTGACCTCCCGAGTAGGTGACATTCTCGTTCACCGACAGGCGCGAGGTGAGTATTTCCGAGAGTGTGGAGATGAAGCTGCTGGTGTGAGCGGAGTTTCTGGGCCGGCTGGTAAGGTAATCGCCAGTGACGCGGAACCTCCTGGTAAAATCCCGCGATGCCGACAACGAGCCGGCGTCGTCCGATTGACTTTGAAAAGTGGATTGAAAGATCGTGCCGTTCAGTTGGGTCGCGAAGACACGAAGACCGACCGATCCCTGATCGATCGAGCTGCGCAAGCTGGTGGTGCTGGATTGCTGCGGGGTGAGATAGTTTTGACGGCCGCCGCCGAAGGTGAGGAAACTGAATGGCTTGACCGTGACCTGCACGTTTTCGCGGTCCGCCTCAGACTGCAGCGGTGAAATCAGGGAGACGCGTTGAAACTGCGGGCCTGCCTCGATATAGGCGGCGTCGGCGTCGATCCAACTCCGGGAAAACTTGAGACTGGAGGCCGCATAAGGCTGATTGGCGCCTATTCCCGCAGACAGCGCAAGATCGAGCTTGGGCCGAGGCGTCCATTCGATCGCCTCGATCTCGGTCATCGTCTTCTGTGCGACGGTGTCGGAAAATAGCCGCAGGTGAGAACTCAGCCGGGTCTGAAAAATGAAGACGCCCGCGAGTTCATTGGTCTTCGCTCCGATGAAGAGAGGGTTGCTGTATGCGGTCGCAGTGGCCCCTGCAAAAGCCAGCAGGTCTGTCTTTCCACGGGTCGCGGCGACGCCCGCACCGCGGACCAGAAGGAAGTGGCCCGCATCGAAGATGTCGGTGGGGAGTTGGAAGCTGATCTGATCGTCTCCAAGGATGTATTTGGCATGAGGCGTGGGCTTGACTAACCGCGCCCCTTCGATGAGATGCCCGTCGACAGTGCCTGCCCCCAGCGTGAGGTCATAGCCTGGAGCATGCGTGGCGATGCTGCCTCCACTTCCCTGGTAGAGCGTGGACGTTCCGCCGCCAATCTCGATGACTTGGGCAAAGAGCCGCGGCGGAAGGCACGAATGCACGAACAGCGCCAAACCAAAAATGCAAAGTAGGCGGAGCAAACCTCGGACCTCCCGCTTACCCTCTGTTACTGGCCTTTAATACTCAGCGGCTCTTTTACTACAAAGTGCGGAAAGTGCAGAGTGATCTCTCTCGGAGGGCTCGACTGCTTCCACGCAATCTCAAGGCGGCGCGGGCTGCCGGGAAGGAGTGGAAATCCACCTCCCTGCACAGACGCTTTGCCGCCCGTCACGCTCACCTCCTGGACCCTGACCAGGCCCGGACTTACATTTTCAAGATCGCAGACAACTTTGTCCGCCCGAGTATCGTACTCGGCATGTTGAACATGAATTGCGTCTTGAGCGACGCGGCCCTTCTGGTAGAGATAGATGGTGTGGGGGAGCATGAGACGCACCTTCACTCCCTCGGCTTTCTCTATGGGCGAGAAGACAGCCCAAACGGTGAACCAGGCCGGGAGCGTGTCGGCGCGCGCCTTATAAAAAACATAGTAGGTTTGCCGCGGCTCCAGCCGGAAACTCATCGTGGAGAGATCCACATGAATCGTGGGGTCAAGCGGGCGGTACGCGCCCTTGCCGTCCAGGCCGATGCTGAAGCTCTTCGGCTCCAGGACAATCGCCATGGGCACCGCGCCGTTGTTGGTGAGTTGGAACTTGCCCGCGGCCGTGCCGGCGAACTCGACGATCACCGGCGAAATGGTTTGTGCGGCAACCCGCATAGCCAGGAAGGGCGCGAGACTTACAGCCATGCCCAGGAAGGCTCTGTGCATCAGCCTCCCGGCGCACGGCGCCGCGCCCTGCCAGGTGGGTAGAGTCCACATTAGAGAGCGTAGGCCGCAAGGGTGAGTGTCCCGGTATAATGTGCTGCCGGAAGAGTTTTGTAAAGGGCGCTTGCGCTGAGGTCAACCGTCACGACGATGCTGGAGGAGTCGATGCCTTCGTAGTTGCTGCTGGTGATGGGCTCAACGAACAGTGCCAGTCCAGCGCCAGCAGGTGCGCCTGCCTCGTGCGCGAGGGTGCTAGTGAAAGGCGAAAGCGGCGACGGCGCGCCCGATTCGGTGGTCGAAACCGTGCCGTAGATCGCCGATGTTGGGATGTTGTGCGAAGAGCCATCGGTCAGAGCCGCAGTAGCCGACGACCAATATCCATCCAGTTCGACGTTTGCGCGGGTGGAAGCGACAACCCAGGATGTTGTGATGGGAATCGTCGTGGAGGCTGTCGTGGCGTATGGAGCCAGGTCGAAGCTGAGTGTGGTTGCTGAGGTGGAAACGGTCAACGACTCCGGCAAATTGGCGTTAAAACTTGAGGTGCCATTGCTGGTGGAGTTGAACTGGCCGAATGCGCTACTCGACGCCAGGCAGAGGAGCGCGATCAAACCGGCACTGAGGAAGAAGTGACGGCCCTTGTGTAAAAGGTCACGGCTTTTGAACGGCGACATTGAAGGTGCCTCCTATGGGGCAAGACATTACCAAAGTATCGTATTTCGTGTCCAGAAGTTTATTTCTTTAACACGTAGGTAACGTTACTGAAGCCCAAGAGGTGATCGCCCCCGTACCTCTTGGTGGAAGTGGATCAATGCATAAATTATTCATTTTAATTGTGTTACATGATGGCGATGGGGCTCATTGAGAGGGGGCTGCCTTTTTCAGCAAGGCGCAAACAAACAGCGAAGGACGCCTGGCTCGTTTGTGTTCCGGAAAGTGTGAACCGGCTGCTAGAGTGCGGCTTCGGCATCCGCGGCGGCGGCTTCATCCCGGGGGAGGCGCGCCAGGCGAGCAGAAAGGGCGGCCATCGCGACGACGGGAGAGAAGGCGAAGCCGGCTACAAGGCGGGGCACGCGGCGAAAGTCGTCGAGGAGGGAGCGACCCACGCGGCCGGTGAGGAAGGCGCCGCGGCGCATGGCATGGAGATGGAAGAGGGCCGAGACGGTGGCAAAGATGCAGACGGCCAGGGTGGCTGGCGCGGGAGCGGCTGCCCCGGCGGCGCGGTGGGCGAGCCAGTCAAGAGCCAAGGCAAACCAGGGAACGCCGAAGACGATGGTCAGGTTGCCCAGCAGGCGGGAACGAAAGGCCAGGGCCCGCTGCTGCACGCCGGCGTAAAGGCCCGCGGTAAGAGTGACATAGGCCATTTCGATCAGAACGACAAAGAGGCCGCCGCGCAAGCCGGTGCGCGCCATGGCCGCCAGGTAGACCAGGGAGCGGGCAGTTGCGCTGAGCAGGGCGCATTTCCAGTTCCAGCAGGCGCAAGCCCGCGCCAGGATGAGAGAGCGGCCGGCAGGATTCATGCCTTCATGGTCGAAGATGCACCGCCCATGCAGTATCAAGAGGGGGTTACAGCAGGGTTTAGATTGGCCGCGTACCGTAATCAGGTAGATTCCTCCCACAGTGTGATTCGGGTCACGGCTGGCAAAAGGAAGGCCCGGTAGCCTTGACGATGTGGGGTGCTGTTGCGAAGAGCGCCCAAGATCAACCGAGGAGCAATTTTTAATGGCTTACGTAATTACCGATGCCTGCACAAAGGACTTTGTCTGCGTGGCCGAGTGTTCCACCGCCGCCATTGCGCCCATGGCGGACGATGCGGCCGCCGGCACCGTGTCCCAGGTATTCATCAACCCCGATGAGTGCATCGACTGCGGCAACTGCGCTAGCATCTGCGCGCAGAGCGCGATTTTCCCGATCGACGAATTGCCCGCGGACAAGGCTCATTTCGCCGAGTTGAACAAGGCATATTTCAACTAGGAACGAGCGCATTGCGCGGGCAGGCTTGAAGCCAGAAAGCAGTTGGAATCGCCGCGGCAGGCTGCCTGGTCGCCGCGGCAGGCTGCTCATTTTGCCGGCGCGCGCGGTCCCGCAATCGAGGGTTTTCGCGGCCCAGCTTGCCAAGGCTGGCGCCGGCACGATGGTTTTTGCCCGCCCCGCGACGCAGTCCCATGTCTCCCGTTGCCCCCTGACAATCGTTGTTAAAGCGCCGACCGAGTTGCGCACGCCATGCCGTGCGTCTAATGGGACGGGTTGGAGGTGGCAGGCGCGGAGGGAGCGCTTTTGGGCGCGGCCGGCTCCGCCGCGGGCTGCGGTGCGGGCGGGGCTCCTTGTGGGGCGCCGGGTTGCGGCTGGGCCGGAGTTGCTTCTGATTGGGGCTGAGCCGGCTCCGCCTCGGGCGGATTGCCGGGCTGAGGCAGGACTGTCTGTGGGGGCGCCAGCGGCAACGCGGGCGTTATCGGCAAGGCAAGCGTTTGCACCGTCGCCGGATCGTCGCGCAACTTCAGATAGAGCAGGCCATTGACCGGATGGGGCACGCTCAACTGGGTTCCGGGGAACTCGGGAGGCACATCGGCGGCGTTGTCGAACTGCGGCGTGGCGGCGATGGACGCGGCCAAGAAGAGATTGGTCCCAGTGAGAGTGCAGGGCTTGGCCGCTGTGTGCGGGCAGCGCAGTTCCTTGAATCCGGGCAACCGCACCAGCGTTCCCAGGGGCATCCAGTCGCCGGCCGCACCGATGGCTGAGACAACGCGCAGCCGCACCGGCCCAAAAGCCGAGGAGCCGAACCGGGAGAGCGGCTCGAAGCTGCCCACGGCGGTTTTGGCGTCTTCCAGCATCAGGCTGCCGTCGGCCAGAGAAAGCATGGTGCTGAAGCTGTCATCGGCCGCAGCGATCTCCACCTTTTCGTTGCGGGGAAAGGTCTCCGGCGTGGTGGACTTGAGGAAAAAGACCAGCCGCCCCTCGATGGGCAGGTCGTCGGGGCTTCCCAGGCGCACCGGGGAAGGCGCGGCGGAGGACTCACTCTGCATCCCCTTGTTCAAGAGAACGGCCTGGGGACGCGGCGGATCGACGAAAACCGGCACCTTCAATTGGCGGCCATCGAGCAACTGCACACTGGCGAAGTACCGCCGGCCAGGTTTGAGGTCGGCGGTGGACGCGCTGGCGCTCATGGTCAACTGATCGAAGTCCTGGACCCGGCTCAGCCCGGTTGGATTCCAGGCAATCCCATTCAGTTCGGCTTTGGCCACCTCGTCGAGCCGGGTTCCCTTCAACAGCGCATCGCGGTCACCGGCGCTCAGCGTGAGGCGGTCGAGCGAGGCGGCGTCGGCAAAGGCTTTCATGGCGATGGTTTGAGGCTTGTCCATGCCGAACTGGAAGATGGACAAAGTGACAGGGCCTGGAGAGACATCCTTCATGGGCACGGCCACCTCGAGCATGCCCGGCCTGGGCGACTTCCACGCCAGAGCGTGCGGATTGCCGTCGCTCGCCTGCTCCTCGACCTTGGCGATACACAACGTGTTCTCGCCGTCCAGATGAAGCGTGTCTTCGCGGCCCACCACCAAGGCGGACTGGTCTGCCGCCGCAAGGGTCCAATTGCCCGGCGCGGAGGAGCGCAGGCGGTAGTGCGGGCCCTCCCAGTCGTCGAAGCCCCATTTTCCGCTCACGACTCCGTTCAATTCGCCATCCGGGAGCAAGGGCGCCGGCTGCGCCAGCACCAGCCCTCCCTTGGAGGGGTCGGCCTTTACGGCTACATCGGCCGGCGGGTTCTTTGAACCGGCAGGAGGTTCGATGTGCAGGACGAGATTGTGCGCGACCTGCGAGGCGAAGGCCAGCGGCGCTCCCTCGGCTGGCAGCACCAATTCAGGCTTCTGGGCGCAAAACACATCGGAGGCATTGACCGGGTGCAGCGGTTCGGGTTTTGCCGGCCCCAGCGGAGGCAAGGCGACCACCACTACCGACTTGGGGTTGCGGAAGGAGGGCGGCACGTTGAGGCGCAGGTTGAGTGTATCGGCGACGGGCAGGGCCAGCGCGGGAATGTACTGGAAATGGGCTGTATGGAGCGAGGAGAGGATCTTGGCCGTGTCTACGACGGCTCCGATATAGGGGCTGTATACGCCTCCTCCGGCCATGCTGGAGGAACTGATCGCGTTCATGAGATCCGCCGTCGAGCCGCTGGTCAGTTGCGCCACCAGCGACTGCGCATTGGCATCGTCGAGCACCAGCCCTTCGGGGTTTTGCGCCAAGCATGGAGCCTGCTGGTCGATCGGCTTCTCGAAGCACTGCTGGTTGAGCTTGATGCCCAAACTGCGGGCTGCCATCTCGGCGCGCTCCTTCAGCGACTTGAGATCGGTCTGCGAGGTGACCTTGACCTGGGCCAGATAGGCTTCAACGCGCATCCTGTCCCAACTGGCCGCCTGCAGGTCCTGGGCGGCGCGCACAAAGACGCCGGGCCGGCCGCGCACGGCGGTGCGCAGGGTATTGAAGTCGCCGCCGGTTTCGGGCGCGAGGAAGATGAGCGCCTGCTGCGCTCCGGCGGGAACTGCGATGAACATGCCCTCGCTGCGCACCTCGGGAGTCCAGGTCTCCACGCGGGTGAACCACTCCGGCGGCGGAGGATTGGTGGCGCCGCGCAGGAAAGCGACAACCAGGACAAAGCGGGCCGACTGATTCTCGGGCAGATCGGGATGAATCCAGAGCCGGTCTCCGGGCAGCAGGTTGGCCGTCTCCGCAATGGGCAGAGTGAGATCTCCGCGCTTGACGTGCACATCCACTTTGGGTCCGGATAGGTCGAAGGCCGGGCCATCGGCGTGCAGTCCAGTTGAAACCAGGCAAGAAAACAACAGGAACAGCAAACAACGGCGCATACTTCTATTGTACGGAGCCGGGCTAGAGAGGAAAGCGCGGCGGGAGCGCAACTTTTGCCCGGAACCGGGGTTGCCGCGGCTGGCCGGGCGCAAACCGGCGCCCTGAGGCGATGCGCAAGCCGGCATTTTCGGTTACACTACGGGATGCATAGCTTGACACCAAGGAATTAACTTAAGCCTTTCTCGAATGCATTTGAGGTAGAAGAGACAAGCGGAAAACGGCCTTCGCCGGCCAAGAGCAGAATGAATACCATGGATCGTGTTACCCCCATTCGGGAGATGCTGCGGAGCGCATGCACGGGCCGCGTGAGGCGCGTGTATGCGGAACCAAATGACAGAATGCCTGGGTTGACTGAAGCGGAATCCCCGACGACAGAACTGGGCAATTCATAGGCGTCCATCGAGGACGATGGCGCAGATTTAGAACTAAGGCTGCATAATTTCGCCGACGGCGCAGCGATCTCCGGAGAATGGCCATGAGGCCGCCGGCGACGACCGGTAGCTGTTCAGCGCAAGGCGCGGCATACGGAGAAGAAAGCGATGAGATCGACGAAAGCTGCACAGGGCGGCGTAGATGTAAGCAACCTAAGCATTCCCGACGCGGAAGAGATTATCGAGGAAGCGTTGAACGAACTGGCGTTCTCGGCGGATCCGGGCCTGGCGCGCGCGCTGCGCTTCCTGGCGCCTCCGGGATACCAGGCGATTGTCGAACTGTGCAGCGAAAACGGGCGCAGCAAGCGCCGCAACGCTCCGGCCGACTCGTGGTCGCCGGAAGAGGACGAGGTGCGCATCTATTTTGAGCGCTCCGACGGCGTCGAGGCCGAGCCGCGCGCTGCCCGCGCGCCGCGAGCGGCCATCGAGCACGGTTTTGACGACGAGGACGAAGACGGCCAGGAAGCGGTGATTCCGGCCGACCTGGACGCGCGGGTGAAAGAGCTGTGCGCCGCGCTGGCCGAGGCCGAACGGGGCGGGCACGCCTTTATCGCTCTCAAGTGGTTCCGCGACTCGTTTTTGCCGCGCAAGGCCTTCCGCTGGAATCAGCATCCTGAGTCGCGTCAGGCGGTGTTGGCCGAGGCGATCCAGCGCGGCGTGGTAATTACCAGCAAGATCGCCAACCCCAAGACTCCGGCGTATCCGACCACCACGATTCGTCTGAACCGCGCCGAGGCCGGCATTCCCGAGGAGGCGCAACGCTTTCATCCCGTCGCGGTGCATGGCGACTCCATCGCCGAGGCCATTGAAGAAGAACGAGGCAACCTGTGAGCTGCTACTTTCTCGAGTCCACGGCTTTCGCCAAGCTCTTTGTGCAGGAGCAGGGAACCGACGCTCTGATCCGCCTGATGGAGGCGGTCGAGGACAATCGCAAGCTGATTTCGGCCTCGACGCCTCTGGAGGTCTACGCGGGCGTCCGGCGGCGCGAGCGGGCGGGCGGCATCTCGGCCGAAGACGCCGCGGCGGCGCTCGACATTCTGCGCATGGAAGCCGCGCGCATGGTGCAGCAGCCGCTGAACCCGGCGGTACTTGAAGCCGCACGGCAACTGCTGGACCGCACCGCCCTGCGTTGGCCCGACACGCTGCAACTGGCCGCGGCCATTGTCTCGCGCGAGATGTTCCAGGGCACCGAAATCATCTTCGTCTCCGCCTCGCAGCAGTTGCTGGAAGCGGCCAAGGCGGAAGGATTTCACGCGCTGGACCCGGCGAAGGATGCGACGTAGAAGGGAACGCTGAAAGCGTGCATGGTCAGGATGGGTTGGCTCCGGCGTGAGCCCGACTTTTGTTTTGCGCGGCTACGGGAGTCCTTGAGTCAGCGCGCTTTGTGAGCGCCGTAGATGCAAAGGCTTACCCCTGCGCTCCCGAATCTCAAGACGTATCGTGAGTATTGCTGCATGGGACAACGGAACTGCGCTACCCTGAGGAGGCCGGGAAACAACGGGAGGCGGTCATGGCCCATCCGATTGAGGTCTATCAGTGTGCTAACTGCAAGTTCCCCCAATGCAAAGATATCTGCCCGACCGACGCGCTAGCAGTTGACGGACCTCCTTGGAGGGCAACGCTCTCTGCCCAGGAGTGCTTTGCCTGTGGCCAGTGCGCTCGCCTAATCAGTCCGGACGCTCCTCATCATTGCACCGGGATTCATGTTTCGGAAGATCATCTAAAGCGTGTAACAGAGTGGATTAAACAAAGGAGAGACCTGGCGGTCATCATAGGTCCCGGACTCGAGTCCTGCTCCGATTGGGTCGACCTGTCGCGAATCAGCACCGCTTGGCGCCGTCTTGGGGCCATCGTGGTGATAAGGGCGATTGATCTTGCGGGACACGTTCGAACAGAGATTGTCAGAGAAGTAAAAGTCCGGCTCAAGAAGGGTGAACCCTTTGTCATCGACAGCCGATGCGGCGCGATTCGCAACCTCGTCGAGAACTTCTATCCGAAATTATCAAGTCACCTTATCAAGACCGACAGCACTCTGTTCGCTGCTGCCCGCAAGGCGCGGTCGTTGGCGCCGGAGGGATGCCGCGTTCTCTTCTTGGGCCCGTGCACAGCGTACAAGCGTGTCGTCGACGAAGCTACTTCAGCACCCGTCGATGCCGTGCTGACATGGTCAGAGTTTGAGACAATTTGCGCCAGGCAGGGAATCACCCTCTCAAAACTGCCACAATCCGAATTTGATGATATAGGAATGCAATGCCGCGAGGCACCGATTGCAGGCGATGTTGCTTCTGAGCTTCGGGGCGTGAACATCACAACGGAGGTTTGTGGGGAATACACACCTGCCCAGATGGTTTCCTACTTCGACGCGATCCATTTGAGAGAACTGCCACAAGAGCCGTCCGGGTTCATCTCTCCTTTCCTTTGCGGCGATTGCTATCGAGGCCCCGGCATCTATGCCGCATGGAGAAGCTGTAGAAAGGAAGACGCGTTCTCCTGGATCAGGAAAACGATTCCTGCGTACCTGCCCGCCGACGGGGAACTGGATGTTGTCTATGAACGCCTCAACAACCTGGAAGAGGCGCAAGGGTCCATGCGTTACCCAGCCCTTTGCAAGGAGTTCATTGCGGATTTGGCAAACACCATCACCGTGGCTCCCGTAGTTTCGCAGGTGGCAGGAGCTCTCCTCTCAGTTCTCCTCCTGTGATTCGAGCCTATCCCCAGCAAACGACCTGCATCGGATGCTATCGCTGAAGGGTCTGCGGACGGGGCTTCGGTGGCGATCTTCCCGAGAGCCCGCATCGATTGCGCCATTCATGCACCTTTCAGGACGAAGCTGCCCCGGCGGGAGTATCCTGTGGCCGTCTCTGAAGTGATCTGAGGAGCCACAGTTCGCCGTGAAAACCCTGAACGTTCATCCCTCCATCGAGCCCTTCCCCAACTCTCCCGCCCTCGACGGCTGCCATTGCGTCACCAACTCCCTGGCCAAGATCTTCCACCACGCCGGCCATCCGCTCTCCGAAGAGATGCTGCTGGGCCTCGGCGCCGGCATGGGATTCATCTATTGGCAGATGAAGATGGGCGCGGGCACTTACATCTTTGTTGGCGGCCGGGGCAACACCAAGAAGTTTTTTCAGGATCTGGGCGCAAGAACCGGCGTTGCGATTCGAGAGATTCACACCTCCAGCGCCAAAAAGGCCGAAGCCGACCTGCTGCGCGAACTGGCGCAAAAAAGGCCCACGATGCTCGGCGGCGATATGGGCTTTCTGCCCTGGTTTCATCTGCCGGGGGACTACCACTTCGGCGGCCACACCTTTGTGGTCTGCGGTTACGACGGCGTCAAGACCGTTCTGGCCTCCGACATGGACCCGCAAATGGCCGGAGTGAAGAAGGGATTCTACGCGCCGGTCACTCTGGAGCAGCTCGGCAAAGCCAGGAGTTCGCCTTACAAGCCGTTCCCGCCGAAAAACCTGCGCCTTGAGTTCGACTTTACGGGGTTTCGCGCTCCGGGAAGGAGAGAGATCGCCGCATCCATCGCGCAAACCGTCGATAACCACCTCCATCCGCCGATCAAGAACTTCGGCGTCGCGGGACTGCGCCACACGGCCCGCCAGTTATTGCAGTGGCCGGCGACCTTCCCAGACAAAGATCTGCGGATGAACCTGTTCAATCTTTATGTCTTCATTGAAATCGGCGGCACGGGCGGCGGCTGTTTCCGCCCCATGTACGCCCGATTTCTTGAGGAGAGCGCGAGGATCGGCGGCAACTCCGCGCTGGCGAGCGCCGCGGAGATCTTCCATCAATCCGGCAGCAAGTTCAGCGAAGTCGCATTGCTGTTCAAGGATGCCGAGAAGATGAGAGAGATCGACGAAAAGCTGAGGGACGCTTGCCGGCTCTTTGACGAAATCGCGGACTTGGAAGAGCGGGCGTGCCTGCTGCTCACTCAGAGCGTTTGAGCGGCCGGGGGCTATTCCCGCCGAAAGCGGTTGGCCTGCTCGAACTCGTCGCGCAGCTCCGGCGTGCGCAGGTTTTCGCGCAGATGAGCGAGGCGCTGCTCCAAGGCGAAGAGCGCGGCCTGGACGGCTTCGGTGTTGGTGTAGGCGATGTCGCGCCACATGGAGTAAGGGCTGGAGCCCAGACGGGTCATTTCGCGCAGTGCGCGCCCGCCCACGTCTTTCAACTCCGGCGCATCGCCCACTTCTTCCTGCAAGAGCGCGCTCAGGGCCGTGGCCACAAACTGCGGCAGATGGCTGACCCAGGCCACCAACTCATCGTGGCGCGCGGGATCGAGATCGAGGGTCTTGGAGCCCATGGCGGCGGCCCACTCCCGCCAGCCCTTTACCAGTTCGGCTGAATGCGGCGAACGCTGCACATCCGGGTCGTCGGTGAAGAGCCAGACCGCGCCGCGAAAGAGATCCGCATCGCCCAAAGCCGCGCCGCCTCGCTCTTTGCCCGCCATGGGATGGCCGGGAAGAAATGCCGCGCGCTCGGGAGTGTTGAAGAGGCGTGCCGCGGCCTCGGAGATCACCCGCTTGGTGCTGCCCACGTCGGTGACCAGGTGATCGGAGCCGAGCACGGGGGCCAGCTTCTCCATGAAGTCGAGAGTCGCGTAGATGGGAACGGCCAGCAACGTCACCTGGCTTGCGCGCGCGGCCTGCAAAGCGTCTGCCGCGATCGAGTCGATGGCGCCCATCTGGAGCGCGGTCTGCGCGCCTTCCGGGCTCCGGTTCCAGCCCACGATGGAGCCGCGAAAACCCGCCGCGCGCAGCGCCAGGCCCACCGATGTGCCCAGCAGGCCCGTGCCCAGGATGGCGATGCGCTCGATCATTGATTCTTTCCTCGCACCCACTTTTTTGAAGGGCGCGGAGTTAGCGTTATTCGCGGAGTTTGCGGAGTTAGAAAAAGCCAGCTCCGCTAACTCCGCTACAGTGTTCTCCCCACCGCCGCGGCGATCACGCGCAGCTCGCCCATCAACTGCTCAAACTGATCCAGGTACAGGGTCTGCGCCGCATCGGAGGCAGCCTTGTCGGCGTTGGGGTGAATCTCGACCAGGATCGCATCCGCGCCGGCGGCGACGGCGGCCTTGGCCATGGCGGGAACCATGTCGCGGCGGCCCGTGCCGTGCGAGGGATCGCCCACGATGGGCAGGTGCGAGAGCTTGTGAATCACCGGAATGGCCGCGATGTCCATGGTGTTGCGCGTGGAGGTCTCATAGGTGCGGATGCCGCGCTCGCAGAGGATGACGTCGTAGTTGCCCCCGGCCAGGATGTACTCGCTCGACAGCAGCAGTTCCTCGATGGTGGCGGCAATGCCGCGCTTCAAGAGCACCGGCCTGCGAATCTGGCCCAGCTCGCGCAGCAGGTTGAAGTTCTGCATGTTGCGCGCGCCCACCTGGAAGCAATCGGTAAAGGGAAGCATGGCCTCGATCTGCGAAATCTCCATGACCTCGGTCACCGTGAGCAGTCCGTATTCCTGGGCGGCCTCGTGCATCAGTTGCAGGCCCGGAATCCCCAGTCCCTGAAAGGCGTAGGGCGAGCTGCGCGGCTTGAAGGCGCCTCCGCGCAGAAAGCCGGCTCCCGCGGCCTTGACGCATTTGGCGATGGTGAAGATTTGCTCGCGGTTTTCGATGGCGCACGGGCCGGCGATGACCGCAACCTGCTTGCCGCCGATGGTGGCGCCGTTGGGAAACTCGACCACCGTGCCTTCCGGGCGGAATGCGCGGCCGGCCAGCTTGTAGGGCGCCGTGATCCGGTGTACATAGAGCACGCCGGAAAGCAGTTCGAACTTTCTCAAGTCAAGGCCGGCGGTTGGACCCACGGCGGCCAGGATGGTCTGCGTCGAACCCGTCGTTCGATGAACATTGACTCCGGATTCCACCAAGGCGTCGATCACCGCATCGATCTGGTCTTCGGTGGCCTTCTCCTGCATCGCTACAATCATTGCTTGTTCCCTGTCTCGGGCGCATCCGCGCCAGTGCCGTGGCCCGGCTCGTGCGCCTGGGCGTTTCTCTGCGAAGCCAACTCGTCCCTCTGCAGGGCCCGCATCACGTCGATGATGCGCTCGTAGATATGCGTCAGTTCGATGTCCGGCAGGGGACCCTTGTTGGCCGCGCGCACGTTGGCGTAGATCACCTTTTCGCGCGCCGGCTCGTACACCGGCAGCGAAGTGGCAACCTTCAAGAGGCCGATCCGCTGCGCGGCGCGCGCCCGTTCGCTGAGCAACTCGACAAGCTGCCGGTCCAGCGCATCAATCTGACTTCGCAATTCTTCCAGCGTCATTCCATCCTCGTGTTGCGCCCCGGTCCCGATCGGTAGGGATCGAGAGCGCCGGGTGCATAGGAGCAAGAGTTGAATCCATGCGGCTTCAAGCGCCGCCCGTGGGGTTGGATTTACCGGGCCAGCGCCGCCTGAGGCAGGTGCAGGCCCTTGATAAATCGAGCCACCGCGCCGGGCGCCGTCTCCCACCCCGCGGACGAAAAGCTGTCCGCAGCGGTTCCTGAAACCGATCGCTCGATCAACTCCACGATTGCGCTGCCGATTACCGCAGCATCCGCGAACCGGCCCACCTGGGCAACGTGTTCGCTGTTCGAAATGCCGAACCCCACGGCGACCGGCAGCGTGGTCCATCGCCGGATGCGCGCCACCAGGGATGCCGCGTCGGAGGTCAGGCTCTGCTGCGTGCCGGTAATGCCCACGCGGGAGATGGCGTAAACGAAACCTTTTGAATGCGTGGCGATGGCCTCAAGCCGCTCGTCGGGGCTGGTGGGCGCGGCGAGAAAGATCGGCGCAAGCCCCGCGCGCTGCATCTCGGACAGGTACTCCTCCGCCTCTTCGACGATCAGGTCGGTCACCAGCACGCCATCCACTCCGGCCGCGGCGGCATCGTCAACAAACTTGTGCAGGCCGAAGCGCAAAATTGGATTGAGATAGCTGAAGACGACCAGGCCCACCTGCGGACGCGCCGCGCGAATTTCGCCGGCCAGCGCCAGCACGTCCTTGAGCCGGGTTCCATGGGCCAAAGCCCGCTCCATGGCTCTCTGAATCACCGGCCCGTCGGCCAGCGGATCGCTGAAGGGCACGCCCAACTCGATCACCGCCGCGCCCGCGTCGATGGCTTCGAGCGCAATGGCTCGCGTCGCTTCGAGACTCGGGTCCCCGGCCGTCAGATAAACGACCAGTCCGGGTTTGTGTTCAAAGAGAATCGCCATTGGAATCTACGCTCCCTGGATCTTCAGCTCGTGGGCCAGAATGCCCATGTCCTTGTCGCCGCGTCCAGAAAGGTTCACCACCAGTATGTCATGGGCAGCCATCGTGGGAGCCATGCGCAGGGCCTCGGCGACGGCGTGCGCGCTTTCCAATGCAGGCAAAATGCCCTCTGTGCGCGCCAGCCTCACCACCGCATCGAGGGTTGCCGTATCGTCTTGCGAGACGTACTCCGCGCGCCCGCAATCGTGCAGCGCCGCGTGCTCCGGTCCGATGGAGGCGTAATCGAGACCCGCAGAAACCGAATGCGTGAGGGCGATCTGGCCGTTCTCGTCCTGCAACACGTAGGAGTAGGTGCCCTGCAAGACTCCCGGCGAGCCGCCGCGGAAGCGGACCGCGTGATCGCCGAGCGCCGTGCCGCGACCGCCGGCCTCGACGCCGATCAGTCGCACCTGCTTGTCCGGCAGGAATTCATAAAACGCGCCGATGGCGTTCGATCCGCCGCCTACGCAGGCGATGACGGCGGTGGGCAGCCGGCCCTCCTTTTCAAGAATCTGCTGCTTCATCTCGATGCTGATGCAGCGATGGAAGTCGCGCACCATGGTGGGATAAGGGTGCGCGCCCAATGCGCTGCCGAGCAGATAATAGGTCGTCCGGACGTTGGTGACCCAGTCGCGCATGGCCTCGCTGATCGCGTCTTTCAGCGTCTGCGAGCCCGACGAGACGCCGCGGACTTCAGCGCCAAGAAGGCGCATACGAAGCACGTTCAACTCCTGCCGGGCCATGTCCACATCGCCCATGTAGACCACGCACTCCAGGCCCAGCAGGGCGCAGACCGTGGCCGTGGCCACTCCGTGCTGGCCCGCGCCGGTCTCGGCGATGATGCGCTTCTTGCCCATGCGCTTGGCGAGCAAGCCCTGGCCCAGCGCGTTGTTGATTTTGTGCGCGCCGGTGTGCAGCAGGTCCTCGCGCTTGAGATAGATCTTCGCACCGCCCAACTGCTCGGTCAGCCGCTTGCAAAAGTAGAGCGGCGTGGGACGGCCGGCGTAGTTCTTGAGCAGATCGGCCAACTCGGCCTGAAAAGCGGGATCGGCTTTGGCCAGGTTGTACTCGCGCTCCAACTCGTCCAGCGCGGCCACCAGCGTCTCCGGCACGTAGCGGCCGCCATAGACGCCGAAGCGGCCGGGCCGCGACTCGGATGGGAGTGAGGGAAGAATGACCGATGCCATGAGGGTCTCCTGCGGTGTTTGCCCGGAAAATGGGGAACTATCCAGTGTACAGTGATTGAACTTTCCTTGGAATTCAATGCCTCGATTTGCTTATTGCTCGCCAACTCTTTACCTACCGCGAGGATCGGCCGTGGTTCTCCCTCGCTGCCAGTTCGGAAGATGGCAATTTTCATCCTGTACTCTTTCAGCCGCGAATGCCCCTTTTTGCTGGATGCCCCACATCTCGCTTCTGAGATGTAGGATTGAAACGCTTCAGGCAGCCTTTTTCACCTGCAAGGTCACGCGCAGCCCGGCGGCGGAGAGCATGTTGACCAGCATGTCCAGGCCGAAGAGGTCGATCTTGCCCCGCATCAGGTTGGAGATGCGCGGCTGGGTCACGCCGAAGACCTTGGCCGCTTCGGTCTGGCTCAATCCTTCGCGTTCAATGTGCCGCTTGAGGGCCAGCATCAGCGAAGAGCGCAGCTTGAGGTTCTCCGCCTGCGCCGGAGTCTTCTCAATGGCGTCCCACACATTGGCGTAGCGTTTCTTTTTCATTGGTCCAACTCCCTAATCAAATCTTTGTAGCGCCGCGAGGCAAGTGCGATGTCGTCGGGGCTGGTCTTCTGCGTCTTCTTCTGAAAGCAATGCAGAACATAGATCGCGTCTTCGAACTTGGCGGCGTAGATCACGCGAAATGCCCCGTCCCTCTCGCGAATCCGTATCTCCCGCACGCCTTGGCCGACCGTATTCATCGGCTTCCAGTCGTCCGGATCATGGCCTTCCTGCACCAGGTAAAGCTGATAGCCGGCTTCTCGCCGCGCTGCGGCAGGGAATCGGCGCAGTTCGGTGAGTGCGCTTCCTCGAAACTCGATGGGCTTGGCGCCGTCGTTCACGGACCAAGTATACAAGCATTTATATATTCAGCGAGCTGTTCTTCAGAGCGGCGGCTCCAATTCCGCCGGCCGCTCTTGCCCGCGCCACAAACTCGCGCACCTTGGCCGGGTCTTTCTTGCCGGGCGCGGCTTCCACGCCGGAGGCGACATCCACGCCCCAGGGGCGCAGCGTGGCGAGGGCTTCGGCGACGTTTTCCGGATGCAGGCCGCCGGCCGCAATGAGGCGCGTCCGCGCGCCCGTGCTTTGGAAGAGGGTTTTCCGGGCGAGTTCCCAATCAAAGGTCTCCCCCGTGCCGCCGACGGCCGTGGCCGTGCAGGAATCAACGAGGATTGCGTCTACGGCAGGGTCTTGAAAGCATGCCTCAGGGGCTGAAGCCCTCGTTGTTTCTGCGCCACTTGCGGCACCCGTTCGGCTCCGCTCAGGGCAGGCTTTGAAGCCGTGCCCCGATACAAAGCCGTCTCTTTCCGCGGACTGTTGAACGTCAAAGTGCACGACGCGCAGAATCCGCAGCTCCGGCCCCAGGCGGTCGCGCAACTTGGCTGGCAAATCCGGCGCGGCCTCGAAGTGCAGTTGCACGCCGGTGAGGCCGCAGGCGCGGACCGTGGCTTCGATCTCGTCGAGCGCGGCATCGACGAAGACGCCGATCTTTTCGACCGTTGCCGGCAGATGCGGCGCGATGGCGGCCACCTGCTCCACCGTCACCCGGCGCGGGCTGGGTGCAAAGACGAACCCCACCGCATCGGCGCCGGCCTCGACGGCCAGCAGCGCATCCTCCAGCGAGGTGTTGGCGCAGATTTTGATCCAAAGTCTCATAGGCGGCTTACGCTAGTTGGTTGGCTGAGAAGGCGCGTCGGTGAAGAACGGATTCAGCAACCTCACACCCGTACCTGCAAAATGGCCCGTGTTGCGCGTGACCACGGTGAGGTCGTAGACCAAGGCAATGGCGGCAATCTGCCGATCCACGATGTGCTGATCGTTCACCCCCATCAAAATTCCCCACGTCTCGGCGCATTCCAAATCGAAAGCTAGAATGCGCGGGGCAAATTCATCCAGAACGATCTGAAACCACGTCTCCAGCATCAAAGCTTGAGGCAGATCTCCGCGCCGCCTTAGGCCTTCGATACCGCTGCGAAGTTCGCCAACCACTTGTACCGGCAGAAAAAGTTCATGCTCCGTCCGATCCAGAAAGCGCACAACACCCGGATCGGCCTTTGGTCCTTTGCGTCTCTCACTGAGCACATTCGTATCGACGAGGAACATGGCTAGCCCCGGCTTCGTTCAAAATCCGAGTCCAGGCCGACATTGGGTATGGAAGCCAGCACCTCGTTGAATGAACGCTTCCTGGGCTGTGCCAGTGCGGCTTTCAAGATCGCCCGATGCTCGGCCGCGGCGCTGCGCCCGTTGTACGCTGCCCGCTCCTTCAGCAACTGCACGATTTCTTCTTCAACATTGCGGACTACAAGATTGGTCGGCATCCTGGCCTCCCCACGATTGCAATGATTGCATTCTACTCCTCTTTGCAATCATTGCAATCGTTTCAATGAGCGGCAGGCTTTGCAGCGGCTCCCGCCAGCAGGGCAGCCAGCGCCGCGCCGGGATCGGGCTGGCGCATCAGGCTTTCGCCGATCAGAAAGGCGTCAAAACCTGCCGCGCGCAGGCGCGTCAGGTCCTCGGCGGTCGAGATGCCGCTCTCGGCCACGCGCACCACGCCAGCCGGAATCCGCTGCGCCAGTTCGAGCGAGGTCTCCAGGTTCACAGCAAAGCTCTTGAGGTTGCGGTTGTTCACGCCGATGGCGTCCGCGCCGGCTTCGCCCAGCGCGCCGAGCACGCGGTCAAGCTCCTCGCCGGTGTGCACCTCGACCAGCACATCGAGCGCCAGTCCGCGGGCCGCCTGGGAAAAGCGCTTGAGTTCGGCATCGGTGAGCGCGGCGGCGATCAGCAGGATCGCGTCGGCGCGGTGGGCGCGGGCCTCGACGATCTGATACTCGTCCACCATGAAATCCTTGCGTAGGCAGGGCAGAGGGACGGCGGCCGAGGCCAGTTCCAGGTTGCGCAGGCTGCCCTGGAAGAAGGGCTCATCGGTGAGAACGGAGAGCGCCGCCGCGCCGCCTTCGCGGTAGCGCCGGGCCAGCCATTCCGGGTCGAACTCGGCGCGAATCAATCCCTTGGAAGGCGAAGCCTTCTTGATTTCGGCGATCACGGCAGGCCCTTTTTCCGCCTGCTTCCGCAAGGCCCGCGCCCATCCGCGCGTGTGGCGCCCTGCCGCCAGCTTCTCCAGTTCGGCCACGGGCACACGCTTTTTGTTGGCGGCCACCGTGGCTCGCGTCGTAGCCAGAATTGTGTCCAAATGAGTCGACATACGCTGGGTTGAGTATACGAGGAGCGAAGCGTGAGAGCTCATGCGATTTGCCCCGTTCCGTTCAATCCGGCGGCCCGATTCTGCTAGCATCCCTTTTGGAGACTTTTCCCGATGGACGTTTTGAATAGCGCGGGCCTTGGCGCCCGCCGCAATGAAGATATCGCACTCGATCTGCTCAAGTTTGTGGCCGCCACGGCTGGTGTGGGCCGGCCCGCCGCGCCCTCGACCGGCTTTAGCGGCGCCGCCGTGCCCAAGCCGGAGGAGCATGTGATCCAACTGCTGAGTCTCTACAGCCGCTGCCTGAAGGTTGTGGAAGGCGAAGAGCCGGAAACCGAGGCAGCACAATAGCCAGCGAGCCCATCGTACGCGTTGCCGTGGCCGGGGCCGGCGCCTTTGGCAAGAACCATCTCCGCGTCTATCGCGAGCTGGAGACGGCCGGACTGGGCGTTGCGCTGGTCGCGGCCGTCGAGCCGAATCCGTCGCGTGCCGCCGAGACCGCGGCCAAGTACGCGATCCCCGTCTTTTCCAGCCCGGACGAGCTTCTGGCCGCCGATCTCAAGCTGGACGCGGCCACGGTTGCCGTTCCCACGGTGCATCATCATGCGGTTGCTTCGGTGCTGCTGGATGCGGGTGTGGACCTGCTGGTGGAAAAGCCGCTGGCCGCCACGCTGGCCCAGGCCGACGACTTGCTCGATCGCGCCGGCAAGGGCAAGCGCATTCTGCAGCCCGGGCACCTGGAGCGCTTTAATCCCGCGGTGCTGGCCGTGGAGCCGCAACTGCGGCGTCCCATGTTCTTCGAGTCGCACCGGCTTTCCATCTTCACGCCGCGCGCGCTGGACGTGGACGTGGTGCTGGACCTGATGATCCACGATCTGGATATTGTGCTCACCTTCGTCCACTCGCCGGTGCGCGAGGTGCGGGCCGTGGGATTGCCGATCTTGTCGCCCAAGGTGGACATCGCCAACGTGCGCGTGGAGTTCGAATCCGGCTGCGTGGCCAACTTTACCGCCTCGCGCGTCTCCACCGAGCGGGTGCGCAAGCTGCGCTTTTTCGAGCCGCGCCAGTACGTTTCCATCGACTATGCGCGGCAGGACCTGCTGGTGATCCGCATCGAGGAGGGCGCGGGCAAGGCTTCGCCAGCCGAACTGCTTGCGTCGCTGCCTGCGCAGGTTGCCGCAATGCTGCCGCCGGGGATCGCAGAGGGAATCGCATCGGGGAAGATCGACCTCAAGAAGATTGACCCGGCAACGATTGCGCAGTTTGCCGCCATCGCGAAGATCGATCCGTCGGTGATCGCACAGTTCGCCAGTCCTGTGGAATCCAAGGCGGGCTTGAGCTTCTCCAAGCCGACGGTTACTCCCGGCGAGCCGCTGCGGTTGGAGATTCTCTCGTTCCTGGATGCGGTGCGCACGCGCCGCGAGCCACGGGTGACTGCCCGGCAGGGCCGCAATGCCCTGGAACTGGCGCTGGAGATTCAGGCGTCGATGGCCGCCCATGCCCATCGCGCCGGCCTCGACGACTTTTTCGAAACCGGCGCGTAGAGCCCGCATTCGCCCGATTCCCGATCTGGCCAATGGATATACTTGAGATTCCGAGGCCCGATCGCCATGCCCGTTCGCTGGATGAGTGAAGAGGATGCCCGCGCGTTTCTTGGCGCGGGAACCGAAGGCCGGCTGGCGACCTGCGACCAGGCCGGACAGCCTTACATCACCCCGCTCAATTACTTCTATCGCCAGGGAAGGATCTATTTTCACTCCAAACTGAACGGCCGAAAGCTCGACAATATCACCGCCAACGGGCGGGTCTGTTTTGAGGTGAGCGCGACCGCCAAACTCACGGTTTCGCCCGATCGTCCGTGCAATTGTTCCACCCGCTACACTTCTGTCCTGGCGTTTGGCATTGCCCGTATCGTCTCCGACGACGCCGAAAAAGCGGCCTTGCTCAATCTGCTGGTGGAGCGGTACGCCGGCGGCATGGCCTTTCAGCCGGTCGAAGAGAAACATGCCGCCGGATGCGCCGTTGTGGAGATTTGCGTGGAGCAGATCAGCGGCAAGATGAACATCGATCCGGAGTAGTCCGGTCTTCGCGGCGCAGGCGAGAGCTTTTACGCAATTCCCAGCACACGGTTCAAGAAGCCCACAATGTATTTCCAGACCAGGTAGTAGCCCACGAGCGCGGCCAGAAATCCAGGCGCGATGAGGGCATAGGGCACCGGGCAAGCCTGGAACCAGATCACGCCATGGGAACCGAACTCCAGCACATGAAGGCCAGTGGCCACGGTCGCCCCCACAGGCGCCATGAGCAGCGGAAGAATCGCTCCGTGCAGGCCAATGGGCAGATGAGTCCACTCATGCGAAGCCAGGTAGAGCATGTTCCACAGGCCAAAGAACGAGGGCACCACGGCCATGGGAAAGATCATGCCCTGCTCGATGGGAACCGGAACCTGAAGCACGATCCGCACCACGATGAAAACGGCCAGAAGCAGCGGCAGAACCAGCGTGGGCACAAAGACTCCGGCGAGATAAGCGCGAAGGCAAGGATGCGTATTCATGGCGTTCTCCTTGTTGGCGGGCGGCAGCGCCCGCGGCATTAGAGGTAGTAGAGGAACACGGGGATCGACGCCGGACAGAGAGCGGCGAAGACCGCGAGGCCGGCCAGCAGCGCCCAATCGAGCCATGGCCGGCTGAGATGCGGCGGCACGGCGGAGTGGACGTCCAGCCGCCGCAGCATCGCGGGCCACAGGTCGCGTTCCGGCTCCGGCTCGCTTGCAACCGGCGGCAGCGCCTGTTGCAGGAGTTCTTTGATGCGATTCCGATCGTCTTCATTCATGGCGTGATCCCCCTGGTTGCCAAATCTTTTCTGAGCAGGCGAAGCGCGCGAAAGACGCGCAGTTTGACCGCCGCGACGGAGATGCCGAGCGCCGCGGCCACATCTTTTTGTGGCTGCTCCTCAACGACGGCGAGAAGAGCGGCAAGGCGCAGTTTGACGGGCAACCGCCCGAAGGCCAGCGCGGTTTGGCGCCGGATCTCCGCCGAAACAGCCGGGTCGGCAGCGGCCGGCGCCGGCAGGTCGGGCGGCAATTCGCTCTCCGGCCGCCGGGTGCGCAGCCAGTCGAGCGCCGCACGGGTGGCGATGCGCCGGGCCCACCCCTCGAATCCATAAATGGGCTCGAAGCGGGCGTGCGCCTGATGGATGCGCCAGAAGGTCTCCACGGTCAGATCCTCGGCGGCGGACGGGTTGCGCACGATGCGCAGAATCCAGCCGTAGACGGCGTGCTGATGGAGGCGGAAGAGCGTCTCGAATGCGGCTTCGAAGGTCTCCGGGCTGCCTTGCCGGAAGTGGTCCAGAACGCCGCTCGATCTGTTTTCCATCCGTTTTTCCCTTCTATCCATGCTTACGGCCCGGCTCGGAGAAAGGTTACATCCAAAAGGCCGCGGAGCCGGCGGCGAGCGCCTGGAATGCGCCAAACCCCAGGTCTGGGAACGACGGAAAGCACTAGGGAATAAAGCGATTTTCTATTGAGAAAGATACGATTTTACGCCCTCCTTGACAGCGGCCTCCGGGCGCATTAGGGTGGGCAGGCGGAGAGCGGGAAAGGATTTCGCGAGGAGAGTAAGCGCGGAACGATCGAACCCGCCCGCGAGGGATGCGATGAAGAGCTTTGGATTGCGAACGATTGCCATGGTCTTGGTTTGCTGCGGTGCGGCGTGGGCAGCGGGGGCGCAGGATGCGCAGAAACCCGCGGATGCGAACCCCGCCTATCTGAACCCCAGCCTGCCGGCGGAGCAGCGCGCGGCGGACCTGGTGGGCCGCATGACGCTGGAAGAGAAGGCCACGCAACTGGTGAATCAGGCGCGGGCCATTCCGCGCCTCAACGTGCCGGCCTACGACTGGTGGAGCGAGTCTCTGCATGGCGTAGCGGTGAATGGGACCACCGAGTTTCCCGAGCCGGTCGGCCTGGGAGCCACCTTCGACGCGCCGGCCATCCACGAGATGGCGACTGTGATTGGCACCGAAGGGCGCATCAAACATGTGCAGGCGCTGCGGGCTGGGCATAGCAACATCTTCGAAGGCCTGGACTTCTGGGCGCCCAACATTAACATCTTTCGCGATCCGCGCTGGGGACGCGGCCAGGAGACCTATGGCGAAGACCCCTTCCTGACCGCGCGGCTGGGCGTGGCCTTTGTCACCGGCATGCAAGGCGACGACCCGCGCTATTACCGCGTGATTTCGACGCCCAAGCACTTTGCCGTGCACAGCGGCCCCGAACCCACGCGCCACACGGCCGATGTGACGGTGAGCAAGCACGACGAACTCGACACCTATCTGCCCGCCTTCCGCGCCACGGTGACCGAGGCCAAGGCCGATTCCGTGATGTGCGCCTACAACAGCATCAACGGCCAGCCGGCCTGCGCCAACGAATTCCTGCTTCAGGATCAGTTGCGCGGCAAATGGGGCTTCAAGGGCTATGTGGTTTCCGATTGCGGCGCGGTGCGCAACATCTTCGACGGCCACCACTACAAGCCCACGCAGGCCGAGTCTTCGGCCATCAGCCTGCAGCGCGGCATGGACAACGAGTGCATCGACTTTACCGCCAAGGTGAAGGACGACCACGACTACAAGCCCTATCTCGACGCCGTGAAGCAGGGCTTCCTGAAGGAGAGCGAGATCGACGTTGCGCTGACGCGGCTCTTCACGGCGCGGATGAAGCTGGGCATGTTCGACCCGCCGGAGATGGTGCCCTACACCAAGATCGACGAGGCGTTGCTGGACAGCGCCGCCCAGCGCAGCCTGGCTCTCAAGCTAGCCAATGAATCGATGGTGCTGCTGAAGAACGACGGCGTATTGCCGCTGCGAGCTTCAGGCATCAAGATCGCCGTGATCGGTCCGCTGGCCGACCAGACGCGGGTACTGCTGGGCAACTACAACGGCATACCCACACACACCGTCTCGGTGCTGGAGGGCCTGCGCGCGGAGTTTCCCGCGGCCGCCATCACGTATGTCCCCGGCACGCAGTTCTTGCGCAAGGACGCATCCGCCGTACCGGCGGGCCTGCTGACTACGGACGGCAAGCCGGGCGCGAAGGCCATCTACACCCGCCAGGACATGCAGACGGAGGCAGACACAAAGCCAACGCCGCTGCTGATCCACACCGAACCGGGCATCGACGCCTCGGCCGCGCCGCTGCCAATCGAAGTGGCCGGCGTCAGGCCGCTGGCGATTCGCTGGGAAGCGGTTCTAACTCCGCAGGAGAGCGGCGACTACAACCTCGGCGTGGAGGGCGATGGATTCTTCCGTGTCTCGCTCGACGGCAAGGAAGTGACTTCGGCCTGGGAGACCAACGGCGTCGAAACCAAGCTGGGCTACGTGCACCTGGAAAAAGGCAAGCCGGCGCAGTTGCTGGTGGAGTATGGCAAGGGCGAGAAATCGAACGCTGTTGCCCGGCTGGTGTGGAGCAAGGCTGACCTCAAGCCCAGCCCCGAGGCGATTGCCGCGGCCCGGAACGCCGATGTGGTGGTCGCCGTGGTGGGCATTACCAGCGAACTCGAAGGCGAGGAGATGCAGGTGTACGAAGCGGGTTTCAAGGGCGGCGACCGCACCAGTCTCGACCTGCCCAAACCCGAAGAGGATCTGCTCGAAGCCGTTGCCGCGGTTCACAAGCCATTGGTCGTGGTGCTCACCAACGGCAGCGCCCTGGGCGTGAACTGGGCCAAGGACCACGCCAACGCCATCGTCGATGCCTGGTATCCCGGCGAAGAAGGCGGCACGGCCGTGGCGCAGACGCTCAGCGGCCGCAACGATCCCGCGGGACGCCTGCCGGTCACATTCTACAAGGATGTGAACCAGTTGCCAGCTTTCGAGGATTACTCGATGAAGGGCCGCACCTACCGCTATTTTGAAGGAACTCCGCTGTATCCCTTCGGGTACGGACTGAGTTATACCACCTTCTCCTACAGCGGGCTTACGGTTCCGCCCAACCCGGTGCCGGCGGGCGCCCCGGCGGCCGTGGAAGTTACCGTAAGCAATACCGGGCGCAGCGCGGGCGATGAAGTGGCCCAGCTCTACCTGGTCTTTCCCGAGGCGCCAGGGGCGCCGCTGCGGGCGCTGCGAGGCTTCCAGAGGGTCCATCTGGAGCCCGGAGCCTCGCAGAAACTGCGCTTCGAGCTTCAGCCGCGCGACATGAGCATGGTCACCGAAGCCGGCGTCCCGATCGTGGCGGAGGGCGAGTACTCGGTCTCAGTGGGAGGCGGACAGCCGCATACGGGCGCGCCATTCCTGACGCGGAGCTTCAAGGTCAAGGGCAAGCTGACGCTGCCGGAGTAACTCGAAGCAGGAGAAACAAAATGGCGCTTCCAACGGGTGGAAGCGCCATTTTTTTATTGGAAGCCGTGCGGCCTTTCATTCCGCGGCGGCCTTTGCCGGCGCCTTCATGATTTCTCTCATCTTGAGATAGACGGCGTTCGTCCAGCCGAAGCCGATGACGTTTACCTTGTAGCCGGCGCTCACCTGAACGTCGGAGTTGCCGGACACCACGTTGTACTTTTCGCGGATGGTTCCGTCCTGGGCGAAGCCCGCATCCACGGTCGCGTCGAAGGCGCGGGCGATGCGCCGGGCGTCGTCGCGAAAGCCCATGGCCTCGAGTCCGGCCACGGCGATCCAGTTTGCAGGCGCCCAGCCGAAGGGTTCGTCCCATTGCATTCCGGTCGCGGTGTTGCTCATCGACAGGCCGCCGGGGCGCTCGAAGAGGTTGAGTTTCTTCACGATCGTCGCAGCCTGCTCGCGGGTTGCGACGCCGGCCCAGAGGGGATAGAGCGACGTGATATACGCGTAACTTGATGGCCTCGCATGGACAAAGTCGAAGTCCGCGAAGACGCTTTCTTTGGGTCTCCACAAATAACGTTGCATGGCCGCATCGCGGGCCTTGGCGCGCCGCTCCCAACGCAGGGCGTCGTCGGGTCTGGCGAGCAGGTGGGCAAAGTGGGACAAGTCGCGCTCGTAGCGGTAGAGCAGGCTATTCAGGCAGACCGGCGCGTAGTGGTGCGTGGCTCCGTCGAAGGGGCCGAAGCGAAAGCTGGGGTCGAAGCCGGACTCGCGCATGGCGCGGTCGCCCAGATAGAACTCGCGGCTGAGCCGGTAACCCGCGGCCCATGCCCGCGCGCAGACCACGCTGGCACGCACGTCGCAACTGGTCAGTTTGAGCCGCGCCGCCTCCGCCGCGTCAGGATGCTCGGCGGCCTTCGTCAGATAACCTTCCCCGCCCTCGCCGGGATGCGCCGCCAGCCAGCGGATTACATCGGGATAATAGGTGCTGTCGTCGGCCATCTCCGGCACCGGGCCGGTCCCGTAGTCGAAGAAGCGCGTAAGTCCGGTCGTGCCGGCCTTGTGCTCGGGCCGCGTCCAGGTGGAGTAGTCTTTCTCCGCCAGCGTATAGGCGCGTTCCAGCCAGTCCCTGGCCTCGGCGCGGCCCGCGGGAGTGGAGGGAAAGCTGGCGGGATTCTCATAGACCGCGCGGATCATGGAAGTGAGGAACGGCGGCTGCGAGCGAGTGAGATAGTACGTGCGGTTGGCGTTGAGCACCGCGCCATAGTGCTCGATCTCAAAGAGGAAGTTATCCACCATTCCTTTGGCCAGGGCCTCGCGATGGTCGGCTTCAAGGCCGAGAACGATGAAGTAACTGTCCCAGCCGTACATCTCGTTGAAGCGGCCTCCGGGAACGACATAGGGATTGGGCAGATAGAGCAGCCCGGCCGCGGGCAACTCCTCGGGGCGCACGTCGCCGAGGTTTTCGATGCGCCGCGGCAGAGCGGCCACCCTCACATGGCACTTCCGCTCGGCGGCGGCCACTTCCTTCGTCGCCGGAGTTTCGGCGGGCAGATAGAGCACCGGGTTGGCGGCGATCTTGATGTCGGTCAGCGAGTGGCAGTCGGTCATCGAGCGCGTGAGCGTATCCCACGCCGCATGGATGTAACTCAGAGTCGCATCCGGATTGGGGGAGGGGCCGCGGGCCGATGCGGAATTTGCGCCCGCGTCCTGCGCGTGTGCGCCGGAGCTTGCGATTGCGGCGACAGCAAGGAACAGCAAAGGAAACAGTTTCATCTGGAACTCCATCGAAAGCGTCTTCGATTCTCTGGAGTGTATCGCACGGAATGCGGCTCTGCCCGCTCCGGGAACAGTTTTTGCGGGGCCGGTGTCTACACAGGCACAGTGGTTCCGATTGGGATGAACGGAGTGCCGGCAGGGTCCTCGGCGACAGGTGATTGTCGCTGGGGAGCAGTGCCTTAAACCCCGCTCCCCGCGCCCAGCGCGCGCAGAGCGGAGAGGCCGCCTGCGTCCGTGCAAGGCTTTCCTGACTCCCGGCCGGCGCGGCTGCATCGTGAGTTAGGGAGGCAGGCCATGTTTGAAGACTCCACTTTTGAATGCATGGGCAAGATCCGCACGCGCAGCCGCGGCTGGATGATCGCAACCTTTACCTTCAACGGGGCGATCCTGCTGGCGATGATCGTGATTCCACTGATCTACCCCGAGGCTTTGCCGCGCCAGGCCATCGCTTTCCTGCTGACCGCGCCGCCGCCGCCGCCCGCGCCTCAAGCGCCACCGCAACAGCCGGCGCACGCGGTCCATGGCGGCTCCCAAATGCAGGGCGGGCAGGTTGTTGCGCCGCGCAGGATTCCGCTCGGTATCTTCACGCCCAGCGAACCGGAACCGGCCTCCGCGCCGGGCATTCCCGGAGGGCTGGCGGAGAACGGCATTCCCGGAGGCACAGAGAGTGTCTTCCAGAGCCAGACCGTGCCCCGCGTCGTTCATCCCGAGGTGAAGGCTCCGGTGCGCGTCTCTTCCGCGGTAGAAGCGGGACTGCTGATTCAAAAAAACATCCCCGCCTATCCGCCTTTGGCGAAGGCCATGCACATCGAGGGCACGGTGGTGCTGGAGGCCACCATCTCCAAAGCCGGAACCATCGAGAATCTGCATGCAGTCAGCGGTCCGGCGATGCTGCAACAGGCCGCGCTGGACGCCGTGAAGAGCTGGCGCTACCGGCCTTATCTGCTCGACGGCGAGCCCGTCGCCGTGGAGACGACGGTGAACGTGATTTTCATTCTGGGGCGGTGAACTGAACTGTGCGGACGGGAATCTGTGAGGTGCGGGTGCGTGGCTAACTGCTGCCGTTGGCCAGCTTTTCGCGGGTGAGTTCGTTCCAGGTGGCGATAGCGTCCGGCATGGGCGGGCTGAGGACGCCGGGCGCCACGCCGTCGATCACCGTTTGCGGGTTCACGCTGCCCTGCTTGTCGCGCAGGATTCCCTTCACCCAGCCCACGGCGGCCAGGCCTTTTTTGCCGGTGAAGGTCTGCTCAATGTAAAACCAGCGCTCATCCCAGCAGACCAGCCGCGAGGTGAGCGAAAAGGCCGAAAACAGCGGCAGGGAGCGGCGATAGGTGATCCAGACCGCGCCCACCAGCGGCTGCCAGCGGGAGTGGATGATGTGTTCCAGCAGCCGCGTGCGGGCCAGCAGATGGGTGCGCGCGTAATCCATGATGTTCAGGTAGCGCGCGTTGTTCATGTGCAGGTTGATGTCGATGTCGTTGGGCAGAACGCGCAGGCGCAGCCGGTCCTCGTCCAGAACGCTCATGGGGGCAAGCGGCCGGACGTGCTGGCGGATGGCCAGCGCGGGAATGCGGACAAAGCTGATGAAGTGGGACAAGGCGTGCTCCCTGGTCTGCGAGGTGATCTGGCTCTAGTGTAGAAGATCGAGCGGTTGCGGCGTGTGACAGGCATGCGATCTTGTGGGTTGTGGCGCAGTTTCAGGCCTGGTGGTCCCGTTTCCGGGCACTGCATCCCCGATGGAGAAAGCCATTCTCATTCACCCAATGTCACTACGCCGCCATCGCCATCCACTGCGATGAGTTGTCCGTTGCGGATGCGGTGGGTGGCCACGCCCGTACCCAGGACGGCAGGCACACCGTATTCCCGCGCCACAATCGAGCTATGACTGAGCGGTCCGCCCACATCGGTAACGATGCCGGAGGCCATCGCGAACAGGGGCGTCCAGGCCGGGGTTGTGATGCTGGCGACGAGAATGTCGCCTGGCTTCATCCGCGCGAATTCTTCCGGACCGTGAATGACGCAGGCTGGGCCGGTCACTCTTCCTGGACTGGCGCCAATTCCCTTCATGGTGCTGCCTGCCGCCTGGTCACTGCGCGCGGGCATCCAATTGCTGAGGTCAAGGCCCAGAATCCGGGCGCCACCCTTGACAGGGAGCGCGACGGGCGGCGTGACGCCATGCTCCCGCCGCCAGGTTTCGCGCCGCTCCGCGATGGCGCGGCGATAGTCCTCCGGGGACCGGCCGGCATCGAGCAGGCGCGCTGCCTCCTCCAACTCTTCCCACTTCAGCCAGAACACCTCGTCGGCTTCGGCCATTGCGCCCGAGGCAACCATCCGGCGTCCTGCTTCGCGCACCATGCGGCGCAAGATAGGCCATCCCAGGCCGACGTCGGCCAGCGAATCCTCGCGCAGCGGCGCCGAGCGTTGCGCCCAGCCGAGCACGCGCTGGAACAGTCGCCGGCGCAGCCCGCCCAGGCGCGTCTGCACCGCTGCGGCGGCTTTCTCCCGCGCCGCCGCCGCCGCGGCCTGCCGCTCGTACGGGCTGCGGCCGTGTCCCGCAACAAAGTACTTGAGCGTTTCCAGCAGCGAGGCCGGGGCGTCGGCGGGGACGCTTTTGGCGAAATCGAGGTCGTAGACAGCGTGGCCGTAGCGGTTCAGATGATCCGCGAGGCGCGCGGCGAATACGCGCCAGCTCTCTGCGGCGGCGATGGGCGCCGTTTGCGATTCGTATGCCGCAGCAATCTCCTTGCCTCCGGTCCGCGCTAGATATCCGGCCAGTTCGTCTTGGCCGCGCGTCCACATGGCCAGGTCGTAAAGCGACTTCTCGGCCAGGATCGGCTTGCTGTCGAAACCCAGCAGGAAAGTCAGCGCGGGCGGGTCGCCTTTGCGCTTGATGAGGTGGTTGTACACGGCGGTAAAGAGGGCTTCGCTCAGAACGGGCGGCCCCAGTACGAGTTGAACGCTCACATAGTAGCTTGCCGCCGCCTCGACGATCCGGTGCGCGCCCGCAAGCAGTTCCAGCGCGGGCGTCGCGGCCAGATCGCGCCCGGTCCACTCGCCGGTCGCGCGCGCATAATGCGGGCGTACATCGTCGTTCCAATGCGCAACCGCGGTGCGCAGCATCCTGGCCAGGGTGCGTCCATGCATCATCATGGTGAAGAAAAAACCCACCGTTTGCCGCGCATTCAAGGCCATTTCGTAATAGACATAATCATGGATGGTCAGCAGCTCAAACGAGACGGACCTGATCCCGATCAACTGCGTCATGATCTGCTGTGATGCTTCGTTCCACAGGGGCAAGGCCAGCGTCGCGAACAACGGCGAGAGCGGCTCAGGCAGCAATTCGGCCACGCTTTGCCGGAAGTATCGCCCTCCCTTGCGCGGGAGTTTCCACTCCAGCGCCGCGCGTGGCGAGGGCAGCGCGGTCACCGGCCGCGCCTGCAGAATGTAGATCCGCCCATCGCACATGGCCCATTCAATATCCATAGGCTCGCCGTAGAGCTGCTCAATCTTGGTGCCCAGCCGCGCCAGTTCCGCGGCTTGCGCCGGCTCCAGCGCCCCTCGTTGCCGCTTGTCCTCCGGGACGGCCTCCTCGCGGGTACCCAACTCCAGGCGCACCGTCATGACGTCTTTGCTGGCGATTTCCCGGGATCGAATCGCGCCCGTCTGTTTGTTGACGACAAGCGTGTCCGGCGTAACCCGCCCGCTGACGATCGCCTCGCCCAAACCCCATGCCGCATTGATCATCAGTTCGTCGCGCGCGCCCGTCAGCGGATTCACTGTGAAGAGCACGCCCGCCACCTGAGCCGGAACAAGTTGCTGTACGACAACGGCGATGCTGACGTCCTCCGGCCGAATCTTTTGCCGCTGGCGGTAGCCGATCGCGCGCCCTGTCCACAGCGACGCCCAGCACCGCTTGACTGCCTGGGTCACTTCCTCTCTGCCGCGCACGTTCAGGTAGGTTTCCAGTTGGCCCGCAAACGACATGCCGGGCAAGTCTTCGGCCGTCGCCGACGAGCGCACCGCCACGGGAACATCGGCGCCTAACTGGCCATACCACTGCCCGATCGTTTCGGCGAGGTCGTCCGGTATCGCGCCTTGGGCAATCAGCGATTGGATCTGCCGCGATGCGTGCTCCAACGTGGCCGGGGCGTCGGCCTGCGCCTGCGCCACCGCAGACAGAATTCCGTCGCCGAGATGGTTCTCGGCCACAAAGCGGTTATAAGCGTCCGTTGCGATGTGAAAGCCGGGCGGAACGGGCAGGCCGGCTGCCGCCATGCGCGCCAACGATGCGCCTTTGCCGCCGACGCGTGCCAGTGTCGCTTCGGGGCTATCCAGATGGAGAAGGAATGAACGGGCTTGCGCTGAGGTCACCATTGGTTTGGGTCCTTTCCAATGCCCGCCTCCCGAGCGCAACCGGTTGCCCGCGCCCGGCCCTACCACAGTACACCTTCTTCCGACGTCCGCGCCGTGATTTCCCGCCACTGGCCAAGGTCACGCTCCCTACTCAACGGTGTCGGGATTTCCCGTACCGTCGGATGCAAAACAGCCGAATGTTCGGGGTCAATCGCTTGCCTTTCGGATTCGCACTGAAAAACGCCGCAGGGTCTGCAATTGAGATTGCGGCTGGCGGGTGGCCTGCTCGAAGGTTGCACGGTTGCCATCCTGGGAAGGGCCTGCCACTGGCGCGGGCGCCGCTCCATCGGCGACAATCTCTCCTGCCATGGATAAAATGTCTCGCCGGGAATTTCTCATGACCGCCTCCGCCGCCACGCTCGCCGCCGCATCGCCAGCTCTTGCCGCAACCCGCCGTCAGCGGGTCTTTATCGGCTCCAATACGCCCGATGGAATTCTGGCCTACGACTGGAATCCCGCGACCGCGGAACTGGCGCCGGCCGGGGTCGCCGCGCGGCTCGCCAACGTGGACTGGATCGCCTTCTCGCCCGGCCGCGAGTTTCTTTACGCCGCCTCCGAGGTGGATTCGTTCAACGGCAGACCGACCGGCGCGGTGGCCAGTTTCCGCGTGGAAAACGGCGAACTGCACCCGCTTTCGGCACAGAACTCGGCCGGCACGGGCACCTGTCACGTGGCGCTCGACCACAGCGGTCATGTGCTGCTCTCCGCCGACTACGGCGGCGGCAGCGCGGCCAGCTTTCTGGTGACCGAGGGGCGGCTCAGCCCCGCGGTCTGGACCGAGCACTACACCGGGCACGGGCCCAACACCGACAGGCAGCAGAGCGCGCACGCCCACTTTTCTTCCTTCTCGCCCGACAACCGCTTCGCCTACGTCAACGATCTGGGCGGCGACTGCATTCACATCTACAGCCTCAACGCCGCTACGGCCGTGCTCACTCCGGCGGGCACATACCACTCGAGGCCCGGCGCCGGACCGCGCACGCTGCACTTTCACCCCAACGGCCAGACCGCTTACTCGGTGAATGAATTGAACTCGACCGTGGATGTGCTGGCATGGAGCCGCGCCGACGGCAGCCTGGCTCTGGTCTCGCGCATAGAACTGCTGCCCAAGGGCTATCGCGGCCTGTCGCGCGCCTGCGACACGGCGATCTCAAAAGATGGCAAATCGGTCTACTTCGCCAATCGCGACAATGACTTTCTCGATAGCTTCCATGCCAACGCGCAGACCGGAGCCCTGACGCCGATCGGCCGCAGCAGTTGCGGCGGAAAGATTCCGCGCAACTTTGTGCTGGATCCGACGGAGCGCTGGATGCTGGTGGCCAACCAGGATTCGAACCTGATCAGCGTCTTTGCGCGCAATGCAGAAACCGGAAAGCTGGCCGCGGAAGGGAAGAGCTTTGCGGCGGCCGCGCCGATGTGCATCTTGTTCGCGTGAGAGCCGGAGGGTGCAGGATCTGGCCGCTCAGGGCCTTTTGCGCCCGATGAATGCACAGAGAAGGCCCGCCATGGCGCCCACCATCGGACCGATGAGCAGGAATCCGGTGGCCATGTTGAGGGAGTGGACCAGCGTCTGAGTCGCCTGGTTGCCGATTGCGAGGCCTTCATACTGCTTCCAGGGGTCCTGTGTAACCGGCCGGGGAGCGGCGAAAAACATCGACACCAGGATGGCGGCGCAGGCCATCAGGCTGCTCGCCATGGCGCTTCGGGCTCCGGAGAGCGCGCCCAGGCCGGTGATTCCGGAAAGCCGCGCGCCGCGCCAGCCGGCGATGCCCCAGAGGATCAAGGCCGCCGCCAGCAGTCCGGCCTGCACCGAGCCGGCCTGGCCGGCCGAGACCGTGTCGAGCGCGACATAGGCCACCAGGACGCATCCCGCGAGCACCCCGATTATGGAACCCGCCGACAATGCCCAGAGGGTGCCCTCGTTGTTGGTATGGTTCATCCACAGGATGAGTCCGATTTGGACGCCCAGGCAGATGGCGGGATCGAAGCCCGTGGTGCCATTGCCGGGCAGGCTGAAGACCTCCGGCCAGGGCCATAGGCGCATGCCCAGAAATGCCAGGTTGGCCGCGGCCAGCAGGATCAAGGGAGTTCGCAGGGTTATTGGCGCACCGGTGCCCATCAATGCCTTTCTCGTGCCCTCTTGGCGTATTCAATCCAAAGGAGAATGTCGTCTGAGTCTATCGTTAGATTAAATCTGAGGGCTCGGCGGCGCGAATCGAAAAACGGGATGGGCCAGCCTGGTAACCCCACCAACTCGCCTGCCGCGCGCGAAGGCCCATCGTGGATGGAAAACGCGCCGGGAGCTGCGGCTTATGCGCCGATCAGGGCCGGGCTGGAAAGAGAGCGACCGGAGAGGGCTGCCGGGGCGGCTTCCTGGGATGGCGTCGTTTCTACCGGCACGTGGGCCAGTTCCCAGGCCGAGCGATCCCTGAGCAAGCGGGAGACGAGGGCGGTGTGCATGGCGTGTCCGGCGCGCTCGGCCACCACGTGCCCTTCGATGCGCCGCCCGGCCAGAGCCAGGTCGCCGATCAGGTCGAGCACCTTGTGGCGGACATACTCGTCGGGAAAGCGCAGCGGGCCGTTTTCCGGGCCCTTCGGCCCGAGGATGATGGCGCTCTCAGGACCGGCGCCGCGGATCAGACCCATGTCGCGCAGCCGTTTCTCGTCGGCTTTGTAGCCGAAGGTGCGAGCGGCGGCGATGGAGGTTCCATAGGTCTCAGCCGCCAGATCGATATAGGCACGTTGCTGGCCGATGGGCGCGGGAAAGTCGATGGTGTACTGGATGCTGTACCCTGAGCCGGGATAGACGCCGATGAATTTATTCCCCTCGCGCACCTCCACCGGCTGCAGCACGCGGATGGTCTCGCGGCGGCGGCGCTGGGCGCGGATGCCGACGCGGAGAAAGGCCTCGACATACGGCAGGGCGCTGCCGTCCAGGATGGGCAGTTCCAGGTTGTCCAGTTCGACGATCACGTTGTCCACGCCCATGCCGATGAGCGCGGAAAGCAGATGTTCGGTGGTGGAGATGAGCACGCCCTGGCGCATGAGGCTGGTGGCGTAGCTGACCTTGGCCACATTGCGGCCGGTGGCGGAGAGCTCAAAGTTGTCAAGATCGGTGCGGCGGAAGACGATTCCCGAACCGGCCGGCGCGGGCTGCAGACGCATGGTGACGGGCGCGCCGGAGTGGAGACCTACGCCGGAAAACTCGATGGTCGCGGCAATCGTCTGTTCCAGGTGCGCGGGATTGGCCAACATTGGCTCTCCAAACTGTGCGAAACGGGTCGTTCCGGTTAGATTAGACGGGAAGTGCGATCCCGGTGCTGTGGCATTTTAGCCACACTCTGCGCCTTCCTGACAATTTTATGACCAGGTAGAGGGCGCAGGGACGGGCTTTGCCCGGCGTAAAATCGGAGCATCGCGGATGCCGCGGCGGCGAAATGGCCCAATGAACAGATGACGATACCTGCCGAAGTTGATCTTCCCGTCCCCATGCGCGCCCTGCTGGCCGGGGCCCGGCGCAAGCAGTCCGCGCTGCTCGACCTCACCCGGCAACTGGTGCGGGCGGAGTCGCCCTCCGGCGACAAGGCCGCCGTGGATGCCTGCATGGCGGTGGCCGTGGCGCAGGCCAAGGGCTTGGACGGGCGCGTGAAGCTCCACCGCCAGCGCAGCTTCGGCGATGTGCTGGAGGCGCGCTTTGGGCCAAAGACCAAGAGCGGCGCCGCAAAGCCAATCCTTCTGCTGGGGCATCTGGATACCGTCTGGCCGCTGGGAACGCTCAAGACCATGCCCTGCCGGCTGGGCGAAGGCCGTTTGTGGGGGCCCGGCACGCTGGATATGAAGGCCGGCGTGGCCATGGCCTTCACCGCGGTGGAGATGCTCGCCGAGGCGAAGCTCCTGGAACGGGAGATTGTGTTGCTGCTGAACAGCGAGGAAGAGGTGGGCAGCCCGGTTTCGCGACCCATCACCGAGCGGCTGGCGGCCGGGTGCGATGCCGTTTATGTTTTGGAAGCCGCGCAGGGACTGGCGTACAAAACCGCCCGCAAGGGCACCGGCACGTGGCGGATTGCCGTGACGGGAGAGGCGGCGCACGCGGGAGTGGACTTTGAGAAAGGGGCGAACGCCATTCGCGAGCTGGCCCGCGTGGTGGAGGCGGTGAGCGGCTGGACCAATCTGAAGCGCGGCCTGACGGTGAGCGTGGGCGTGGCGGGCGGCGGGACCCAAAGCAATGTGATTCCCGCCGCGGCCTGGGCGGAGGTGGATGTGCGCATTGCCCGCAAGGCCGATGGCGCGCGCATCGAGCGCAAATTTGCCAGGCTGAGAGCGGTGGACAAAGGCTGTTCGCTTGCAGCGACCGGCGGCATCAACCGCCCGCCGATGGAGCGCACGCGCGGGACCGTGAAGCTGTTCCGGAGGGCCAGGGAGTTGGCCGCGAAACTAGGCTTCGAGCTGGAGGAGGCAGCGACCGGCGGGGCCTCCGACGGCAACTTCACCGCGGCGCTCGGCGTTCCCACGTTGGACGGGATGGGCGCGGTGGGCGAGGGCGCGCACGCGCGTCATGAATCGGTGGTGCTGGAGCACCTGGCGCCCAGGACGGCGCTGCTGGCGGGATTGCTGGCGGGATGAAGCCAGGCGGGAGAGCCTGATACACTCCCGTCAAGAACCAATCTGGAGCTGAATTACGTGATGAAACAGATTGCTGTCGTTTTGATGGCGGCATGCGCGGCTGCCGCGACCGCCCAAACCCCTGCCAAGCCGGCTACGCCCGCAAGCAAACCGGCTGCCACAGCCTCAAAAACCGCGACGGCGCCGGGGGCCGTCAAACTGCCTCCCGGGGTGCCTCCCGTCAAGGGCGTTGTGAAGACCGCCTTCTCGCTGCGCTACCAGGAGATCCGACTGGGGACCGGCCTGGCGGCGGAGCCGAACAAGCTCTACAAGGTTCACTACACCGGCTGGCGCGCCGCCGACGGCGTCAAGTTCGACTCCTCCTACGACCATCCGGGACAGCCGCTGAAAGACAAGGACGGGAAGCCGGTGCTGGGCGCGGACGGCAAGCCCAAGCTGGGAGAGCCGCAGCCCTACCAGTTTGCTCAAGGGATGGGCGGGATGCGCGGGCCGTTTCCAGGCTTCGACCAGGGCTTTGACGGCATGAAGATCGGCGGCAAGCGCCGACTGTTCATTCCCTGGCAACTGGCCTATGGGATGCACGCGATTCCCGACCGCCCGGATCATCCGGGGATTCCCGCGAAATCGGATCTGATCTTCGATGTTGAGCTGATGGATGTGACCGACGTGCCGATGCCGCCGAATCACCCGCCGATGGGCGCAATGCCCGGCCATGGCGTGCCGATGCCGCCGAATCACCCTGGCGCTCCGGCGGCTCCGGTGCAGCCGGGAGCTTCCGCAGCTCCGGCCGCACCGGCCAAGCCGCCTGCCAGCGCAACGCCCGCGCCGGCCGCACCCGCAACGCCGCCCGCGCCGGCAACCCCCGCGGCGCAACCGCAGACGAAGTAGCACACGATCCGTCTTGCGATCGATCAGGCCGCGCCGGCCGGCAACTCCGGCGTGGCCGCGATCAATTGGCGGGTATATGCCTCCCGGGGATGGGCGCACAGCGCCACGGCCTCGCCGGTTTCCACCAGTCGACCGCGCTCCATCACCGCGATGCGGGTGCTGAGATAGCGCACCAGCGGCATGGAGTGGGAGATGAAGAGGTAGGTGAGCCCGTGGTCGCGCTGCAGCGTCCGCAACAGGTTCACGATCTGCGCTCCCACGCTCACATCCAGGGCCGAAACCGGCTCGTCCAGAATGAGCAGCCGGGGCCTGAGCGCCAGGGCGCGGGCAATGTTGATGCGCTGCCTCTGCCCGCCGGAAAACTCATGCGGATGGCGCGTGAGCGCCGACTCGTCGAGGCCCACCTGGACGAGCAGTTCGATGGCCTTGGCGCGCAGGCTGGCGCAATCCGTCGCGCTGCCGGCCTCGCGGCCATGAATGACCAGCGGCTCGGTGACGAGGCCGAGCACCTTCATGCGCGGATTCAATGCGGCGTAGGGGTCCTGGAAGACGGGCTGCATCTGGCGGCGCAAGCGGCGCAACTGGGTGCGCGAGGCGCGGGCCACGTCGATGCCGTCCACGCGCACGCTGCCGCTGCTGGGCTCGACGAGGCCCAGAATCATCCGCGCCAGCGTGGTTTTTCCCGAGCCCGATTCGCCCACCAGCCCCAGCGTCTCTCCCGCCTCGATGGCGAGCGACACGTTCTCGACCACCGCCTGCTGCCGGGTCCGCAATCCCACGCGCCGCGGATAGCACTTGCCTGCCGAGTTGACCTCAACCAGCGCCATGATTCGATGGTATACGGGCGTCGCGCCTGACCGCGCTCAACATTCATGGGACTGGAGCCCTCGGCGCCCTCTTGAATGCAAATCCGCAGCGCAAGTCAGTCTACGGATGACTGAAGCCGTGCCCTTTCAAAACATAAAAAGACCAACTGTGCGGTGGAGGCCACTAGAACCTCATTCGCAAGCCGATCTGAATCTGACGTTCGCGGTAGAAGTTGGTCGCGTTGACGTTGAGCGGCTGGCCAAAGGCCGTGGTATTGGCCTTGAGGCCGGTGAGGAAGTTGAGGGTGGGAGGCGCGCCCGACGCGCCGCCGGATTCGAGGTAGTAGCCGGTGGTTTCCAACTCGGTGACATTCTGGTGGTTGAAGAGATTGAAGCTCTCGGCGAGCAGCTCCAGCTTGCGCATCGGAGCCAGGTCGAAGCTCTTGCCCAGGCGCAGATCGGCCTTCCAGGCGGAGGGATAGCGATAGGTGTTGCGGCCCACGCCGAAGACGCGGTTATCGCCGCCGGAACCGAGCATTCCCGGACCGAGGCCCACGATGGGGTCGCCAACGGCCGCGTTCAACCCGGCGAACGAGGTGGAGCAGGGCGTGATGCCCGCGCCGACGATACACTCCGGCAGCGAGCCGGCGACGCGCATGGTGTAGGGCAGGCCGCTGCGGAACTGGCCGATGGCGGAGAGCATCCAGCCGTCGCCGACACGGGAGGCCCAATTGCGCAGCTTCCAGGGCGCTTCGTAGACCACCATCGCGGCGGCCGCGTGGCGCACGTCGAGATCGCTGGGTCCGTACTCCTGGCTGAAATCGGCCGGGTCGAAGGGGCTCTCGCCGGGGTTCCAGTCCATGGCATGCGAATAGGTGTAGTGGGCGTGCAGGCTGAGGCCCCGCCGGCCATAGCGAACCAGCTTCACCATCGCCGCTTCATAGGTTGAGTTGGCCTTGCTCGCGATCTGGTTGATCTGCTGATAGTTCGGGCAGAGCCATCCCCTGGTGTAGTTGCTTGGTTCTGTCGATGTGGTTGTGCAATTGCCGTTAAATTCAGTCGCCGAGGGCCAGGAAGCGTAGAAGGGAACGTTGAGTGTCGGGGTCTTGATGGGGCCCAATCCGGCGAAGCCGCACTGGGTGCTGGTGGAGTTCTCATCGCAGACGTCGAAGGTCATGGCCCCCTTGAGCGAGAGGTCGAGGTTGGTGTCGATGGAGACAGGCAGGCGGCGGCCCAGGCTGACCAGGGCGCTGGCGGTCAGTTGCAGATGGCCGGGCAGGTTCTCCTCGATGGCGGCCACGGCCTGGTGGATCTCGGGATTATGGAAGGCCGGCGCGAACTCGACGGCGTTCGGCTTGACCACGCTCGACGGCTCGCCAGAGAGCACGTAGGGGAAGGGCGGAGCGCCGCCGGCGTGGAGATTGTCAGTAGGGCGCAGGAAGAAGTTCAGATCGCCGTTGAGCGAACCGGTCTGGGTAAGCGCGGTTTCGATGGCGGCGTTCTCGGTGCGGGCAAAGTACATGCCGTAGCCCAGGCGCAGCACCGGCCAATGAGTTTCGGCATCGCCCACGGCCAGGCTGAGACGCGGGCCCCAATTGTTGCCCAGGCGGGGCAGTTTTTCTGTCAGCGGCAGTTCCGGGTTGTTGACCTTGGCGATGGGCGGCGGCAACTGCTCCCGCTCCCAGCGCAAGCCGGCGGAGAGAACGAAGAGCTTGCCCGCCTGCCACTGGGCGGTCGCGTAGCCGGCCCAGTCGTTGGTGCTTAACCACCAGTGAGTAGGCCCGAGGAGCTGCGAGTAGTAGGAGTAGCAGGGCAGATAGCCGAAGCCCTTGCCGGTCGCGTCGCAGTTGTGCTGGTTGCGGGGATCGAGCGGGTCGATCATCTGGAAGTTCTGAAAGACCAGCGCGTCCGAGGCAAAGTCGATGGCATTGGCGTAGGCATAGGTTCCGGTCTGGTTGCGCACCATGCTGGTCGTGTCGGAGTTGTGGCTGAAGTCGAAGCCGGCCTTGACCAACCAACTGCCGCGGACCCAGTCCAGAGATTCCTGCGCCTGATCATGGCGCTCGTCGGGATAGCTGCCCCGGCCGAAGCGCGCGGGATTGCCGATGGTGAGGCCATAGCGGGAATCCACCACGATCTGCGGCAACTGGCCCCAGAGGTTGGGGCTGAGAAAGGTTTGCTCCCAGGTTGAGGGTGTGTCGGGCCGCGCGCTGAGGATGTTGCGCCCCACCGAAGCCTGGGCGACGGCCAGCAGGTTGGGCGTGAGGAATGCCTCCCACCGGCCCAGCAGCCACTCCTCGCTGGCGTGGCTCGATCCGAAGCTGTGGCTTCCGTACGTCTCAGTGAGGCGGGTCAGGCCGCCGCCGGGCGCATCCCATGCCGCGCCGATCCCTTCGAGGGTGAGCCGATGGCGCTCGGCGGCCAGCCAGTCGATGCGGCTGAAACCGACCCACTGGGAGGCGGTGCGCGGAGCGGGACCGAGCAGCCCGGCGAGCTTTTCCAGAATCGACGAATAGGCAGCCACGCCCGCCGCCAGAGGGTTGTTGCTGGGCCCCAGGCGAGTGCTGAGCATCTCCAACTCGCTGTCGGTGGGGCAGGCTGTGCCGCATGCGGAGGGCTGGGCAAAGAAGACGCCAGGATTTTTCACTGTTGCGAGTCCAGGGTCGTTGCGGCGGTAGCTGTCGAGAGCGGCGAACCAGAAGAGCTTGTCGCGTCGCAACTGGCTGCCCAGGCCGAAGCCCCAGACAGTTTCGCGATCCGGAGGGGTGTAGGAGGCGGGGGTAAAAGTTGGGGTGGCGAGTTCGCTGGCCGGCGCCGTTTCTTTCACCCACTGGGTGAAGGGATTCTGCGCGCCCCAGGTGTTTTGGCGGTCGAAGAGAAATCCCTGTCCGTGCAGGCCGTTGGCGCCGCGCCGGGTTGCAACGTTGACGCGTCCGCCGGCGGTGCGCTCGGCCTCGGCCTCGGCGTTGCCCGCGGCCATTTGCACCTCGCGGATTGCCGCTTCGCTCACGACGAATCCATGCCCGCCGGCCCAGGCCTGGGCCATGCCGCCTTGCTCCCTTTCGCCCTGTTCATTCGATCCCGGTGTCGAGAGACTGGAGGCCGATCCGCCGGCGCCGCCGAAGACCAGACGGATGCTTGCGCCGTCCATCGCGATTTCGGCGGGTTCCTGCGCGGCGCCGCGCAGCGAGGTCTGGGATGAGCCACCGGCCGGCGCCGCGGCCGTGGGCGTGTCCAGGACAAAATCTTGCCAGCGCCGGCCGCTGGCCGGCAGGGCCTGCAACTCGGCGGCGACGATGGTTGTGGCGACCGCGGGAGCCACCGGATCGCCGGCCTCGGAGGCTGCCTGAGCCCCTTCGGAAGACGGTGTCCTCCGCACGGCTGCCGGCGCAGCCTGGACGGCGGCCACGAGGTTGGCCGGCGCCGCGGCGGCCAGAGTTTGCGCCGCAGAAGGTTGTGCCCGCGCGGGCAACGGCAACACCTGGATCGGCTCGGCAGCGACCAGCGCGGAGAGCGCCGGGGCCACGGTCGCGGGCATCTCCCGCGCCGCTGACGGCACCGTGCGCGCGCTCAGCGGCAGCGCTTGCAGCAGTTCGACCGGGATCGTTGCGGTCACCGTTACGGTTGCCGCGGGCAGGTCGCGGTCTGAGGGGTGGGACACCGGCATCGGCGTCAAAGTATCGAGGGAGGGGCCTGCCATCTGAATGGGTTTGGGCGGGAAAAATTCAAACTGCATGGCGGTCTGCAGCCGCGCCTCGTGGCCGGCAGAAACCAGGATGCCCTCGAGGCGGCCATGACCCAGTTGCGGGCTCTCCGCTTCCAGGGTGTATTCGCCGGCATCGAGCCCGCCGAGCTTGTAGGTTCCGTTCCGGGCCGTGATGGCGTGGGCCTCAGCGCCGGTGGCCTGGTTGCGCACAGTTACGCTGACGCCTTCAAGCGGCGCCGAGTGCAAGTCCGTGAGCCGGCCGGCGATCGAGCCGCCGGGCGGCGATTGCGCCGCGGCCGCAGCCGCGAGCAACGCGGCCAAGGCCAGCAACTTCGCCCCACTCCACCCTATCCCTGCCATCGAGAGACCTGCTCGCGGCAGACCCCGGGAAAAGCACGACACGGTTGCAAACCGGCCCGTGGTTGCGGCTGGGCCGGGCGGAGCGGAATCTCAGGAATTCAGCCGCCCCGGTTTGCCCAAAAGGGAACTTGCAAGCGATTCTAGCCCCCAAACGGTAAACTGAAAAGACGCCATGCGCAATTTGGGATCGATGGCGTGCTCTGGTTACAACCGACCATGGACAACCGATCCCAGACAACTGGTTCCCCTATGTTCATCGATGAAGCAAAGATTCGCGTCAAGGCCGGCGACGGCGGCAACGGCTGCATGGCCTTCCGGCGAGAAAAGTTCGTTCCCCGCGGCGGACCCTCGGGCGGGGATGGCGGCCACGGCGGCGACGTCATCATGGTGTCGTCGCAGCGTCACAACACGCTCATCCACTTCCGCTATAACCCGGAACACAAGGCGCAGCGCGGCGAACACGGGATGGGTTCAAACTGCACCGGGCTGGACGGCAAGTCGATCATGCTGCAGGTGCCGGTGGGAACCTCGCTCTACGATCTGGACACGGGCGAGCTGATCCACGACTTTCAGGAGCCGGACGAGCAGATTGTCATCGCCAAGGGCGGGCGCGGCGGGCGGGGCAACCAGCACTTTGCCACCCCGGTGCACCAGGCGCCGCGCGAGCACGAACTGGGCCGGCCGGGCGAAGAGCGCAACTACCGCCTGGAACTGAAGCTGCTGGCCGACGTGGGCCTGGTCGGCTATCCGAATGCGGGCAAGTCCACCCTGATCTCCCGCATCTCAGCCGCCAAGCCGAAGATCGCCGATTACCCCTTCACGACGCTCGAGCCCAACCTCGGCGTGGTGACCGTGGGCGAGGAGCCGGACCAGGAGTCTTTCGTGGTTGCCGATATGCCTGGCCTGATCGAAGGCGCGCATCTGGGTTCGGGTCTGGGCACACAGTTTTTGCGCCACATCGAGCGCACCCGGCTGCTGCTGCATCTGGTGGATGTGTCGGATGCATCGGGCCGTCCCGATCCGGTCGAAGACCTCAAGGCGATCAACAAGGAACTGGCCAGCTTTACCAGCGGGGTGACGAAGAGCGCGTTCGACCCGTTTACCGACGACGCAGAGCAGCCGGCCAAGCCCAGTCATCCCCTGGCGCACAAGACGATGATTGTCTGCGCCACCAAGACCGACTCCGCCAATCCCGACAAGCTGAAGAAGCTGGCCGCGCACGTGAAGCGGCGCAAGCTGGAGTTCCACGCGATCTCCGCCGTTACCGGACAAGGCATCGAGGAACTGAAGTGGGCGCTGGCCGAGCGCCTGCGGCCGGCCGGGAGCGCGGAGTAGGGAACGGCACGCACGCGCAGAGCGCCCGCATGCGGGGCGCCGGCGGCTCGGATGGGGATCGACGCGGCTATCTTCCGGAAGATATGATAAGGCGATTTACTCAAGCGCCCGAGGACTGCACGATCCTCAGGCGCCAGCGCCTGCGGGAAAGGAAAAACCAGATGAAGCGATGCACTGCCGCCCTTGGTGTTCTTGCAATTTTCTGTTGCATGACTGCGGTTTCACAAACAGCGAGCCCCACCCCCGAGAAGAAGGTGAACGACTGGTGGCATAAGGCCTATCTCACCCAGCCTCTCAACAGTCCGGACGGAAAAAAGCTGCCCCTGGTCTCTGTCCGGGGCAACCGCTTTGTGGATTCCGACGGCAAGCCACTGCTTTTCCGCGGCGTCAACATCGCCGATCCCGACAAGATTGAAAGCGAGGGGCACTGGAGCAAGGAGTTCTTCGTCAAGGTCAAAGAGACCGGAGCGACGGTGGTACGCATTCCCGTGCACCCGGTTGCGTGGCGCGGACGCGGAACGGCGAATTACCTGGCGCTGCTGGATCAGGCAGTGCAGTGGTGCACCGATCTGGGCATGTATGTGGACATCGACTGGCACTCGATCGGCAATCTCAAGCAAGGCATGTTCCAGGACCCGATGTATGAGACGAGCCTGTCGGAGACCTATAACTTCTGGCGCACGATGGCCGCGCACTTCAACGGGAATCACACGGTGGCGTTTTTCGAGTTATTCAACGAGCCGACGCTCTTCGGCGGCCAACTGGGAAACATGACGTGGGATGAATGGCGCCAGATCAACGAGGATACGATCTCGATCATTCGCGCCCGCAATCGAGAGACCATTCCGCTTGTCGCGGGGCTGGACTGGGCCTACGACCTGGCGCCGCTGCGCGACAGCCCGATTCGAGCCGAGCACATCGGCTATGTCACCCATCCCTATCCCAACAAGAGGTCGCAGCCGTGGCCGCCCAAGTGGGAAGAGGATTTCGGCTTTGCGGCCGGCCGGTACCCGGTGATTGCAACCGAGCTTGGCTTCGGCTCAAAAGAAGAAGGCGCGGAGTACGGAGCGGAGATTACCCATTACCTCGAATCCAGGGGCATCAGCTGGGTGGTATGGTGCTTCGATCCGGAATGGGGCCCGAGCATGATCTCCTCGTGGGATACGTATGAACTGACCCCGGAAGGCAAGTTCTTTACGGACGCGATGCACAAGGACCCGGCTCCTTTATCGCAGAGATAGACCGAGCGATCCAGGTTGAAGAACGGCCGGCGAGATTTTCGGCTGGCGGGAGAATACGGGGCGCTGGCGGTTCCAGAATTGGAAGAGGCGGCGCCCCGTTTGGCTGTGGCGGAGTTTCTTGGGCGCGCCGCGCGCCCTTTTTCACGCTGCCGCGTTGAAACCGGAAGAACATCCCATGCGCAAGGCCTCGATGCGAAGCCGCCCGGAAAAACGGGATTGGCCCTTGCGTGTCCCCTCGTCCATCCATTCTGGGCGCGCGTCCTGTCTGTCTTCCACGGGCGGAGAAGTTTTCCCGCGGATTTTGCTCGTGCGCGCAGATGCGTTTGCGCTACTATCCTTTGCATCGATTCCGGCATCGTACCAACGAGCGCCCGGGAACGGCACGGCGCCGATTGGACCGGCGAAGGAGGATTATGGCTCAACCGAAGAAATGCGCGAATGCGGCCTGTACCTGCCCAGCCCCCGAAAAAGGGAAGTATTGCAGCGCCCACTGCGAGGGCATCGGGAACAGAACGGAGATCAACTGCCTGTGCCGCCACGAGGAGTGCGGCGGCAAGCCGGCCTAAGCAGTGAGCCCGCCGCGCATTCGAACGGCGGTTCATCCTCGTGCCGGCAGTCCGGCCTGAACGCTCAGGTCGGGCGGGCGGTTTTTCCTTGCCCAAAAAGTCGCTTCGGCCGGCCTGGCGGTCGAGGTTCGTGGTCTCCCAGGTCTGAAAATCCAGACCTGGGGCACCCAATTTTTCAGTGTTGAGCTGTCGAGGGGACCTGGGCCCCCCACCCGGAGGAGATCTGGATTCCGTAGAGGAGGATAGCGGCGCGGCGGGCACTGACGTGTCCGGCGGCAAGGGCTTGAAGGGTTCGGTGGAGGAGGGCCTGAGTGCCTTTTCTGTCGAGCCGGTGGGGCATTTCAATGCGAACTTCGCGCGGGCGGGCGGGACGCTGGGAGCGGGCGTGGAAATAGCAGAAAGCGCTACCGCGCATGGCGGGCGACTGGCAATGGAGCCCGCTGGGCATGACGTGACGACATTCGTTGATCATGAAGTCCTTTCGTGCGGGGGACAGGCCCCCCCCCATTCCCCCCCCGGTGTGTTTGGGGCAAATTCTCTGTTTTCAACGTGTTGAAGACGGGGATCTAGCATAAACCGTTTCTTTTGAAGAATCTGGAAGCCAAGTTCCTGAAAAAGGAGAACTTGCGCGGGCTTGTGCGCGGCATTGAGCCGGCGCAACGCCGCAGGTCTATGTTGAGGGCACGACTTATAAGGACAGGTTAGCGCATGGAGAGAAATAATCGGCAAACGATCTGTCAGTGAAAAGCGTTGACGATAAAGGAGATACCTTGGACATAGGAGGGAAGGGGCTTGACACGGAGTGGGGTCTACGCCGATTGGAGAACCGCACGAGCATTTCTGTGCCGCACCGCCGGTGACGGCTTCGTCCTTTTTTTGGCCTGGAGCCCGCCTCAACCGCGGCCCTGACGGTTGTGGAGAGGTAGACGGGCGGCTGAGGGGCGTGCTCTCCCAGGTCTCGGAATGTTTTGAGACCTGGGAAACCACGAACCCTCTGCGAGCGGATAGCGAGCGGCTGGCCGCACCGCAGGGGTTTACTCTTCCTCTTCCTCCACGGGCCGTTTGGCGTTGGCGAGGATCTTTTCGGCCACTAACTGCGGGACGATGTCGTAGTGGTCCATCTCCATGCGGTAACTGCCTTTGCCCTGGGTCATGGAGGTGAGGAGGGTTCCGTAAGTCAGCATCTCGGCCATGGGAACCTGGGCGTTGATGATGGTGGTGCGGCCTTTGGACTCCATGCCGCCCACGCGGCCGCGGCGGCTGTTCAGGTCGCCCATGAGGGTTCCGGCAAACTCGTCGGGCGCCTCGATTTCGACCTTCATGATGGGTTCAAGGAGGCAGGGCTTGCACGACTCCATGCACTTGCGGAAGGCCAGGCGGCCGGCCATCTTGAAGGACATTTCGTTCGAGTCCACGTCGTGATAGCTGCCGTCGTAGACGATGGCCTTGAAGTCCACCACCGGGAAGCCGGCGAGATAGCCGCGGGCGGCGGACTCGACGATGCCTTTTTCGATGGCCGGGATGAAGTTGCGGGGGATGGCGCCGCCAAAGACTTCGCTGCCAAACTCGAAGCCGCCGCCGCGGGGCAAGGGCTCCATGCGAATGCGGCAATCGCCGAACTGGCCGTGGCCGCCGGTCTGCTTTTTGTGGCGGCCCTGGGCTTCGGCCTTGGTACGGATGGTTTCGCGGTAGGGGACCTTGGGGGCCTTGAGGGTGACTTCGGCGTGGTAGCGCTTCTTGAGCCGGCTGACGATGGTTTCAATGTGCGGCTGGCCGGCCCCGGCGATGAGGAACTCGTTGGTCATGGGGTCGCGGTAGAAGCGGATGAGCAGGTCCTCTTCCATGAGCTTGTGGATGGCGGGGGCGAGCTTGTCCTCGTCGGCGCGGCTCTTGGGCTCGATGGCGTAGGTCATGGCCGGCTCGGGCAGCGGGACGAGATCGATCTGGATTTCGGCGCCCTTCTGGCCCAGCGTGTCGCCGGTGAGGGTATCGCGCAGCTTGGCCACGGCGCCCAGGTCGCCGGCGTGCAGCTCGGGCACCTCGACGGCCTTGCGGCCCTGCATCACGCTCAGATGGGCGAGCCGCTCCTGGCCGCGGCGGGTGTAGTTCTCGAGGGTCGCATCGTTCTTGACCACGCCGCTGGCCACCTTGAAGAAGGTGATGCGGCCGGAGAAGGGATCGGTCATGGTTTTGAAGACCACCAGTCCGACGGGCTCGCTGTCGTCCACCTTGCGCTGGTTCTCGCCGGCCTCGGCGGCCGCGTCCGCGCTGACGGCCGAACCCTCGGAGGCGGGGGCGTGGACGGCAAAGGGCGCGCGCTCGATGGGCGCGGGAGCGTAGGTCTTGACGAAGTCGAGCAGATGGTCGGTGGCCATGTTGGCCTGTCCGCTGGTAAAGAGCACAGGAAAGATGCGGTCTTCGCGAATGGCTTCGTGGAGCGCGGAGACGAGGTGCTCTTCGGGGATGGTTCCCTTCTCGAAGTACTCCTCCATCAGCTCGTCCTTGCCCTCGGCGACCAGTTCGACCAGAGCCTCATGGCGGGCCTTGGCGTCGGCGGCCAGGCTGGCGGGAATCTCGCCGGTCGCCTTGCCGCGTCCATCGCCGTTGGGCGTGTAGTAGAACGCCTCCATGGTGACCAGGTCGACAACGCCGTGGAAACCCTCGGCATCGGAGATGGGCAACTGAACGGGGACGCAATTGCGGCCCCAGCGATCGACCAGATCGTCGATCAGGGCGCTGAGCCCGCCGCCGCCGCCGGCTTTGGGGTGGTCCATCTGGTTGACGACGACGATGCGGGGCACGCCGGCCTCGTCGGCATATCTCCAAACCCGCTCGGTGACGGCTTCAACGCCATTCTGGGCGTTGACGACGACGACGGCCGTTTCGACCGGCAGCAGGGAGGCGCGGGCCTCGTGGGAGAACATGTGGAAGCCGGGCGTGTCGATGAAATTGATTTTGACGCCCTGCCACTCGGCAAAGGCCACGGCGTTCTGCATGGTGGCGCCGCGGGCGACCTCTTCTTCGTCGTAGGCGGTGACGGCGGTGCCGTCGGCCACGCGGCCCTGGGTTGGGGTCATCTTGGCGGCATGCAACAGAGCGGCGATCAAGGTGGTCTTGCCGCTGTGCGCATGCCCCACTACAGCTACGTTGCGGATCTCACTTCCCTGGTACGTTTTCATGGGTTTCTCCTTGGTGTTGCGAAGCGATGCGAAGGATCGAGAGGGGAAAGAAGAGGGTTTTCCCCCGCGAAGACGCTCGGGCCTTGCGGAAGTTTCTCAAGAAAAAAGCGGCTGCAAGGGTGGGAGAGCGGGGAGCTGCTCGGGCGGAACTCCCGGACGCAAGGATGGGCTTGAAGGGGGCGATCGAGGCACAAAGTCAGACTAGGGACGTCCTGGAGGGCGTCCAAACGGCCGAATTGCGGGGCCGCAGATCCCGGTCTGCCGTCTTCCTCATCCATGGGAAGGGTCTCGGGCTGGCGCGAGGCAGATGGGTAGAGGGTGAATCCGCCAAGCGTCTATCGCTAAGTAGCGGATGCTATCACAGGCGGAGTGTGAACGTCCTGTGACTTGGGGCACAAACAGGGGGCAGGGAACAGGGAGATATCCCGGGGGCTGGCGGGCAACCGGACGTCAGTGCTCCAGATGGACGAAATCCCTGGGCTGCATCAGACGTTCCAGGTAGCGGGACTTCATTTGCCGGCTGGCCATGATCTGTTTGACGGGCGGAAGCTTGAGAATCACGCCGAGAATGGCAGCCATGGCGCGATGATTCGCCTGCGCCTGGTTGTCGAAGATGAGGTTCTCGAGTTGGCCCCGCTCGATGGCCATGAGCACGGCGCGGTGGGCGGTGGTGACGGGGGTGAGGATGCGCTGCTTGCGGGCTTTGAGTGCGATTCCGGATTCGGGGCAGGCGCGGACGCAGAGTCCGCAGCCCAGGCAGAGCGACTCGTCGAGGCGCGCCTTGCGGCGCTTGGGCTTGTGCGGATCGCACGCAGAGACCAGCCCCATGGCCTCGACCGGGCAGACCGCGACGCATTTTCCGCAGCCATTGCACTTTTCCGCGCTCACTTCGGGCAAAAAGTTGGTGGTGGCGATGGGGTTGAGCACGGCGAAACGCTTGGCCGCGAGCATGGCCTCGCAGCAGCATCCGCAGCAGTTGCAGATGAAGGCCACGTTGCTGCGCACGTTCTCGCCAAATTGCACCAGGTTGTGGCCGATGGCCTCATCCAGCAGATCCATGCCTTGGTGGGCATCGACCTGGCGCGCGTGGCCGTGCTTGATGAGCGATTGGGCGGTGCCGCTGAAGGTCATGCAGATCTCCATGGGAGCGTCGCAGGCCTTTCCCAAGTGCTGCATCTTGTGGCGGCAGTAGCAAGCGCCTACTCCCATGTGCGAGGCTGTGCGGATCACCTCGCTGGCGCGCTCGTAGTCCATTACGGTGAGCGTGTTGTCCGCGGCAAGAGCCTTTTCGTTGACGAATGTGCGGCCGAGCTGGGTTTCACCCCCGGCGAAGAGGTTCTTGACGAAGTCCTCTTCCACGTTCAGGTACTGATAGTAGAGCTCGGCCAGCAGCTTCTGGTCGTATCCGTTGCCGATGCGCATCATGGAAAACTCGAAGAAGCCAGCCATGGGAGGCGGCAAGACGAAGATCTGCTCTCCGCGCATCTCCATGTCGAGCAGCATCCCCCTGGATGCCAGGCCCTCGAGGAGCTTTTGCGTTTCGGCGGCGGGTTTCTTCCAAATCCTGGCCGCGGCGGCGATGTTGAATGGCTTGATGGGCAGCAGCGCCACCAGAGCCGCCTCGTCCCGCGTGAACAGCACTTCCAATATGCGGAAGAGTAGCTCAGAAGGAGGCGCGCCCTGGGGAAAGAGGTTGAGCCGGTCAGAGAGCGCCTGGTAGCTGTTCTTGAGGGTTGCGTGCGACATCGGAAGCCTCTGGCCGGATAAGAATGAAGGTCTGATTCATTCTATGCGCCGGCGCTGAAGGCCGGCCGGCCCTCGGGCTCACTTGGCCGCCGGCGTCAGCTTGAGCGCGTAGGCATACTTACAGGCGGCGCCGGCCGGCAGAGTGACTTCGAGCGCTTCCGCGCCCTGGGTCCAGGCGACCTTGTCCGCCGAGCCCAATAACTCAACCGAGGCAATGGGAATGGAATTGCCTTCGTGAGCCCAGCCGAGCGAGTGGATGGTGGCCTTTCCGTCCGCCGGGCAGGCCATGCCGATGGCGTAGACCGTCTTGTCCTTGGCCGTAAAGCGGAAGTCCTGCGCCGTATAGGGCTTGGTTTCGGAGTCGTGGAAGGCGCCGGCCTTGATCTGGGTCGGTCCCTCGCCAAAGGTTTTCCACGGCGTGGTCGCGTAGATGGCCTCGCCGTTCACCTTGAGCCATGCGCCGATGTCGAGGAGCGTGGCTTTCACCTCGTCGGGAATGGCGCCGTCGGGCCGGGGGCCAAAGTTCAGCAGCAGGTTGCCGTTCTTGCTCACGATGTCCACCAACTGGCGGACGAGGAACTCGGGCGACTTGAAGGTGTCGTGCTCGATGTAGCCCCAACTGGCGTTGCTGATGGAGGTGTCGGTCTGCCAGTGATCGGCAATGATATGGTCCTGCTGGCCGCGCTCGAAGTCGCGCGTGCCGGCCTTCCAGTTCATTGAGAAGTCCTTGAAGTCGACCACTCCGGTATAGCCGTGGGCGGCGGCAAAGTTGTAATAGAAGGCGGCAAACTGGGCCACCGCGCCGCGGAAGCGCGGCTGGCCGATCCACCAGTCGAAATAGACGACCTCGGGGTGGTACTTCTCCACCAGCTCCGTGTCGCGGGCCAGCCAGTCGCGGGTCCAGGCGTCGCTCACATAGGTCCAGTCGTTCTCAAGGTTTGAGCCGCCGCCACCGGGAGAAGACATCCACTGATGCGCCGGACCGTAGAGCGAGGCATACTTGGGGTCGTTTACGTCGGAGCGGATCGACCGGCCGCCGTCGAAGAAGAAGTTGTGCTCGGCGCGATGCGAGCTGAAGCCGAAGTGCAGTCCCTGGGCGCGAATGGCCTGGGCCAGCTCGCCCAGGGTGTCGCGCTTGGGTCCCATCTTCACCACCGTCCAGTCCGAGAGGCCGGAGTCGTACATCGAAAAGCCGTCGTGGTGCTCGGCCACGGGAACCACATACTGCGCGCCGGAGTCCTTGAAGAGCTTGGCCCAGGCGGCAGCGTCGAAGTGCTCGGCGCGGAAGAGCGGAATCAGGTCCTTGTAGCCGCGCGCATCCTTTTCGGCAGGATCTTTCGAGGCATAGTGCTCCTGGAAGTTCTTGTACGCGCCCTCGCTGGGCTGGTACACGTTGCGCGGATACCACTCATTCTCCGCGCCAGGGACGGAGTAAACGCCCCAATGGATGAAGATGCCGAACTTGGCGTCCTTGTACCACTGCGGCTGCTGGTAGTTGATCAGCGTGGCCCAGTCGGCGCGATAGGGGCCGTCGTTCTCCTGCTTTTGCTCGATGGCCAGCAGACGGTTGCGCTCGGCGTCGTATTTGGATACCGACTGCTGCCACTCGCGGTCGATCTCGGCGGCGGATTTGACGCCCAGCGTGGGCGCAAGCGGATCGGAATTTGCGGCGGGAGCCTGCGCAAAAAGCATTGGCGAGGCAACGAGCAGAGCAGCAGACAGAAGAAAGGCGGGAGTTTTCATCAGCTCGAATGGTAAACCGATTCGTTTCGGTTCGACAAACGCTCTGCTGTAGCGGCCGCCGCCGCGAAAGGATGCCTTTCCGCGGCGGCCGGCGCTGTGCTTTGGTCATTTTTCCGCTTCCGCCACGAGCCGCTCGGCCCGGGCCATGGCGTCGGCGCGGCGCTGCTTTTCGGTTTCCATGTCGGCGCCGGCCGGGCGCCAGTTGCCGGCGGCCATGCGGTCGGCGTAGTCCTTCAGATGCTGGGCAAAGTCCGCGCCGATCCGGGCGATTTCAGCCTGGGCCTTGGGCAGCACGTCGTGGAAGCGGGCAATCTCCTCCTGGGCGCGCTCGGGATGGTAGCCGAGCCGGTCGCCGGCCTGCATGGCGTCCACCAGGATATCGGGCGGGTCGGAGACGGGCCAGGTCTGGTGCATGGCGTCGTAGGCGCCGCGCAAACGGGTCATGGCGCCGGCAAAGCCGTCCAATTCGCCGCGACGGGCGGTGAGGCCGGCGGTGCGGCGCACCTCGACCGTGACTTTGGCGGCCACGCTGGCGCTGGGCACTGGGACGATTGTGGTCAGCGTGTTGCCATCGAAGGACCATCCGCCTTTGCCCGTTGGCCCCGCGCGCTTTACCGGAACGCCGTTTACCGCGACCGAGGCGGGCGGCCAGTCGGCGGGCAAGCGGAGTTCGTAGGCGCGCGTTCGCGGCATCTTTGGATAGCCGCCAACGACGGAGCCGATCTCGACGCGCAGCGTGTCGCCAATCTGCGCGGCCTGGATGGGCGTGCGGGCGTAGACGCCGCGCTGGTAGTCGACCGAGACGCCCGAGTCCTCGTAGACCTGGTAGCTGGATGTCGATCCCGGCGCGAGCGGCCACACGTTCACAATCAGGGGGTCCACGGGTTTTTCGCCGGTGAAGCGCATGGGCGGCTGCATGGGAACGATGGCTCCGGCGCGCAGGTAGACGGGCGTCTGCTCGATGGAGAAGCCGCGCTCGACGGTGGCCGGGCCGGAGAGGCGCTTGCCGGTGGGCCACTCGATCCACTCTCCCCTGGGCAGCCAGATCTTTTCGGTGGCCAGGCCGGAGATTTTGTCGGAAGGGCCGACGACCGGGGCGGCCAGCATCTGGTCGCCGAAGAGATACTCGCCCTTGCTTTCGTAAGCGGCTGCCTCCTCGGGCCAGTCGTAGTAGAGCGGGCGGAAGAAGGCGACGCCGGTGTCGTAGGTGCGGCGGGCCTCGGTGTAGATGTAGGGCTGGAGGGCATAGCGAAGCTGGAAGGTGGAGCGCAGGATGGAGGAATAGGGCTCGGGATAGGCCCAGATGCGGCGTTCCGATTCAGGATTCTTGGTGGTGTGGGTGCGCAGGATGGGGCTGAAGGCGCCAAACTGGACCCAGCGAGTGTAGAGCTCCGGCTCCACGGCGCCGGGCATGTGGCCGCCGATATCGTGGCTCCAGTAGGCGTAGCCCACGTTGGCCGCGGTAGCCGTGAACCAGGGCTGGAAGGCCAGAGAATCCCAAACGGAGAAGGTGTCGCCGGAGAAGCCGATCTGGTAGCGATGGTTGCCCAGGCCGCCCCAGCGATGGAAGAGCAGCGGCCGCTGGCCCTCGCGCTGCTGGTCGGTAAAGTGCACATAGTTGAGCCACCAGGTGGGGTTTACGCCGGCCATTTTGGTGGTGTGTTCCTGCTGCCAGTCGAGCCACCAGAAGTCGATGCCCTGTTTCTCCAGCGGATGGAGAATCAGGTCCATGTAGTTGGCGGCGAATTTCTTGTCGGTCAGGTCGAAGGGCACGTACTTCTGCGTGGCCGGGTCGATGCCCATGGCCTTGGCCATCTGCGGGTAGCGGTCTTCCCAGGGCTGAATGCCCGAGGCCGGGTGCAGGTTGAGGCTGGTTTTCAGGCCATTGGCGCGCAGGGTGGCCAGGAACTGGTCCGGGTCCGGGAAGAGCAGGCGGTTCCAGCTATAGCCGGTCCAGCCCTTGTCGTGGCCGCTCTGGTCCTTCTCGGCAAATTTGCCGCCGAAGATGGGGTGCCAGTCCATGTCGATGACGAAAACGTCCAGCGGCGTATCGTTCTCGTGGAAGCCGCGGACAATCTCCTCGATCTCCTGGTCGCTGTAGGCCCAATAGCGCGACCACCAGGCGCCGAAGGCAAAGCGCGGCGGCAGCGGGATGCGTCCGGCCACCTTCACATAGTCGCCCAGCGCGCGGCGGTAGTCGTGGCCGTAGCCGAAGAAGTACCAGTCCTGCCGTTCGCCGGCGGGCCGTTCGATGACCCACGGCCAGGGGCTTTTTTCGCCCTGGAGGAAGCGGAAATCGGCCGCGTCGAAGAGCGGACGCGTCGAGTCGTCCACCAGCGCCCAGCCGGAGCGCGAAACGAGGCCGGGCTCGATCGGTTCCTGGGTTTTCGAACCCAGCGCGCCGTCGAGGGTGCGGGTGGTGCCTTGCAGGTTTTCCGGGTCGGCAAGGCCGGGATGCCAGGTTACCGGCTTGCCATCCACGGTGAGTTCAATCTCGAGGTTCGTTGGTGTAAAGCGGTTGCCGGCGTCCTGTCTCGTGACTGGGGTATAGGTAAGCGTCAGCGCGCTGGTTTTGATGGTGAGTTTGTTTCGACCGTCTGTGGATAAAGTCCTTTCGAACTTCGGCACCGGCAGCCGGCGGTTGAGAAAGACGAACGAGGCGCGATCCTCAAATTTGCCGTCCGCGGCCCATTCCATGCGGATGAGTTGGGGCGTGAGCACGGTAAACCGCGTGTTGCCCAAGGTGACCACGGCTTTGGGGTCGGCAACCGGATCGGTGGCGGCTTGGGAGGGCTTGAACTCGATTTGAGGCCCCGGAACGGACTTGGCGGGCGGCTGTACGGCAGGCGGCGTCTGCGCCGCCAGACCGAGAGCGAGTGCGATTGCGAACGGGATTGCGGCAAAGCGATGCAAGGGAATGCCCACAGGTTCCTCCAGTTTTTACTTCACGGGAAGGGTAGCACCGGCGAGACGGGAAGAAGCAAGAGAAGAGGATCCCCGCTTGCGGCGACGGCCGGTTCGCGGATGCCGATTCCGGCGCTGCAATTTCTCAGGGCTCAGGCGATCCGATGGAGCGCTTGCGCGCCGCCGATCAGCGCGTCCGCGACCAGATGGCGGTCGAAGGCGGCCAACTGGCCGCCATGGGCGCGGGCCAGGGCCAGCAGGTAGCCGATGCCTGGCGGCCCGTAGCGGCGAACCAATCGTGCGCCCGGTCGTGCTGCACGTGCGCCGGATCGATGAGGGCGATCAGGACGTTCACATCCAACAGGCAATGGGTCACGGCAACTCTTGCTGGAGTTGGCGGACCAGCTCGGCGGTCACGCGCGGCGCGCCGGGACGCACCGGCAGCAGAGGCAGGCCATCGCGCGGGTACACGCCGAACCGGAGCGTCCGGTGTGCCGTCCATTTCCCGGTTTGGCTCAGTGAGGCGGAGCCGATGGGAACGAGCCCGGCGAGACATTGACGCCCGAGGCGAGCGCGGTTTCGATGATCTGCGTACAGGTGGCGATCTGCTGCCTCAGACCATCCGCGCCGGGACTTTGCGGGAGCGTGGCGACAAGTTTCTGCGCCTGGCCGGTATGGAGCAGGGCCAGGGAGTATTGCCCGATTCCCGCTTCCGAACTGCCCCAGGCCAGCTCGGTCGAAATCGAGGTGCTGATCTTGGTGTAGGGGTCGTAGTCAGGGTATTTGGCAAAGATGTTCAACGCCTGCTGAAAGCGCGCGCGGCCGGCGGGAAGATCCCCGGTAAGGAAGTCCAGGTAGGCGCCGCTTCTGATCGCCGCGATCTCGTCGTTGAAATTGGTGGCTCTCCCGGCGGCCAAGCGAATGGACTCCTTTGCGCCGCGGAGGTCGTAGGCGTGTTGTTGCGCCACCGCAATGGCGTAGTACTCGGTGGCCGAGACCATATCCCTGGGCAGCTTTCTGGCGATCTCCGAGGCCTGCCTTACCAGGATCGAGTTTTCCTGGTTGTCCAACTGGCTGATGGCGAAGATTGTGTTGGCGTCTCCGGCGTATTGCTTTGAGGCGGCGATTTCCTCCCGCGGGATGGCGCTGAGCCGTTGCAAGATTCCACGCAACTCCTGGCGGGCGGACTGAACATCCTGCACCTCGGTCCGGTGATAGGAGACAAAAGTCGTGCCGAAGGAGAAAAGGAGCGCCATGAAGGCGATCAGGGTGGAGGCATCCCGGTACCAGGGCTTTGTTTGGCCGGCAACAGCGGCCCGCAGCCCGTCGATATCGTGTTGCATGAGATCGACTCTGGCCACGATTGTGCTGGCGGAGGCGGGCGCGGCGGGCGAAGAACTTCCGGCGAGATCGGTCTTGCCGCCGGGAGATTGTTGCTGGACAGCACGATCGGCGGGCGGGAGCGCATTGATTTTTTGCAGGATTTCCCGCATCTCCTGGCGGGCGGCCCGCAAATCCCGGGCTTGTGCGCCGCGATAGGAGACAAAGATCATGCCGATCGAGAGGAGCAGCGCCAGCAGGGCGATCGGCGTGGAAGGATGCCTGTACCAGGGTTTCCGCAGGCGGGCAAGAGAGCCTTGCAACTCGCCGAGCTCCTGCCCGATGCGATCGATTTCAGTTGCAAGGCTCTCGGTGCACTTGGCGCTGTCCGGTGACGGAGCAGCCGGCGGCGGTTCGTCGCGCATATCTCCCCTCCGTAGTTGTCAGAGCCGGACAGAGCAAAGGTCCGGCTCGAACCGAGGCAACCAACTCCGAAGACAACGATGCAGATGTTTCGGACAAACAGCCTGGCGCAATCCGCCTATTTTTTGAGCGGCTTGCGTGCAAAGTAATAGAGCGAGCCCGCCAGCGCCAGGAAAGCCATCACCGAGAAGATCGGGTTATCGGTGAGTTGGAAGTGGATTGGATTGGGGACGTTGAAGGTGGTCGTGTAGCCCTTGAGCGCCACGCCGATCAAGCCCACGATGCCGCCGGCCGCGATGAGCCCGGAGGCAAAGAGCGAGCCGGGCGAAACATCGGCATCGGCATCGGCGTCGCCGCCCGCCTTTTTCACCGCCGAATCCACCATCCAGCGCATGACGCCGCCGACAAAGATGGCCAGCGTGGTGCCGATGGAGAGATACGCGCCCACGGCGAAGGCCAGCGAGCGAATGCCCAGCAGTTCGATGGTGACCACGATGGAGACGCCCAGCAGCACCAGTCCCCAGGGCAGCTTGCGGCTGAGGATGCCATTGATGACGGTGGCCATCAGCCGGGCCTGGGGGGCGGGCGCCTTTTCGCCGCCGATGCCTGGAATCCACTGCACCTCGATCCGGTGCGTTGCGGGCGAATAGAGATACTTGCCGTCGGCCAGTTCGGACGAACCCAGCGCGTTGAGCACAATGTACTCGCTCTTGCGGTGCATGACGGTGGTCTTGTCGGCGCGGATCACCTGGAACTGGTCGTGCAGGCCGCGGGGGTCGTTCTGCACGTTGACTCCCGAGTGGGGCACGGAGAGGTCCCACGCCTGCGGCGCTTCGCGGAACTCCTGCAGCGCGTTGTTCATCATATTGAGCGTGAAGCCGATGGCCACGGTGGAGACCACGATGCCGATGAGGAAAGCAAAGCGCTGGTTGCGCGGCGTGGCGCCAATCAGGAAGCCGGTCTTCAAGTCCTGCGAGGTGTCGCCGGCCTCGGCCGAGGCGATGCAGACCACGCCGCCAATGGTGATGGCCAGGGCGCCGAAGGCGGGCGTCGTCCATCCGCTCACCAGGAAGATCGCCGAGGTGGCCATCAGCGTGGCGATGGTCATGCCGGAGATGGGATTGGCCGAGCTGCCGATGAGGCCGACAATGCGGGAACTCACGGTGACAAAGAGGAAGCCGAAGAAGACAATCAGCAGCGATGCGGCCAGGTTCTCGATGGGTCCCAGGTTGGCGCCCGGCACCGGCTTGAAGTAGAGGAAGAAGAACATCAGCACAACCAGGAGCGCGGAACCAACCACCGCCGTGCCCATGGAGAAGTCTCTCTCGGTGCGCAACGGCGTGGCTTCCGAGGCTTGGCTGCCGCCGCGCATGTGCTTGAATCCCGCGCCGAGAGCACTGACGATGGTTGGCAGGGTTTTGACCAGCGTGATCAAACCGGCCGCGGCCACCGCGCCGGCGCCCATGGGACGGATATAGGTGATCCAGAGGTCGCTTGGCCCCATCTGGCCGATGGGAACGGTTCCCGGGTATACCGGATGGCCGAGTTCCTTGCCGAAGAAGTAAATGAGCGGCATGAGCACCAGCCACGAGAGCACGCCGCCGGCCAGCATGACGCCGGCGGTTTTGGGCCCGATGATGTAGCCCACGCCCATGTATTCGCTGGTGGCGTCGGCTTTGATCGATGCGCCCTTGAGCACATGGTTCGGTCCGAAATCCGGCCGGAACTCCGGCGTGCCCGGCCAGGCGCCGAAGAGGTTCTCGTTCTGGAAGAAGGTGTAGATTCCGCCCAGCCCCAGTCCGAAGAAGACCCGGGTGGCCAGCGAGCCGCCCTTTTCGCCGGCTTTGAGTACGTCGGCGCAGGCCGTGCCCTCGGGGAACTTCAGATTCTCGTGCTCGTCCACAATCAACTGCTTGCGCAAGGGCACCATGAACAGGACGCCGAGGAAGCCGCCGATCAGCGCCAGCATGAAGATGCGGGCATATTCGAGGTCGAAGCCGAGGAAGATGAGCGCGGGCAGGGTGAAGATGACGCCGGCGGCGATGGACTGGCCGGCATTACCGGTGGTCTGGACGATGATGTTCTCGAGAATCGAAGCCCGGCCGAAGGCGCGCAGGATGCTGATGGAGAGAACCGCGATGGGGATGGAGGCGGCCACCGTGAGCCCGGCGCGCAGGCCGACATAGACCGTAACGGCGCCAAAGATGATGCCGAAGAACGAACCGAGCAGCACCGCGCGGAGAGTAAACTCCGGGCGTTTGTCGTCGGGTGAAATAAAGGGCTGAAAGTCTGGCACGGATAGCCTCCAAATGGCTGCAAGCGGTTTTGCGGGAATCTCCCTGAAGGGGGAGTTTACCAGTACAGGGGGCGAAAGCGACAGGGAAGCCGGGCCGGGCCGGGCGGCCGGGCTTGGCGAAGGAGGCAGAGAACGCGTAGGGTATGGGGCAAAGCCGCACCCGCAGAAACCGGAGAATCAGAACCGCCATGGCCAACCCAGATACTGCCTCCACGCCCGTTCAACGGCTGCTCTCGCTGGATGTTTTGCGCGGCATCACCATCGCCTTCATGATCCTGGTGAACAACAACGGCGGCGCGGGTTCGTGGGCCTTCATGAACCATGCTGCATGGAACGGGTTGACGCCGACCGATCTGGTTTTTCCGACCTTTGTTTTTGTGGCGGGAGTCTCCATCGTCTTTGCCTTCGACGCGCGGCTGGCCCGCGGCGCAACGCGCGCCCAACTGGCCTGGCACACGCTCAAGCGGGCGGCAATCCTGTTTCTGCTGGGCATTGCGGTCAACGGATTTCCGTTCTTCGAGTTGGCGCACCTGCGCATCTACGGCGTGCTGCAGCGCATCGCCGTCTGTTACCTGGCGGTGGGCTTGTTCTATCTGTGGGACCGGCGCGTGTGGACCAAGGCGGCGGCGCTGGCGGCGGCGCTCGTTGGCTACTGGATTCTGCTGCGCTGGGTTCCAGTGCCGGGAGCGGGGATGCCGGGACGGGAGATTCCGTTTCTCGATCCAGATCTGAATCTTGTGGCCTGGCTCGACCGGCAGATTCTGCCCAACCACCTCTATGAAGACTGGGTGAGCCACAATCTGCGCGATCCCGAAGGGCTGTTGAGCGATTTGCCGGCGATCGGCACGGCGCTGATCGGCCTGCTCACGGGGCTCTGGCTGCGCGGACAGAGGGCCGTCAAGGACAAGACCATGGGATTGGCCGCGGCCTGCGTTGTTTTGCTGGCCGCGGGCTATCTCTGGTCTCTCTGGCTTCCGCTCAACAAGAAGCTATGGACCAGCTCGTATGTGCTGGTGGCGGCCGGATGGTCGCTGGCCGCACTCGCGCTGGCGTATTGGGCGGTGGAAGAGCGGGGTTGGGGAAAGGGACGGAGCAAGGGCGCGATCTGGCCGTGGCTGGTCTTCGGCTCGAACGCCATCGTGGCCTATCTGTTCAGCGAAGTGCTGGCCAGTTCGTTGAGCGTCCTCACGATCGCGAGTTCGGCCCGGCGGCGCGATACCGTGCAAAGCTATCTCTTCAATCGCATCTTTGCGCCGATTCCCGATATTGGGTGGGCCACGTTTGCCTTCGCAGTTTCCTTCACCGTTGTTTGCTTGCTTCCGGTTTGGTTCCTCTACTACAAGCGGATTTTTGTGAAGGTGTGAAGGCGGCAGAACCGAGATGCTTGGTCCGGGAACTTCTGAGAAAATCGGAACTAAACCGAAGGAAAAGCTACTGTATGATGGGCCGACGAGCAAAGGGGTGACTACGGTGAAATGGAAGGTATTGTTCCTGATTCTGGGCAGTGCATGTACGGTCCCGGCCCTTGCCTCTTCGGCGCAGTCTGTCCCGGTCGTCACCCCGGTGGATAACAGCGTGCGGGTGCGGATTCCGCATTCAACGCATCCCAAGGCGCGGGCGGAATTCGACGCCGGACCGGTGGATGGCGCGGCGGCGATGGAGCGGATGATTCTGGTGCTGGGCACGAGCGCCGAGCAGGAGCATGAGGCGCGCACGCTGGTGGACAGCCAGCAAACCAAAGGCTCGCCCGACTATCACCGCTGGCTCACGGCGGAAGAGTTTGGCCTCAGATTCGGCCCCTCGGAGCAGGAGATACAGGAAGTCGCGGGCTGGCTGCGGCAACAGGGTTTCACCGTGAATTCGGTCGCCAAGAGCAGGCGGTGGATCGAGTTCTCGGGAACCGCGGCGCAAGTGGAGTCGGCGTTCCAGACCCGGATGCGGCGCTATCAGGTGGATGGCGAAGTGCACACGGCCAATGCGACGGACATCAGCATACCCGCGGCGCTGGCTCCGGCGGTGCAGGGCGTGGTATCGCTGCACGACTTCTATAGCAAGCCGGCCCTGATTCCCTCCAACAGGAGGGGAACCGCGAAGCTCGCGGCCGGGAAGCCTCTCATCGTTGCGGGAGACGGAGAGTATGCGATCGGTCCGCAGGATTTTGCAACCATCTACGATCTGAATCCGCTTTTCAACGGCACAGCTCCGTCGCCAAAGACCACGCCCATCGATGGAACCGGGCAGACGATTGCGATTGTTGCCGAGGGGATGATCAACACCGTGGCCACAACAGGCTTGGACGATGTGGCCAACTTCCGGCAAATCTTCTCGCTGCCCAGCAACCAGGCCAACATCATCCTCACCGGACCCGGCGTCACGCTGGACAAGGTGGACGGCGAGGCGACTCTCGACGTGGAGTGGGCGGGCTCCGTAGCTCCCCGAGCCACCATCGACCTGGTGGTGAGCGCCGGAACCCTGGCCACCGACCCGGTGGATCTCTCCTCGATTTATGTCGTGGACAACAACCTGGCTCCGATCATGAACCTGAGCTTCTCAGAGTGCGAACAGGACTTTGGAACGGCGGGCAACGCGTTCTGGAACACGCTCTTCGAACAGGCCGCGGCGCAGGGCATCAGCGTCTTTGTGGCGTCGGGCGATTGGGGCGCGGCGGGCTGCGAGCCGGACAGCCTCGGCACCAACAACACCGCGCTGGCGGTGAATGGCCTGAGTTCGACTCCGTACAACACCTCTGTCGGCGGCACGGAGTTCGACGAGACCGTGAACGGCGGGACGAACGCAACTTTCTGGAACGGCGGAACAAACCTGGCGACGGGTTACATTCCGGAGATGGTGTGGAACGATTGCGTGACTCAATGCGACTATGCCGCGGGAGGCGGAATCAGCACCATCTATCCGGTTCCGAGCTGGCAGACGCTTCCCATCCTGGGGTTGACGGGCGCGAAGTTTCCCAATCGCGCCTTGCCCGATGTTTCTCTGGCCGCCGCGGAGGGCCACGATCCCTATGTGTATTGTTTCTCGTCTCATGCCTTCGACCCGGACTGCCAGGTGAGGCAAGGGGTGGTCACGTTCGACAACTTCGCGGGAGGAACCTCGTTTGCGTCGCCCGAAATGGCGGGCGTGATGGCCCTGGTGGGGCAGGCGACGAACAGCCGCCAGGGACTGGCCAATTATGAGTTTTATGCGCTGGGCGCGCAGGAGAGCGCGAACTTTGCGGCGTGCAACTCGAGCAACCAGACCAATCCGGCCACGCGGCCGGGCGCGCAGTGCGTTTTCAACGATGTGACCGCCGGAACCAATGGAGTTCCCGGCAACGATACGCTCAGCTTCGTTCCTCCCGGCGACAAGACAGGGCAGCTTGGATATAACGCGGTCGCGGGATACGACCCGGCCAGCGGACTGGGATCGATCGACGCCGCAAAGCTGGTGAATGCGTGGGCGAGCGCCGAGGCGGGATTCAACGGCTCTTCGACCGCGCTTACGGCCAGCTTCAATGGCACTGCGCTGCCGTCGAACGCGGTAAGCATTGTGCATGGACAGCCGGTTACCATTACCGCCTCGGTTTCGGCGCTGAGCGGAGAAAAAACGCAGACGCCGGGCGCGGAGATCGCGCTGCTGGGCGAGGACGGGAATCTCGCCGCGAACACCGGCATCGCCAGTTTGCCAATCAGCGGCAGCGGCGGAACGGCGACGACGGGCGCGGTCAGCGTGAAAGACCTGCCCGCGGGGACGAACTATAACCTTTACGCGTACTTCCCCGGAGACGGCGTTTTTGCCGGCAGCACATCCAACTCGATCGCGCTGAGCATTGCGGCGGAGAACACCACGACCGCGCTGCAATCGGGAATATGGAACGGGACCACGGTTACCGCGGGGAATACGCTGGACTACGGCGATCCAGCGAATACGCTAATATTCACCGTGAATGTCGCGGGCGTTTCACAGCTTCTTCCCACCACCGGGACGGTTACCTTCACCGACAACGGCAACGCGCTCGCCACCGTTCCGCTGGGACCCGATCCGGGCGGGATTGCCCAGTATGTTGACGGCTCGGCAAGCCAGGGCACGCTGCCGCTGGGAACGCATGTGATTGGCGCGTCCTACGGCGGCGACGGCGCAACGCCACCCAGCTACAATCCCAGCGCGAGCGGCAGCGTCACGGTGACGGTGACCAAGGGCAATCCGCAGGTGGTGCAGGTGCGCGCGCCGTCGACCGCGGTTGCCGGCCAGCAGGTGAATCTGAGCACGTTTCTCGATTACAACTACGAAGCCGCCGCACCGACGGGCACCATCCAGTTCATGGACGGCACGACGGCTCTGGGTTCGCCCGTAACATTGATCGCGGCGAATGGAACCAATGCGGCGATCACAGCCACTTTCACGACCGACGGCGCGCATAGCATCACGGCCCAGTATTCCGGAGACAGCAATTACAACTCGGCCACCTCGCCGGCACAGAACCTGGCGATCACGGCACCCTTCGCGTTGACGGCTACTTCCACGTCGCAGACGATTCAGCAGGGCCAGACGGCCACCTACAACCTGACGCTCACAGGCACGAGTTTTTCGGGAACCGTGAACTTGAGCTGTACGTCGACGAATGCGCCGGCGGGAGCGCAATGCAGCGTGCCGGCCTCCGAGACGCTGAGCTCTTCCACGACATCCGTACCCTTCACCGTGACGGTTGCGACCACCGCGAGCGCGCAAACGCAAGCGCCACCGTATCCGGGCGGAACTCTTCCGCTGCGCCTGGCGGCGTTCCTCGTCGTGGTGTTTTGGGGAAGAAAGCGGATTCCGAGAGGGATGCTGCTGGCGGTTGCCGTTTTGGCGGTTTTTGGGATGAGCGCCTGCGGCGGCGGAAGCGGCCAATCCTCGCCCCCCCCGCCCACCGACGCCACCTACACGATCACGGCGACGAGCGGATCGCAGACCACCGGCATTTCATTGAATCTGACGATAAACAACTGAGCGGCGGATTCGGCGGGTGGCGATGGGAGCGGCCAACCGGCTGCCATCGCCGCCGGTTGGCCGTTACGCCTCTTTCTTCTCCGCGTTGCGGGCGCGGACCTTGAACCAGATCGGCGTTCCCTTGAAGCCGAAGGCCTCGCGAATCTGGTTTTCGAGGAAGCGCTCGAAGCTGAAGTGCAGTTTGATGTCGCGGTCGGTGAAGAGAACGAAGGTGGGCGGCGCGACGGCGGCCTGGGTCATATAGAAGATGCGCAGCCGCTTGGCCATGGGCACCGGCGCGCGCTGGAAGTCGATTTTTTCGAGGAAGCGGTTCATCTGGCCGGTGGAGACGCGCTTGCGCCGCTCGGCGGCCACGGCCTTGACCTCGTTGAGGACGCGGCCCAGGCCGGTGCCTTCGAGCGCGGAGAGAAAGATGACCGGCGCGTAGCTGAGGTACTTGAGCACCGAGCGCAACTGCTTCTCGAAGATTTCACGATCGGCGGGTGGTTTTCCGTCGGTGCGGCCGGTGGTGACGGCGTCCCACTTGTTGACGAGGATGACGACGCTGCGGCCGCTCTCGTGGGCATAGCCGCCGATGGTGGCGTCGGCGGCGGTGACGCCGTCCACGGCGTCGATCACCAGCAGGGCCACGTCCGCGGCTTCGAGATGGCGGCGGGCCATGACCACGCTCAGCTTCTCGGCCATCAGATGGGTCTTGCTCTTGCGCCGGATGCCGGCCGTATCGACAAAGCGCAATTGGGTTCCCTCGAACTCGACGACCTCGTCTACGGCGTCGCGGGTGGTGCCGGCGATGGGCGAAACGATGGCGCGGGATGTGCCGGTGAGGGCGTTGAGCAGCGTGGATTTGCCCACGTTGGGACGGCCGATGATGGCGACCGAGGTCTCGTGCTGCTCGAATTCGCCGTGGGTGCGGTGGAGGGTGCGCGCGTCTTCGTCGCCTTCTTCCGCCGGGACCGCAGCTTCTTCCGCGGCTTGCAGGGCGGCTTCGGTCTCTTGAACGGCCTTGAGTTCTTCCTCGGTCAGGACAGCTTGGGGCGGCGCGGGAATGGATGCGGCGATGGCTTCGACCAGGTCGCCGATGCCGAGGCCGTGCTCGGAGCTGATGGGAAAGACGTTGCGCAGGCCCAACTGGCGGAAGTTCTCCGCGGCATAGCCCATTGTCTCCCCCTCGACCTTGTTGACGGCCAGAAAGACGGGCTTGCGGCTGCGCAGCAGCAGCTTGACCAGGTCATAATCCGGACTGGCCAGTTCGGTGCGCGCGTCCACCACCAGCACCAGCGCGTCGGCTTCTTCCAGCGCCACTTTGGCCTGGTTGTAGATCTCGGTGGGGATCAGTTCGGGATCGTCGGGCACGATGCCGCCGGTGTCGACCAGGCGAAACGGGCGGCCGAGCCACTCGAACTCGCCATAGATGCGGTCGCGGGTGATGCCGGGCTCATCGCCGACAATGGAGCGGCGGCTCTTGGTGAGCCGATTGAAGAGCGTGGATTTGCCCACGTTGGGCCGGCCGACGATGGCCACCAGCGGCAGGGCCGCGGCGCCGGGCGTGCCGGGTACGACCGATCTGCGATACTTTGCCAAAACTTGTCTCCATTCGCCGCTTGCCTTAAAAGGGGGAAGGCCCGACGGCAGATCCATTCCAGGTTCGTTTCAATCCCAAATGCGTTGTACGCCGTACGCATCGAAGACCCGGTCGCGGCTGACCAGGGGAATGCGCAAGTCCAGCGCCTGCGCGGCCAGCAGGCGGTCGAAGGGGTCGCGGTGGTGCAACGGCAGCATTCCGGCCCGGATCACATGGGAAAGCTGGGCGAGCAGAATCTCGACATCGCCTTTCAGTTGGCCATTCTCAATGTCGCGCAGGATTTGACCCGCATCCAACTTGCCGAAGTTGGTTTTGATGGCCAACTCCCATGGTGTCGCAATCGATAGCAGCAACTCGTTGGATCTGTCATCGAGCAGATCGCGGAGCGGCGGCGGCAGCACTTCAGGAGTAGAGATCCACCAGAGCAGGGCGTGTGTATCCAGCAGGCATCTCATTTTGCGGGTGGAGGGACGAGTACGCCGTCCAAGAGGGCATCAAAGCCGCTTTCCGCCAATTCCTCGTCCGTCATGGGATCGAGTGCGCCATCTTCCCAGTGAATGAGTCCCCGGTACGCGCCGGCAAGATGGCGTTTATGGGTCGGCGGCTCGTTGATGGGCACGATCTTGGCCACCGGCTTTTTGCCGCGCAGGACAATCACCTCCTGGCCCGCCTCTGCCTCTTTGAGCAGCCGGGAGAAGTGGGTTTTTGCCTGGTGAACGGTGTAGGCCATGGACTAAGTATGCTTAGTCCACTGGGTGAAGTCAAACGAGGCGATGGGCCGGCGCGGCCAGTCCCGCGTGAGTTTTTTCCAATCTTTGCGGCCATCTTGCGGTTCGGCGATTGCCCTGAGCCGGAGGGGGGAGAAAGGGATGCATATCCATGGCACTCCGATGAATTCCAATGTAGTGAATCCCTACTTGGCCGCTGCCGAGAAGGCGATGTCCGCGCAGCGAGCCGCAGATCGGCGCAAGAAGCGGAGGAAGAGCGCCGCCGACGCCGAGGGCGTATCGAGTCCCGAAGAGGCCTTCATGGTGGGGCAATGGATGGATGCGCGGCGCAACCAGGCGCTGAGCGAAGAGGGGTACAAGACCGCGGTGGCCGGCAAAGATCCGGATTTGGGATGAGGCGCCATGCGGAGGGCTGGGGGGCAGCATGGAGAACTACGGCTTCTGCGCCGCCTCAAGCCGTTGCGCCTCGTCGTGCTTGCCCTCCACTTCCAGCAACTGAAGGTGGGTGGCGACGATCTCTTTGAGGAACGTTTTTGCATTCCAGTTCCCCTCGGGAGCCTCCTTTTCGGCCAGGGCATCCTGATTTTCGGCGGCGGAGAAATCCTCTTCCGCCTGCGTGTACTCTTCCATGCGCATGTGGGCCTGGCCGCGATGCAGATAGGCCTCGGCATACTCCCGGTGAGTGGCTGTGCGCGTCTCTTCAAGCAGGCCGATCTCGATCTCGAACTGCGCCAGCGCGTCTTTAGGCAGATGGGCAAAGTCGAGCAGCGCCAGGCCGTAGTCGTCGTGCGCCTCGAGGCGCTCGATGGAGTCGCGATGGGCTGAAAGCTGGTCAAGAAGCTCGGCCCGGCGGCCGCAGGCGTCCACGGCGGCGGGAAGATTCACGGCCGTGGCGGACTTTTGCCACAGGCGCACGCACTGCGCCAGCAGCGGCGCAATCTGCGCGAAGACTTCCTCCTCTTTTCGTTCGTACCCCGCGGGCGGCGGAGCGGCGTCGCAGTTCAGCCAGGCGGTGGTTCGGATGGCGGCTGGCTGGCCGTTGCGCAGGAAGGGAAGGTATCTCCACTGGCTGACCGCGGCGACGGCCGCATCCCGCAGGCTGGCCGGTCCCGCGAGGACCTTCACGTCGGTGACGTTTCCGGCCACGGCGATGGTGAACTCCACTTCCACCGGGGCGGCCGACTTGGCATGGGGCGGACAAATCGGCGCGATCTGTTTCACCGGAGTGCGTCCGGAAATCTCAGGAGCCACTCCAGGAAGAGGCGCCTGGCCGGGCGCATATTTGCTTCCATGCAGGAAAACTACCGCGACCAGAGCCAACTTGAAGCAGTTCGCTTGCACGCTGCCTTTGAGAGTCATTCTTTCCGTTTCCTTGTTTTCGAACACCGCTGCAGCGGTCCGGGATGGGCGCGGGGCATCGCAACGCACCATCTTACAGCCGCCGGCGGCATATTGGCCTCCTCCCGTCGATGGATTGTTGGAGTGGTCCATCTGCAATCTCTCTATCGGCTGGTTCGCGGCCGCATCACTATGATGGAGTGAGTCCCGATGCCCACGACCGACAGCCCAACCCGCGCTTTGCCCACCCTGCATGAGTTTTTTGCGCCGGGCGGCCTGTTGGCGCGCTCCGCGCTGCCCTTCGAGTACCGGCCGGGGCAACTGGAGATGGCCAAGGCCGTGGAACGGGCGCTGGAAGAGCGCCGCCACCTGATTGTCGAGGCCGGCACCGGCACCGGCAAGACGCTGGCCTACCTGCTGCCGGCGCTGCGCACCGGCCGGCGCGTCATCGTTTCGACGGGAACCAAAGCGCTGCAAGACCAGCTCTACTTCCGCGACGTTCCCTTCCTTGAAACGCTGCTGGGCGGGCTGCATGTCTGCTATATGAAGGGCCGGGCCAACTACCTCTGCCGGCACAAGCTGGCGGCGCTGCGCGATCAGCCGATCTTGTCGGGGTTGGAAGAGATCGACCAGTACCGGCAGATCGCGGAGTGGGAGCGGACGACCGAGACCGGCGACCGGGCCGAGCTTTCCGGGATGCCCGAGTCGAGCGCGCTGTGGAACAAGCTGGATGCGCGGACCGAGGCCTGCCTGGGGTCCACCTGCCCCGATTACCAGCGCTGCTTTATCACCGAGATGCGGCGCAAGGCGCTGGAGTCGGACATCGTCATCGTGAACCACCACCTGTTTTTCGCCGACCTGAGCGTAAAGCAGGAGGCCGGAGGAGCGCCGGACGCGGGCATTCTTCCCGAGGCCGCGGCGGTGGTCTTCGACGAGGCGCACGAGCTGGAAGAGGTGGCGTCGAATTATTTCGGGCTTTCGGTGAGCAATATCCGCTTTGAAGAGCTGGCGCGCGACACCGATGTGCTGCTGCGCGGCAAGGAAGGCGCCGACAGCATTCCCGGCGTCACGCAACAACTGCGCGAGCGGGCGCGGATGTTCTTTGCCGGGCTGCCCATGGCCGGCGACGGGCGCCAGCCCTTTACCGGGCGCGAGGAGTTCCTGGAGACCTCGGGCGACCTCTATATGGCGGTGCGCGCCACGCTGCGGCGCCTGGAAGCGGAGATGGAGGGGATGAAAGGCGTGGACGAAGCGCCGGGCCTGAAGAAGCGCGTCGCGCGGCTGCGGTCCGAACTCGAGTTCCTGCTCGAATCGAACGCCCACAACATGGTCTATTGGATGGAGCGGCGCCTTGCCGGCGGGACTGCCGACCGAAACGCCGCCGGCCGCAGACCTTCGCAGTCGCGGACGACGTTTCTGCAGGCCACGCCCATCGATGTGTCGGAGCTGCTGTCGGAGCTGGTCTTCGAGCAGATTCCCACCGTGGTGCTGACCTCGGCTACGCTCACCGTGCAAGGCGGCTTCGAGCACATGCGCAAGCGGCTGGGGCTCAAGGAGGCGCGGGAACTGGTGGTGCCGTCGCATTTCAAGTATGGCGAACAGGCGCTGCTCTATCTGCCGCCGGAGATGCCCGACCCGCGCGATGCGGAGTTTCCCGAGGCCGCCGCGCGGTGCATCCGGCGGGTGCTGGAGATTACGCGTGGGCGCGCCTTTTGCCTGTTCACCAGCTATAGCCAGATGCGCGACCTCTACGAGCGTCTGCTGCCGGTGCTGGACTTTCCGCTGCTGCTGCATGGGACGGCGCCGCGCAAGGCGCTGCTGGAGGAGTTCCGCGCGACGCCGAATGCGGTGCTCTTCGGCACGGCCAGCTTCTGGCAGGGCGTGGACGTGCAGGGCGAGGCGCTGAGCTGCGTCATCATCGACCGGCTGCCCTTTGCCGTGCCCAGCGACCCGGTGGTTTCGGCGCGCATGAAAGCGATTGAAGAGGCCGGCGGCAAGCCATTCTTCGACTACCAGGTTCCGGCGGCGGTGCTGACGCTGAAGCAGGGATTTGGAAGGCTGATCCGCTCGCTGGAAGACCGCGGCGTGCTGGTGCTGCTGGACCCGCGGATCAGGAGACAGAGATATGGGCAGACGTTTTTGGCGAGTTTGCCGCCGTACCGGATGACCCAGACGATCACGGATGTGGAGAGCTTTTTTGAAAAATAGCGATTGACAGTGCCAGCGTTGCTTTATAAGTATTTATAACCCGACGTTGGACCGAATATCTTAGTGAAACAATGCACCCTTCTACGAGAGCACAAACAAATTGGTATAGCGCCTTAATTAGGAGAACGTTATGAAAGATGATTCCGAAATTACATACATTGCCAAGTTGCCCAAGAGTACCTTGCGTGGTACCCTTAATAAGGGCGATCTTCTTAAGCGAATTCCGGTCGTCTTTTTTAAGACCGTGGCCGGGACCGAACCGGTTCGTTCCTGGTTGAAGGCAATGGCCCCGGCCGATCGACGCTTGATTGGTGAAGATATCAAGACCGTTGAATTTGGCTGGCCGGTTGGAATGCCTACTTGCCGCCCAATGGGAGATGGGCTCCACGAGGTGCGGACAGATTTGCCGGGGAAGCGCATTGCAAGGGTCTTTTTCTACGTGGACAGAAATCAGAGAATGGTTCTGTTGCACGGCATTCTCAAGAAGACACGAGCAACCCCGGCGTCCGATTTGGATCTTGCGCGCGCGAACAAGCGTAAGCATGAGAAGGGATCAACGTGAGCACTCGACAGAAGCCAGCATTCGACCACAGCGGCTCCAGTTTTGACAGCTTTCTTGAGGAAGAGGGCATTCTGGACGAGGTCGAGGCCGCAGCCATCAAGCGGGTGATCGCCTGGCAGTTGGCAGAGGCGATGAAGACGGGCAAAATCAGCAAGAAGACAATGGCCCAGCGCATGGGCACCAGTCGCTCGCAGTTGGATCGTCTGCTCGACCCGGAAAACAGCGCAGTTCACCTGCAAACTATCGCCAGAGCGGCCCGAGCCGTGGGCAAGCGGCTGCGAATGGATATGGTGGACGCGGCATAGATTACCGCGTTCCCACCTGCTAGCCGGTCCCAAGAGGCCGATGCAAATCACCTCACAAGACGCCCTCATTGTCATCGACGTGCAGAACGATTTCTGCATGGGCGGGGCGCTGGCTGTGCGCGATGGGGATGCCGTGATCGAGGTCATTCATCGGGTTGCGGCGCGGTTCGAGCATGTTGTTCTGACGCAGGACTGGCACCCGGCGGGACATTCTTCTTTCGCTTCGGCGCATGTGGGGAAGAAGCCGTTCGACCAGGTGGAGATGAGTTACGGGATGCAGACGCTGTGGCCCGATCACTGCGTGCAAGGCAGCAGGGGAGCGGAGTTCCATCCGGCGCTCCAGTTGCCGCGGGCGGAACTGATTCTGCGCAAGGGCTTCCGGCGGGAGATCGATTCGTATTCGGCATTCTTTGAGAACGACCGCGCGACGGCGACCGGGCTGGCGGGGTATCTGGCCGAGCGGAAGCTGAGGCGGGTTTTTCTGGCCGGGCTGGCGTATGACTTTTGCGTGGGCTACTCGGCGCTGGATGCGCGGCGGCTGGGACTGGAGGCCGTGGTTCTGCGCGATGCGTGCCGGGCGATCGACCTGGACGGATCGGTGGAGAAGATCGAGGCGGAATTTGCCGAGGCCGGGGTGGAGTCGATCGGGAGCGCGGATGCGATCGGCTGAGGCAGCGCAGGTGGTTGGGGCCGCTCTATTGCCAGTCCTGTGAGGCGTGCAGGAAGCGCAGGATCTGAACCGACTGATCGTCCACCGAATAAATCATGAGATATGGGAGGGGCGCCAACACCAGTTCACGCGTGCCGTTCTTTCTGCCTACGCGGCCCGCATACGGAAACTGCTTGAGGGACTTTGCAGCATCGTAGAGTCGTTGGATGGTCGGCGCAGCAAAGGCGGGGTGATGAAGATAAAGCTAGTTGGCGATTCCCTCAAGATCGTCGGCAGCGGCCATGGACCACCGCAGCTTTCTCAAGCCCGCATCATCCTCGCCACGCGGGCATCCATCTCTTCCTCTTCGAGGAACTCGCCGCGGGCGATCTGATCGATTCCCAATTGCACCTGCGCATCGAACCATGCCTCCTGGGCCAGAAGGCGGTCTACCGCGTCCACAACCAGTTCGCCGGGGCTGCGGCCGGTGCGCATGGAGAGGCTGGCGAGTTCTGCCGCCTGGCGTTCGGGAAGCTGAAGATCCATATGGCAAGGTTAGGAGTGGGTCATTGCCCTGTCAAGAGGCGAGCAGCAAACGCTAGAATCGGAATGACCTTGCAGGTCCTGGACTATGTCGCGTACCTTCTACATTCTGGCTGCCGCGCTGGTGTTGCTTGCGCTGGTTGCGGCGGGCTTGTCGCTGACGCCTTCGAGCTTGCAGCCGGGCTTGCCGGCGAGCGGATCGCTGGGGCGGACGGTGGCGCTGTTTCTGCTGCTGGGCTCTCTGGCGGCGGCGCTCGCCGGCGTGCTGAGCCATCTCTTCGAGCAGGTGGACCGGCGGAGCGAAGAGGCGCGGCGCAAACGGCGCGGCGGTACAAGCCGCTAACCCGCTCCAACCCATAGAATGAAAGAGGGACACTTTCCCACCAGGAAAAGAGCAGAAGCCGATGTATGAAGTCACAGTGGAAGCCGGATTTTCTTCCGGCCACTACCTCCGCAACTACCGGGGCAAGTGCGAGAACCCGCACGGTCACAACTACAAGGTTCGCGTCACCCTGGCCGGGGCCGCTCTGGACGAGGCCGGCCTGTTGCTCGACTTCAAGCTGCTCAAGCACGTGTTGCGCCCGGTGATCGAGCGAATCGACCACCAGATGCTCAACGAACTGGAGCCCTTCACGGTGCTCAATCCCTCGGCCGAAAACATCGCCAAGTACTTTTACGACCGGACCAACGAGCAACTCGCCGAGATGACGCAAGGCCGCGTGCGCGTGAAGGATTGCACCATCTGGGAGACGGATACAACCACGGCTACTTACTACGAGTAGCGCGCTCGATTAGTTCATCTGGCTGGATTTCGACTTGAGGTACTTGTCGAAGGGAATCTCGAAGTAGAAGAGTTCGTTTCCGTCGGCATCGCGCAGCTTGTGCAGATGGAGCTTGGCGCCCTGGAGCGGGTGGTCGAGCTGGGAGACGTCGTAAAAGAGGAAGCCGGCGCGCGTGGTGTGCGGCTCGACCACCAGGGCCTGGTACTCGAAGGTGTCGAAATCCTGCTCGATCTCTCGATTGCTGGCCTTGGGCTTGAGCTTGATGGCGGGGATGGGGCCGGGCATGGGGATCTTGGAGCCCTCGCGCTCCTTGCGGGTCATCAGCCGCTCGACATCCTCGGGTTCTGCGGCTTGAATCTTGTCGCCCGCGGCGGTGAGGAAGAGAATGCGCGCGTCGCGCAGGCTGATGGGCCGGTCGCCCAGGTTGGTCACGATCAGGCGCACGGGCATGACGCCGTGGCTGAGGTAATCGACGCGGAAGATGGCTTCGCGGGCGCGCGTGTCGTAGGGTTCGACGGCGATGGCCACCTTCTCGTTTTCGTGCACCTCGACCGCGGCGAAGGCGGTGGCGGGCTGCACGGGAGGCGGCGTGTGCTCACTGGCCAGGGCCGGCAGCGCCAGCCAGAGCAGGAACGGCGGAATGGCCCGTAAGGTCCTCACAGTGCTCGACTGTATCATTTGAGGGTTAGACCGGGGGAAGGGAAGTTCCGTCACGCATGATCCTGTTTTTTTACAACCTCGCCTTGCTGGCGGCCCTGGCGGCGGGCGCGCCCTGGTGGCTGTGGCGGATGGCCACGACGCAGAAGTACCGCGAGGGTCTGCTGGAGCGCCTGGGCCGGGTGCGGTTGGCCGGGAGCGGAAAATGCAAAGGCCAGCTCGCGAGGGGTTTTGCGTCTGACCGGCCGCTGATCTGGGTCCACGCGGTCTCGGTGGGCGAGGTGCTGGCCGTGAGCCGTCTGGTCAAGGCGCTCGACGCCGCGCTGCCTGAATGCTGTATCGCCGTCTCCACCACCACCCGCACCGGCCAGGAGTTGGCGCGGGAGCGCTTCGGAGCCAATCGGGTTTTCTATTGCCCGCTGGACCTGCCCTGGGCTGTGCGGGCGTATCTGCAGGCGCTCGAGCCGCGGCTGCTGGTATTGGCCGAGACGGAGTTCTGGCCCAACCTGCTCAGCGGCTGCTTTCGCCGGGGAATCCCCGTGGCGGTGGTCAATGCCCGCATCTCCGACCGTTCCTGGCCGCGCTACCGGCGGCTGGGCTGGCTGTGGCGGCCGATTCTGGAGCGGCTGAGCCGGGTGCTGGCGCAGAGCGAGATCGACGCCGAGCGGCTGAGGGCCATCGGCTGCCGGCCGGAGCGGGTCTCAGTCTCAGGCAACCTGAAATTCGACGTGCGGGCAGCCGAAGAGGCCGATGCGATACGGCAATTGAAAGATGTGGCTCCCGGTCTGCGCTGGGTTGTGGCCGGCAGCACGCTGGAGGGCGAAGAGGCCGCGCTGCTGGAGGCCTGGCCAGGGCTGCTCGACGCCGATCCGGAACTGGCCATGGTGCTGGCGCCGCGGCATCCCGAGCGGTTTGGCGCGGTGGCGGCGCTGCTCGACAACTCCGGCGTGAAGTGGGTGAAGCGATCGGAGTGGCGGACGCAGGCTGCCGGTGCGCAGGAACCGCTGCGTAGCGGGGAAATTGTGCTGCTCGACACGATTGGGGAGTTAGCTTCGGTCTACTCGCTGGCAGCGGTGGCGTTTGTGGGCGGCAGCCTGATTCCGGCTGGCGGGCACAATCCGCTGGAGCCGGCCCAGTTTGGCGTTCCTATCGTAATGGGACCGCATACTGCGAACTTTCGGGCGATTACCGGCGACTTGCTGGCGCACCGGGCGGTGAGGATTGCCGGCAAAGAGGAGCTTGGCGCGGCATTGATCGAGCTGCTGCGGGATGCAGAGTCTGCCCGGGCGATGGGGGAGCGGGCGCGGCAGGTTTTCGAGCAGCAGGCGGGAGCGACGGGGCGCTGCGTGGATGCGGTGAAGGAGTTGCTGTCAACCTCTAGGGAGCGCCTGGCATGAGCCGGCCTTTTTCAGTGCGCAAGCTGCTGCTGCCGCTGGTTCCGGCTTACCGGCTGGCGCTGCTGCTGCGCGAAGTGCGGCTGGGCACAAGGCTGGAGCCGGTGCGGCGGCTGCGCTTCCCCGTGGTGAGCATCGGCAACCTCTCCACCGGGGGCGCGGGCAAGACGCCGCTGGCGATGGCATTGGCCAAGGCGCTGGAGAGACGCTGCCTGCGGGTGGATGTGCTCTCGAGGGGCTACGGACGGCGTGGCAGGAGTCCGGCGCGCGTCGAGCCCGGCGGGAGTGCCGAGGAGTTTGGCGACGAGCCGCTGCTGATTGCGCGGGAGACGGGCGTGCCGGTCTACGTGGCCGGGCAGCGATTCGAGGCTGGGGTGCTGGCCGAGGCGGAGCGCTCCGCGGATTCAAGGGCCGGTTTGCACCTTCTGGACGATGGCTTCCAGCATCGCCAGCTTCATCGCGATGTGGACATTCTTCTGTTGAATCGCCAGGACTGGCAGGACGGCCTGCTGCCGGCGGGGAATCTGCGCGAGCCGGTTGAGGCGGCGCGGCGAGCCGGGGCGATTGCCATTCCTGCCGGCGATGCGGAGTTGGAGGCGGAGCTGCGCGCCTGGGGTTTTGACGGACCGGTCTGGCGGCTGGAGCGCACGATGGAGGTTCCGGCGGTTGCCGGCCCGGTGGCGGCCTTCTGCGGCATCGCGCGGCCGGAACAGTTTTTTGCCGGGCTCGAAGCCGCGGGGTTGCGCGTGGCCGTCCGATTCGCCTTCCGCGACCACCACCGCACCACCGGCGCCGACCTCAAGCGGCTGGCAAGTGCGGCGCGCAAGGCGGGGGCGACGGCTCTCGTGACGACGGAAAAGGACTTGGTCCGGCTGGGAGAGCTTTCGGCAGCCTTGCCGGAATCGTTGCCACTGAAGACCGCGCGGCTGCGGATCGAGATCGAGCGCGAGGAGGAGGCCATCGAGTGGCTCTTAGGCCGACTGGGGCCGGCTTCCGTTCAGCCGCCCCTGTGAGAAAATCAGAGCTTGCATATGCAGTCCAAGTTCCGCTTGCTTGTGGTCCGGCTGGGCGCCATGGGCGATATCCTGCATGCGTTGCCGGCGGTGACGGCGCTGCGGCTGGCGCATCCCGGCTGGGTGATCGACTGGGTGGTGGAACCGCGCTGGCGGGCGCTGCTGGCGGCCGAAGAAGCCGCTGGCCGCGGCCCCGCGCAGCCGCTGGTAGACCGCCTTCATCTGGCGCCCACCAAGGAATGGCGGAGAGCGCCGCTGAGCCGCGAGACGCGGCATGAAATCATGGCGTTGCGGAGTATGCTCCGGGCCGGAAGCTATGACGCGGTGCTCGACCTGCAAGGCGCGGTGCGGTCGGCGGTGGTGGGGCGGCTGGCGGGCTGCCGGCGTCTGATCGGCGAGGACGAGCCGCGCGAGCGGATTGCGCGCCGGCTGTTTAGCGAGCGCGTGGCAACCCGCGGCGCGCATGTGATCGAGCAGGACGTGGAACTGGCCGCGGCCGTGGCCGGCGACGAACTGAGCCCGGTAAAGCCCTGGCTGCCCGTGGATGCCGCCGCCGAGGCCTGGGCCGAGGAAGTTCTGGCCCCCTCCGCTGGATATCCCTCGGTGCTTATCAACCCCGGCGCGGGATGGGGCGCCAAACGCTGGCCGGTAGAGCGGTACGCGGCCGTGGCGCAGACCCTTATCGGCCGAGGGTTTCGCGTGCTGGTCAACGCCGGTCCCGGCGAGGAGCCGCTGGCCGACGCCATTGTCGATGGAACCGGAGGCGCGGCCACGCCGCTGATTGGCTCATTGGAGCGGTTGATCGCTCTTACCCGGCGGATAACGCTCGCGATTGCCGGCGACACCGGCCCGTTGCATCTGGCGTGCGCACTCGGCCGGCCGGTGGTGGGCATCTATGGACCCACCGATCCCAGCCGCAATGGGCCTTTTGGAACCCGCTTCAGAGTGTTGCGCAGCCCGGAAAGCCGCCGCGACCACACGCGGCGGGCCGAGCCGGAGGCCGGACTGCTGACCATCGAACCGGAAGACGTAGTGCGGGCCGCCGACGAAGTGCTCGCAGAGGAGACCGCATGACGCAACCCGATCCGCAACGGGACTGGATCGCCCGCTGGCAGCAGGCAGCCCGCCGCATCCGCGTGCCGCTGGGATTTTTGACCGCGGCGCTTTACCTCTTCGAGCTGTGGCGGCGCGCGCCCCATCCGGCCGCCGTGGCCTGGAGCCTGGCGCTGGTGCTGCCCGGCCTTTGGCTGCGCGCCTATGCCGCCGGCTACGTGAAGAAAAACCGCGAATTGACGGTGACCGGGCCCTATGCGCACACCCGTAATCCGCTTTACCTGGGCTCGATGCTGATCGCGGCGGGTTTTGCCCTGGCCTTGCTCAGTTGGCCGGTGGCGCTGGTGCTGGCGGTTGGCTTTGGGGTCATCTACGTCCCGGTGATCGCCTCGGAAGAGCGCTTTCTGCGGGCGACGTTTCCTGAATTCGAACCGTATTGCCGCGCGGTTCCCCGGCTGATTCCGCGCTTGACACCGGCCCGGTCCCAGGCCGGCGCCGGCAGCTTCTCCCTTTCGCTTTACCTCCGGCACCGCGAGTACAATGCAGGTATAGGGGCCGCACTGCTGTATCTCAGCCTGCTCCTGCTGCGGCCGGTGCTCAGCGCGCTTGTGAATGCGCCGCGCTGAGCAGGTTCAGTACCGCAACAGTCAATTTATAAGGAGCCTTGCCTGACGTTGATGACGCGCACGACCCTCACCTGCATTCTTTGCGTGATCGCGCTTTCAGCCGTGGCTGGCGGGCAGCAGACGCGCCCCCTCACGCCGCCGCGCCCCGGCTTCAGCTTTCCGCAGAAGCAGACCCTTGTCTATGCGGTGGACTGGCGGGTTTTTCCCGCCGGAACCGCCGTACTGCACTTTGAGGCGGCGGGCAACCGCGAGCGGATCACGGCCAACGCCGACACCATCGGCGCCATCAACCTGCTCTTCCACGTCGGCGACCGCTTCCAGTCCACCTTCGACCGCGAAAAGGGCTGCACCTACGAGTTCGACAAGCAGACCGTGGAGGGCCGCCGCCAGATCAACTCCACGCTGCGGCTGGACTACGGCCTGGGGAAATCCATTCTGGATGAAAAGAACCTGGTCACCGGCCAGAACAAGCATCTTGAAGCACCCATCTCCGGCTGCCTGACCGATTTGCTGACGGGTGTTTTTTACGCCTCGTCGCAGCCCATGGAGATCGGCAAGACCTTCGTGATCCCGGTGGTGGACGCGATGCATACCGTGCCGGTGACGATGAAAATCGAGGGCCGCGAAGAGATCAAGACCTCGCTGGGCACCTTCAAGACGTTGCGCGCGCAGCCCACGGCGGACGCCGGAGTGGTGAAGAACCGCGGCAACATCTGGATTTGGTATACCGACGACGAGCGGCACCTGCCGGTGCAGATGCGCGCCCGCCTCTTCTGGGGCACCATTACCTTCCGGCTCACCGGCAACGAAAACAAGTAAGTTTTGAATTTGCAGCGGCTTGGCTGGCCCGGCGCTTTGATCGCGCCGGGTGTCGATGCGCAGGCCCGGCTTGCCTCAGTCGAAGCGGTAGCCGCTGATCGCCGCGCCCATTGGCTCATCGCCGAAGATGCGCGCTGCCGGCGCTTCTCCGCCGGCTCCGGCCGCCACCATGAGCGGAATCAGGTGCTCCTCGCGCGGATGGGCGTAGGCGGCGAAGGGGGCCTCGCGCCAGCCGGTTAGCAGAGCATTGCGCTCCTGGGCGGGCGACTCCACGGCGTGGGTGAGCCAGGCATCGAAGGCGCGGGCGCGCTGCGGCGTTTCAGGGCGCAGATAGCCGCGCAGGTTGTGGAAGCTCATGCCGCTGGCCACGATCAGCACGCCCTGGTCGCGCAGCGGAGCCAGCGCCCGGCCGGCGTCCAGATGCAAAGCCGGGTCGAGCGAAGCTGCCAGCGAGAGCGGAACCACTGGAATTTTCGCATCGGGGAAGGCTACCTTCAGCGGCACAAAGACGCCGTGGTCCAATCCGCGGGTGGGAGCGAGCGCGGAGGGCAGGCCCGCGCGCGCAAGCAGATTGGCGGCGCGCGCGGCCAGTTCCGGGTCTCCCGGCGCGGGCCAGGTGAGCCGGTAGGTGTGCTCGGGAAAGCCCGAGTAGTCGAAGATCAGCTCCGGCCGGGCCGCGGCGCCGGCGGTGAAGGCAGGCTCCTCCCAGTGGCCGCTGACCACAAGAATCGCCTTGGGCGGCGCGGGGAGCGTGGCCGCGAGCCCCTCCAGAAAACGTTGGGTCGGGTTCCAGGTATCGGCCGGTCCCCAGCTCCAATCCATGAAGAAGCAGGGACCTCCGCCGTGGGGAAGAAAGAGTGCGGGCTGGCGCTGCGCGTTCGAGGTCATCGGCTCATCCTCTGAAATCTCCCGGTGAGGGGATGCGGACCGGGCTAATCGTCGTTCAAACAACTATCTAATGGATGCGCCAGCCTCGCCCGCGATTCAGCCCTTGCGACTGTCGTCCGCCGCCGGCACCATAAAGAGTCCGTAAACCAGCAGAGCCACGCCGATGAGCCCCGGAATCAGTCCGACGAGATAAGGCGATCCAGGCCGGCTGCCCTCCATGGACCACAACATGATCGACAGTCCGGCGCCCACGCCGATATTGACCATTCCGCCCAGCACAATGCCCTGGCGGTGCTTCAGCCGCTCCTGCCGGTTCTCTTGCTGGAACATTTCCATCGCCATTTTGGCGCCCTCGCTTGAGGACTCGGTCAGGCGGCGGAAGGTCTCCGCCTTGTAGAAGGCCTCGCGCTCCTTGCGTCGGCTGTCGATCCATGTAACCAGCGGAATGAAGACCGCGAACAGCGCCACCGCGCCGATGGAAAGAAATGCCCACATACCGAAGGCGCCGAAGATTTCTTCGTTTCCGAAGAGCGAAAGTGCGAGATGCGTCATAGAATCCTCCTGAAAGCTTTGCCGTTCTTTGCCCTTGCAACCGGTGGGACCGGAGATGGCGGAATGAGGTTGCATTTTTTGGGAGATTCTTCCGTGCAACAAAATGCAACCCGGCGGCGGGTCCCGCTGTCGTACCCCACGGAGAGCCTGCATTGACCGCAATGCCCAAAGGCGCGCAAGAGGACCTGGCTGACGTGCAGCGCGTGCTGGGCGGCGATGCGCAGGCGTTCGAGGGGATCGTACGGCGCTGGCAGGGGCCGCTCGTCAATATGGCCTGGCGCTATTGCCGTGACCGCGGCCGCGCCGAGGAACTGGCCCAGGAAGCCTTCCTGCGCGCCTGGCGGGGGCTGGGGCAGTGGCGGCGCGAGTCGAGCTTCTCTACCTGGCTGTTTGCGCTGGCGGCCAATGTCTTCCGCTCCGAGCTTAAGCGGTTTCCCACGGTCACCTTGCCGTTAGAAGCCGCGCCCGAGCCCTTCGAGCCCTCGTCGCAGCACCACGCGCTCCAGGAGAAGTCGCGGCACGAAGTGCTCCGGCGGGCGGTGCTGGCCTTGCCCTCGCGCTACCGCGAGCCCGTGGTTTTGTTCTATTTTCATGAGATGGACGTGCAAGCCGCGGCGCGCACCATGGGCCTGCCGGAAGGCACGCTCAAGGCCCGGCTCTCCCGTGCGCGGGCGTTGCTGCGAAAGCGGTTTCCGCATCTGGAAGACGAACATGCCGCAATGGAATGCGCTGCACTCAACCCAGGAAAGGAGGCTTGAAGATGAACCGGACCGAAAAAGAACGCGCGGAGAGGCTCGACAGCAAGATCGACCGCATTCTGGCGACGGAAGAGGGGTTGATGCCTTCTTCGGGCTTTCTGGCCTCGGTGATGGAGAGCATCGAAGAAGAGGTGAAGGCGCCGAAGCCGATTCCGTTTCCGTGGAAGCGAGCGTTGCCGGGGATGGTGTTTGCCGCGTTGGTTTTCGTCTGGCTCGCGGTCGAGTTTGTTCGTGTCGGCCTGCAGGATGCGCGCTCGAATGCGATTGTCCTCCCGCATCTGCCCGCCGCGGCAATTGAGCCGCTCGAAGGGGCGGGATGGGCTGCGCTGGCGCTGGGGGCCTCGCTGCTCTCGTGGCTGCTGTCGCGACGGCTGGCGGGGCGGTCGGGGCTGCTGTAGGCTGGTTGGTCCGAATCGTTATTCGATTGCGAAAACGGCGTAGACGGTGGCTGTTCGGCTCACCTTGCGCGGTTCAATGGACAGAGCTTGCTGCGGCGCGGCAATGCGGTCCGGCGGCCACACCAAAGGCAAGGTGGGCAAATGCGGCGAAAGCCTGGTTTCCGTGCATAGGTGGGTTCCTTTCACCCTTTGGACGAAAAGCATTCAAGATGGGCGTGGGGACTTATATGAGGAATTCAGCTCCGTAGCTCTTGGATGGATTTGCTGCGCGATATTCCTGCAGGGTCTTAACCTGTCGTCCAGTCTTCGGTTTTGAGGCCATCGACGAAGGAAAACGCACGGTCGTTGGTGACCAGCGTTAACCCCAAAGACAGTGCATGAGCGGCGATCATCAGGTCTTCGGTGGCCAGGGGGTGGCCCTTGCGCCGCTGCTCCTCACGGGTAAGGGCATACACCTCGGCGGCACGGGAGTCCCATGCCAGCGAAGGCACACGCGCCAGAAAATCCCGCACGCTCACACGCGTACGCGCATCCCCCGGCCGTCTGGCGATCCAGAACAGCAACTCCGCCTCAGTGACTGCGGAAACGGCCATGCTCTCAAGCGGAGTGCGCATCAGATGGCTTCGAACAGCGGCCGATGTTCCTCGAACAAAATAGCTGACCACGTTGGTGTCGAGCAGGTAGAGAGGCGGCATTTAGAAGAAATCTCGCTCAACGGGGTAAGAAACCTGACGCTGGAAATCAAGATCGGCCGCACCGAGGGCATCCCAAGCATCGAATAACTCCGGCCAGGACATCTTCTCTCTCGCATCGGCTTTTGGCGCAAGGACGACTTCGCCGGTGGCCGGATCGCGCCGGATGGTCACCTCGGTGCCCTCGAAGCGGAACTCCTTGGGCAGGCGCACGGCTTGGCTGCGGCCATTCTTGAAGAGCTTGGCGGTCTGCGGCGTTGTGGCGCCCTCCTGGAAATCAGTATATACCATGGTCTATACCACTGCGAAGGTTTCTTTACTGCGCCGCCGGGTGCCTGGCTGCGAAGCGGCGCAGCTTTTCGAGCGTGGCGGCGGCCTGGCCGGAGTCGATGGCCTCACGGCCCAGGGCGACGCCTTCTTTCAGATCGACGGCCAGGCCGGCGGCCACCAGCGCCGCCGCGGCGTTGAGCAGCACAATCTCCCGCCGCGCGCCGGGAATGCCGGTGAGCACGTCATAGAGCAGGGCGGTATTGGTCTTGACGTCGCCGCCCACGAACTGGTCGAGCGTCGCGCGCGGCACTCCGGCCATCTCCGGCGTAATGCGGGCGGCCTTCAAGGTGGTTTCGCCCGTCTCCGATTCCTCAATGCGGGCCACAATGGATTCGCCGGTGGTGGTCAGCTCGTCGATGCCGTCCGAGCCGTGGACCACGAAGGCGCGCTTCGCTCCCAGGGTGGCCAGCGTGCGCCCCACCAGCAGCACGCGGCTGGGCGCCAGCACGCCGATGACCTGCGCGCGCGCTCCGGCCGGGTTGGTGAGCGGCCCGCAGAGGTTGAAGATCGTGCGGAAGCCCAGCGCCCGGCGCAGCGGCCCCACCGCCTTCATGGCCGGGTGATAGAGCGGCGCAAAGAGGAACATGAAACCGGTCTCGCGCAAGCACTCGGCCGCCAGTTCGGGCCCCAGCTCGATGGGCACTCCGAGCGCCTCCAGCACATCGGCCGCGCCGCAGAGCGAGGTGACCGCGCGGTTGCCGTGTTTGGCCACTTTGGCGCCCGCCGCGGCCGCCACCAGCGCCGCGCCGGAGGAGATGTTGAAGGTCAACGGGCCTCCGCCGCCGGTGCCGACCACGTCGACCAGTTGGCCGCGCTCTTCTGGCGTGAGCGGAAGCGGCGTGACGCGTTCGCGCATCACCTGGACAAAGCCGGCCAGCTCCGGCGCCTGTTCGCCGCGGGTTGCCATTACGGTGAGCAGCGCGGCGGTCTCGACTTCCGGCACCTCGCCGGCCAAGATCGTTTCCAATGCGCGGGCCGCCTGCTCGCGGGTCAGCGCCGTGCCGTCCTCGGCCAGCGGTTTCAAGTATTCCTTCAAAGAGGCCATATCTATCTATGATAGCGGCGGGGCGCGGGAGCCACAGAACCAGGTTCTCGGCCAGCCCTGGGGCCTCCGCGCAAAGCCCGTGGCTGAAACCACGGTGGTTGCAGACCTGTATTCAGGGACCTGAAGGTCCCTGCTCCTTTCCGGCAAACCGGTTTGCTCCTTCTTTGGCGGGCAAGATAGTATTTGCATACCGCTGGCACGGAGCCGCCGACCTGGAATTCACCCGGCGCGGCCCTGGATTCCCCAGAATCCGGCGGACTTGGGCGGTCCCCGACAAGATGAAAATTCACGAGTATCAGGCAAAGGAAATCCTGGCGAGATACGGCGTTGCCGTGCCCAGGGGCGAAGTGGCCAACACGCTGGAAGAAGCCTCAACGGTGGCCCGCAAGCTGTTTGCCGAGGGCGCCACGGGCGTCGTGGTCAAGGCGCAGATTCACGCCGGCGGCCGCGGCAAGGGCGGAGGGGTGAAGGTGGCCCGCAGCCGCGAGGAGGCGGAACTCCACGCCAAAAAGATTCTCGGCATGACGCTGGTGACCCACCAGACCGGTCCCCTCGGACAAAAAGTCCAGCGGCTACTGATCGAGGAGACCGCGAACATCGACCGCGAGCTGTATCTGGGCATCGTGCTCGACCGCGCCACCAGCAAGCTGGTCTTCATGGCCTCGCAGGCCGGCGGCATGGAGATCGAGGAGGTAGCAGCCAAGACGCCGGAGGCCATCTTCAAGGAGACCATCGACCCGGCGGTGGGTTTTGGCGCGTGGCAGGCGCGCAAGCTGGCCTTTGCGCTGGGTCTCAAGCCCACGCAGATCAACGCGGCGGTCGTATTTTTCCAGAGCCTCTACAAGGCATTCATCGAGACAGACGCCTCGCTGGTGGAGATCAATCCCTTCATCACCACCAAGGACGACAAGCTCTTCGCGCTCGACGCCAAAATCACCTTCGACGACAACGCGCTCTTCCGCCACGCCGACATCAAGGCGCTGCGCGACACGGCCGAGGAGGACCCGCTCGAAGTGGAGGCGAGCAAGTACGCTCTCAACTACATCAAGCTCGACGGCTCCATTGCCTGCATGGTGAACGGCGCCGGCCTGGCCATGGCGACGATGGACATCATCCAGTACGCCGGCGGCAGCCCGGCGAATTTCCTGGATGTGGGCGGCGGCGCAACGCAGGAGCAGATCGAGCACGCGTTCGAGATCCTGCTCTCCGACGCGCACGTGAAGGCCATCTTCATCAATATCTTCGGCGGCATCCTGCGCGTGGACCGGCTGGCCACGGGCGTGGTCGCCGCGGCGCGCAATCTGCACGTGAAGGTGCCCATCGTGTTGCGCCTCGAAGGTACAAATGTCGAAGAGGGCCGCAGGATTCTTGCCGAGTCCGGCTTGAATTTCCAAGTAGGAGAAACGATGAAGGAAGCGGCGGAGTTGGTGGTGGCCGCGGCGAAGTAGGTTGATAGCTATCAGCTATCAGCTTTCAGCCGTCAGCTATCTGCTGTAGAGGCCCGATCCGAAAGAAGGAACGTTCTATGCCCCAGGATTTTCATGATTTGACGGTTTGGCAGCGGGCCATCGATCTGACAGTTTGCATCTACAAACTAACCCGTGGATTTCCCAAGGAAGAACTCTACGGGCTGGTCTCGCAATTGCGCCGGGCTTCTATATCTGTGGCCAGCAACATTGCGGAAGGGCGAGGCAGGCTCAACCGGGGCGAGTTTCGGCAGTTTCTTGGAATAGCTTTGGGATCGGTCTTCGAAATCAAGACACAGCTCATTGTGGCCCGGAAACTGGAGATGGGGAAGCAAGCGGAAATCGACGAGGCAGCATCCCTTGGCGAAGAAGTTTCCAAGATGCTCACGTCGTTGATACACACACTTGAATCGGAAGCAAAAGGCTGAAGGCTGCATACTAGGAGCTGACTTTCATGGCTGTATTGGTCGACAAGAACACTCGCCTCATCGTGCAGGGAATCACCGGCAAGGAAGGCACTTTTCACGCCAAGGGCGCCGCGGAGTACGGCACGGCAGTTGTCGGCGGAGTCACTCCCGGCAAGGGCGGGACCATGCACGAGGGCTGGCCCGTTTTCAACACCGTGGCCGACGCGGTGGAGAAAACCGGCGCCAACGCGACCGTGATCTTTGTTCCGCCGCCGTTTGCCGCCGACGCGATTCTCGAAGCCGAGGACGCGGGGATTCCGCTGATCGTCGCCATCACCGAGGGGATTCCCACGCTGGACATGATCAAGGTGTGGGCCAAGCTGAAGAACTCGAAGTCGCGGCTGATCGGCCCCAACTGCCCCGGCGTCATCTCGCCCGGCAAGGCCAAGATCGGGATCATGCCCGGCAACATTCACTTGGAGGGTTCCGTCGGCATTGTCTCCCGCTCCGGCACGCTGACGTATGAGGCCGTGCATCAGTTGACCCAGCGCGGCATCGGCCAATCGACGGCCATCGGCATTGGCGGCGACCCGATCATCGGCACCACGCACATCGACGCGCTGCGCCTGCTCAACGACGACCCCGAAACCGAAGCCATTGTGATGATCGGCGAGATCGGCGGCTCCGCCGAAGAGGCCGCGGCGGAGTTCGTCCGGCTGCATGTGAAGAAGCCGGTGGTGGGTTTCATCGCCGGACAGACCGCGCCTCCGGGCCGCCGCATGGGTCACGCCGGGGCGATCATTTCGGGCGGCCAGGGCACCGCGGCCGACAAGATGAAGGCCATGACCGCGGCTGGCATCCATGTGGTCGTTTCGCCGGCGGAGATCGGCGCAACGCTGGCGCGGGTGATCGGAAGAGGATAGCGGTGTGCGTCCTTAATCCTGTCGATTATTTGAAAGATCATTACCTTCCTTTCAAACACATCGACCACCCTGAACCCGACAAAACCAACGAAATCGGTGGTTCATGATAAAGGACATCTGTGTGACGCACTACACTAGCTGCTAGCTTCTCGTGTGGCTGCCGCAAATGCGGTCATTCTCAAAAGGCTCCAAGCTGGCATCGAATTTTCTGAAACCTTCCCTCGGGGGCTAAAGCCCCGCTCATTTGCAGTTCTTTGCGGCACGGCTGAAGCCGTGCCCTTTCAAAAACATGAACGACCATCCGTTAGCTGCTAGTGGTGTGCGTCCTTAATCCTGTCGATTATTTGAAAGATCATTTCCTTCCTTTCAAACACATCGACCACCCTGAACCCGACAAAACCGACGAAATCGGTGGTTCATGATAAAGGACTATCTGTGTGACGCACTACACTAGCTGCTAGTAGTTAGAAGCTGTCTCTCACCACACCCGGCACGGCTTGGGGTTCACCATCGGCGCGGTCTTCTTGCAACTGAAGCTCTTGGCAAACTCCGGCAGGTCCTGGAGGACGGTGTTGGTGCGGTACTCGTCTGGCGCGTGCGGATCGCTCTCGGCCTGGGTGCGCAACTGCTCGGGCCGCGTCTGCGTGCACCACTGCTGCGCATAGGCGATCCAGAAACGCTGGTCGGGCGTGTAGCCGCCGGTCTTGGCGTTCATGTCCAGGTGCACGGCCTCGGCCTTGTCGAGCCAGGCCAGCCAGGCCAGCCAGAGCCCGCCCAGGTCGGCCAGGTTCTCGCCCAAAGTGAGCTTGCCGTTCAGGTGAACGCCGGGCACGGCTTCGATGGCGTCATACTGCTTCACCATGCAATCGGCGCGGTCGTTGAATTTTTGTTCGTCGTCTTTGCTCCACCAGTTCCTCAGGTTGCCGTCCTTGTCGAACTGGCGGCCCTGGTCGTCGAAGCCGTGCGTCAACTCGTGGCCGATGGTCGAGCCCATGTCGCCGTAGTTGGCCGCGTCGTCCTCCTTGCCGCTGAAGAAGGGCGGCTGCAGGTAGCCGGCGGGAAAGTTCACGTTGTTCATCTGCGGATCGTAGTAGGCGTTCACGGTGGGCGGGGTCATCTGCCACTCGCCCTTGTCCACCGGCTTGCCGATCTTGGCCAGGTCGCGCGCCACCTCGAACTCATGCGCGCGCATCTGGTTGCCCAGCGCATCGCCGCGCACAATTTCGAGCTTGGAGTAGTCGCGCCACTTGTCGGGATAGCCGATCTTGTTCATCACCGCGTGCAGCTTGTCCTTGGCCTTCACCTTGGTCTCCGCGCCCATCCAGTCCAGCGCGTCGATGTCCTTGTCCATGGCCTGCTCGATGGCCAGCGTCATCTCCAGGGTGCGCTGCTTTTCGGCGGGCGGAAAATATTTGGCCACATAGGCCTGGCCCAGCGCCTCGCCCAGTTCGGCATCCACGCGGCTGGTGCAGCGCTTCCAGCGATTCTGCTGCTTCTCCGCGCCATTCAGAATGTGTGCGTAAAAGTTCCAGTTCTCGCTGTCGAAGCTCTGCGGCAGGCTGGTGCCGGCATAGGCGTGCAGCAGATGCCAGCGCAGGTAAGTGCCGATCTGCGCGACCGGCGTATCGGCCACCAGCGCATTGAACTCCGCGAAGAACTTGGGCTCGGTGTCATTCGCCTTGCCCGCGGCGGGTGCGTGGGCGGCGGCGACGTAATCTGCCAGGGAAAAATGCGTCAGCTCCGTTGAGAAGGCGGCCACATCCGTGGGGTGGTTCAGATTTTGCGGGTCGCGCTGCTCGGTGATGGTGAGCGAGGCCTTGGCCAGGCGAGTCTCGATCGCCAGCACAGTTTCCGCGTCCCTGGCGGCCTGCGCCTCCGGCTCGCCCGCGAGGGTGAAGATACGGCGCACATGAGCTGCATATTGCTGGCGCTGCTCCACGCTCTTGGCATCGGTACGCGTGTAGTAGTCGCGCTCCGGCAGGCCGAGACCACCTGCGATATAGAAGGAAATCACCGAGCTCGAGTCGGCGTAGTCCTGGCTCGAACCCATGCCAAAGAAGGCGTTCACGCCGATGGCGTGCAGATGCGCCAGCAGCGCGGGCAGTTGCGCGGCTGACTTGAGCGCGGCGATGCGATCCAGCTCCGGCTGGAGCGGCGCCAGGCCCAGTTTGTTTACGGTGGCCGTATCCATGCAGCTTGCGTATTCGTCGCCGATCTTCTGCCCGTTCGGGCCGCGCGCGGCCGTGGGTTCGGCCGCCACTTCGAGAATCTGGCGCAGGTGGAGACGGTTCAACTCATACAGTTCCGTGAAACGGCCATAGGCGGCCTGGTCGGCGGGCAGCGGGTTGCGCTTGAACCAGCCGTTGCAACTGTAGCGGTAGAAGTTCTCGCAAGGGTCCACGGTCTTGTCGACGAGCGAAGGGTCGAAGACGCGCAACTCGGTTGCAGCAGGGGGCGCTGCCTGGCACAGCGCCAGAGTTCCGCCCAGGCTGGCGGCCTGAAGAACGAGTGCGATCGAAGAGCGAAGGGGGAGTGCCGAACGAGGAAACATGCCGAAACTCTAGCAGATTTGCCGCCCTTCGGCGCGGGAAACGGCGGCCCATTACAATGGAATCGCCGACGCAAATCCTATCGAGGAGCCAAACAAGTGGCGCAACGCACCTTCAGCATCGTCAAGCCGGACGCGGTCCGCAAGGGATACACCGGGGCCATCCTGGCCGAAATCGAAAAGGCCGGCTTCCAGATCGTGGCCATCAAGAGGCAGTCCATCTCAAAGGAACAGGCCAAGGGCTTTTATCACGTCCATGAAGGCAAGCCCTTCTTCAACGATCTTTGCGAGTTTATGTCTTCCGGGCCGCTGTTTCCGATGGTTCTGGAGAAGGACAACGCCATCGCCGACCTGCGCACGCTGATGGGCGCCACCAACCCGGCCAACGCCGCGGAGGGAACGCTGCGCAAGAAGTTCGCCGGGTCGATCCAGGAGAACGCCATCCATGGGTCGGACGCGGAAGAGACCGCCGCGTTCGAGATCGGATATTGGTTTGCGGGGTATGAGCTGGTTTAGGGTACCTCTGAACAAGTTCAATTCTCCTCTGTGTATTCCCTCAGCGGCTAAAGCCCACGTTGATTATGGACGACTTACGGCACGGCTAAAGCCGTGCCCTTGCAAAACTCGGAGCTGATCAGAGGTTCCTTAGAGCGGTTTCGGAGATTGTGTAGACGCGAATTTTATCGACATCCCACCTTTCCGCAGTTTTTTCTCGAAAAGAAGCGGAAAGGATGGGGCACGGAAGTCTACAGAAAAAGCAAAAATGCTCTGACCTGAGCTTCAGCATGATTTCAATCCCGCTCACACGATTGAGCACGGGATCGACCGATTCCACGCGGAAGAAATGCGTTCCGCAACTTAATCCCCAAACAGGTCGTCGATCTTTTGCCGCAGCGCGCTCATTTCCTGGCGTAACTCGGCAACCGCCGTCTCCAGTTGCGCAATGCGCTCTTGGTGTCCGGAATCCGGTTCGATTTCGCGCCGCGCAAATGCCGGCTCAGGCGCGGCAAGCGGCAGCGAATCGACTGCGCCGGAGAGCAGGTGGGCGTAGCGCGCCTCTTTGGTTCCTGGCTGGCGCGGAAGAACGGCAGCCAGTGGCGGCTGGCGCTCCATCAGTTTTTGCAGGCCGGCCAGCACCTCGCCGATCTCGTCGAAGCGGTGCATCCGCTCGGCGCGGCCGCGCAGTTCGCCGGGAGTCTGCGGCCCGCGCAAGAGCAGCACGCACAGGAGAGCCGTTTGCGCGCGATTGAGGTTGAAGGCCTCGCCCAGCCAGTGCTCGTACTTCGTTACCCGCCCGTCGGACGAGCGCGCGCGGCCGGCCAGACGCAGATCTTCCAGCCCATGCAAGGCCTGACGCACGGCTTCCTCGTCCAGATCCGTCACCGGCTCGCGATTCGAGCGCTGATTGCAGGCATTGACGAGCGCGTTGAGCGAGAGGGGATAGTACTCCGGAGTGGTGACTTCCTTTTCGACGAGAGCGCCCAGGACACGGGCTTCGGCGGCGGTAAGCAGAATCGGCTCGGAAGGCGTCATGGGTCTATTCTGCCATTCTTCGCCATGCGAAGGCGCCGGAAGATTTTCCATCGTGGAGGTCGGCCGGAGCCATCTCTCAGCCGGCAAAGCGTGCCGGCGCGCGGCGGGAATGGATTGCGGAGATGCCTTCCCGGGCGGGCGGCATCTCCGCTTTCTTTGCGGCGCGGCTTACTCCACCGAGGGCAAGCCGGCCAGCGCCATCGCGATCTCTTCGGCCGGATACTCGTAGTTCTCGAGTTTTCCGGCCTGGTAGGCGATATAGGACTGCATGTCGAAGTGGCCGTGGCCGCTGAGAACGAAGAGAATCGTCTTTTCCTTCCCCTCTTGCTTGGCGACGAGGGCCTCGCGGATGGCTCCGGCGATGGCGTGGTTGGCTTCCGGGGCGGGAATGATGCCCTCGGCGCGGGCGAACTGAATGCCGGCGGCAAAGGCCTCCAACTGCTGGACTGAAGTGGCTTCGATCAATCCCAGGTCCTTCACATGCGAGACCAGCGGCCCCATGCCGTGGTAGCGCAGGCCGCCCGCATGAATGCCCGGAGGCATGAAGGCGCTGCCCAGGGTGTGCATCTTGACCAGCGGAGTCAGGTGGCCGGTGTCGCCAAAGTCGTAGGTGAACCGGCCCTTGGTGAGGCTGGGGCAGGCGGCCGGCTCGACGGCAACCACGCGTGCATGGCTCTGGCCCTTGAGCTTGCGGCCCAGGTAGGGCATCACCAGGCCGGCAAAGTTCGATCCGCCGCCGGTGCAGCCCACGATCACGTCGGGCTCAGCATCGGCCAGCGCCATCTGCTCGATGGTTTCCAGGCCGATCACGGTCTGGTGCAGCAGGACGTGATTCAAGACGCTGCCCAAGGCGTATTTGGTATGGGGGTCTTTCGCGGCCACTTCCACGGCCTCTGAGATGGCGATGCCCAGCGAACCGTTCGAGTCGGGATGCGCGGCCAGGATGGCGCGGCCCGATTCGGTCTCCATGCTCGGGCTGGCGGTGACCGAAGCGCCGAAGGCCTCAATCAACGCACGGCGGTAAGGCTTCTGGTCATAGCTGACCCGCACCATGTAGACCTTGCACTCCAGGCCGAAGAAGGCGCAGGCCATGGACAATGCCGAGCCCCACTGCCCGGCTCCCGTCTCGGTGGAGAGGCGCTTGGTGCCGTCCATCTTGTTGTAGTAGGCCTGGGGGACGGCGGTGTTCAGCTTATGCGATCCAGCCGGGCTCCCGCCCTCGTATTTGTAGTAGATCCGGGCCGGCGTATCCAGGGCCTTTTCCAATCGACGGGCGCGAAAGAGCGGCGCGGGACGCCACTGTGCATAGACCTGCCGCACCTCGCCGGGAATCTCGATCTCCCGCTCCGTGCTTACCTCCTGAAGAATCAGGCTCATGGGAAAGATCGGAGCCAGATCGTCCGGGCCGATGGGCTTGTGCGTGCCGGGATGCAGCGCCGGCGCCATCGGTTTGGGCAGGTCGGCGGCGATGTTGTACCAAGCCAGGGGTATCCTGTCTTGCGGGAGATTGTATTGGATGGTTTCCATGCCGGAAATTCTACCAGCAGCGAAGGATTCATGGCCGTGATGGCTTGCGGAGCCCGGATTCTCAGCGATTGAGCCGGTAGAGGACGTGGCGGCGCAAGGGATGGCCTTGCGGGAGCCGAGGGTGGTCGAAATCGGCCTGGGGATCGTGGATCATGCCGAGTTTTTCCATCACCCGGCGCGAGCGCAGGTTTGCGGGAACCGTGAAGGAGACAAGGCTGGAGAACGAGAGAATCTCAAAGGCGTAGCGGGCGACCGCGCGAGCGCCTTCCGTGGCCAAGCCGCGGCCCCAATACTGGGCGGAGAGCCGCCAGCCGATTTCGACAGCGGGCATGAACGGAGCGTCGAAGGTCGGGATCGAGAGGCCGATGTAGCCGAGGAAGGTCTTTCCCTCAAGCAGTTCGGCGGCGAAGAGCCCGAATCCGTAACTCTCGAAGTGCCGTTCGATGCGATCGATCAGCGTGTCCGACGCCTCCGGCGTCAGCGGGCCGGGCATGAATTCCATTACGCGCGGGTCGGCGTTCATCCTTTGGAAGGGCAGACGGTCAGAGTCGCGCCAACGGCGCAGCAGCAGGCGCTCGGTTGTGAGCCGGTCCGTCATGCGCACAGACTAGCATCCTCCGATGCGGGCCTGTGATCAGCGGCGATGTCCGTCGCCGTGGTGTCCGCCGGAGTGGCTGCTGCCGTGCGAGTGCTCCTTGAATTCCTTTCCGCCGCCGTAGCTCTTGGGTGCGTGGCCGCCACCATAGGATTTCTCGGCGTGGTGGCCGCCGCCGAAGAGATGGAAGCCGCCCGAGTGCTCGGGCTTGGCGGGCGACTCCGCGAAGCCGCGGCCCGGTGAGGCGGAATAAGACCGGTCGCCGGGATCACCGCGCTGAACGAATTCGCCGCGCTGCGGGCTCGGCGCCGGTGCACGCCAGGACTGCTGCGGGCCGGAGTAAACCGAGCTCGGCCGGGCGTAGGCCTGCCCGGCGCCTCCGTAGAAGCCGTAGCCGTAGCCGGGCCGCGCGTAGGATGGCTGCGGACGTGCGGGCATCGGCGCCGGAGGCTGCGGGCGGTTGTAGGCGTAGTTTTGCCACGCGGGGCGAACGTAGCTGCCAGGAGCGGCGCCACGGCCGGAGTCGGCAAAGGAGCGGCGATACCCCGCTTGCGGTTGGTTGTATTGGGAGCCGCTATACCCCTCCGGCGCTCTCGTTCTCGCGGCTCGCTGCGGCCCGCCCCGCGGCGCATCCCAATGGGCCACCGTGGTGCTGTGCGAAGAGTAGTTGGCATGATGGAAGAGAACGGATTGGCCCAGCCAATCCAGAGCCCAGCCCATCCAGCCAAAGGGGCTGTGGTTAAAGGCGGCCATGGCGATCCCCATTCCGAACCGGACGGGCGCCGAGCCGGCAAGGGACTCGATCGACCCCAGCAGCGAAAAGCCCGGATAGGGCGCGACCGGCTGCCCGTAGACGTACCACGGGTTGTAGACGGGCACATAGACCACCTGCGGATCGGCGGGGGCCAGTTGGATGTAGCCCTGGTTATAGGTCACCGCTTCCTGGGGGGTGTTCTGGAGGGTTCCGGCCGCCTGTGCGCGCTGGCGCAGCACCTGTAGGGTCTGGAGCACGTCCTGGGGCTGGTTATAGTAGGCATTTCCCAAATCCGTGGTCCATTGCAGGTCGCGATCCATTTGCGCCAGCACCTGCGGAAACGCGGTGAGCGCTTTGACGCTGGGGTCCCAGCTTTGGGCGTCGGCTCCGGCGGCGATCCGGTCGGGAGAGGCGTAGCCCTGGGCTTGCAGCCAATGATCGGCCCCCGCCACTTGCGCCGGATAGGTGGCCGCGGTCAGAATCTGCGCCAGCAGCGCATCGGGATAGAGGGCGATGGGGGCGACGAGTTGCTCCAATTGCTCCGCGGAGAGCGGCTGCGCCGGCGGCTGAGGTTGTTCGTACTCCTGGCTGGGGTCTGCATACGATTGCTGCGCATAGGCTTGTGGCTGGCCATAGTCCGATGGCTGGCCCGGGGCGTACTGCGCCAAGAGCGTAGCTTGCGCCAGCGGCAGCAGGAGCACCACTCCCGGTGCGAGCGCGCGAGGGAGCGCCTGGCGCCCGACGCCACGCCTGGCAGCAGGGTTGCCGGTTGCGTCGAGCGGAAAGCGAGAAAACAAGGCATTGAACGCTGCGCGCAGGCAGGATTGGGGTCTCATGTTCCCTCCCAGTGGACCCACAGGGTCGCCCCGGAGCGAAACTCTTCGATCGAAGCCGCGCGTGGGTATTCCGGGACACGCTCGAAGAGCGGCTGTCTAACGTTGACCCAGCTTGCCGGCGTTAGTTGCGGAAGAATGTTGGATGCGCCGGCAAGAATCCCGGCTCAATCCGAAAGGGGAGAGAATGGACCCAGGGTTTATCATCAAAAATGGTGCAGGCCGGAGCTGCCCGCGCCTTCGTTTTGCAACCCAGGCGTTGGGTGTGCCCGAAAAGGACGCCAGGGCAGAGGACTTTTTTCTGGAAGACGGGCAGCGGGGACGGGGAACATGCGAGCAAAAACAGCGGTAGTGCTGGGCGCCCAATGGGGCGACGAGGGCAAGGGCAAGATCGTGGACGTGCTGAGCGAGCGGTTTTCCGCCGTAGCGCGCTATGCCGGCGGACACAATGCCGGGCACACGGTCATCATTGGCGAACAGCGATTCGTCTTGCAGTTGATTCCCTGCGGCGTGCTGCGGCCGGGGTGCAAGGCCATCATCGGCAACGGGGTGGTTCTGGACCCGATCGCCTTTCTCAAGGAAGTGGCCAAGCTGCGCGACCTGGGCGTCCCCGTGGATGGCCAGCTTTATGTCTCCAATCGCGCCCAGGTGATTCTGCCTTACCACCGGATGATCGAACTGGCGGCCGAGAGCGCGCCGGGACGGAAGAAGATCGGCACCACCAGCCGCGGCATTGGACCGGCCTACGAGGACAAGATGGCCCGCAGCGGCCTGCGCATCGTGGATCTTCTGCGGCCGGAGCTGTTGAAGACGCATATCGAGGCTGCCTGCGGCGAAAAGAACGCCATCGCCCACGCGCTCTTCGGCACCGACCCGCTTGACCCCTCCAGGATGTTCGACGAATACGCGGCGGCGGCCGAGCTGGTGAGGCCCTTTGTGGCCGATACCGGACGCCTTCTGCACTCGATCCTGGCCGAAGGCGGCAGCGTGATGTTCGAGGGCGCGCAGGGGACAATGCTGGATATCGATCACGGCACCTACCCGTTTGTGACCTCCTCGTCGGCCACCGCCGGCGGCGCGGCCACCGGAACCGGCGTGGGGCCGACGGCGATCGGGACCGTGGTCTCGGTGACCAAGGCGTATGTGACCCGGGTGGGCGAGGGCCCCTTTCCCACCGAGATCCACGAGGAGGTGGGCGACCACCTGCGCGCCCGCGGCAACGAGTACGGCGCCGTCACCGGCCGTCCGCGCCGTTGCGGATGGCTGGATATTCCGCTGCTGCGCTACTCCAACCAGGTCAACGGCGCCGAGTGGCTAGTGATTACCAAGATGGACGTTCTGGACGAGTTGGCCGAGATTCCCATCTGCGTCGGCTACGAGATCGACGGCAAGGTGACCGACGCAATTCCCGCCGACGTGCAGGGCCTGGAGCAGATCAAGCCCGTGTACACCAAACTGAAGGGCTGGCGGGAGTCGACCGAGGGGATCACCGACTTCGACAAGCTGCCCCAGGCGGCGCAGGAGTACCTGCGCTTCCAGGAGCGGGAGAGCGGCGCCCGGATCGGCATGGTTTCCACGGGGCCAGACCGCAACCAGACCATGGTGCTTCCGGAGTTTGCCGAGGCCCTGAAAGAGATGCACGGGTAAACTTGAGAAACGCCTGCGGCTTGCACGATCAGGCTGGAAGGAAATCGCTCCTCATGATCAGCTTTACTGTCCGGCTGAAGTTTGCCCCCGAAGATCGCGCCGAAATTGCCGAAATCCTGCGTTCTCTGGCCGTGGCCTCGCGCCAGGAGCCGGGATGCATGGCCTACATTCCTCATTCCGTCGAAGGCGATCCGGATACCGTGCTCATCTACGAGCAGTACCGGGATGCCGGGGCCATCGAAGCGCATGGCCAGTCCGCGCACTTCAAAAAGTACGCCGTGGGCGGGCTCTACCAGAAGATGCGGGAGCGGAGCCGCGAAGACCTGGTCGCTCTCGTTTGAGGCCCGGCTCCCGTCCAAGGGGCGGGAGTTCCGATTTGGCAAATGCCGCCGGTTTTCAGCAACGCCGCTTTACCGTTGAAGTGTGGTGTGGGAAAGCTCATTGACCGGCATACCGGTTGGGGTCTACCATCCGATACGCTTATGCCCGGAACTCTTGCCAACGCCTTCACCCCAACCAGCCGACGCCGGACGTTCGGGCGGCTCTTCGCTCCGGCGGTGTTTGCCGTGCTCGCCGCGCTCGCGGCGGGGGCGTCCGCACCTCCCGCGCAAGCGGGCGGGATGCCCAGGGCGCAGAAGCACGAGAGCCGCCACGAGATCGACCAGCTTGAGGAAGTGTGGCGCGACGCCGTTCTCAAGTCGAATACCGCCGCGATGGAAGGGCTGCTGGCGGACGATTACATGGCCATCACCGCCAACGGCACCCTGCAAACCAAGGAGCAGGCGCTGGCCAACCTGCGCGCCGGGCGGTTCCGCTTCATCACCCTCGATATCTCCGATCGCAAGGTCCGCTTTTACGGCACAACCGCGCTGGTCACCTCTCTTGCCGAGATTCACGCCACGACCCCGGAGGGAGAGATCTCAGGCAGTTACCGCTATACACGGGTTTATGTCCGGGACGAGAAGGGCGAGTGGAAGATTGTCAGTTTTGAGGCTAGCCGGATTCGCGAGCCCGGAGACCGCAAATAGCTCCGAGGGCTGCCGGCTCCTGACGTGGACGCACGGGGTTAGCAGGAACCGCGGAATTGCTTTCAGGCCGCTTGCTCTCGTCAAACTGTCCAGGGCAATCGCATTTGAACTTTTGAAAGGAACGGGGTTCATCCCGAGCAAAATAGCGTTCAGCAAATGGGCATTGTAAGCAGCGAAAAAGCCCGCGGGAGCGGGTCTTGAAAGGGTCCGGCCTCAACCGCCGAGGCATTGAATCCTTCCAAACCATCCCTCTGGGGCTGAAGCCCAGGAGCTTTCTGACTGCTTTGCGGCACGGCTGAAGCCGTGCCCTTTCAAAACAGCCCAACCGTTTCAAATGCGATTGCCCTGCCAAACTGTCAGTTATGTATTGTGTCCTATGCTGTTTTTGTGCCATAGTAGTTATCCAGATATTTGCTGGTGTCTAGCTTGCAGCCTGGCCAAAGGCGCAAGAAACGGATAAGGGCTGACCGCTTGCCCAACCTGGAACGCGGCCAATGGGGAGACTCCCCTTTGCAATTGGCTTCGCAGAAGCCATCGATGGGACTCTTCCTCAGCAGAACATGCCCTGGACCGACGCTGCCGCGGTCAGTGGGGCGCTGGATGCATCGCAACGATTTCGCGGTCAAAAAGGGTAGAGGCCAATCGGATGAATAAAGCACAGTTGGCAACACTCAAATTCTTCTCGCTGTTGTTTCTATTGCCGGGTTTGGCTGGATTGATCGTTTCAGCCATGGTTTCGACCCACTATCTGGGTACGCTGCCGAAGGGGCCGGTGCCGGCAGAGATGCGCATGACGCCGCGCAATATCCATGGCATCGTCGTGTACCAGACAGCCGAAGAGGATCGCAAACTCAACCTCATGGAGTACTCTTCGGTGGGAGTCTTCGTGCTCGGTTTGGGGCTGGGTCTTGTCTATCTGGAACAGTGGAGCGCCGAGCGGACGCGCGAAGCCGAGGAAGAGGGCGAACTGGCGGAGTATCTCGGCTAGGCCAAGCCGGCCGAGTCGGGCCCCGATGGGGAAAACGCGCTCCACTACAATAGACCGATGCCCGAATTGCCTGAGGTGGAAACCATTGCCCGGGGCGTCCATGAGCGCTTGCGCGGCGATTGCATCGTTCAAGCCCTGTTCAGTTCGCTCCGCGAGCCCTTCAAGACGCCTCCGGCGCGTCAGGCCGCGGGCCTTGAAGGGCGCATCCTGCTGGCCGTGCACCGCAGCGGAAAACACATCGTCTGCGAGCTGGGGCCGGCCGGTCTCGGCGGCGCGGCCCAAGCCGTCCGCCACGACGCACCAGGCACACCAGAAGCCCAATGGATTGTGCATCTTGGCATGACCGGGCGATTGCTTGTCACTCCACCCGATGCGCCCGTTGCCGCCCATACCCACGCCCGCCTGAGCCTGGCCAGCGGCCGCGAGCTGCGCTTTGTGGACCCGCGCCGCTTCGGGCGGCTCGAGTTTCGCGACCTGCGCCGCTCCGCGCCCTTTTCCGCCCCGGGCGCCGAACCGCTCACCATCGGGATGGAGGAATTTGCCGCACTTTTTCACGGCCGTCGGCTGGCGATCAAGGCGGCGCTGCTCAACCAGACCCTGCTGGCGGGCGTGGGCAACATCTACGCGGACGAGAGTCTCTTCCATGCCGGCATCCGGCCCGGCCGCGGATGTTTGCGTCTCACCCGGGCCGAACTGGAACGATTGCGCCAGGCTCTGCGCCAGGTTCTGGAACACGCCATCCGGCTGGGCGGCTCGTCGGTCTCCGATTATGTTGACGCCAACGGGGCGCGCGGCTTTTTCCAACTGGAACATTGCGTCTACCTGCGCACGGGCCAGCCCTGCCGTCGCTGCCAGACGCCGATCCGGCGGATTCTGCTGGCGGGGCGGGGGACCCATTACTGCCCGACGTGTCAGCGGTAGAGCGTGTTTCTATGGTTTTCAGGATTTGCTCCCGATTTGGACTACCAGAATCGAGACAATCTTTATGCAGTGGCTTGTGCAAGTGATTGAAAAACAAGAGAAACGAAAACGGCACAAGGATTGCTATTAGATAAGCGCCAGTGATGTACCGGCTGCTGGAGAAAAGTCCGGCCAGCCCAAAGAACAGCAGACGCCCGGCAAGAGCAACCGCCAACGAAGCGGCCCTCAAAAGGGAGAACCGGCCGGGACAGTCTGCAGTAGGCACGGTGGAAACAACCACCGGCCACACAATGCTTGGGAGGCCAGTGACCAGCGCAGGACAGCAAAACGCCACTCCGTTTGGAGTGGCGTTTTGAGCGTCTGGGCGTTTCTTTCTGGAAGCCGTCGGCGGCCGCGGTTCTTTCGGCTGACCCGAGGGCGCCGAAGTGTACAGCACAAATTGACCTTCCGCTTGGTTTGACGATAGAATTGTAAAGTTTGGCGATGCACCCCTTTGAGGATGTGCAGGGCGATGCTGGGCTCACCGCTGGGAACCGTGGCGCGTGCGCGGCCCGCTACCCGATGCAGTCACTCTCTGTATGCGCCCCAATGCAGTACACGGTATCCGATTTTGAATGCGCCTCGTTTTGAGACCCGAGCGCTGGAGGGTTTGTTATGTATGCAGTCATTCGCACCGGCGGTAAGCAGTACCGGGTCGCACCAGGCGACGTGGTGAAGATCGAAAGCGTGGTTTCAGCCGACCAAACGGTCGAATTCAGCGACGTGCTGGCGGTGAGCGGCGAGCCCGGAACCATGACCAAGCCGGCTGCCGCCAAGGTGACGGCCGAGGTGCTCGGCGAGGGCCGCGGCGACAAGATCCTGGTCTTCCACCTGAAGCGGAAAAAGCAGTACAAGAAGCTGCAGGGGCACCGGCAGAACTTTACCGAGGTGCGCATCAAGGCCATCGAGGCCGACGGCGTGACCTATACGGCGGAGCAGTAGCTCTTAGCTTTCAGCTGAGGAAGAGCGGCAACAAAGACGATTGGCCCAAGCGGGTAGAACTGAAGGCTGAAAGCTGATAGCTGATAGCTGGAAAAGGAGATTCGGCAATGGCACATAAGAAGGGTGGAGGCAGCTCCACAAACGGACGCGACTCGAATGCACAGCGGCTGGGCGTAAAGGCCTTTGGCGGCGAACTGGTTACCGGCGGCTCGATCATCATGCGCCAGCGCGGCACCCGCATCAAGCCCGGTCTCAATGTGGGCATCGGCTCCGACGACACGCTCTTCGCCAAGGTGAGCGGCCGCGTGAAGTTCAGCGACCACGGCAACCGCGGGCGCTTCGCCTCCATCGAGCCGGTTCCGGCCGAGTAAACCCATCCAGGTTAACGGAAGAGGCCGCGGGGCACCGTGGCCTCTTCTTGTGTGCGCCGCGTTGGTTGAGCCGCCCTTCGCGGGTGAAAGCTCCCGGCGCAAAGGAAAAGGGCCGGATTCCTCTCGGAGTCCGGCCCTTTTTATCTTTTCAATCCGCGCGGCGTCCGCGTTTACAGTTCGGATTCTCTCTTTTTCAGATTGCGGTTGAGCACCTTGTCCACCACGCTCTCCACGTCGGTGAGGAAGAAGCCGTTGGCCTGCTGCGGGACGGCCACCTGGGTTCCTGTGTGGCCCAGGGCGGAAGCGATTTCGTTCCAGCGATAGATGGTCGAGTTGGCCGGCATCACGAGCGGCTGGCGGGCCGGTTCGGGGACGGCGCAGTAGACCACCCAGGCGGCGAGGGCCACCAGGATCAGCGATTCGTATACGAATTGCAAGGGGTCGGTCAGCGAAGTGCCGCGGGACCAGAACATCGCGAGGACGAGATCGCCGGAGGCCATCACGCCAAAGCCGAGCGCGATTCCGAAGGCGAGATCGCGAACCGAGAGGCGCAACGCATTGATGCTCAGACAGAGGAAGGCCAACAGGCACAATTCGAGGATGCTGATCGAACGCATCAGCGCATAGGCAATGTCGGGGATGAGCATCAGGCCCTTGTGCGCGAAAGAAATCGAGGAGACGGCCACAATCGCGGAGACCAAAGCCGCCCAGCGAAAGATCACGACGCCGAACTTCATCAGCCCCGAGAAGGCTGAAAGAGCGGAGCGGAAGACCTCCATGCAGACGAAGAAGAGGATCACCGAGCTGGCGATATAGACCGCCCAGTAAACGAAGAAATAGATTGCGAAGCAGTAATCGTTGAACCAGTGCTGCGCCTGCCCGTAAAAGAGAAGAAGCAGAAGTGGGGTCGCAACAACCCGCAGCGCCAAGTAGCCTGACATCGCCGGGAAACGGCGATACAGCTTCTTCCACCAGAAGAGGGCGCCGAGCACAGCCCAAAGGGCAAATTCGGCGACGCTCATCACGGACATGGCAGTTTGCGAGGACATAAGGACTCTGTTGCCATCCTAAGAACCCTCTCAGGATAGCGCCGAACATCCTCAACCTCAACAGCAAAACTAGCCCAGCGATGACACTTTCGTGTCATTCCGATCGTTTCTAATGCCCGGCGCTCCTAGTTGCTGGGAGGATTGACGGGGCAAATGTGAGGTCCGCAGCCGGGTCCTGGCATGCTTGCGGTGGCCGACTGATGACTGGAGACAACGGCCGCGGTCCTGGGTGTCACGGCGGCGGCGGCGACGCCGGCGAGAACGATGGAGAAGGCGAAGATGCGAAGGGCGAGTTTCATAGTTGGTTACCCCTGAAGAAATTGGATGTGCGGGAGTCTTGACTCCCAGTACGCCTAACAGGGTAGAGCAGAATTTCTGTTAAGTCCAGTTTTTTCATAGATATGAAAAAATAGTAAACAGAACATTACTAACGTCATCATCCCCTGACGGTAATCTGCCGACGGTAACCTTTTTTCTGCCGCGCAGCGGCTCTCTTCCAGACCCGCCCCGCATGGTAAAATAGACCCAGGCAAATGCGCGTGAAAGCCTTCGTTTTTCAAACGGTTAATCCCCGAATTCCCACCCGGAATCGTAACCGGTAACCGCCCTTCCGGGTGGAGCACGAAGCGAAAGCCCTGCGAACGGAATCCTATGGCGACTAAAGTACCTGAAAGCATTCCTCTTCCCGTCGAAAACGGCGATAACGGCAGTTATACCGGCGAAAACATTACCGTCCTGGAAGGCATGGAGCATGTCCGGCTGCGCCCGGCCATGTACATTGGCTCAACCGGCGAGATGGGCCTGCACCACCTGGTCTACGAGGTCGTGGACAACTCTGTGGACGAGGCCCTGGCCGGCTACGCCACCAAGATCGACGTCACCATCCACGTGGACAACTCGATCACGGTGACCGACGATGGCCGCGGCATTCCCGTGGACATGAAGACGCTGGCCAGCGGCGAGCAGATGCCGGCCGTGCAGGTGGTGTTGACCAAGTTGAACGCGGGCGGCAAATTCGACGCCTCCAGCTACAAAGTCTCGGGCGGCCTGCACGGAGTGGGCGTGAGCTGCGTCAACGCGCTCTCGCAGGAACTGAGCGTGGAAATCTGGCGCGACGGGTACACCTGGGAGATGGACTTTAGTTGCGGCGCGCCCACCAGCGAACTGCGCCAGGCGGGCACCAGCAAGCGGCGCGGAACCAAGGTGCATTTTCTGCCCGACAAGACCATTTTCACCTCCACCGAATTCAACTTCGACACCTTGGCCCAGCGGCTGCGCGAACTGGCTTTCCTCAACAAGGGGCTGGAGATCACGCTCACCGACGAGCGCACCGCCGACGCCAAAACCGGCGACGCGCGGCGCACCGAATTCCGCTATGCCGGCGGCATCGCCGAGTTCGTGAAGCACCTGAACCGGGGCAAGGCCGTGCTGCACGAGAAGCCGATTGTCATGGAGGCCATGCGCGACAACGTCGAGATCGAGATCGCGCTGCAGTACAACGACAGCTACTCCGAAACCGTCTTCAGCTTCGCCAACAACATCAACACGGTGGACGGCGGCACGCATCTATCGGGCTTTCGCACCGCGCTCACCCGCACCGTCAACGCCATTGGCCAGCAGCTCGGCCTGTTCAAGGATTTGAAGGAGAACCTGAGCGGCGACGATGTGCGCGAGGGCCTGGTAGCAGTGGTCAGCGTGAAGCTGCCGCAGCCGCAGTTCGAGGGCCAGACCAAGGGCAAGCTCAACTCCGACATTGCCGGCACGGTGCAGGCGTTTGTCAATGAGCGCCTGGGCATGTTTCTGGAGCAGAATCCGCCGGTGGCCAAGCGCATCATCAACAAGGCGATCGAGGCCGCGCGCGCCCGCGAGGCCGCCCGCAAGGCTCGCGATCTGACCCGCCGCAAGGGGGCTCTCGACGGCGGCGGCCTGCCCGGCAAGTTGGCCGACTGCTCGGAACGCAACCCCGAACGCTGCGAGCTCTATCTGGTCGAGGGCGAAAGCGCCGGCGGCACCGCCAAGCAGGGCCGCGACCGCCGCTTCCAGGCGATTCTGCCCCTCAAGGGCAAGATCCTCAACGTGGAAAAGGCCCGCTACGACAAGATGCTGGGTCACGAGGAAATCCGCGCCATGATTACCGCGCTCGGCTGCGGCATCGGCAAGGACGACTTCGACGCATCCAAGATCCGCTACGGCAAGGTCATCCTCATGACCGATGCCGACGTGGACGGCTCCCACATCCGCACCCTCTTGCTTACCTTTTTCTTCCGCCACATGACCGAGCTGATCAAGCGCGGGAACGTCTGCATTGCCCAGCCGCCGCTCTTCAAGATCAAGAAGGGCCGCTACGAGCAGTACATCAAGGACGAGCGCGAGTTTGTGAAGGTGATGGTCAACCGCGCCTCCGAGGGCATGATCGTTCGCCACGGCGAGGCCGCCAGCCGCATCGAGGGCGCGGACCTGACCCGGTTCATGGGCACCCTGGACGAGTACCTGAGCTTTGTGGAAAGGGTTGACAAGCGCATCCGCAACGAGAAACTCACCGAGCTGTTGGCCCGCGCCGAACTGCTGCATCGCGCCGATTTTGCCTCCAAGGCCGAAAGCGAGGTTCCCGCCAAGCTGGCCCAGCTCCACGAGGAATTGAGCGAGCTGGCCGACGAATTCCAGATCAAGGTCAACGCACCGGTGGAGGACGAGGAACACCATACCTGGTCCATCTGTTTTACCGATACCCAGGGCGCCACGCGCTGCATCGACTGGACCCTGGCCTCGAGCCCCGAGTTCCGCCAGATGATGGCCAAATACACGCTCATCAAGGAATTCCTCGAGCCGCCCTTCCTGATCGAGTACGCGGTCAAGGGAGCGGCAGCCCCAGCCGCGGCGCAGGCCGAGGAGGCCGAGCCAGCCGAGTCGGAGGAAGGCGCGGAGAGCGCGGAAGCTCAGGCGGAAGCCAGGCAGGCCCGCCGCTCCAACCGCAACCTGCGCGAGCCCGTGGAGAAGCAGACCGCGCGCGAGCTTTTCGCCTACATCGTCGAGCAGGGCAAAAAGGAATATGCGGTGCAGCGATACAAGGGCCTGGGCGAGATGACCTCCACGCAACTGTGGGAGACCACCATGGACCCCGAGCGGCGCACCTTGCTCCAGGTCAAACTTGAAGACATCGCGGAGACCGAATCCATCTTCACCACCCTGATGGGCGAAGACGTGGAAGCCCGGCGCAAGTTCATCGAAGACAACGCGCTGGACGTAAAGAACCTCGATATCTAGAGCGTGTCTCAAAAAAATGCGGCCGCGTTGCGGTCACGATCCTTCAGGGGTTAAAACCCCTCATCATGCTGGACTTTTCGGCACGACTGAAGTCGTGCCCTGTTACAAAACCGGTTTTTGAAACACGCTCGAACAAGTTCCGGCGCCGGAGATACTTTTTTTGAGGTTATCTTCGGCGCCGGAACTTCGGTTCTCTCGTGCAGGCCGTCGCAAAGGGGGTCATTTACAGGCGCCCGCGCATGGGTTGCATTCGTAGAAGAGGTTTCCTCTCAGGGGCTGAAGCCCCGCTCATCTTGGGCCGTCTGCGGCACGGCTGAAGTCGTGCACTGCTACAAAGCACGACATCTTCGACGGGTTTTTGAAGTCGTCGCGCCCTTTCAAAACAGAAACGACCATCCGGGTGACGGACACCGCTCGCGGTTTCTTCTTTCTCCATGGCGCAATCAGCGCTTTTGGCGTAGAGTGTCGCCATGTCTTTCGATGAAGCCGAAATTCATCGGGCATTCGAGGGAGAAGAATTCTATCCCTTCTTCCAGCCCCTGGTCGAACTGCGCACCGGCCAACTGGCGGGTTTTGAGTTGCTTGCGCGCTGGAAACACAGGCGGCTGGGCCTGGTTTTGCCGGATAACTTCATCCCCGCGCTGGAGAAGAGCGGCTCCATCAACCAGTTAACTCGCCAGTTATTGAAAAAGGCATTTGCCACAAGCCGCGACTTGCCTGGCACGCTCACGCTGTCGGTGAATCTTTCTCCGCTGCAACTGCTCGATCTGTCGCTGCCCGCCAAGATCGCGGCCGCCGCGGCGCAAAGCGACTTTTTCCTCGGCCGGCTGACCGTCGAAATCACCGAGAGCGCGCTCTTGGTGGATCTCCCCCGCGCCCAGTCCGTTGCCCGCGAATTGAAGGCGATGCAGTGCCGGCTGGCGCTGGACGACTTCGGGACCGGGTATTCCAGCCTCAAGCACTTGCAGGCGCTGCCCTTCGATGAGCTGAAAGTCGACCGGAGTTTTGTCAGTTCGATGACGGAATCGCGGGAAAGCAGGAAAATCGTGGCCGCCGTCGTCGGCCTGGGGCGCAGCCTGGGGCTCATCACCGTGGCCGAAGGGGTGGAGACCCCGGAACATGCCAACATGCTTCTCTGGCTCGGGTGCGATTTCGGCCAGGGCTATCTCTATAGCAAGCCGGTGCCGGCCGAGGAACTTCCTACTCTTGTTTCACAAAAGCCGCGGATTTATTCAACCGCACTGTCCGCGCCCGCGGATGCCGGACCCATTACCAGCCTGGAGGCGCTGCCGGGACAGCGGTTCGCGCAACTGCAGGCCATCTACGACAGCGCTCCGGTGGGTTTATGCCTGCTCGATCGCAATCTGCGCTATGTAAGCCTCAACCGGAGGCTCGCGCAGATGAACGGCGCACCGGTCGCGGCGCATCTCGGCCGGCCGATTACCGAGCTGGTTCCCGATCTGTATCCCCGTTTCGAGGGCTTCCTGCGCCGCGCCTTGCAGGGCGAATCGATTCCCAACGTCGAGGTGCAGCGGCCGAACTTCGAGGCGGGAGGCGGCGATCGGACCCTCATGCTCTCGTATCAGCCGGTTCTGGACGAGGCGGGCGAGGTGATGGGCGTCTCCATCGCCGTGATGGACATCTCGGAGCGCAAGCGCATCGAACTGGCGCTGCGAGAAAGCGAAGAGCACCGGCGCAACATCGTCGAACTGAATCCGCAAACGCCGTGGATCATGGATGCCGAGGGAAAGACGGTGGAAGTGAGCAGCCGGTGGGAGACGCTGACCGGATTCACGCGGGAGCAGGCGCGGGGCTTTGGATGGCTGGATGCCCTTCATCCCGACGACGTGGAGCCCACCAAGCGGGTCATCGAGCATGCCATCGCCAACAAGAGCCGCACCGATGTGCGCTACCGGATCCGGCGGCCGGATGGCGGATGGAGGTGGGTACGGTCGCGCGGATATCCGCGCTTTGGACCGGCGGGCGAAGTGATTTGCTGGTATGGCGGCGTCGAGGACATCCAGAGCCAGATTCAGACGGAGGAGGCCCTGCATCAGAGCCAGGCGGAGCTGCGGACGATCGCCGACGCCGTACCGATCGGTATTGTGATTGCCAATGCCCCGGACGGCGCGCTCGACCTGGCGAACGCCGAGGCGAAAAGAATCTTCCGCGGCGCAATCCGCGCGGGCCAACCGATGACGGAATACGGGCAATGGGGCGCGATGCACGTGAATGGAGAGTCCCTGAAGCCGGACGAGTATCCGCTCTCCCGCGCCATTCTCGGCGGCGAGGCGGTGGACGCGGAAGAGGTTCTTTGCCGCCGGGAGGATGGAAGCCGGGCCAGAGTTGCGTTATCCGCAAAGCCGATTTACGGGCGCGATCGCCAAATCGTTGGCGCGGTGATGATTGCCCGGAGCCTGGAGGCTGAAGACGGGAGAAATGGCAACCGCACAGGCTGACCGAAGAGATCGCGCGCGGCCTTCGGGCGGTTCTGCCATACAGATACGCTAGGTCCCTGACCGTTTGATTTAGGTTTCTTGAGGTTTGTGCTTTCCCACCCTTTCCGCAGAAAAAAGCGGAAAGGATGGGGCACGGGGCTGATCCATATTCACACGGTCAGGGACCCAGGCGGCTTTTTACAAGGTGGCCTTTTCTTAAGGAAAAAGCCACTCGGCAGCATGGCTTCGGAGTAGAGCAAGGGGAGAACCGCGGTAATCGTTCTCACTCCGGCGGGGCATAGAAGGGGAGTTTCTCGTTCTTCTCGTTGGCGCGCCGGATCGTCACATCGCCGAACAGGAGCGCGGGCGCCAGCACCGTCTGGGGAATCTCGCCGAAGTAGTTGGCCGTCCACAGGTCCTTGCCCGCGGCCTCGACGCCCGATCGCAGCGCGCGCTGGTCGAGGTCGTCCAATGTGGCGCCGCGCACCAGTTGGCGCTGGCCGTCGAGGCTGATGCGGTAGAGCAGCCGGGGAGTCATCTCCCCGCCCAGCGTCTCGACAAAATAGACGCTCTTCAGGCCGCGATCCTTGCCCAAATCCAACAGCTTGCGGTTCAGATCCTGGTTCGCGAGACCCTCTTTCGCGGTGATTTGCAGGACGCCGATCGACGGTCTCGCCGCTCCGGCAATTCCGGCGCGTCCGTGACCGTTCGACTGCGGAAAGTCCTTCACCGGCTCGCGCCCGATCAGGTAGTTCTCCAGCCGGCCCGCCGTCACCAGTTTCACGGCCTGGGCCGGCACGCCTTCATCGTCGATCTCGTATGCGCCCAGCAGCCCCTTGCCGGCGAAGGCCTTCATGCCGGGATCGTCGGCCACATCCAGAAACTCCGGGAGCACGCGCGCACGATAGCTGGAGGAGAACGGCCCGTTGGTGCGGGCTTCGGTTCCCATGCGTGGCCGGGTGGCCGTCACCGCGCCCGCCAGCAGCGTACGCAGCGTATCGGCACCGGCGTCGGAACTGAGCAGCACCGGCCCGTGATATTCCTCTTCCACCACGGGAGCCTGGCGCAGATCGGCGAGCGAAGCAATCTCCTCGACCGCATGTTTCTCGAAGAGATCGGGAGAATCCAGGTCCTTGAGCGAGCTTCCACTCGAGGCGTAGGAACGGTCGAGCCTCATGCCGTCGGCCGCCTGCGTGCCTGTCGCAAAACCCTCCTGATACTCGGCCGCCGATTTGCGTACGATGGTTCCCTCGCTCGTCACCAGCCATGTGGTCGTCGCGCGCGCGCGAAACTCCGCCGAAGAGTACTGTACGTCGCGCCTGGCAGCCTTGACGGATGCATCGGTCCGGTAGAGTCCGCTGGCCCGCGCCGCCCTCTGCTCCCAATCCGCCTCGTCCAGCTTCAGCTTCAAGGGATCGGCCAGCCAGACGACCGGGCTTTCCCGGCTGAAGTCGTCGGCCTGCGGCGGCGTTTGCACCTGCTTGAGCGCGGCTTGTTTCTGCGCATAGGCCGAGAGTGCGTTCTTGTACGCCTGATCGGTCGCCGACCACAGCGCCGACCGCAGCGCAATGGGATCGTCGTCGAGCGCGGCCATTTGCAGCGCGCCGTCGCCACGCCCGCCGGAACTGTCGATTTTGAAATCGCCCACGCGCACGGTTACGCGGGCCACACGCTGATGCGAGTGTTGCGCGCCCTCGCTGGCTCCAAACTCCGCCTTGGTTTCAAAGTCGTCCACGTCTTCAATGCGGTATTGGATAAAGAACGGCTTCTCGAAGCCCTGCAACTGCAACTGGCTCTTGCTGCGATCCATTTCTTCCAGCATGGCCTTCAGAATTGGGTCTTTCTCGGCGTCGGCGCGGTTTGGCCGGGCCGGAGCCTGCCCGGTCGCGGCCAGGCACAGGGCGGCGAAAAACGCCGCAAAAAATGCGGCTCCAGTCAATCTTCCAAGCGGGAGTATCCGGTTCATTGCGCCTCTGCTTTTTCGCTGATTGCCGACGACTGTTTTGCGCCTGGAATGGGCAGAATCGGCGGCCGGTCGGCGCCCTGCGGCTGGCGCTGGGTTTCCATCTCGCTGAGCAGCATCGCCGGCGCCACCGCGCTGACCGGAACCGTGCCCGACTCCGCGCCGCACTCGCCGTTGAAGACCTCGCTCTTGTCGCCGGTGGCCAGAATCCGCTTCATCGCCGCCAGCGGCGTTCCCACAATGCTCACGCCGCGCACCAACTCGTCCGGACGGCCATCCACATAGACCCGCCAAACCACCAGCGGAATCACTTGAAAGGCTTGCGGCGAACTGCGCGCGGTCACGGCAAAGCCCGAAGAAATGTCCTCGAAGTAAAGGCCGTAGGGCTTGCCCTGCTTCCTGGCCTCCTCGATCAACTGCCTGCGCAATTCCGTCTCGGGAACGGTCATGGTCGAAGTCACGATCAGGTTGCCCTGGCGTCCGGTGGGCATTCGCCCGGTCTGCGCCCGCCCATGGCCATTCGAGGCGCTGAAGCTGGCGATGGGCAGCCGCGACATGAGAAAAGTCTTCAGCACGCCATCCTGGATCAGGTCCACGCGGCGCGCCTTCTGGCCCTCGTCGTCATATTCGTAGCTGCCGCTGAGCCAGGTCATTTGAAACGTGGTGAGCGTGGGGTCGTCGGCCACCGAAAGAAAGCTCGGCAGCACCGGCTTGCCCACTTCCTTGGTGAAGGTCTGGCCTTCTTCGTCGCCGCGCTGCCGCTGGCCTTCGAGCCGGTGGCCCAGCACCTCGTGAAAGAAGACCGCGGCGGCCCGTCCCGAAAGAATGGCCGGCCCGTCGAAGGGCTCGGTGACCGGCGCCTTGCGCAGAGCCTCAAGGCTCTTGCCCAGCTCCCGTATCGCCGCTTCCAGCTCCGGCTGCGCGGGCAGGCCCTCCGTTGTCTCGGCCTCAAAGGTCTGCGCGCGGAAGAGATCCATTCCGTCGTCGGCCCGCGTCACGGCGAGGACCACCAGCCGCGCCTGCAGGTGCGGCGTCACCACGCGCGAACCTTCCGAGGAGGCAAAATAGTCGGTCTCGTTCTGCACCGTCAGCATCACCATGTTCTGGTAGACATCCGGAAACTCGCGGAAGAGCTTCGAGAGTTCCCGCACTCGCTGCTCCCAGGCCGCGCGGTCGATCTTCACCGGGGGGGCCGGCTGGCCCAGGTAAATCTGCGGCTGCTCCTGGCTGAAGTCCGGCGAAGTGTCTTCTTCCTTGGCCCGCACCTCGGCCTCGGTCTTTACCCTCAGGTAGTTCTCCAGCGCCGTCCCGTAGCCAGTATTGGTGGCCAGCCACAAGCTGCGGGCCAGCGCCTCGCGATCGTCCGCCAGCGGCAGTTGCAGGCTATTCACTGCCGAGCCGCGATGGTTTCCGTGGGTGTTGTCCAGCTTGGGATCGCCGAGCCGCACCTGCACATCGGCCACGCGCTCCCGGCTTTCCGAGCTGTCGAGCAGCGCGCCATACTCCGCGCGGATGGAGGCAAAGCTGGTGTCGCCGACCGTGTAGCTGAGAAAGTAAGGCGGCAACTGCTTCTCGTCTCCCTGCTTGCCCAGCGACGCGAAAGCGCGCTGCAGTTCGGCGGTCATGGCGTCGAGGAGCAACGGGGTTGCCGCGGAAGGGCTGCGGCCTGCGGCGCGGGAGACGGGCGCTGGCGGCAGGGCAACGGCGGCCGCGGGCAAAACCAGAGCCAAGACGGCCCAGGCCGCGCGCATCGAAGGTCTGGCCGTGGGCCGCGGCGCCGCGGCTGGAGTAATATTTTTCATTGTTTCGGAGAACTCGTGTAAAAGCATCTGTTAGACGAATTGTCGCAGAGTTGGCTGTTCTCAAGGGAGGTTGCCGTGCCATTTGCCCGCCGTTGCCTGCTTGTCGCCTGTTTTGTCGCTCTTTTTGCCGGCGTGGCGCCGCGTCTTGGCCCCGGCCCGAAGGCATTGGCACAGGCGGCAACGGCCCAGCCGGCTCCGGCTGCAACGGCTGCGCAGCCCGGCACGCAAGCCTACACCCTGCCTGCGGACAAGCTGGCCAAGGCCATCGCCCTCAGCCGCATCCGCAACGTCCTGGGCCTCGTCTCCGCGCTCTGGGGCCTGGCGGTGCTCTGGCTTCTGCTGGCCACGCGCGCGGCCGCCGGCCTGGCTGGCTGGGCGGAGCGCCTGTTTCGCCCTCGTTGGAAGCAAGGGCTGCTCTTTTTCGCTGCCTTTCTGGTCATCACGACGCTGGCCAACCTGCCTCTCGATATCTACGGCCACCATGTCAGCCGCGCCTACGGCATCAGCGTGCAGGGCTGGGGCAGTTGGCTCGGCGACGAGGCCAAGGCGCTGGGCCTTTCCCTGCTGATTGGCGCGCCTGTGCTGCTGCTCTTCAACTGGATCGTGGGCCGCTGGCCGCGCCGCTACTGGCTGGGCGCGTGGGCGGCCACGCTGCCGCTGCTGGCGTTGGGCATCTTTGTTTCGCCGCTGCTGGAGCCCATCTTCAACCAGTTCGAGCCGCTCGCCAAAGAGCACTCCGCGCTGGTCGCCGAATTGGAAAAGGTCGCGGCCCGCACCGGAACCAACATCCCGCCCGAGCGCATGTTTCTGATGAAGGCCAGCGTCAAGACCAACGGCCTCAACGCCTACGTCAGCGGCATCGGCGCCACCAAGCGCATCGTGGTGTGGGATACGACAGCCGGCCGCATTCCCGACGACGAAGTTCTTTTCATCTTCGGCCACGAGAGCGGCCACTACGTTCTCAACCACATTCCGCAAAAGTTCGCGGGCTTCGCCGCCGGGCTGTTTTTCGTCTACTGGGCCTGCGCGTGGTTTGCCGGCTGGCTGGCGCGCCGCTTCGGCTCCCGTTGGCGGGCGGAGACGCTCTCCAGCCGCGCCGGTTTCCTGGTGCTGCTGTTCGCCGTTTCGGTGGCGGGCTTTGTGACGGCGCCTGCGGCCAACAGCTTCAGCCGCCACTTCGAGCACCAGGCCGATGTCTACGGCCAGGAGGCTATCCACGGCATCGCCGCCGACCCGCAGAAGACCGCCGTTTCCGCTTTCAACCACCTGGGCGAGGCCTGGCTGGAAGATCCCAGCCCCAGCCCTTTCATCGAGTTCTGGACCTACGACCACCCCTCGGTTCAGACCCGCGCCAACTTTGCCTTGCACTACGACCCGTGGGCGAATGGCGGGCATGGGAAGTTCTTCGACAAGTAGGGACGGAGGGACTGAGGGGCTAGGGCGCGCCTGGGATTTGCTCCTTCTGGCGCCTTTTTCCCGGTCCCAGCTTTTACAATTTCCCCATGCAATTTCTCTCCGTTTCCCGCCGACGCACGGACGCATTTCCGCCCCAAGCCTTCACCCCGGCGCTGAATGCCCAGGAGGGGCAGCGCGTAAGGGAGCTCTACGCCTCCGGCATTCCCGCCAGATTTGGAAGCGGGGCGACCAGCCCGGCGCGGTTCTGCTTTGGGAAGCCACGGACGAAGCCGAAGTGCGCGCCGCCCTCGCGACTCTACCCATTTTTCAGGCCGGCATGATGGAGATCCCGGTTCTGGTTCCCCTCGAACCGTATCCCGGTTTTGCCCACTGAAAGCGGCCGCGGCGCCCGGCTCGCGCTTTCCAACCCTCCCCAGTCGCCGTACACTACTCTTTCGTCGCGCCCTTTGACGGGCGAGTGGACTGAAACAAGGAAAGGATTCCCAATGGCCTACCCCACAAACTACCGTTACACCCGCGAACACGAGTGGATCGCTGTCGAAGGCTCCATCGGAACCATCGGCATCACCGACTACGCGCAGAACTCGCTGGGCGACATCGTCTATGTGGACGCGCCCAAGATCGGCGACCCGGTCACCGCGAACCAGACCTTCGGCTCCGTCGAGAGCGTGAAGGCCGTCAGCGACCTCTACTCGCCTGTCACCGGCACCGTCACCGCCGTCAACGAAGAGCTCAAGAACGCCCCCGACAAGATCAACGAAGCGCCCCATGAGACCTGGATCATCAAGGTCGAGCTGGCCGATCCCGCCCAGTTCAACTCCCTGCTCGATGCCGCGGCCTACGAGGCGTTTGTGTCGGAAGAGACAGCAAGCTGAGAAACCAGCGGTCAGTTGTCAGTTTTCAGCGGTCAGTATCGATGCATGGACCGTCTCGACTGTTTCGAATGTCCCTGCCGCGATCCCGCGCAGTGTTTTCGCCGCGAACCGACAACGGATCACTGACAACTGACCACTTGTCCAAAGGACACCATGCGCTACCTTCCCAAATCGCCCGCCGAACGGGAAAAAATGCTGGCCGAAATCGGCGCCGGCTCCATCGAGGATCTGTTCTCTGTCATTCCTGTCGAATATCGCCTCGACCGCGACCTGCAGGTGCCCCGTCAGCAGGCCGAGAGTGAGATCATCGACTATTTCCGCGCGGCCGGCCAGAAGAACGCCACCGACTACGCCAGCTTTCTCGGCGCGGGCGCCTATCGCCACTACCGGCCGGTCATCATCGACTCCCTGGTTCAGCGCGGCGAGTTCCTTACCAGCTACACCCCCTACCAGGCCGAAATCACGCAAGGCACGCTGCAGGCCATCTTCGAATTCCAGACCATGATCGCCGAGCTGACCGGCATGGACGTGGCCAACGCCAGCATGTACGACGGCTCGACGGGCGCGGCCGAAGCGGTCCGCATGGCCATGCGCGTCACCGGCCGGGACAAGGCGGTGGTCGCCGCAACCGTCCATCCCGAGTACCGCGAGGTCATGGCCACCTACGCCCGGCATCAGGATCTGCCCACCTCACTGGTAGGTTACGATCCGGAGACCGGCCGGGTCGATCTGGCCGCGCTCGATGCGTCTGTTACCCAGGAGACCGCCGCCGTTCTCGTGCAGAGCCCCAACTTCTTCGGCGTTCTTGAAGACATTCCCGCCATCGCCGCGATCGCGCACGCGAAGGGCGCCTTGCTCATCGTCTCGATTGCCGAAGCGGTTTCGCTGGGCATCGTTCGCCCGCCCGTCGAGGCGGACATCGTCAGCATGGAGGCGCAGTCCTTCGGCGTGGCTCTCAGCTACGGCGGCCCGTTCTGCGGCGTCCTGGCGGCCAAGGAGCAATATCTCCGCCAGATGCCGGGAAGGCTGGTCGGGCAGACTGTCGATGGTTCCGGCTATCGAGGTTTCGTCCTGACGCTCTCCACCCGCGAGCAGCACATCCGCCGCGAGAAAGCCACCTCCAACATCTGCACCAACCAGGCATTGGTCGCGCTGATGGCCACCATCTTCCTCGCCGTCTACGGCAAGGAGGGCATCCGCGAACTGGCCGAGCACAACCTGGCCAAAGCGAATTACGCGGCGAGCACGCTGTCTGCCGTGCAAGGCGCAACGCAGTTGTTCACCGCCGCGCCCCGCTTCAACGAATTCGTCCTACAAACCGAAGAAGCCCCGGCAGCCTGGAGCCAGCGGCTGATGGATGAAAAGATCGTCGGCGGCATCGCGCTCAGCCGCTGGTATCCCGAGTTAGGCAACGCAACGCTCTGGTGCGCCACGGAAATCGTGACTCGCGAAAACATCGACGCAGCGGCCAGAGTGCTGGCAGCCGCGCCGGTGGAGGCAGAATGACCTTTCGCGCAACGAAATGTGTTCTTCAAGAGGCGCTGCTCTACAGCTTGCCGAGAAGTGGCGGCTCTGTAACAGGGCACGGCTTCAGCCGTGCCGAAAGAGGCATAAAAGGAGAGGGGCTTTAGCCCCTGCCATGGCGAGACCGAGCAGGAAGTCGTCAGCAGAGAGCATTCTCAATCCAGCTCGCACTTTCTTCACGACCACCAAGACGAGCATGGGTCGCCGCTTGTTGCAGACGGACAGAAATGCGACGCTCTTGATCGATGTGTTGCGGTCCCTGGTTGCAGAACGCGCCTTCAGTCTGCACGACTTTGTGATCATGCCGGATCATGTGCACCTCTTGTTGACCGTCGATGATGGGATGACCGTGGAGAAGGCGATGCAGTTGGTGAAGGGCAGATTCTCGCACCGCCTGGGCAGGGAATTCGGATTTAACGGTGAGGTGTGGCAGAGAGGCTTTTCCGAGGTGCAGGTGCTCGGCGAAGGGAGTTTGAAGGAGTATCGAGCTTACATTGCAAACAACCCGGTCAAGGCGGGTTTGGTGGATGCTCCGGAGAAGTACGCATATTGTTTTGGAAGTTTGGCAAGGAAGAAGACGGAGACTCAACGAGCCCATGCGGCAACAGGGGTATAGGGCCGGGCGGGCCGTAGCAGGGGCTAAAGCCCCGGCTCGGATTGCGGCATTTTCGGCACGACTCAAGTCGTGCCCTGTTACAAAGCGAGTTGAATTGGGCACCTGTATTGCCAAGAGAATTGGCGTCAGAGGAAGGGCAATTATGACGCAGATGAATGAGACAACCTCCCGAACCACCCTCGGCAAAGTCCGCTCCCACCCGACGCAGAACGAGGCGCTGCTCTTCGAGAAATCCTCGCCCGGCAAGCGCGCCTACAAGCTGCCTCCGCTCGACGTGCCCGCCGTGGACGCCGCCGCCCTGCTGGGCGCGGCCCACCGCAAGGTGCCCGGTCTGCTCCCCGAACTGAGCGAGAGCGAAATTATTCGCCACTTCACGCGGCTCTCGACGTGGAACTACGCCATCGACCTGGGCATGTACCCGCTGGGCTCCTGCACCATGAAGTACAACCCGCGCGTCAACGAGTTGGTCGCCCGCATCGAGGGTCTCGCCGAGGCGCATCCTTACCGGCCCGACTCGCTCGCCCAAGGCATTCTTGAAGTGATCGATCTGCTGCAACGCTGTTTGCTCGAAATCACCGGCATGGACGCCATCACGCTGCAGCCGGCCGCCGGCGCGCACGGCGAATTCACGGGGATACTGCTGGCTCGGGCATGGCATGAGTCCCGAGGAAATCCCCGCCGCAAGGTGCTCATTCCCGACTCCGCCCACGGCACCAATCCAGCTTCCGCGGCCATCTGCGGCTATACGGTGGAAACCCTCAAGTCCAACCCCGAGGGCGGCATCGATCTGGAAGCCCTCGCGGCCCAGGTGGACGAAGAAACCGCGGCGCTGATGCTCACCAATCCTTCGACGATTGGGGTTTTCGAGAGCCAGATCGCGAAGATTGCCGAAATGCTTCACGCCAAGGGGGCCCTCCTGTATATGGATGGCGCCAATATGAATGCCCTGGTGGGCAAGACCCGTCCCGGCGACTTCGGCGTGGACGTGATGCACCTCAACCTGCACAAGACCTTCTCCACGCCGCACGGCGGCGGCGGTCCCGGCTCCGGCCCCGTGGCCTGCAAGGCATTTTTGGAGCCATTTCTTCCTGTGCCGGTTCTGGTCCGCGCGACAGGGGCGGAGGGACTACTGCACTGGAACTACGACCGGCCGCAGACCATCGGCCGGGTGCGCGCCTTCTATGGCAACGTGGGCATGTTCATTCGCGCCCTGGCCTACATCCTGGCCAACGGGCCGGACGGGCTGAGGCAGACCACCGAAGACGCCGTGCTCAACGCCAACTACATCCGCAAAAAGCTGGAAGACGTCTACGAACTGCCCTACCAGACCGGCTCCATGCACGAGGTGGTCTTCAGCGACAAGCGCCAGGCGGCCCAAGGCGTCAAGACTGGCGATATTGCCAAGCGCCTCATCGATTACGGCTTTCATCCCTACACGGTCAGTTTCCCGATGATCGTGCACGGCGCGCTGATGATCGAGCCCACCGAGAGCGAGTCGCTGGAAGAGCTTGACTCGTTTATCGATGCGATGCGCTCCATCGCCCGCGAAGTCGAGGAGACGCCGGAACTGGTCCGGTCCGCTCCTCACTCGGCCCGCGTCTCCCGGCTCGACGAGGTGCGGGCGGCCCGCAAGCCCATTCTCCGCTGGCGGCCCGAAGCGTAGAGGCGCAACGGCGGGCGCGGGCCGGCGGCGTTCCCGCCGCCGCTGCTAAACTGGGGCTACATGATTCTCCCGTTCGTCCGCGAGATCTTCGCGGAGCTGGAGCACTCTTCGGGATTTGAGCGCGTACGAAGGCATCTGAGCCTGGGCGCGGGGCGGAGACGTGTCTCCGGGCTGACGGCGACGGCGCGGGCGCTCTATCTGCCGCTGATGGCGCGGGCGGCCAAGCAGCCGGTGATCGTGGTGGTGGCCGACAACAAGGCGGCCGAGGCGCTGGAGCCGATGCTGCGCGCGGGCTGCGAACTGACCGGCGCGGTGGACCCGGCGCAAGTGGTGCGGCTGCCAGCTCACGATGTGCTCCCTTTCGAAAACCTCTCCCCCCATCCCGACGTGCAGGAACAGCGCGCGGCGGCTTTGTGGAAGCTGGCCACCGGGGCAGTTTCCATTCTGATAGCGCCGGTGGAGTCGGCGGCGTTGCGCCTCTTCGGCCGCGACTACTACGCCGGCCTCGCCGTCACGCTCAAGCGCGGCGAAGAGGTGGATGTGGAAGTGCTCACCGGTCACCTGGCCAGCGTGGGCTACGCGCAGATGGACCTGGTGGAGATGCCGGGGCAGTTCACGCGGCGGGGCGGGATTCTGGATGTCTATTCGCCGGAGGCGGACCGGCCGGTGCGCCTCGAGTTCTTCGGCGACGAGATCGAGACCATCCGCAAGTTCGATCCGGAGACGCAGCGCTCGCAGTCGGGGCTGGACGAGACGCAGTTGCTGCCGCTGACCGAGACGCCGGTGACCGAACGGTTGCTGGCCGCGGTGCATGGGCGGCTGAGCCGGCAGCGGGTGGAATTCGAGGACGAGGCCGGGCAAGACGGCGAGGAGATGGCCATTGAGGCCGCGGCCGCCGGCGGAGTGAGCGTCTTTCCGGGGTGGGAGTTCTTTTCCGCGGTGGCCGGCGCGGATCAATCGCTGCTGTCGCTGGCGCCGCGGTGCGCGCTCTTCATCGACGAGCCGGCCATGGTGCGCAACCAGATCGATCGCTGGTGGAACAAGGTCGAGCAGCGCCACGGGCGCTCGGGCATCGGCTCGCTGATCCGGCCCGAAGACATCTATCTGCGCCCGGAGGCGCTCAAGGCCGCGCTCGACGCGCACATGGGGCTCGACCTCGACCAGCTTGGCGCGGTGGATATTCTGGACGAGGAGCCGACGCTGGGCGAGATCGAGCTGAACACGCGGCCCACGCTGCGCTTTCACGGGTCGATTCCCGCGCTGACCGAGCAGTTGAAGAGCCTGATGGCCGCCGAGACGAGGATTGTGCTGGCGGCTCCCAACCAGGGCGACGTGGAACGGCTGGCCACGGTGCTGCGCGAGTATCAGATTCCTTACCGGCTGGGCAGCCGCGCGGCGCGCGCAGGCGGCGAGACGGTGCTGGACGAAGCCAGCTATCTCGCGGGCGACTTGCGCGTGCCGGTGATCGTGCGCACTCCGTTGTCGGCGGGCGTGAGCTTTGCCGACACGAATCTGATTCTCTTCGGGGCCAACGATTTATCCGACGACGCCGACGTTGCGGCCCGTCCGGAGCCCAAGCGATCGAAGACGGCGGCGTTCGTCTCGGATTTTCGCGATCTGGCCATCGGCGACTACGTGGTGCATGTGGAGCACGGAATTGCGCAGTACCAGGGGCTGAGAGAGATTGCGCAGGACGGGCTCGCGGTCGAGTTCATGATTCTGGAGTTTGCCGAACAGGCCAAGCTCTATGTGCCCCTGACCCGGCTGGATTTGATCCAGAAATACCGCTCGACGGATGCGGGGCCGGCGCCGGTGCTGAACCGCCTGGGCTCGCAGCAGTGGACCAAGACCAAGGCGCGGGTGCGCAAGGCCATGCAGGACATGGCCGGGGAGTTATTGAAGCTATACGCCGAACGGACCGCCGCGCAAGGAACGGCTTTCTCAAAGGACAACGCCTTTCAGCGGGAGTTTGAGGAGTCGTTCGACTACAACGAGACCGACGATCAGTTATCGGCGATCCGGGCGATCAAGTACGACATGGAATCCACCACGCCGATGGACCGGCTGCTCTGCGGCGACGTGGGCTATGGAAAAACGGAAGTGGCGATGCGCGCCGCCTTCAAGGCCGTGCAGGACGGCAAGCAGGTGGCCGTTTTGACGCCGACTACGATTCTGAGTTTTCAACACTACGAGACCTTCAAAAAGCGGTTCGCGCAGTTTCCCATCAACGTGGAGATGATCTCGCGCTTCCGCACGGCGAAGGAACAAAAGAGTATCGTGGAGCGGGTGGAGACGGGCAAGATCGATATCCTGATCGGCACGCACCGGCTGCTCTCGAAAGACATCAAGTTTCAGGATCTCGGTCTCCTGGTTGTCGATGAGGAGCAGCGCTTTGGCGTGCGCCACAAGGAGCGGCTGAAGCAGATGCGCAAGGAGATCGACGTGCTGGCCATGAGCGCCACGCCGATTCCGCGCACGCTGCATATGTCTCTGGTGGGCCTCCGGGACATGAGCGTGATCGAGACGCCGCCCAAGGATCGCATGGCGATTCAAACGGTGGTGGCCAAGTTCGACGAGAAGATTGTGCGCTCGGCGGTCGAGGTGGAGCTGGAGCGCGGCGGACAGGTGTATTTTGTGCACAACCGCGTGGAATCGATCTACGAGATAGCCGCGCGCATTCAGGAGTTGGTGCCCGCCGCGCGGGTGGCCGTGGGCCACGGGCAGATGACCGAGGCGGAACTCGAGCGCGTGATGCTGGCCTTCATGAGCCACGAATACGACGTGCTGGTGGCCACCACCATCATCGAGAACGGCCTCGACATTCCGCTGGCGAATACGATTCTCATCAACCGCGCCGACCGGCATGGGCTGAGCGAACTCTACCAGTTGCGCGGGCGCGTGGGCCGGTCGAACCGCCGCGCCTATGCGTATCTGCTGATTCCGCCGGAGAACGAGTTGACTGAAATTGCGCGCCGAAGGCTGGCGGCGCTGAAAGAGTTCAGCGACCTGGGCGCGGGCTTCAAGATCGCGGCGCTGGATCTGGAGTTGCGCGGCGCGGGCAACATGCTGGGCGGCGAGCAGAGCGGCCATATCGAGGCGGTTGGATTCGAACTGTACACCTCGATGCTGGAGGCCGCGGTCAAGGAGATGAAGGGCGAGAGCAGCCAGGAGCGGCCGGTGACGCAGCTCAACCTGGGGCTGTCGCTGCGCATCGACGAGAGCTATGTGCCGGAAGAAAACCAGCGGCTGCGGCTCTACAAGAAGATCGCGGGAGCCGCAAGCGAAACCGCCGTGGCCGAGGTGCGCGCGGAGATGGAAGACCGCTATGGCTCGCCTCCCGACGCGACCGTCTTCCTGTTGGAAGCGGCGCTGCTGCGCCTGGAATGCGAGCGGATGGGGATTGCGCAGGTCGACCGGAAGCGCGGCGAATTGCAAATCCGGTTCATGGAAAACGCGGCCGTCGATCCGCAGCATCTGATGCGGCTGGTGGCGAAAAACGCCAAGCGCGGCGCGCAGTTCACGCCGCAGGGGCTGTTGAAGTATCCTTTGGCTGCCGCGCGCTCCGACGAGATTCTGCTTGAGATTCACGAAGTGCTTGCCAAACTGGCCCCCGCGCCGGTAAAGGCATAGGAAAAAGCCGCAATCGAGAGAGGGAAATGAAGAAACTTGCCGTGCTGTTGACCATGGGGGTTTGTATGGGTTCCGCAATCGCCGCTCGTGCCGAGAAGGAGAACTGGAAGCAGCAGTTCGCGAGGGTTTCGGACGAATACTTCGATCAGGTGTACTTCCGCTACAGCCCGACGGCGGGCACGCTGGCCGGATATCACCAGTACGACGCGCAACTGGAGGACTACTCGCGCAAGAACATCGACGCCGAGATCGCCGCGCTGAAGAGCTTTGAAGTACGCATCGAAGCCATTCATCCCGAGGAGGACGCGGCCGATTTTGTGCCGCGCAGCGACCGCGAGATTGTGCTGGCGAACATTCGCTCGCAACGGTTGACGCTGGAAACCATCCGCCCCTGGGAAAAGAACGCGGACAACTATTCCAGCACCTGCGCCAACGGGGCCTTTACCCTGATGGAGCGCAAATTCGCCTCGCCCGACGCGCGGCTGCGCTCGCTGGTCGAGCGCGAAAAGCAGATGCCGGCGCTGCTGGCCGCGGCGCGCGCGAACCTGAAGAATCCGCCGCGCATCTTCACCGAGATCGCCATCGAGCAGTTGCCGGACATCGTGAGCTTCTTCGAGCACGACGTGCCCCTGGCCTTTGCCGACGCCAAAGACCCGGCACTGAAGGCCGAGTTTGTCCAGACCAATGCGGCGGTGATTGCCGCGCTGAACGGCTATCTCGGCTGGCTGAAGACAGACCTGCTTCCGCGCTCCAACGGCGATTTCCGCATCGGCGCGGATGCCTTCTCAAAGAAGCTCGCATACGACGAGATGGTGGACCTGCCACTGGACAAGCTGCTGGAGATTGCCTGGGCCGACATGCGCAAGAACCAGGAGCACTTCAGGCAGGTTGCCAAGGAACTGGAGCCGGAGAAGACGCCCAGCGAGGTGCTGGAGGAACTGGGAGAGAATCATCCCGCGCCCGATCAACTGCTGAGCACCTTTCGCGGCACCTTCGACGGCCTGGTCGGTTTCATCCGCGCGCACCACATCGTGACCATTCCCTCGGATGTGCGGCCCATCGTGGAAGAGACGCCGCCGTTCATGCGCGCCACGACCCAGGCCAGCATGGATACGCCCGGTCCTTTCGAGACCCACGCGACGGAGGCGTATTTCAACGTAACGCTTCCCGATCCGGCGATGACGCCCGCGCAAGTGGATGGCTACATGCATTCGTTCAACGTGGGCACGGTGATTTCGACGGCCGTGCACGAGGCCTATCCGGGGCACTACATTCAATTTCTCTGGCTGCCGCAGGCTCCCAGCCGGGTGCGCAAGCTGCTGGGCGCCAACACCGACATCGAGGGCTGGGCGCACTACACCGAGCAGATGATGCTCGACGAAGGCTATGGCCAGCCGGGCGCGGGCGCCAAGGACGAGCGCGAAGCGAAGTTCCTGCGGCTGGGACAACTGCAGGACGCTCTGCTGCGCAACGCGCGCTTCGTCGTCGGCATCGAAATGCATACGGGCAAGATGAGCTTCGAGGAAGCGGTTGCGTTCTTTCAGAAGGAAGGTTACCAGTCCAAGGAGACGTCGGTGGTTGAAACCAAGCGCGGCGCGGGCGACCCCACGTATCTCTACTACACGCTGGGCAAGCTGGAGATCATGAAGCTGCGCGAAGACATGAAGCAGAAGCAGGGCGCGGCCTTCTCGCTGGAAGAGTTCCACAATAACTTTCTCAAGCAGGGGTTTCCGCCGATCAAGATTGTGCGCGAGGCGCTGCTGGGAGATCGCTCGCCGGCGCTCTAGAAGGGATACCTCCTTTTGCGCGGCGAATCCCACCCAAGAGGGAGAGCGGAAGCCGGGAGCGAACGAGTATGCTGTGAGCGCAAACCGGGGCCGTCCGCACAGCGCGGCCTCCGCTGAAACGAGGGCAAAGAAATGGGTCAACGGGTACGGAAAGCGGTCTTTCCCGCGGGCGGCCAGGGCACCAGATTCTTGCCGGCCACCAAGGCGATTCCCAAAGAGATGCTGGCGCTGGTCGACAAGCCCATCATCCAGTACGGCGTGGAAGAGGCCATCGCGTCGGGAATCGAGCACATCATCATCGTGACCGGCCGCGGCAAAAGCGCGATGGAAGACCACTTCGACGTCAGTTACGAACTGGACGCCACCCTGGAGCGAAAAGGCAAGAATGAGCTGCTGGCGGTGTCGCGCGGCGTCTCCTCGCTGGCGCGGATCAGTTATGTGCGCCAGAAGGAACCGCTGGGCCTGGGCCATGCCGTGCTCTGCGCCAAGGACCTGGTGGGCGACGAGCCCTTTGCCGTCATCCTGCCCGACGACGTGATCGACGCCGAGGTGCCTTGCCTGAAGCAGATGATCGAAGTCTTCAACGAAAAAGGGGGATCGGTGCTGGCGACGCAGACCGTCGCGGGGCCTGGAATCAGCGCCTATGGGGTGCTGGCCGGCTCGCCGGATCCCGTCAACCCGCGCATCTTCAACTGCACCGGCATGGTGGAAAAACCCAGGTTCGAGGAAGCGCCTTCCAACCAGGCCATCATCGGCCGCTATGTGCTGACGCCGCGCATTTTTGCGCTGCTCGAGCAGACCACGCCCGGCGCCGTCGGCGAGATACAACTCACCGACGGCATCAAGGCGCTGGTCAAGGAAGAGAAGGTCTTCGGCTATACCTTCGAGGGCCATCGGTTCGACGCCGGCGATAAGTTCGGCATGTTGCAGGCGACGATCGAGTTTGCCCTCAAACGGGACGATCTCGGACCCATGTTCCGCGCGTACCTGAAGGGGCTCGCGCTGTAACGGGTCAGTAAGTCAGCGGGCCGATTCGCCGACTTGCCGTGCTTACGCCTTCCATTTGATATTGCAGCCGATCGACGGACGCTGATCGGTCGGCGCCGGCTTGCCCGCCAGTACCTGGTCGATGGCGGCGCGCAGGTCTTCGCCGGTCACGGGAATGCCGTTTCCCGGCCGGCTGGAGTCGAACTGGCCGCGATAAACGAGGCGGAAATCGCCGTCGAAGAGAAAGAAGTCCGGCGTGCAGGCAGCTTTGTAGGCATGAGCCACGGCCTGCGTTTCGTCATAGAGATAAGGGAAATCGAATCCGAAGGTTTCAGCCTGCCGCTTGAGCCCTTCGGGGCTGTCGCCGGGGTGGGTCGAGACGTCATTCGAACTGATGGCGAAGATGGCGAGGGATTTGGTGGCGTAGTCCTTGCCGAGGCCGGCCAGACCCTCATTGATGTGCTTGACGTAGGGACAGTGGGCGCAGATGAACATGACGAGCAACGCCTTGCGCCCGCGAAAGTCGTCGAGGGAAACGGTGGTTCCGGTGATGACGTTGGTAAGCGCGAATTCGGGGGCAGTGGTGCCCAGTTGAAGCATGGTGGATTCGGTAAGTGCCATGATGCTCTCCTGTGCTGTTCACGAACGGACTAGCTCCGCTGCCTTCCTAAAACAGCGGCGCTTGCCTTCCTGGCATGGTCAGCCCAAAGTGCTCATAGGCCAGGCGCGTGGCCACGCGTCCGCGCGGCGTGCGGTCGAGAAAGCCGATCTGGATGAGAAACGGCTCGTAGACCTCTTCCAGCGCGTCTTCCTCCTCGGCCAGCGTCGCGGCCAGCGTGCCCAGGCCAACGGGTCCGCCGTCGTATTTCTGCATGATGGTCAGCAAGAGCCGCCGGTCGATCTCGTCGAAGCCGTGCGCGTCCACTTCGAGCATGGTCAGGGCGGCGTTGGCCGTGGGGCGGTCGATGACGCCCGAGCCGCGCACCTGGGCGTAGTCGCGCACGCGGCGCAGCAAGCGGTTCGCTATTCTCGGAGTTCCGCGGGAGCGCAGCGCGATCTCCGCCGCGCCGTCCTGGTCGATGGGAATCTGCATCACCTCGGCGGAGCGCTCGACGATGACGCGCAGTTCCTCTTCCGTGTAAAACTCCAGGCGCAGGAGAATGCCGAAGCGGGATCTCAAAGGCGAACTGAGCAGGCCGGGCCGGGTGGTGGCGCCGATGAAGGTGAAGGGCCGGATCTCCATCACGTGGGTGCGCGCCGCCGGGCCCTGGCCGATGATGATGTCCAGCTTGTAGTCTTCCAGAGCGGTATAGAGCTTTTCTTCCAGCACCGGCTGCATGCGGTGGATTTCGTCCAGAAAGAGCACCTGGCGCTCGCGCAGGTTGGTGAGAATGGCGGTGAGGTCGCCCTGGATTTGCAGCGCCGGCCCGGAGGTCTGCTGGAAGCCCACATCCAGCTCGTTGGCGATGATGGTGGCCAGCGTGGTTTTGCCCAGCCCCGGAGGTCCGAAGAGGAGCACGTGATCCAGCGCCTCGCCGCGGGATTTGGCGGCCTCCAGTGCGATGGCCAACTGCTCCTTGGCCTTGGACTGGCCAATGAATTCGCGCAGCCAGCGGGGCCGCAGTTTGAGCTCGAAACCCTGCTCTTCTTCAGCGCGCGAGGCGCTGACCAGCCGTTCCGGAGTGTTGTCGCGCGCAATGGCCATGCTGAAGGAAGTGTAGCGGCTGCCGGCGGAGAGGGCAAAAAATCCCCGCCGGGGCCAACCGGTTCGCGGCCGGCGCTTTCGCCTCCGGCTGGACGGCAAAGCGCACAGGCTGGCGCCCCCGGCCCGGTCAGCGGGGCGATCCGTCAGGGCTCCGGCAGTTCGTTAACCGTCTTGATTCCGCATGAGCGGCGATGTGTTTGAGGACGCGGCAGTTCGCCGCTGGTACGCTTAAAGTCGAAGATGAAGTGAAAGCCAGGCTTCGGCGCGCCCCAGCAAAACCGGCGCCGGAAGCGCCGGCGGACGGGCCGGCGACGCGCGGATGAAGCGGTCGCCGCAGAGTTTGAAGGAATTGAATCCGGGGCATGGTTCGAGTGAGCCAACCGGCTGGATGCACCAGGAGACCTATATGTTCGATCGTTTTCGCGCGGGGACACTGTTGTTTGTCGGCCTTGCGGTGGCGCTGAGCGGTTGCGGCACTTCGGAAGTGGACTCGATCGTGGTGACTCCCGCGAGCGTGAGCCTGGCGGCAGGTTCCACGGTGCAGCTCACGGCCACCGGCCAATACGGCCATGGAACCCATCCCGCGACCAGCCAGGATGTTACGGACCTGGCGACCTGGAGCTCTCCCTCAGCGAGCGTGGCCACGGTCAGCGCCACCGGGCTCGTGACCGCGGTTGGCGCCGGCACCATACCGATCACTGCCAGCATGAAAGGGTTCACCGGCGTCGTTTCCGGCTCCGCGACGATCACCGTGACCGGGGGCGGCAGCGGAGGAGCAACCGGGGATGTGACTTCGCTGAGCGTAATCCCAGGCTCGCAGTCGGTGGCGACTCCAGGACAGACCGCGTCGTTCCTCGCAATTGGAACGACCGCCTCGGGGGCCACGGAGAATCTGACCACTTCGGTGGGCTGGAGTTCCAGCAGCAGCCAGATTGCCACCATCAGTTCTGGAAGCTCGGGAGGAACGGCCTTGGCGGTGGGCCCGGGCACGGCCACGATCACGGCGATCGCCAAGAACACCGACGGTACGGTGGCGACGGGCACGGCGACGTTTTCGGTTTCGGGCGCGACAACGGAACCCATCACCGCGCTTTCCATCCTTCCGGCCTCGCAGTCGCTGTCGGCGACAGGTCAAACCGGGCAATTCATCGCCATCGGCACCTCCGGCACCACCGGCCTGCAGCAGGATGTGACCAACTCGGCCCAGCTTACGTGGACTTCAGCCATTCCGACGATCGCCACGATCTCCACCTATCCCGCCTATCCCGCCGGCTTGGCCAGCGGAGTCAGCGCGGGCACCACCGCAATCTCGGCCCAGTGGAAGAACCCCGACAACAGCGTGGTGACAGCCGCTGCATCCGTCACGGTTTCAACCCAGGCCGCGCCGGAGCCGCTGCTTTCGATCAACATTGTTCCGGGAGATACAACGGTTTGGTACCAAGGGCAGACCCAGCAGTTCCTGGCCTTCGGCACCTTCTCGACGGCTCCCACCGTTCGGGATCTGACCAACACGGTAACCTGGATTTCCCTCGATCCGCAGGTGGCGTCCATCAACTCCTCGGGCGCCTCCGGGGAGACCGGCGGGCTGGCCACGGCGATCGGATATACGGGCCTTGGCGTCATCTATGCCGAAGACACGACCTCCAATCCCGACCACACGGTCGTCCTCTCCAACGCGGTGACGTTCACCTGCGAGGACCCGAACACGAGCCCGCCGCAGTGCGTAAACTCGACGGCCCCGGTGCAACTGGCGACGCTGACGGTGTATAACGCCGGCTCGAATACCTCCAACTGGCTGGTAACGGCTCCCTCCAGTTCGGGAGTGGCGGACCTGATTCATTGCGGTCCCGGCTCGACTTCCGGCGGGTCAGTCTGCGTGGGAACGTATCCGGTTGGCTATACGGTGGTGCTGACGGAATCGGCAACCGGCAGTTCCTTCAATGGCTGGTCGGCCAACTGCACCCCCGAGTCGGGCACGACGGTGGCCAATTCACCCACCTGCACGGTCACGCTCAACGGCAACTACTCTGTTGGAGCCATCTTCAACTGATCTTCAACGAACGCACGAAAGCCGCCCTACGGGGCGGCTTTCGTGCGTTCAGAGGCGCAAGCCAGAGAGGGCCGCTCGCACCTACGCGGGAGCTTTCACCTCGGGCCAGTAGCGGAAGTTGCGGAAAGTGGCCTTGCCGGAGCCGCAGGCGTAGACGGCGGGCCGCACATCGAGGAAGCCGCCCAGCACGTTGTGCTGCATGCCGGAGATTTCCGCCGACTCCGGGGTCTTTCGCCAGCTCTGGCCGGGCAGGCGATAGTAGAAGTCGATCTCCTGGCGGTCGTTGACGATGCGCAGGGTGGCGCGGGCGGCCCCTTTTTCCCGGCGGTTGGGAACGTAGCCGTTGGCCAGGCGTACGCCAATGCCCTCGGGCGCGAGCGAAACCCCGGTCGAGTGTTGGGGATCATAGAAGAGCATCAGCCCCGACTCGCAGCCGGACTCCGCCTGGAGATCGATTTCGACAGTGTAGGAGTGGCCGCCCACCGGCGTGGTCAAGGCCGGGCTGTCGGCCAGCGATTGACCCCGAGCCTGCAGGGTCAGCGCGCCGTTGCCGGTGGTGAAGCGGGCAGCGTCGTACTCGTGCCAGAAGGCCCACTGGAGGCCGAGTTCGCGGGAGGTGAAATCGTCCGAGGGGTCGAGGAAAGGGTGCTGGCTTGCGTCGGGAATGGGCATGGGAATGGGCGAGCCGGCGACGATGCCCGCGGGGATGCGGAACCAGCCGTCGGCGGTCCACTCGATCGGCAGCAGCAGCAGTTGGCGGCCCAGGGTGCGGTAGCCGTTCTCATAGGAGTGAACGGTGATGTACCACTTGCCGCCGGGCGTATCCACCAGCCGTCCGTGGCCCAGCGAGAGCCAGCGGTCGTCGCGGCTGGCCGTATGGACGACGGGATTGTAGGGCGAGAACTCCCAGGGCCCGTCGGCGTGGCGGCTGCGCGCGGAGATCACGGAGTGGCTGGTTCCAGGGCCGGCGGTGCCGCCCTCGGCCACGTTGAGATAGAACCATCCGTTGCGCCAGAGCAGCTTGGGACCCTCCAGGCAGGTGCATTCCATGCGGGTCGCGGCGGGCACCGGCCAGGGATCGAGGACTTTGCGCGGAGGCGCCTTCACAGCCAGACCGTCGGCGGTGAGCTCGGCCATCATCCCGCCCGCCATATAGAGAAAGCGGCGTCCGTTCTCGGCGATGTGGGCCGGGTCGATGGCGTCGATGCCCAGGTCCACCGGTTCGCTCCAGGGGCCTTCGGGGCGGTCGGCGTGGACCACGCGCAGACGGTTGTCGGCCGGGAAATAGATATAGAAACGGCCCTCATGCACGCAGAGATAGGGCGCATAGACGTTGCCGTAGTAGCGATGGAGCGCGGCGGCGATGGGACGCCAGTTGACCAGGTCGCGCGAGTGCCAGACGAGCAATCCGGGCGCGTAGTCGAAGCTGGAATGGGTGAGGTAGAAGTCGTCGCCCACGCGGATGGGGCTGGCATCGGGGTGGTCGCCGCCCAGGATGGGGTTGCGGTAGGCGCCGCCGGCCTGATTCAGGGCAAAGCTGTTTTTGGCGGCGAATGCGACGGCTGCGGCAGCGGCGGCGGTATTCAGGACGAAGCGGCGTCGGGTGAGCATGGCGGGGACAGTGTACCGTTGGACCGATATTCGAGTAAAGCGATTTAATCGACTGCGCGGAGGATGGCCGCGGTCCGGGTTCCAGCCGCGGGCGCCCTTCCCTTCGCGCCTGAACGGCTCCACGCGCCCCGCCCGGCAAAGGCACGCCGGAGAAGAGCCCCGGAAGGGACGTTTAGACTGGTAAGGTCCTCTTGATCGCGATGACCCACCGGTTCGCCCGTCTCCGCCGCTTCCGCTTCAATCTCCCGCAGCGCATTGCCGCGGGATTGCTCGCGCTGTTTCTTGTGCAGGGATTGTGGCTCACGAGCCGGCAAACGCTGACCGATCGCGATTACCAGTACGCGCGCTGCGGACGCGAAACCTGGGAGAAGCCTTCGCCGCTGGCCGGCTACTTTACCACCTGCGGCAATCTCCACGACGGAATTCTGGGCTACCGGCTGGCGGGGCTGCCGCTCACGCTCAACCTGCTGGCGGAGCGGGCCATGGATTTGCTGCGCAGGCCCGAGGACCGCGTGGTGCAAGCGCAAGATCCGGGAACAGGCGGCGAAGTGAATACCTGGGAGTTGCGCCACCAACTGACCCACATTCTGCTGCTGTTGCGGCTGCCGTTTTTGCTGGCCGGAGTGGTGCTGGGCGGCGGACTGTGGTGGGTTACGCGGCGGCTCTATGGCAATCTGGGCGGCTACACGGCTCTGGCGCTCTACTGCTTTTCTCCCGCGGTGCTCAAGGCCTGCGTGGCCCCCAATGCCGAAGTGCTGGCCGCCCTGGGGGTGTATGGAGGCGTGTACACCTGCATCGGCGTGGCGCACGCCATGCAGGGTCCCCGGCGCAAATGGCGGCCGCGGATCGTGCTGCTGACGGCGCTGTTTGGCGTTGCGGCGGCCTCGCACATGGCGGCGCTGCCGGTGGTGGCCCTGCTGGGCCTGGCGTTCATGCTGTGGGTGGCCGAGGGACGCCGCGCCCAGGTGCTGCCCGTCGTGCTGGCCGCCGTGGCCGGGGCGCTGGCGCTGGTCTTTGCCGGCTACGGGTTTTCCGCGGACGCGTTCAGCTACGTTTTCCGCTCCGCCGCGGCCTTTCTGTGGGTTTCGCTGGACCCGGCCAAGCGGTTCTTTGCCTCGCCGGGCAACGCCGGCATCGCGGTGGCCTCCGCGGCCGCCCTGGTGCTCTATCTGGGAGTGCGCCGGTCGCGCTACTTCGGCAATACAACTCCGCTGCTTTGCGCTTCGATTTTGTTTCTCCTGGTCATGACAGGCGTCCCCGGCTCCCCCTGGCTGTGGGCGCTGCCGTTTCTGCTCACGTTTGTGGGCGGGGTCTTTGCCGACGCCTACGAAGGGCCGCGCGGGCGGCTGGCGCTGGCCGCCGGCGGAGCCCTGGTGCTGCTGCAGGCGGTCTTCTGCGTGCTGAGCCTGCCGGGGCTGTTGTAGCGGCGAACGATCCGGCCGACGGACGAGCTGTTTGCAAGAGTCAGGTTCCTTCATCGGCCGCCAGCGATTCTGGCCGGACCGGGCGAGAATGGGGGGCCGCGCAAGGGCAAAAGGAAGACGAAGACCAAGGTCGGCCCCGCGGCCAAATCCGAGGCAGGCAGGCGCCGCGCCGCCTGCGCGGCCCGAGGCCTTGGACGAGCGCCGGAGATAGTCTATAAAATCATGCAAAATAAGGACTTATTTGGCATTAAACTGCTTGCTGAAACCCACTTTGAACGCGTAAAATAGAAGTCGAGCCCGCCAAGTCCGGCCCCGCTTGCACCGGAACCCCTTGCCGCCTTGTGGCGGGCGAAGAAAACTCTATGGCAGACGATCAGAATCCCCTCCTCCCTCTCGAAGGCGGTACGCCGCCCAACAGCGGCACAAATCTCATCCCGATCAACATCGAGGAAGAGATGCGCCGCTCTTATCTCGATTACTCGATGTCGGTGATTATCGGACGCGCGCTGCCCGATGCGCGCGACGGCTTGAAGCCCGTCCACCGGCGCGTGCTCTACACCCTGAGCGAGATGGGTCTGGAGTACAACAAGAAATACACCAAGTGCGCCAAGGTGGTGGGCCAGTGCATGGGTGTCTACCATCCCCACGGCGACTCGGCCATCTACGACACCCTGGTGCGCCTGGCGCAGCCCTTCTCGCTGCGCTATCCGCTGGTGGACGGACAGGGGAACTTCGGCTCCGTGGACGGCGATCCGCCGGCGGCCATGCGCTATACCGAGTGCCGCATGATGCGCATAGCCGGCGAGTTGCTGGCCGACATCGACATGGAGACCGTGGACTTTGTGCCCAACTACGACGAGTCCACCTTCGAGCCAGCCGTGCTGCCCACGCGCATTCCCAATCTGATCGTGAACGGCTCCAGCGGCATCGCGGTGGGCATGGCCACCAACATTCCGCCGCACAATCTCACCGAAGTGATCAACGCCACGATTGAGCTGGTGCACAATCCCGAGGCCGGGCTGGCCGGGGTGCTCAAGCATGTGCAGGGACCGGATTTCCCGACCGGCGGCTTCCTTTATGGCAAGTCGGGCATTCCCCAGGCCTACAAGACCGGCCGCGGCCGCTTCATGATGCGCGCCAAGGTGGCCACGGAGAACCTGACCAAGGAAAAGCAGGCGATCATTGTCACCGAGATTCCTTACCAGGTGAACAAGTCCAAGCTCATCGAGCGCATCGCCGAGCTGGTGAACGACAAGATCGTGGACGAGATCAGCGACGTGCGCGACGAGAGCGATCGCGACGGCATGAGGATCGTGATCGAACTCAAGCGCGGCGCGCAGCCCGAGATTGTGCTCAACCAGCTTTACAAGCACACCCAGATGCAGGAGAGCTTCTCCATGATTTTCCTCGCGGTGCTGAACGGGCAGCCGCGGGAACTGGGGCTCGACCAGGCGATTCGCTGCTTCATCGACCACCGCGTCGACGTGGTGCAGCGGCGGACGGTCTTCCTGCTCAAGAAGGACCGCGCCCGCGAGCACATTCTGGAAGGCTTGAAGATCGCCCTCGACAATCTCGATACGGTGATCCGCATCATCCGCGCCTCGGGCTCGCGCGTCGAGGCGCGCGAAAACCTGTATGCGTGGGGCAAGGGCAACGAGATTGTGGTTACCCTGGACCGCGAGCGGCTGATGCACGAAGAACGCGGCCTGACGCTCCGCCAGATCGACGCGATTCTCGAACTGCAGCTCTACCGCTTGACCCAGCTCTCCATCGACGAACTGCTGAACGAGTTGAAGCAGGTGCGCGAGCGCATCGCCGAGTACGAGGCGATTCTGGCCAGCGAAACCAAGCTCCGCGCGGTGATTGTGAAGGAACTGGAAGAGGTGCGCGACAAATATGGCGACGCCCGCCGCACGCAGATCGTGGACGAGAGCGCCGAGTTGCAGTTGGAGGACCTGATCGCCGACGAGCAGGTCGCGGTCACCGTGAGCCATCAAGGCTACCTCAAGCGCACGCCCATCAGCATCTATCGCCAGCAGCGCCGCGGCGGCACCGGGCGCACCGGCATGAAGACCCGCGAGGAGGATTTCGTCTCGCAGCTGATTGTCGACTCCACCCACGCCTTTCTGTTGTGCTTTACCAACACCGGGCGCGTCTACTGGCTCAAGGTTTACGAAATTCCCGACGTGGGCGCGGCGGGGAAGGGCAAGAGCATGCAGAGCCTGCTGAACCTGCAGCCGGGCGAGAACGTGCGCACCATCCTGCCCGTGCGCGACCTGGAGGAAGAGGGCAAGTTCATCTTCTTCGCCACCCGCAACGGCATCGTGAAGAAGACCCCGCTCAAGGACTTCAGCAATGTGATGGCGCGCGGCATCATCGCCATCGCCATCGACAAGAACGACGACCTGATCGATGCGCGCATCACCGACGGCAGCCAGACCATCTTCCTCGCCACCCGCGAAGGCATGGCCATCCGCTTCGAGGAGCACTACGATCCGGAGCGCAATGGATCGGGCCTGCGCCCGATGGGCCGCAACGCCGCGGGAAACAAGGGCATCTCGCTCAAGAAAAACGACCAGGTCATCGGCGTCGCCATTACCGACTCCGATGAGACGCGCGACCGGAATCGCGACGAGTGCGCGGCCAAACTCGATCTCACCGGGCGGCTTGCCGCTCTGAGGACCGCGTACGCCGACGCCAAGGAGGCCCAGCAGAAGGCCCGCGAGGAACGGCGCGCCGGAGGCATGGACGACGAGGCGCTCAAGGCAGCGGAGAAGGAAGCGGACAAGGCTGTCGAGGAGGCGAAAAAGGCCCTCAAGCACCTGGACGAACGGCTCGGAGTGAGCAAATTCCTCATCCTCACGGTCACCGAGAATGGATTCGGAAAGCGCACCGACATCGACGAATATCGCCTGACCGCGCGCGCCGCCCAGGGCGTCACCAACCTGAAGGCAACCTCCAAGGTGGGCAAGTCCGCCTCGATCCAACTTGTGGATGAGACCTCGGAATTGATGGTCATCAGCCAGTTTGGCAAGATTATTCGCATCGACACCAAAACCATCCGGGCGGCGGGCCGCTCCACGCAGGGAGTGAAGCTGCTCAATCTCGAACCGGACGACAAGGTGGCTGCCGCCGTCGTCATTCCTCCCGAGGAGCTGAAGGACGACGAGGCAACGCTGCTGCAGTAAGGCTGGCTTTCGGATTTCCCATCTTCCTGCTCGCTCGGTTGGCGAACTCAGGGCAGGCTTGGGAAAGCGGAAGTCTTCAGTTGAAAGGGGTATCGGCCGAAAGATGGTTTGGGCAGTCGAGGCAGAGCGGGAGGAAACCACCGATGATCCAGCCGCGGTCGTTCGATGTGACTCTGGGGGAATTCTCTGAGGAATACACGGCTTGGGCGATACAGGGCAAGAGCGGGAAATATCTTGCTTTTCCCGACCGCCGCTATCCCAGCCGAAGGCCGATCCGGTTCTTCACCAACGACTACGATGCCTCGCGCGTCCTGGAAGCGATTCTCGACGCGCATCCTGCGTTACAGTCGCAGATGCTGGCTGTGGTTGAGGTGCGCCTGCTTGCGGCTCTTCGCAGGTGCGCGGCCGATAAGGTGCATCCCCGCGCCGACAGCTATGTGGTCAATACTCCGAACGAAGTGTACGAGCTGCTCGATCAGATCAAGCGCAAGGCAGCCCCGCCAGACGAGATCGGCCCTGCAGGAAAGAGCATATCCGCGCCCCGATAGCAGCCGACGGGCCGCAGAATGGCTGAGGCTGCCGGCTCCCCGGTCAGAAAACAAGGACTTCGCAAGCGAATTGTTTTTTGTCTAGACAGTGTCTGATAAATCGACTGAGATCGAGTGAACAGGCCGGGTCTTCAGAGTGAAACCAGGGTCGATGTATCCCCGCGGAGAGATTGCGAGGTTGCCGCTCCCTGTTGGTCGCGTCCACTTGAAAGCATCGTGTCAGGACACAGCAACCCTGGTTTCGCTATAGCCTGTGCATCGGGAAGTGCGAGGATTTGTGCCCTTCGTTCCTGAGCAATGCGCCTCCCGGTCATGGCTTGCCCTGTGCGATCTCCAAGCGACTGCCGAGCCCAGAGCGATTGCCGGTTTCGCGATGAAACCTGACCGGAGAAGGCACGCCTTATCGGACGCATCCGCACCCGGATCGATACTTCGATTCGAAGGCGGATCGGACTACACTGGAGTTGCTCTGGTTTCTCCGCACACTCCTCCATGTGCCGGTCCGCTTTCATCGTTCTTGTGCTGACTGCGCTTGCGCTCCCTTCAGCCAGCGGCTTGCCTGCCGCCCCGGCGAAGCGTCACAGGATCGCGGCCGCGGCCGCGGTTTCTCATCCTCCCAGCAATCCCCGCAAAAAAGCGCAGCCCTCGGCCGCGCCGCGCCGCGCCGCTGGCCGCACCAGTGCGCCCACGCCTGCGCGCCGCCAGCCATCCCGCCCGCGCCCCGAGTCTCCCAGGCAGCCTGCTCCCCTCGATCGGGCGGTCGCGGGCAAAAGCGCCGGCGGGCGGGCATTGGCCCGGTCCGCATCGCTGCGCAGGACCCGCCTGGTTGCGATGCCTCCGCCGTTGCGCGGGTCGCACGAGTCACTGGAGCGGCAAAACGAAAAGACGGAAGCCGACGGCCTGGAGCGCATCCTGGACGAAGCCGATTTGGCCGACCGCATCGCGCGCAAGATGCTGGTGCCGGTGCCTGCCTCCGCAGCGCTCGCCGTCAGCGGGAGCCTGCCGGAAAACCACCGCTATTGCCGGCCCTGGACCGCGGCCTTTCTGACCGACCTGGCGCGCGCCCACGCGGCCCAGTTTCACAAGCCGCTCGAAGTCAGCTCGGCGGTGCGGACCGTCGAGTACCAGAAGCAGTTGATGACGATCAATGGCAATGCGGCGCCGGCCGAGGGCGACATTGCCAGCCCGCATCTGACCGGCGCCACCATCGACATCGCCAAGCAGGACCTGAGCCGCCAGGAACTGGGCTGGATGCGGGACTGGCTGCTGGCCCGCCAAACCGCCGGACAGATCGATGTGGAGGAGGAGTTCCAGCAGGCCTGCTTCCACATCACGGTCTACAAGAGCTACGCGCCGCCCAAGCCGCCCAGCGCCGCTCAGCATCGGGCGGGGAATAACGCTGCCAGGCCGCGCAAGGCAGCGCCACAGCCGCCGGCGCAGCGCAACGCCGCTCCGCAGTCGCCCGCTGGAATGGCCGCCATGGGCCGTTAGAGCGAAGCCAGGGTAGAGGGAGCCCGGCGGTGAGATTGCGAGGTTGCCGCTCCCTGTTGGCCGCGTCAACTTGAAAGCATCGTGTGAGGACACAGCAGCCCTGGTTTCGCGATAGCCGGCGCGCAGGCGGCCGCAACGCCGCGCACGGAAATTGATGGTGCCATTTGCGTTCTCCGGGGTACAATCGCGGGCAAATGCATTTCATTCCCGGCGCGGCCGGAAGGCGGACCCTGCGCCGGGTTGCTCTGCAAAGAAAACGCAACCCTTCGCGCCGGGCGCGGTCTACCCGTGCGGAAGATTTGTATCCAGACCTACACATCGATCGAGAGGCAGAATCATGAGCGACCTTGGAGTTCAACCCGTGACCGAGCCAGCTTCCCAGGAGCCCGGCCTGTCCCAGTGGCAGCGCGTAACGAATACGTTTTCGGCGCCGTCGAAGACCTTTGCAGACATCAAGCGGGGCAACAAAAGCTGGTGGCTGCCCTACCTGATTGCGATCTTCTTCAGCTACATTCTCTTCGCCGGAATCACGGCCAAGGTGGGTTGGCAACAGGTGGCGGAGAACAACATCAAGGCCAGCCCCAAGCAGGCCGAGAAGTTCGACCAGATGCCGGCCGATCAGCGCGCCGGAGCCATGAAGATTTCAGCCTATGTGACAGAAGGCATCTTTGTCGCCAGCCCCGTAACGGTCCTCATCGGCGCGTCCCTGGTGTCGCTGATTCTGTGGGGCACCATCAATTTCGGCTTTGGCGGCAAGGCGACCTTCAAGGAGATCTTCGCGGTCAACTTCTATGCGACCCTGCCCGCCTTGATCCAGCCGGTCCTGGGCACCATTGCGCTCTTCGCGGGCCTGGCGCCGGAGTCGTTCAACCTGAACAACTACGCCGGCACCAACGTGGCCTATTTCCTGCCGCTCGAAGAGACCAACAAGGGCCTCTACGCCTTTGCATCGCAAATCGACATCGTCACCATCTGGGTGGCGGTTCTGCTTTCGATCGGCGTTGCAACGGTGGCGGGCAAAAAGCGCAGCGCCGGCTATATCGCGGTCTTTGGATGGTGGGCGGTCTGGACGATCATCCGCGTTGCTGGGGGCCTGTTGGCGGGGTAAGGCATTTTTTACAATGCCCGCTGGGCGCAGGCTAGACAAAAATCAAGAGGGCGCGCACTCGACCGAGTCCGCGCCCTCTGTTGTTTACTTGCGCAAGAAAACTATTCCGTCCAGCGCCGCATGATGAGCGTGGCGTTGATGCCGCCAAAGCCAAAGGAATTCGAGAGGGCCACGTCGAAGCTGTGAGCGACGGCCTTGTTGGGCACGTAGTCCAACCTGCACGCGGGATCGACGTTGTCCAGATTGATGGTGGGTGGAAGCATCTGGTTCTGGAGCGCCAGCACGGTGATGCCGGCCTCCAGGCCTCCCGCGCCGCCCAGCAGATGGCCGGTCATGGACTTGGTGCCGCTGACCTTGAGCTTGTGGCTGAGGGCATGCTCGCCAAAGACCAGTTCGATGGCGCGCGATTCGTTGCCGTCTCCGGCCGGGGTCGAGGTGGCGTGCGCGTTTACGTAGCCCACTTCTTCCGGCGCAATGCCGGCGTCTTTCAAGGCGGCTCTCATGCTGCGCTGGGCGCCGGCGCCCTCCGGCGCGATGCCCGTCATGTGATAGGCGTCCGCGCTCATGCCATAGCCGATCACCTCGGCCAGAATCTTAGCGCCGCGGGCCTTGGCGAACTCCAGCTCTTCGAGGATCAGAATCCCCGCGCCCTCGCCGATGACGAAGCCGTCGCGGTCCTTGTCGAAGGGCCGGCTGGCGCGGGTCGGATCGTCGTTGCGGGTCGAAAGCGCGCGCATCGCGGCGAAACCACCCACCGACAAGGGCGTGACCGCTGCCTCCGCTCCGCCGGCGATCATCACGTCCGCGTCGCCGTGCAGGATCATGCGCACCGAGTCGCCGATGGAGTTGGCGCTGGTGGCGCAGGCCGTGGCCGTCGCGGAGATCGGCCCGGTGGCGCCGTAGCGGATGCTCAACTGGCCGGCCGCCATGTTCACGATGGCGGCGGGAATGAAGAAGGGGGAGATCTTGCGCGGGCCGCCCTGCATCAGGTTGGTGTGCTCGCGCTCGATGATCTCGAAGCCGCCGATGCCGGAACCGATGAAGACGCCCACCCGGTCGGCAATCGCAGGCGTGATCTCCAGGCCCGACTGGGCCATGGCTTCCTGGGTGGCCGCGAAGGCGAAATGAATGAAGCGCCCCATCTTGCGCGCTTCCTTTTTGTCCACGAAGTGCAGCGGGTCAAAGTGCTTGACCTCGGCGGCAAAGGTTACCGGAAAGCCAGTGGTATCGAAGCCCTGAATGGGTCCCATGCCGCTGGCGCCGGCCAGAAGCTGCCGCCACACTTGGGGAGCGGTGTTGCCCACACCGCACACCAGCCCCAGGCCGGTGATGACGACTCTGCGGGTCAAGGGCTACTTGCCGCCTTTCGGGGTCTTCTCGTTCTTCTCGATGTAGTCGATCGCGTCCTTCACGGTCTTGATCTTCTCGGCGTCCTCGTCGGGAATCTCCAGATCGAAGGCTTCCTCGAATTGCATCACCAGTTCGACCACGTCCAGCGAGTCGGCGCCCAGGTCTTCCTGGAAGCTGGCGCCAGGGGTTACCTCGGCTTCGTCCACCTGCAACTGCTCGACAATGATCTGCTTGACTTTTTCTTCAACGGCCATGCGTGCTTCTCCTCGTGTGATTCGGAACTTGACAGTCTCTCCGGGCAAAATCCAATCCCGCTCCGCCAGCCTACGATACCGGGTGGCGGCAGGAAACACAACCATCGCGCCAAAAAAATGCGCATGGCCCCGAAATTCCAAGTCTACCGGGCGGGTGGGGGTGTGTAAAGGCTGTGGACGGCGGAAGATGCTCAAGGAACGGAGAATACGGAACTGTACGCAAAAAACGGGCAGAAATCGGCGGGAAATACACAGGCCAAAGGCGTACATTAGGCGAAGAGGATTTTTGCCATGGGAAGCTCTGCCGTTGTGTTCGCGCTGATCGCCGTCGCCGTCTCTCTCTTCGGCCTCTGGGTAGGGCTCCGCCAAGGCCGTGCTGGCGCTCAGGCCCAGTTCGATCAGGCATTAGGCAGTGAACGGTTGCTGGCCGGCACGCGTGAAGCCGCACTTCGGGATCATCTCGAAGCTGCCAAGACCGAAATCGCCGAACTGCGGCCCAAGGCAGAAGAACTGGCTGCCGCCAGGCAGCAACTCAAGGATGAAGTAGCAAAGTATGCCCAAATGAAGGCGGACCTCGATACAGCCTTCAAGGGAGCTGCCGCCGACGCTCTCCGCGCCAATACGCAGTCCTTTTTGGCGATTGCGAAACAGGAGTTGGGAGGGCAAACGCAGGATGCGAAGCAGAGCCTGGAGGCCAAGGAACTGGCGATCAAGAATCTGCTGGACCCGCTTGGAGCCGCGCTCAAGAGTCTCGACGAACAGGCTCGTGCAATGGAGGTGCTGCGCTCAGGGGCCTATTCCAAGGTGGAAACCCTCGTCGAAAACATCCAGAACTCCATTCCCGCTTCTCTCAATGCGTTGAAAAATGAAACTGCGCAGTTGATTACTGCGCTGCGGGCTCCCAAGACTCGCGGCAACTGGGGCGAATTGCAACTGAAGCGTTGCGTGGAGTACGCCGGAATGGTGCAGTACTGTTCGTTTTCCGAGCAGGTGACTGCCCGCGACGAGGACGACAAGATGCTGCGCCCGGATATGACCATTCAGCTGCCGAATGGCCGCGAAATCGTGGTGGATGCTAAGACCCCTCTGGATGCCTTCCTAGATGCTAGTGGCGCCGCGGATGCCGCCACACAGACGGTTCGTTTTGCGGCCCATGCGCAGCGCGTCAAAGCGCACCTGAAAGAGCTTTCGGGCAAGGCCTATTGGAAACAGTTTGAGAAGGCTCCGGATTTCGTCGTCTGTTTCCTGCCCAGTGAAGCGCTCTTCAGTGCCGCTCTCGAGGCCGACCCATCGCTCATCGAATTCAGCGCGCAGAACCATGTGGTGATGGCGACTCCAACCACCTTGATTGCCTTGCTGCGTGCCGTCGAGTTTGGATGGCAGCAAACGGAGATCACCAAGAACGCGAAGGCCATCCACGAGATGGGCCGCAAGATCTACGAAAAGCTGGAAGTCGCCCAGGTGCACGTCACAAGGCTAGGCAATGCGATCGGCAACAGCGTCGACTACTACAACAAGTTTCTCGGCACGATCGAGGGTAAGGGCGGGGTCTTCTACTTTGGACGGCAACTGGGCGAACTGGCCCACTCCGATGGGGAACTGGCGGAGGCCGCGAAGCTGCAAGCCGAGGTTCGTGAGATGGAGTCGCCAGAGTGGTCGCAGCCGTTATTGGCCATTGCCGCCAGCGATTCGGAGTCCAGTAAGCCGGAGGTCTAGGTCAACTCCGCAAACGCCTCGCGCAACCGCTTCCACGTCGTTTCCAGGTCTTCCGGCAGGACGCGGGTTTCGGCTACGGTGGTCATGAAGTTGGTGTCGCCGGTCCAGCGGGGCATGGCGTGCAGGTGGAGGTGGCCGGCCACGCCGGCTCCTGCGGCCCGGCCCAGATTCATCCCGAAATTGAAGCCGTGCGGGCGGTAGATCCGCTCCAGCGCCCGCTCGGTCCGTTGCGCCAGGTCCATCAACTCGTGCGCCGCATCGGCGGGCAGGCCGGCCAGGCGGTCGAGATGGGCATAGGGCATCACCATCACGTGGCCTGAGGTGTAAGGGAAGGCATTGAGGCAGATAAAGCAGTGCTCCCCGCGCAGAACCAGCCCGCCGGCGGCTTCGGCCTTCTCCGCGCTCATGCCGTTGGCGATGGCGTAGTCAATGGAGGCGATCAGGTTGCAGAAGACGCAGCCCAGGTCGTCCGGCCAGGCGGCCAGCGCGGCCGGAACCCCGGCGCGCGCCGCATCGTCCGCCGTGGTGACGTAGGCAAAGCGCCAGGGAGTCCAAAGATGATCCATCGTGTCGGGCCGTTCCCAACAGTATAGAGGGCCCTGACCGGGGGCGGCGTGCGGGCGCCGCCGGCCGGCGCGGTTTTTGCCCGCACAAAATCGTCCGCGAGCTAAGTCCATTGCTTCCGGCGCGCCGCGGAAGAATGGCGGCGCTCCGGGCCGCCCGCGGCGCCACGTGGCCAAGCTGTTGGATTGACGCATGAAAGCTGGGGTTGCTACACTCGTGAGCGTAGCTTCCTGCGCGGATTCCAGCAGTGAGTTGCGGCCGCCCTTCAGCAAGCCGTTGCCTGCCGGGTGTTTCCCAAGGAGACCAGTCGCGTATCAGTCCAGCGCAATCGGCTGGGAGCACTGTCTCTGCGGAAACTCTGCCGGCACAAACCATGGTTCGCCGGGAGGGATACGGCCTAGGCATACCCGCCGGCGGCAATCGCGGCGTGGAAGCCCCCCCCAGCGGCAGGCATTATCCGTCGCGGGCGCAAGGAATCCCGGAGCTGGCAGCAATGGCAAACGTCCTCAATCCCGAAACCGAGAGCATAACCCTGAACACCGAATTGGAAACCCTGACCCTAGAGCCTGCGACGGAGCTTGAGCAGCCGTCGTCCGAATCCACGTCCAACCCTGAGACCGCCGAAGCAGTCGCAATTTCCGCGCTGGACGCCGATGCCCCAACCGAGCCTGTAGCCGCGAGTACGCCGGTGGCCGAAGCCACCGTCGCAGCCGCGCCCGCAGCCGAAGTTGCCGCGGAAGTTCCCGCGCAACCCGAGCCCGTGGCAGAAGCCGTACCCGTGGCGGAAGCCACTGCCGCGCCCGCAGTTGTAGCCGCGCCTGAAGTCGAGGCCGCGCCCGCCGAAGAGGCGCCGGCACACGATGCGCATGGACTCGAGTCCATGGATGACTTCTCCGCCGCTTTGGCGGCATTCGAGCGCGAGCAGGCCGCCGAGGCGGCTGCTGTTGAAGCCTATGGCGACAAGATCGTCTCCGGCACGGTGCTCAAGCAGACGGACAAGCACCTGGTGGTGGATGTGGGCCTGAAGTCCGAGGGGCTGGTGCCCCTGGAGCAGGTCCTGGATCACACCGGAGCGGTCAAGTTCCAGCCCGGCGACGTCATCGACGTGGTGATCGAGCGCGAGGAGCCGGAGGGCGGCTACCTGGTGAGTTTCGAGCGGGCGCAGCGCCTGCGCGTATGGGACGTGATCGAGAAGGCCGCGAACGAAAAGACCCCGGTGATGGGCACGGTGGTGAGCCGCGTCAAGGGCGGCCTGACCGTGGATATCGGCCTCAAGGCATTCCTGCCCGGCTCGCAGCTCGAGATTCGCCCGGTCCGCAATCTGGACGGCTATCTGGGCCAGCAGATTGAAGTCCGGGTCATCAAGCTGAACAAGAAGCGCGGCAACGTGGTGGTGAGCCGCAAGGAGATTCTCGAGGAAGAGCAGAACGCCAAGCGCTCGCAGACCCTGGAGCATCTGGGCGAGGGCGCGGTTCTGACCGGGACCGTGAAGAACCTCACCGACTACGGCGCGTTCGTCGATCTGGGCGGCATCGATGGCTTGCTGCACATTACCGACATGAGCTGGGGCCGGCTGACGCATCCCCGCGACTTGGTCAACGTCGGCGACGAGATCCAGGTGAAGGTGCTCAAGTTCGACAAGGACAAGCAGCGCGTTTCCCTGGGCTTCAAGCAGTTGACGCCCGACCCCTGGCTGGACGCCTCCGAGCGCTACCCGGTGGGCGCGCACGTCCATGGCCGGGTTCTCTCGGTCACCGACTACGGCGCGTTTGTCGAGTTGGAGCAGGGCATCGAGGGCCTGGTACACCTCTCCGAGATGACCTGGTCCAAGCGCCTCAAGCATCCCTCCAAGCTGGTCAAGCCGGGCGACGAAGTCGAGACCGTGGTGCTGAGCGTGAATCCGGCCGACCGCCGCATCTCGCTGGGCATGAAGCAACTGATGGACAACCCGTGGGAGAATCTCACCGAGCGCTATCCCGCCGGAACCGTGGTGGAAGGCCGCGTGCGCAACCTCACCGACTTTGGCGCCTTCATCGAGATCGAAGACGGCATCGACGGGCTGGTCCACGTCTCCAACCTGAGCTGGACCAAGCGCGTCAAGCACCCGTCCGAGATCGTGAAGAAGGGCGAAAAGGTGAAGGCTGTCGTTCTCGGCGTCGAGCCGCAGAATCGCCGCCTCTCGCTGGGCATCAAGCAGTTGCAGCCCGACGTGTGGGAGAGCTTCTTTGCCCAACATCGCGTGGGCGACGTGGTCCACGGCAAGGTGCTGCGGACGGCGCAGTTTGGCGCGTTCGTCGAGATCGCGGAGGGCGTCGAGGGTCTGTGCCACATCTCCGAGGCCGGCGACGAGGGCGACGGGTCCAAGCTCGAAACGGGCCTGGAGCACGACTTCAAGATCATCAAGATCAACGTCGAAGAGAAGAAGGTGGGCTTGAGCCTGCGTGCGGTCAGCGGTCACGAGGCCAGCCGCGCACAGGTGGAAAGCTACAAGGCCGAGGGCCACAAGCACCCGGTTTCCAGCTCCACCACCACTCTCGGCGATCTCATCAACTGGAAGAGCGAGCGGTAAGGCGCTTCTTCCCTCAGGCAGGACAGCAACGGCCACCCCTCGGGGTGGCCGTTCTTGTCTGTGGGGATTGGCTCAGCCAGCCTGGAGGCATTCCTCCGGTCTTTGAGCGGGCACGGCCAGCCGCCCCACGCGCGCCCGGACGCTTTCGCGCGGTATGCTCTTTATGGGAAACGGCCCGAACGGCAAGAATCGGGGCCGGCCTTTGCGCGGAACAGGGGTGGGCGATTGCAGAAGAAACTCAATGTTGGATGCGGCCGGAATATTCTTCCCGAATGGGTGAACCTCGACTTCGCTGCGCTGCCGGGAGTCGATATCGTGCACGACCTCGAGCGTTGCGCCGAGCTTCCCCTGCCGCTTGATGACGACAGCGTGGACGAGTTCCTGCTCTCCCATGTGGTCGAGCATATCCGCAACACGCTTCCGCTGATGCAGGAGCTCTACCGCGTGGCCAAGCCGGGCGCGAAGGCGATCGTCCGCCTGCCGCACGGAGCCAGCGACGACGCCTGGGAAGACCCCACGCATGTACGGAGCTACTTTCCGCAGAGTTTCGGCTATTTCTCGCAGCCGTTCTACTGGCGGGCGGACTATGGTTACCGCGGCGACTGGCAGCCAGAAAAGATCTATCTGCTCGTCAGCAAGCAAGCCTATGCGGGCATGACCGCGGAAGCGCTCTCAAAGATCGTCCGGACGGACCGCAATGTGGTGCAGGAGATGGTGGCGGATTTGCGCGCGGTCAAGCCCATCCGCGAGCCTCTCAGGGAATTGCAGGTTCCGCCGCGCATTGAATTCGTTCTGTCGTGAGGGCGCGGCTTGCGGAATTGTCTACTCCCTACTCCCCACTCCCTGTTCTTCCGTTCCCTGCACCTTTCGCAGCACAATCACGATTCCCAGCGCGGTGAGCACGCTGGCCAGGGCGAAGAGAAAGACGCTGGCATAGCCGTAGAGACCGATGACCGCGCCGGCCAGCGGCCCGGTGAGGAAGAAGGAGACATCGGCAAAGGCGGTATAGACGCCCAGCGCGGTGCCGCGATTGCTCTCCGTCACGCGTTTGACCGCTTCGACGCCGATGGCGGGAAAGACCAGCGAGAAACCGAAGCCGGCCAGGGCCGCGCCGGTCAGGGCAGCCAGCGGCGAGGGGGCGCGCCACAGCAGAATGGTGCCCAGGGATTCAACCGACAGGCAGGCGATGGCCACCGGAAATCCGCCCAGGCGGTTGATGGCCTGGATAAAGAGCAGCCGCGCGGCGATGAAAGCCGCGCCAAAAGCGGTGAGGCAGAGGGCCGCCCCGTTCCAGTGGCGGCTGGCATAGAAAAGCGTGATGAAGGTGGCCAGCACGCTGTAGCCCACGCCGCCCAGCGCCAGGCCCATGCCGTGCGGCGCCACCCGGCCCAGCACGTGGCTGAAGGGGAGATGTTCTCCGGGAGTCACCGGGACCGGGCTCTTGAGGCTGGCCAGGCCGAGGCTGACCGCGCCCACGAGGATGGTCAACAGGCCCAGCGAGGCCAAGCCCCACTGCTGGTCAAGGACCACGCCCAGCGGAGCGCCCAGCGCCATCGCGCCATAGGTGCTGATGCCGTTGAACGAGATGACCTTGGCGGTGTACTCCGGCCCGGCGCTGGTGATGCCCCAGAGGGTTGAGCCCGTGGAGCCGAGGCTCTCGCCCACGCCCAGCACCAGGCGGCTGAGAATCAGGCAGCAGAAGCTCAGCCAGGGGATCGCGTGCAGCAGGGCGGCCGCCACCAGCATGGCGCCGCTGGCGGTGCAGGCGCCCATGCCCCACAGCACCGAGACCTTGGCGCCGGCGCGGTCGCTGATGCGGCCGGCCCAGGGGCGGCTGAGCAGTGTGGCGATGTACTGGATGCTGATGACCAGCCCGGCCAGCGCCGCGCTATACCCCATGCGCAGATGGACATAGGGCGGCAGGACGGCCAGCGGCAGTCCGATGGAGAGGTAACAGATAAAGGTGAAGTAGACAAAACTGATCAGATGCCACGTCCCGCCCTTGGAGAGAGCGGAAGTTCGGGTTCGAACGCTGGCAATGGCAGAGATGGGCATGTCGAAAGAAGCGAGCCTGCGGAGAAGTGCGGGTTCCTCTCAAGTATATCGGAGGCGATCTGCGCCCCGGGTTGCGGCCGAGGCTTTGAGCCGCAAAGGACAGGCTCTAGACTGAATTCATGCCGGGCTTTCACGTGGAGCATTTCGGTTGCAGGGCCGCGCGCGCGGATGGCGAGGCGGTGAGCGACCGGCTGCGCGCGGCGGGGCTCTGCGAGCGGCAGCCCGCAGCGGCTGATTTGGTTGTCGTCAATACGTGCAGCGTGACGGCCGAGGCCGACCGTGCCGCCCGCGCCTTCATCCGCCGCGCCCACCGGCTGAATCCCGCGGCGCGCATCGTGGTCACCGGCTGCTATGCGCAGCGCGCGCCCCAGGAACTGGCCGGGCTGGCCGGCGTGGCCGCCGTGGTGGGCAATAGCCACAAGGCGCTGGCGCCGCAGATTATTTTAGGGCTGGTTCAGGATCGGGCTGGCCGGGTTGCTGCAGAGGATTTTGTCAGCGTGGAGTCGGTGCTCTCCGGCGGCGTGCCGGTCTGGGTGGACGACCGTTTCGCGCACTCGTTTCTTGAGGAGGCGCAGCTCGTGCCCGGCGCGCAGACCCGTCCCAACCTGAAGATTCAGGAGGGGTGCGGCAACCGCTGCACGTTCTGCGTGATTCCCCAGACGCGCGGCTCCTCCCGGAGCCTGCCCGGCGCAGCCGTTCTGCGCCAGGTGGTGGGGTTTGTCGCGGCGGGTGGAAATGAGCTGGTGCTCTCGGGAATCAACCTCGGCCGCTGGGGACGGGACCTTCCAGTCCAAGAGGAGTCGTGCAGGCAGACACTTGCGGGTCTGGTGCGGGAGATCTTTGCGCAGACGGCGCTGCCCCGCTTGCGGCTCAGTTCCATCGAGCCGATGGACTGGGATGCGGAACTGATCGGCCTGATGGCGGAGTTTGGCGGCACGCGCCTGGCGCGGCACGCGCATCTGCCGCTGCAGTCGGGTTCCGACGCGGTTTTGTGTCGCATGCACCGCCGCTACCGGCCCTGGCATTACGCGGAAAAGGTGCAAGCCCTGGCGATTGCTGGCGGAGCGGAACTCACTCTGGGCGCGGATGTCATGGTGGGCTTTCCGGGCGAATCGGAAGCCGAATTCGAGGAGACGATGGAACTGGTGCGCGCGCTGCCTTTCGGCTACCTGCACCTGTTTCCGTTTTCGCCCCGTCCGGGAACGCCGGGCTGGGCGCTCCACGCCGAGCGTCCGGTTCCGGTTGAGGCGGTCGAGGAGCGGATGGCAGTTCTGCGAACACTGTCGGCCGAAAAAAGTAAAACCCACCGCAGGTGGTTCGTGGGGAGGGAAGTGGAGGCCATCACGCTGCATACGCCGGCGGAGATGGAAGCCCGCGGCCGGACCGCCGCGCTGACGGAGAATTTTCTGCCCGTCGAGATGAAGGGCCATTTGCCCGCCAACCGGCTGGTGCGGGCACGCGTGACCGGGCTCCATGCGGACGGAACTCTGGAGGTCGCGGCCGAACCGGCAGAGCAGGCTCAGTACGCGGCGGCGGCAATATCGGTCTGAGCGAAATCGGTTCCCTTGAAGAGCAGCTCGTCGCCGGTATCTTTGGCCAGCGCATACGCCATGCAATCGCCAAAATTGAGCTGCGCCGGGTGGCGGCCCTTACCGTATCGATGGAAGGCTTCGCGGGCCAAACGCGCCTCCGATTCGGTAAACGGGACGATCTCTATCTGGAATCGCATGATCAGAAGGTCCAGGTCGCGCACGGCCTCAACGCCTCTTCGCGCGAGCAGGATCATCGAAGTTTCCAGCAGGCTCGCGGACGACATGCGGCATACGGGAGTTTTCGCGATGGCGACATCGAAGAGGTGTCCCTCCGGCTCCTCAAGCAGAATGGCGAGCATTGCGGACGAATCGACGATCATGCAGGGAGTCCATTCTCGTCCCAGCCCATGATTTCGTCGTCGGTGCGGGTGTCCAACACCGGCAACGAAGCGCAATGATGGCTGATCGCCCGGGTCTCTTCAAGCAGAGCGTCTTTATTCTGGCGCTTTCGTTCCTCCTGCGCGAGACGCTCGCGCAGGGCCACAATGACCGCGATCGTGATGGATTCGCCCGTACAGGCAGCCAAGTCGCGGGCAAGCCGGTCTGCCTCGGGGGATTTGATGCTGATGGCCATGGCGCCTGACCTCCTATTTGTCTACCTATCCATACGATAGCATGAGATCGAAAAGGACTTTTCTGCTCGCAAGCCTCCATTTCCAGCCGGACGTTCTCTGGGGCGAGGCCAGGATTTGACTCCATTGCATCCGCAGGCTCTCATCCTGGCGCACGAGGCTTCGCGTTCACCGCAAACCCTTTGTTCCGCGAAGCCGAGCCAATGCTATACTTAGCGTGCGTTCGTGCGCCCGCGGCGAATCCGGCAGACCCCGGAGGCGGGCAACAGCGACTTTTGGAGGAGCACCATCGCACTCGACAAACGTTCGGCAAAGTCCTTTATCCGCATCAACGAGAAGATTCGTGCGCGTGAAATCCGCGTCATCGACGAAAACAGCGAGCAGCTTGGCATCATGGCGCCCTTCGAGGCGCTGAAGATTGCCCGCGAGCGAGGCTTGGACCTGGTGGAGGTTTCGCCCAGCGCGGTTCCCCCGGTCTGCCGCATCCAGGATTACGGGCGCTACCTGTACGAAAAGGACAAGAGCGAGCGCGCCGCGCGCAAAAAGCAGAAGGTGATCGTGGTCAAGGAGGTCAAGTTCTCCGTGACCGTGGACGAGCACGACTACCAGACCAAGAAGAACCAGGCGGTCAAGTTCCTCGCCGGCGGCGACAAGGTCAAGGCCAGCTTGCGCTTCCGCGGCCGGCAGATGGCTCACCGCGACCTGGGCTACGCCATCATCAACCGGCTCATCCAGGACATTGGCGAAACCGGCGTGGTGGAGTTCATGCCCCGCATGGAAGGCACCATTCTGCACGCCATTCTGGCGCCGTCGAAGAAGCAGGAAGCTCCCAAACCCAAGCCCGCGGCCGCTCCTCAGGCGCCGGCGCCGGTTCCGCAAGCCAAATAGACGATCGCTCTCGACCCAATGCGCACAGGCCGTCCGCTCCGGGCGGCCTGCGCATTTTGGGCGGGGGGCGGCTCGAGTAGCGCGCCGGACAAGGGTCTCACTGGCCGCGCGGCGCCGAAAGGCCTGTGGTAGACTCCGTTTCGTCATGCGAATCCGACTCAGTGCGCTGCCAATCCTTCTGCTGTTCACGGGCCTTCAAACCAGTGCGCTTTTGGCGCAAGAGGCCGCGCCGCCACACCTGGAAAAGCGGGGCGCTGCCACGCAACTCATCGTGGACGGCAAGCCCTTTCTCATGCTGGCCGGCGAGCTGTCGAACTCCGCGTCGTCGAGCCTGGAACACATGAAGCCGGTGTGGCCCAAGCTGGCCGCAATGGGCCTGAACACCGTCCTGACCCCGGTCTCCTGGGAACTGATCGAACCCGCGGAAGGCAGCTACGATTTCGCGCTTGTCGACGGCCTGCTGGCACAGGCCCGCCAGGAGCATCTGCACGTCGTCTTTCTCTGGCTGGCTTCGTGGAAGAACGGCATGTCGAGCTATCCTCCGGTCTGGGTGAAGCGGGACACGCGGCGGTTTCCGCGCGTGGTGGAAAACGGCAACGAGGTAGAGATTCTGAGCCCGGCCGCCGCCGCCACCCAGGAGGCGGATGCACGCGCCTTTGCCGCCCTGATGAAGCACCTCAAAGAGGTGGACGGCCGCGAACATACCGTGCTGGCCATGCAGGTGGAGAACGAGGTCGGAGTGCTGGGCGACTCGCGTGACCGCTCCGAGGCAGCAAACCGGGCCTTTGCAGCGCCAGTTCCGGCCGCGCTGACCGCCTATCTGAAGGCCCATCGCGATGCCCTCGACCCGGAGATGCGGGAGCTGTGGGATGCCGGCGGCGACAAGACCGATGGCGCGTGGGCGGAGGTCTTTGGCGATACCGCCCGGGCCGACGAGATCTTCATGGCCTGGCAGTATGCCCGCTTTGTTCATGCCGTGGCGGCCCGTGGCAAGGCGGCCTACACCATTCCCATGTATGTGAACACCTGGCTGGCGGGCGAAGACGCGCCGCCGGGCGACTATCCCAGCGGCGGGCCGCAGCCGCGGGTTCTGGACGTGTGGAAGGCCGCCGGATCGGCGCTGGATATCTATTCGCCGGATTTGTACGCCTCGGACTTTGCGGGATGGAGCCGCCGCTATCGCCGCGACGGCAACCCGCTCTTCATTCCCGAAACCAACAGCGGCGCCGTCGGGGCGGCGAATGTCTTCTATGCGGTGGGCGAGCAGAACGCGATCTGCTTTTCGCCCTTCGCCATTGAACGGCAGTACGGCGACAAGGGGGAGCTAAGCGAGAGCTACCGCGCCATCGCCCGGCTCGCTCCAATCATTCTGCCCAAGCAGCAAACCGCGGGCGCGACCCACGGCTTTGTGCTCGACAAGAACCATCCCTCGGTGGATTTCACGATGAGCGGATATACCGTGCATGTGACTCTGGACGAGATCTTCGGCCATCGCGCCGACAGCGGCTACGGGCTCCTCCTGGCCAACGGGCCGGATGAGTTTCTGGGCGCAGGCAAGGGTTTCAGGGTCTCGTTCACTCCTCGCTCCGGGCTCAAGGCGGGCATTGCCGCCGTGGACGAGGGGGAGTTCGTCGACGGCAAGTGGATACCCGGCCAGCGGCTCAACGGCGATGAAAACGACCAGGGCAAAGGCTGGCGCTTCAGTCCCTGGCAGGTAAGCACGGAAAAGGTCACGCTCTACCGCTTTGAATAGGGCCGGGCCGGTTTTTTGCCCGCGGCGCGAAGCGCGTCTGAGGCAAGCAAGCCCGGCTTGCGGTATACTGATTGAAGCCCAAGAGGGCAGGGAAGTCCCTGTCTCACCGGGAATGCGGAGAGGCGACACTCTCCCTCCAAAACGAGAAGAAAAATGCCCAAGTTGAAGACCCATACGGGCGCGAAGAAGCGCTTCAGCAAGACTGGCACCGGCAAGATCAAGCGGCACCAGACGAAGACGCGGCACATCCTTACGTCGAAGGCGCCGAAGACCAAGCGGAAGCTGGGCAAGACCCTGATGGTTTCCGATGGCGACTACGCGAAGGTCGCGCGCATGATTCCCTACGCCTGATCGTTGCGCCGATTTCGGAAAACGGAATCGGCTCTTCCGGGCCCCCGCAAACGCGTTGCACGGGCCCCCGGGTCCTGTGGACGGCAGCCATTTCTGGCGGTTGTTCTCAGGGCGCGTGAGATTCAGGCTTGCATGAGCGAGTGAAGAGGTTTACCGCCCGGCCCGCAAAGGGTCAGGGCCTCCTGCCTCCAGCCGCATCACCGAACGCAAAATGGAGAAATCGATATGCCCCGCGTAAAACGCAGCACCAAGCGGAGTGACCGTCGCAAGAAGATTCTTGAGAGAGCAAGCGGCTACTTCCTTACCAAATCCAAGCTCTACCAGGCGGCGCAGGAAGCCGTCGAGCGCGGCCTCAAGTTCGCCTACACCGGCCGCAAACAGAAGAAGCGCCAGTTCCGCTCGCTGTGGATCGTGCGCATCTCGGCCGCCGCCAAGCTGAACCACACCAGCTATTCGCAGCTCATCAATGGGCTGAAGAAGGCCGGCATCGAGCTGGACCGCAAGATCCTGGCCGAAATCGCCGTGAAGGACGCGGCGGGCTTTACCGCGCTGGTCGAAAAGGCCAAGGCGGCCCTGGCCGCGGAGAAAAAGGCAGTGTAAGCCAATTGTTGCTGAACGATCGAACGGCCCGGAGCGATGCTTCGGGCCGTTCAGCATTTGGACGTTTACTTCCCGCTCAAAAAGCTCTCCACCGCCTTCTCCCACAGCTCCGGCTGGTCCACAAAGTTCATGTGCCCGCTATTGGGCAGGATGACCAGTTGCGAGCCGGCGATCTTCTCGTGCATCTCGCGGCTCAGGCTGGGGTCGCACTCGTCGTGGTCGCCGACCAAAACCAGCGTGGGCACGTGGATGGAGGGCAGCCGGTCAACGTACTCGACCGATTTGAGGTTGCCGTCGATCACAAACTCGCCGTGCTCGCCCCACATGGCGCGGTAAAGCTCCCAGTTGGTGGGGGCGTTACCGGCGACCGGGTCGTAGTTGGAGTCGGGACGGGCGCCGTAGAGGAAGGGAAAGTAGCCGGGGCCCCAGGCCAGCGCGGCATACTCGGCCGGATAGCGGCCGTGCTCCCAGGCCTCGCCCTTGCCAAACAGGCCCGCCCGTTCCAGCTCGTTCAGGCGCTTCAGCTTGGCGGGTGGCATTGCGGCCTTCTCGCGGGCCAGCACCTCGTTCATCTGGCGGGTGGAAGGAAAGGTGCTGTTCAGGATCAGGTGGCTCAGGTGCTGCTGGTACTTGAGCGCGTAGGCCTGGGCCAGAACCCCGCCGCAACTGTGCCCGAGCAGCGAAATCTTGCCCAGATTGAGGGCCACGCGCACGTCCTCGATGTCGTCGACCATGGCCTCGACGGTGTACCGGCTCGTGTCTTGGAGGCGCTGGGAGCGGCCGGAGCCGCGCTCGTCGATGAAGATGAGCCGGTGCGTGCGCGCCAGCGGCAGCAGGTAGGGCAGGAAGTAGTCGTGGCTGGCGCCCGGACCGCCGTGGACAACGACCAGCGGCGAGCCGTTGCCGAAGGCCACATAGTAGATGAGCACGCCGTGGGCGTCGACAAAGCCCTCCGACAGGGGGTAGAGCGAGGGGGCGGGTTGCGCGGCGCAAAGGGCCGGAAACGCGCTGAGTGAGGCGGCGAAAACGAGAGCAAGAGCCATTCGCAGGGACTTCATGGCATCCAGCATACCGGAACTTCGAGTCGTGGTGGTTTATCCTGACCTTTACGCATATGAATGAAGAGATACCCAATCTGACGGCATTTGACGAGGCTGCGCTGGACCAGGCGTTTGCCGCGCTGGAGCGGCAGGCACGCACGGCCGCGTCCACTGTGGACAGCAAAGAGGCGGTCGAGGCCTTTCGCCTGGAGTGGCTGGGCCGCAAGCAGGGCCGGCTGAAGGACGTTTCAGACCGCTGGCTGAAGGCCGCGCCCGCCACGGCCAAGAAGTCGCTCGGCATTCGCTTCAACGCGCTCAAGGCGGTGGTGGAAGAGCTGCTGGACGCGGCTGCCGGCGCGGGCCCGAGCGATGCGGCCCTCAAGGCCGAGGCCATTGACATTACGCTGCCCGGCACGCGCCGGCTGACCGGCGCCGAGCACCCGATTACCCGCACGCTGAACGAAATCACCAGCGTTTTTGCGGCGTTGGGCTATTCGGTGGGCGTGGGTCCCGAGGTCGAAACCGACTTCTACAACTTCGAGAGCATGAACTTTCCTCCCGGCCATCCGGCGCGGGATACGCAGGACACGCTGGTGGTCGCCAATCAGGAACGGCGTCCGCAGCGCGACCGGCTGCTGCTGCGCACGCACACTTCGCCGGTGCAGATGCGGACCATGGAGTCGCAGCCGCCTCCGGTGCGGATTGTGATTCCAGGGAAAGTGCACAGGAATGACGCGGCGGACGCCACCCACTCGCCGATTTTTCACCAGGTGGAGGGCCTCTGCGTGGACACGAACATCACCTTCAGCGACCTGAAGGGCACGCTGGATCACGCCATGAAGGCGCTCTTCGGCTCGGCGGTGAAGACGCGCTTTTTCCCCTCGTTCTTTCCCTTCACCGAGCCCAGCGCCGATGTGCAGATCAGTTGCATCTTCTGCGGGGGCAAGGGCTGCCGCAAATGCAAGGACTCGGGCTGGATCGAACTGCTGGGCTGCGGCATGGTGGACCCGGCTGTGTTTGCCTTCGCGGCGGAGAAGCAGCCCGCCTACGACGCGAAGAAAATTTCCGGCTTCGCGTTTGGCATGGGTGTCGAGCGCATCGCCATGATGAAATATGGGGTGAGCGAGATTGGGGCGCTTTTTGCAGGAGACATGCGCTTCCTGAGTCAATTCGCGTGATAGCGAGTTAGTAAGTCGGTTGCAGAGAGGATCGGCAATGGGTCGCTGGATCATTCGAGTTTATGTGAGCTTGATGGTCTTTTGGATCCTGATGTTCTGCTGTGGTGTGTTTCTGATCAGGGTGGCTCGTCTACTTCTCAAGGCTGGCTTCCCTTTGCTCTTGCAATGGGTTCACGTTCATTCATTGATCGCGATGTTGCTACTGGGGATGGCGGCTGGACAGATTGTTGTGGGGTCGAATTTTACGGGGCGCGGTTGGTTTCGATCAAAGAGCAGACTGACGTATGAGGGGTTCAAGCTTGAAAAGATCAAGCCATGGACCTGGATACTAGTCAGCCCCGTTTTTCTTCTTGGCGTCATAGGTTGGGTTTTTGAAAAGAGCGAATTGGGAGTTCTGTCGAACATCACTCCCGTGGGTTTCTACCATGACGTCTTGATACCGAACTGCTCTCTCTCGTCGTGGAAGAATTACCAGCTATATCCCTTCTGCGGTGTGCAGCTGATTTTTGTGGGGATTTGGATGGCATCGATTGGCTATTCGTTAGCACCATTGGTTCGCAGACATGGTTCGCGATTGTTGCGTATTATGCGCAATGCACATGAAGTGAGTACCTCGGTGGAGGAGAGTCAGAAAAGTTTGATGAAAGAGAAGACAGAGTAGCGATGAAAATACTTACGAAATGGCTTAGAGCATACTTGCCGGGACTGCCGGTGGACGATGCGCAACTCGCGGAAGACCTGACCCTGCGCGGCATTGCCGTGGACGGCATTTACGATCTCGGCGCCGGCAACGGTTCGTTCTTTGAGATGGACATCACCACCAACCGCGTGGACGCGATGAACCACTACGGCGTAGCGCGCGAGGCGGCGGCCATCTATGGGCTGACGCTGCCGGAGCTGGATTTTGCCCTTCCCGAGGCGCGGCCGGCCGCCAAGTCCTTTCCCGTGCGCATCGAGGCCAAGGAGGCTTGCGGCCGCTTCACGGCGCGGGTGCTGCGCGATGTGAAGATCGCCGATTCAAAGGACTGGTTCGCGGGCGCAGAGGTTTCCACGTACTTTGGCCTGCTGGAGCAGAAACAGATTTCGAATGCAGTCGACGCGACCAATTATGCCTGGTTGGCGATGGGCCAGCCGACGCACGTCTTCGACCTGGACAAGCTCGAAGGCGGCATCGTGGTGCGGCGCGCAAAAAAGGGCGAGAAGCTGAAGACTCTGGACGGCGTCGAGCGCACGCTCGATCCCGAAGACCTGGTGGTGGCCGACGAAGCCAAGGCGCTGGGGCTGGCCGGCGTGATGGGCGGCTGGGATTCGATGATTACGCCGGAGACCAAGAATGTGCTGGTCGAAGCCGCCTGGTTCGATCCCGTGGCCGTGCGCCGTACGGCCCGCCGTCACGGCCTGCACACCGACGCCAGCCATCGCTTCGAGCGCGGCGCCGACTTCAATGCCGCGCCCGTGGCTTCCGCGCTGGTGAGCAAAATTCTGCTGGCCAGCGGCGGCTGGCTGGAGGGCGACCTGGTGGACGTGCGCGTTGCGGAACTCGAGGCGCGCACCGCCCGCCGCCAGCCCGTTGCGCTGGCGCTCGGCGAAGTGCATCGCATTCTGGGCAAGACCGTGGATGAGGAAGGAATTACCGCCGCGACCGTCGAAGTGGTGCTGAAGGCATTGGGCTGCGCGTTGGCGAATGACGGCGATGCGGCCTGGCTGGTCACGCTGCCCAGTTGGCGACTGGATGTCGAGCGCGAGATCGATCTGATCGAAGAGGTTGCGCGCGTCTACGGATACAACCGTTTCGCCAACACGCTGCCGGCCTTTGGCGAGGGAGTGCGCACGCTGCCCTGGGCGGAGAGCGAAGCGGCCGTGCGCCGCACGCTGCTGGCCGCCGGATTCCATGAGGCGATTGCCAGCACCTTCTGTTCCGCGGCGGAGGCCGCGCTGACGGCGCCGCAACCGGGGCTGACAGTTCCTCTGGGCAATCCGCTCAGCGAGGAGGCCGGTGTGCTGCGCCCGTCGCTGGTGCCGGGAATGCTGGCGATGATCGCGGGCAATCTGCACCGCGACGTGAGCGACGTGCGGCTCTTCGAACTGGGGACGGTCTTCAGCGGCACGACGGAGAAAGTGGAAGAGCGGCCGGCCGTTGCCTTTGGCGCGGTGGGCAGCTTGCCGGAGCAGGGGGCGTTGCATGCCGGGCGGGCCATCGAGTTCCACGATTTGAAGGGCGCGGTCGAGCAGGTGCTGGAGCGCTTCCAGGCGCGCGCCGTTTATTTCGACCGCTTTCCGGCGGAGGCCGGGATTACGCCCCAGTGGCTGCATCCTTACCGCTCCGCGCGGGTTGCCGTCGAGGGCGCGACAGTGGGCTGGTTCGGCCAACTGCATCCGCGCGAGGCCGCGGCCCGCAAGCTGAAGGAGCCGGTGCTGGTGGGCGAGCTCTACCTGGACCGGCTCTACAAACTGCCGCTGCGCAATCCGGCCGCCAAGGAGATTTCGCGCTTCCAGCCGGTGCGGCGCGACTTCTCGCTGGTTTTGAACGAGAGCGTTGCCTGGGAGAAGATCGACCAGGCGCTGGCCAGCCTGCGGATTCCGGAACTGGTCGAGTGGCGAGTGCGGGAGGTCTTCCGTGACGCCAAGCTGGGCGCGGGCGAGTACTCGCTGCTGATGGGAGCCACCTTCCAGGCGGCCGACCGCACGCTGCGCGAAGAGGAACTGCAGGGCTTCCAGGCGCGCGTCGTTGAAGCTGTTGGCAAGGCGGGAGCGCGGCTGCGGACGTAAGCGGAGAAACAGGCTCGATCGGCGATATACTTGCACGGAACCATTGCATTTCCGTGGAGGTCTTTCGATGCCGCAGTCGTTTTGGGAGTCAGAAGCCGTAGACGAGGCGCAGCCGGAGCAAACGGCGCAGCCCGCGCAACAGCCCGAAGAAGCGCGGCCAGCGCAAGAGCCGGCGGCCGAACCGGGGAACCTGGCCTTGAGCGTGGACGATTTTGCGGCGCTGGAGGAGCGAGTTCTGCGCACGGTGAATCTGGTCAAGCGGGAGCGGTTGGCCCGCGCCGCGGCCGAAGAGCACGCCGCGCAGGCCGAAGCCCAACTGCGCGAACAGACGCCGCTGGCCGAGCGCTTGCAGAAAGAAGTGAATGTGCTGCGCGCCGAGCGGGACCAGGTGCGGCAGCGCGTGGAGCGATTGTTGGCGCAATTGGACGCGCTGGAACTGTGAGGCGAGGCATGGCTCCGGAACCATCCGGCAATGCAACGGGTTACGTCACCGTTGAAATCTACGACCAGACCTATCACCTCTCCGGCCAGGATGCGCAGCACATCCGCGAACTGGCCGCGCGTGTTGACGCCAAGATGCGCGCCGTCGCCGCGCAGGGCCGCACCGTGGACTCGCTGCGCGTGGCCGTGCTCGCCGCTCTGAATCTGGCCGACGAACTCTCCCAGGCGGCCGGCGCCGATGCGCGCCAGGGCCATGCCCGCGTCGCCAGCCTGCGCGGGTTGCTCGACGAAGTGCTCGAAGACGAGCGGAAGACCGGGTCATAACCCCGCAGGCTCGCCGCTCGAATACCCTCTCCATCCACTTTCCATCCAGGCGGTTCGATCCGCTGCTCGGGAGGAAATGCATGTTTCGGATTCAAGGTTTTGAACGCCGGGGAGCCTTGGACCCCGCGCGGCGGGAAGAGAGGCGACCGGTTTCTTCCGTTTTGGGCGGGGCTCCAAAACGGCGCCCGAAACCGTAGCACAAGCCGCCTGTTTCGCACAAGACTTGTAATTCCTGGCCGGGACCCATACTATCCGCAATAGAAACCGGCCTGCAAAGCAGGTGGGTGGTCAACGCTGGTTGAACCAACATTCAATGAACAGGGGCTCAACTCGACAATCGGTTCTGTGTGCCGTGTCCGCCAGTCCGGAATGCCTAATGAACCGCGGAGAGCTCCACCGTCTTAGGACGGGTTCACCAGCGCATTGCTCACGGCCCCGCGGGCCGGATTCTATCTCTCTCACGGCCTGAGGGGCTATTCTGACTCAGGTGCTGCCAGTCTTCTTCCACATCGGAACGCTCCTCATTCCCGCTTACGGCGCAACGGCGGCGCTGGGCGTGTTGTTGGGCCTGTTTCTTGCCCAGCACACGGCGCGCACCGCGCGCGTCGACGCCGCCAAGGTGTGGAATCTCTGCATCGTCGCACTGTTTGCGGCGCTCATCGCGCAGCGCCTGTTGCTGGTGCTCATGAACTGGAGCGAGATTCGCCATCATCCACAGTGGATGCTGGCTCTCTCGATGATCCATCATCCGCTGCTCACGGGCGCGGGCGCGCTGGCAGGCGTGGGCGTGGCGGCGTACTTTGCGCGCCGGCAGCGGATGCCGCTGGGCGCGACCGCCGATGCGCTGGCCGCGCCGCTGGCTCTGGGGCTGGCCTTCCAGCAACTGGGCGCGCTTCTGGCCGGGTCGGGATATGGAACCGAGGCCGATGTGCGCTGGGCTGTCACCTACACCGATCCGCTGGTCGCCCGCTGGAGCGGGACGCCGCTGGGGATTCCGCTGCATCCGGTGCAGGCTTACGCCGCGCTTGCGCTGCTTACGCTCTCGATCCTCCTGCTGGCGTGGTTGCCGGTCCGGCGGCGCGCTGGCGATGTGGCCGGCCTTTTTCTGCTGGGCGCCGGCGTGACCGTCTACATGACCGAACTGTGGCGCGACTGGGAAGGCCGCGGCGCTTTGCTGGGCGGCGCGCTCGACGGGCCGCAACTGGCCGCCATCCTGTTTGTGCTGGCTGGCGCGCTCGTTTTGTGGGAGCGCAAGGGCTCGCGAGTGAAAGATGAGGTTTTCCATGGTTGAGTTGCGCTCCATCGATGTGCCGCCCGAGGCGGCCGGGCAACGGCTCGATCAGTTCCTGGCCGCGCAACTGGACGGCGTGAGCCGTTCGCGCGTGCAACTGCTCATGGACCAGGGCGATGTGCTGGTGGACGGCGAGCGGGAGAAGGCCTCGCTCAAGCTGCGCGGCGGCGAGCGCATCGCGATTACCGGCAATCCGCATCCCGCGCCGCTTAAAGCCACGCCCGAAGACATTCCCCTCGACGTGGTCTTCGAGGACGGCGACCTGGCGGTGGTGAACAAGCCGGCCGGGATGATGGTACATGCCGGATCGGGCCAGAACGAGGACGCGCGCAGCCGCGGCACTTTGGTGAATGCTCTGCTCTACCGCTTCAACACGCTCTCGTCGACCGGCGGCGATCTGCGCCCTGGCATCGTGCACCGGCTGGACAAGGACACCAGCGGCCTGATTGTGGTGGCCAAGAACGACCGTACCCACGCGGCCCTGGGAGAGATGTTTTCCAGCCGCCGCATCAAGAAGACCTACATCGCGCTGGTGCAGGGCGCTTTGGAGCGGGAGAAAGGCACCATCAACGCCGCCGTCGGCCGCGATCCGCTGCGCCGCACGCGCATGACCGCGAAGCCCCAGGAGAACGCGCGCAGCGCGGTTTCGCACTACGAGGTGGTGCGGCGGCTCGACAATCGCTTTGGCAAGTTCACCCTGGTGCGTGTTCGCATCGAGACCGGCCGCACGCACCAGATTCGCGTGCACATGGCCTCCATCGGCCATCCGGTGGTGGGAGACACGCTCTACGGCGGCGCGGGCCAACTCACCGATCAGGTGGCCTCGCAGGCCGCGCAGTCCAAGGCCGCCCGCCGCAAGGCGGAGCCGGAGCGGCTCAGGCTGGGGCGCAACTTTCTTCACGCCGCCAGGCTCGAATTCACTCACCCCTCGACGGGCAAACAACTGGCGCTGGAAGCGCCGCTGCCGGTCGAGTTGGAGAGCTTTCTCGCCCGGCTGGACGGCCAACCGGACGCGCCCGCTCGGGAGAGCGCGGCAAAGGTGCGCGGGAAGGGCGCGATTGCTAAAATGGGGAAGCCATGACCAGACAACTATTCGGCATCGTGCTAGCAGTGGTGATTCCCGCGGCCGCACTGCACGCGCAGCAACCTCCGACCCCGCCCGCGGCTCAGCCGGCTCAAGCTCAGGAGCCCCAGCAGGCGGCGCCGGCGGAGCAGACCGATGTCAGCGCGCCGACCATCAGACTGGGCGTCAATGAGGTCAACCTCATTTTCACCGTCACCGACAAGCACGGGCACTACAATCCCGACCTGAAGCAAAGCGACTTTGCCCTGCTCGACGACCAGAAGGCGCCGGCCAGGGTGAACTCCTTCCATCAGCAGATCAATCTGCCGCTGCGCGTGGGCATCGTCATCGACGCCAGCACCTCGATCCGCACCCGCTTCCAGTTCGAGCAGCAGTCCGCGACCGAGTTCCTGCTGCAGATTCTCAAGGCGCGAAGCGACCGCGCATTCGTGATGGGCTTCGATGTGACGCCCACCGTGACCCAGGATTGGACCAACAATCTGGATGCCCTGGAGACGGGCGTCAACCGCCTGCGCCCGGGCGGCGGAACCGCGCTCTTCGACGCCGTCTACACCGCCTGCCGCGACAAGCTGCTCGACATCTCGCGCGGCCAGGAGCCGGTGCGCAAGGCCATGGTGCTGCTCTCCGACGGCGACGACAACCAGAGCCGCGTGCGGCCCGATGAAGCCGTCAAGGAGTGCCAGCGCGCGGAGACCATCATCTACGCCATCAGCACCAACTGGACGCCCAGCCGCGGCAAGGGCGATCAGGTGCTGGCCAAGATGGCCGAGGAAACCGGCGGCCAGGTCTTTTATCCGCCCACGGTGGAAGAGGTTTCAAACAGCTTCCGCTCCATCGAAGAAGAACTGCGCAGCCAGTATGCCCTCACCTACACTCCGGCCGACTTCAAATATGACGGATCCTTCCGCACCATCTATCTCTATTGCAACGACCGTCGCTATCAGGCGCGGGCCAAGAAAGGGTATTTCGCGCCGCGGCAGTAAGCCACGGGCTGCGCGGACCGGCGGAGGAAATCTGCCTGCACGGAAAGGGGCGCTGCCGGGCAGCGCCCCTTTTCTGCGCGCGGGAGGGTGTTCTCCCAATGGCAAGGCGCGGCTTGTCGCGGAGTCTTCGTTTCCAGGGATGCCGGTTTTTTCTGTCTGTTTTTTTCAAGCGAATCGGGTCCCCCTCCCGTTTTAGAACTCTTCCGCATCCGTTTCTCCTGATTTGGCACCCATCGGGATTCTTTCCTGGACTCTCTCTTCGATTCGCCCCATGAAAACGATGAAATAGGGGAAGGCGATTCCGAGCTTCTTCGCATCGGGTTGCCGGCGCGGCCTGCGGAGGTCCGGTCGTGCTGGCCGCGCGAGGAACTAGGGCAGGAACGGAATGCGTTCTAGAGCGAAACCAGAGTGGGTGTGTCTTGATGTTTTTATGCAGGGTCGCCACTCGCTGTTGCTCACGGCGACTTGCGTGCAATGGCTCCGCGATACAGCCACTCTGGTTTCGCTGTAACCGCGGAAAGGCCGCGCGGACTGGGGGAAATGCGGTGATCCGGCAGGCGATATCGTGCGACATCTGCGGAACGGAGAAGAAGCAGACCAACCACTGGTTTGTGGCCTACGACCAGGGTGGCGAACTGCGGATAAGCGGATGGAGCTCGCGCAACCGGCTGCGTGCGGGGTCGAAGCACCTGTGCGGGCAAACCTGCCTGCACAAGCTGGTGGACGACTTCATGGCGCGGGCGTTGCAAGCGCGCACGCAGCCGGGCGCCGAGGCCGAGCCGGAGCCGGCGACAACAGACGTGAGCCCGACGCTGGAAACGGGGGAGCCGGAGGTCGAGTCGTACGCGCGCTTGCTCACGCCGCCAGAGCCTGCTCTTCCCATCCGGCCCGTGCGCTGGCCGGCGGCCGAACTGGTCGCCATGCCGGGAAGATTTCAGCCCGATGAGTCCGCAATCCCGCCAGATGAACCGCCGCGCTATGCCTCGCGCAACTGGCGCGCCGAAGCCTGGGACCGGGAGCGGGAGCGCGAATTGCGCACCGTTGGCCGCTATGCCGATATCGCCGCCCTCCGCCGCTCCAGTGCGTGAGCGAAGAGCGGGAAATGCCGCCTATTGTGTTTTCGTTTGGGCTTCCAGCAGCGCCAGCAACCCGGCTTCGTCGATCACCGGCACCTTGAGTTCGAGCGCCTTGTCCAGTTTGGAGCCGGCTTCTTCGCCGGCCACCACGTAGCTGGTCTTCTTGCTCACCGAAGTCGCGGCTTTGCCGCCGGCGGCTTCGATTCTTCTCTTGGCTTCTTCGCGCGCGAGCGTGGGCAGCGTGCCGGTGAGCACAAAAGTCAGTCCCGCCAACTGCGCCGAGCGCTGCTTTTTCTCCGCCGTCATCTCGACCCCGGCGTCTTTCAGGCTTTGCACCAGCGCCCGGTTGGCCGGTTGGGCAAAAAACTCCAGAATCGCCTGCGAAATGCGCGGGCCGACCTCTTCCACGCGCTCCAGTTCCTCGGCTGTGGCCGCCTCCAGCGCGTCGATGGAGCCGAACTCCTGGGCCAGCAGTTCCGCGGTGCGCTCGCCCACAAAGCGGATGCCCAGGCCCATCAGCACGCGGGCCAGGCCGGCGCGTTTCGAGCGGTCGATCTCGTCGAGCAGCGACTGCGCCGATTTTTCGGCGAAGCGGTCCAGCGTGAGCAGGTCTTCTTCTTTCAAGCTGTAGAGATCGGCGACGCCGCGCACCAGGCCGCGATCGAGCAATTGCTGCACCACCGCCTCGCCCAGTCCCTCGATGTTCATCACGCCGCGCGAGGCAAAGTGGAGCAGGCTTTCGCGCAGCTTGGCCGGGCAATCGGCATTCACGCAGCGAAAGTCCACCTCGCCCTCGGCGCGGACAACGGCGCTTTCACATGCAGGGCAAACCACGGGAAAAACAAAAGGCTGCCTCCCTCTGGCGTGATCGGCGTCTTCGATCACCTCGACCACCTTGGGAATCACGTCGCCGCCGCGCTCCACCTTTACCCAGTCGCCCACCAGCAGGCCCAGCCGCTCGATGAAGTCGGCGTTGTGCAGCGTGGCGCGGCTCACCGTGGTGCCGCCGATGAAGACCGGCGCCAGCTCGGCCACCGGCGTCAGCTTGCCGGTGCGGCCCACCTGCACGGTGATCGCGTTGACCTGGGTCACGCCCGATTTGGCCGTGAATTTGTAGGCAATCGCCCAGCGCGGGGCGCGGCCGGTGTAGCCCAGCCGCTGCTGGGTGGCGTGGGAGTCCACTTTCAGCACCACGCCGTCGATTTCGTAGCCCAGCGTGGCGCGCTCGGTTTCGGCCGCGTCGATGAACCGAGCCATCTCATCGACCGATGCGACAAGTTTGCGGTGGGGATTGACGCGGAAGCCGAGCCCGGCCAATGCATCGAGGGTGGCGCGCTGCCCTTGCGGCCAATATGCGCCCTCCACCAGCAGGAAGTAGGCGTAGAAGTCCAGGCGGCGGTTGGCGACGATGCTCGGCTCCAGCGTGCGCAGCGTTCCGGCGGCGGCGTTGCGGGGATTCACGGCGGGGGGCAATCCCTGCTGTTCGCGCTCCTCGTTCAGGCGCAGGAAGGCGGCTTCGGGCATGACCGCCTCCCCGCGCACCTCAAATCCCTGCGGCAGGCCGGCCTGTTCCAGTTGTCCGGCGGAAACGCGGAGAGGCACGCTGCGGATGGTGCGGATATTCGAGGTTACGTCTTCGCCGGTCTGGCCGTCGCCGCGCGTCAATCCATCAACCAGCCTTGAGCCTCCGCGGTCCGCAGGACCGTAGCGCAGCGCCACGCTCAGGCCGTCGAGTTTTAGCTCGGCCATATACTCGACCGGCAGGTCGCCGGCCAGTTCGCGCACCCGCCGGTCCCAGGCGGCCAGTTCCTCGATGGAGTAGGCGTTGTCCAGGCTGAGCATGGGCCGGGAGTGGCTCACCTTCTTGAAGCCCTCGGCCGGCTTGCCGCCCACGCGCTGCGTCGGAGAGTCCGGCGTCAGCAGCTCCGGGTGCGCAGCCTCGATCCGCTTCAACTCATTCATCAGCGCGTCGTAGGCGGCGTCGCCGATCTCCGGCGCGTCGAGGACGTAGTAGAGGTGCTCGTGGCGGCGCAGTTCAGCGCGCAATTCGGCGGCGCGCCGGGCCGGAAAAGACTCTGGGTTTGTCGGATCGCCCATGGGGAGGATTATAGGAGAGCCAGGCAAGGTACTATGGTTGGCAGTACGCCATGGAGCCAGTCACCCATCTTCTTACCGGAGCCTGCCTCGGCCGCGCGGGGCTGAACCGCAAGACGGCCTATGCCACGCTGGTGGCCGTGCTGGCTGCCGAGGCCGCCGATGTGGATGTGCTGTGGTCGCTCGCCGGTTCGGTCGAGGAGCTGAAGCACCATCGCGGCATCACCCACACCTTCCTCGCCGCGCCGGTGCTGGCCGCGGCGGCGGTGGGGCTGGTCTGGCTCTTCCATCGCTGGCGCGAGGGGCGGCGTAATCGACCGGCGCATGTACTCAACCAAGGCTCAAAAGCGCCCTCGGTGCCGCCGCTGAGATGGGGATGGCTTTATGCGACGGCGTTGATCTCCGCGCTCAGCCATCTGCTGCTCGATTGGACCAATAACTACGGCCTGCGGCCCTTTTATCCTTTCAATCCGCGCTGGTATGCGGGCAGCTTTGTCTTTATCGCCGAGCCGGTGCTGTGGGGCCTGCTCTTCCTGGCTTTGGCCGTGCCGTGGTTGCTGGGGCTGGTGGCCGGAGAGATCGGCGCGCGGCGGAAGCCTTTCCGCGGCCAGGGCTGGGCGATATTTGCGCTCGCCGCCATGGGGGTGCTCTGGTGCTGGCGCTGGGCGGAGCACGCGCAGGCGCTGGCAATGGTTGAAAATACGCAGATCGCCGCGGCCCCGGTGACGCGCGTGGGCATCGAGCCCTATCCCATGAACCCCTTCCGCTGGCACGCGATTTTGGAGACGGCCGATTTTTACCAGACCGCCGAGATCGACACCCGCACCGGCGTTATCGACAGCGACCCGCGCCGGGATGTGATCTTCAAGCCGCCCGCGACCGCGGCCACCGCGGCCGCCAAGCGCACGCCGCTGGGAGAGGTTTATCTGGACTGGGGAACGTGGGCGGTGGTGCGCGATGTGGGGCAGGAGCCAGTTCCCGGTCTGCCGCCGGGAGCGCTGGACCCCCCGCAATTGCCGCCCAACCGGAGATGGACGACGATCGAGTTCACCGATCTGCGCTTCGCCTATTCTTTTCTGGGAACGGGCCGGACGCAGGGCCCGCCGCCGCTGAGCGGATGGGTGTATATCGTCGACGGGCACGAGGATGCGGGTGAGGCGATAGGCGGCCGGGTGCAGCGGTAAGCTCTTCGCCGCCCGGCTGTTCACGCAAATCGCTCGAACTGCCCATGGGGAGCCGGCGCAGCCGTTTTTCTCTCCTTTCGCCCGCGTTTCCCGCCGGAAATGCCTCCAAAAGCGCCAGCCACAAACCACTTGCGCTATCATTGCGTCTATAGAGTGAGCGGCCTGTCTCCCCTCAAGGGCCGCCCCGGTGGTGTGCGTGTCTCGATTCTTCCAGCGTTTTGTCTTCGTGCTTTCCGTGGCGATTTTCGCCGCTCTCGGCCTGGGATTTGCCCTGGGCGAGTTCGGCTGGTTTGGCGTGCACGCCGGCGGCGAGCAGGATGGAGCGTATCGTCAGATGCGCGTCTATGCCGAGGTCCTCAAGAAGATTCAGACCGACTATGTCACCGAGCCCAACATCAACGACGTGACCACGGGCGCGCTGCATGGACTGCTTGAGTCGCTGGATTCCGATTCCAGCTACCTGACCCCGACCGAGTACAAAATCTTCAAGGAACGCCCCACGTCCGGCGTGGCGCAGGTGGGAATCAACATCTCAAAACGCTTTGGCTATGCCATCGTGGTGAGCGTTCTGCCCGGTTCGCCGGCCGACAAGGAGCACATCTCCGACGGCGACGTCATCGAGTCCATTGGCGAGCAGTCCACCCGGGAGTTGTCGCTGGCGGTCATCCGGCTGATGCTCGAGGGCCAGCCGGGAAGCACGGTGACGCTTTCGGTGGTGCGGCCGCGCAAAGCCGATCCCGACAAGCTGACGCTCACGCGCACGATCACCGCTCCGCCCGCGCTGAGTGAGCAGCAATACGACAACTCCACCATTCTGTATCTCAAGCCGGGCGTACTGACCGCGGCCCGCGTGGACGAAATTGCCGCCCGGCTCAAGGCGCCCGGCAAGGCGCGCAAAGTGCTGCTCGATCTGCGCGATGCCTCGGGCGACGATGCGCAGCAGGGATTGCGGCTGGCCAACTTCTTCCTCAAGCAGGGAACCATGGCCACGCTCGAAGGGCAGAAGTTTCCCCTTCAGACCTTCACCGCCGATTCGGCAAAGTTTTTGACCGACGCGCCGCTGGCGGTGCTGGTGAATCGCGGCACCTATGGAGCGGCTGAACTGACGGCCGCGGCCATCGGAGACTCCAAGCGCGGCGATGTCGTTGGCGAGCGCACCTTTGGGGAGGGCTCGGTGCAAAAGACCATCGACCTGCCCGACGGCGCGGCTCTGATGCTGACCGTAGCCAAGTATCAGACGCCCGCGGGCAAGAAGATTCAGGACGATGCCGTGACGCCCACCGTGGTGGTAGGGCCGTCGGCCGATGAAGAACAGGACGAGGAAGCGCTGCCCGCGAAGGGCGACGAGCCGCTGAACAAAGCCCTCGAACTGTTGAAGGCCAAGAACGTTTAACCCGGGCCGCCGTTCCGCGGCCGGCGATGAGCCTGCGCCGCGTTCGCCTCTTGATCGGTCTGGTACGCGTGAGCCTCCCGCGCAAATCCGCGCAACGCGAAGATGCTAGCCTTAGTCTGTAGCGTCTTCCTGCTCTCAGCTTTGAAAGATGCTCACGAGGCCTGAATCGCTTGGCTGTCACCCCCCCTCAGCCATTGGAACCGCGCGGCCTGGGCCGGAGCCACAGGCTGGTTGAGCTGCCCATTCCGGCGCGCCGCCGGCGCAAGCTCGCCGGCCGGTCCGCGCTGGTTGCACTGCTGGTGCTGGCGGTGATTACCGGTTCGCTGGCTGGACTCACACTGGTCTACTCCGCCGACCTGCCCCAGATTCACGATCTCGAGCGCTACCGCCCCTCCACCACCACCGATCTGTATGACCGCAAGGGCCGCGTCATCGGCTCCTTCGCGCTGGAACGGCGCGAGGTGGTCAACTACGACGATTTTGCTCCGGTGCTGCGTCAGGCCGTCATCTCGATCGAAGACAAGAACTTCGAATCGCACTGGGGAGTGAACATGTTGCGCGTGATCGGAGCGGTGTGGCACGATCTGCGCAGCCATGGACGCGCCCAGGGCGCCTCCACGCTGACCATGCAGTTGGCCCGCAACCTCTTTCTCTCGCCGGAGCGCACGGCCACGCGCAAGATTCAGGAGGCCTATCTGGCCGTCCAGATCGAGCGCGCCTTCACCAAGCAGCAGATCTTCACCCTCTATGGCAACCAGATCTACCTGGGCCACGGAATGTACGGTTTTGAGGCTGCCTCGGAGTTCTATTTCTCAAAACATGCCCGGGAACTGACGCTGACCGAAGCGGCTCTGCTGGCCGGCCTGCCCAAAGGTCCGTCGGCCTTTTCGCCGCTTCTCAACCCCGAGAAGGCGCTGCGCCGGCGCAATCTGGTGCTCACCGAGATGGAAGACGACAAGGTGATCTCGCCCGCCCAGGCCGAAGAGGCGCGCAATGCTCCGCTGGGCCTGCGGGTCTCCCAGCCGGAGACCTCGGTGGCTCCGTGGTTCCAGGAGGAGGTGCGGCGGGAGCTGGAAAAGCGCTTCGGCTCGGAACAGGTGCACGAGGCCGGCCTGCGCATCGACACCACCCTCGATCTGGATCTGCAGTTGGCGGCCAATCGCGCCGTGGCCGACGGCCTGGCAACCTACGAACGGCGCCGCGGTTGGGCGGGAAAGCTGGAAAACGTTCTGGCCGGCGGCGTGGCCCTGGAAGACTACAAGCATCCCGACTGGGCTGTGAAGCCCCGGCCCGGCGATTACGAGCACGCCCTGGTGACTCGAGCCTTGCCTCTGGAGATTCACGCGCGCCTGGGTGGCGACGAAATCGTTCTGCTGCCCGACGACTGGAAATGGACCGGGCAGCGCTTTGGCGATGCGCTGGTGAAGCCGGGCGATGTCATTTACGTTCATCTCGCCGAGGCGATCGAGGGCGGCGCGCGGCGGGCCACGCTGGAGCAGGACACCGGCGCGCAAGGGGCGCTGATGGCCATGGACAACACCAGCGGCGACGTGCTGGCCATGGTGGGCGGGCGCGACTACGCGCTTTCGCAGTTCAACCGCGCCACCCAGGCGGAACGGCAGACCGGCTCCAGCTTCAAGCCCTACGTCTATACCGCGGCCATCGAGGACGGCGCCAAGCCGGAGGACATCATCGTGGATGGCCCCGTCAGCTTTGGCGGCTATACTCCGCACAACTACGAGAACGACTACAAGGGCGCCATGACCCTGACCAGCGCCTTCGCCGAGTCGCGCAACATTCCCGCGCTTAAGCTGGCCGCCCGCGTGGGCATTCACAAGGTGATCGACGTGGCCCATCGCTTCGGCGTCACCTCGAACATCCCGGCCTATCTTCCCGTGGCGCTGGGCGCGGTTGAAATCACGCTCCAGGAGCAGGTAGCCTCCTACTCGGTCTTTCCCAACGACGGTCTGCGGGTGACGCCGCGCCTGGTGCGCAAGGTCTCCAACGCCGACGGCATCACCCTGTGGGAAGAGCCGCCCGCGGTGAACGAGGTGATCGACCAGCCGACCGCGCGCACCATGATGACTTTGCTGCGCGCCGTCACCCGCATGGGAACCGGCGCCGCCGCGTCGCAGCTCAACCATCCCCTGGGCGGCAAGACCGGCACCACCAGCGACTACACCGACGCCTGGTTCCTGGGCTTTTCCCCTTCCGTCACCTGCGGCGTCTGGGTGGGCTACGACAACAACCAGACGCTGGGAGAAAAGGAGACCGGCGCCCGGGCCGCGCTGCCCATCTGGATGAACGTCATGCGGGTCGCCATCGCCGGCAAGGACGACGAGCAGTTCCTCGGCGACGAGAAGGCGCCGCCGCTGCAGCAGGCCACAGCGCAACCCCCTGCCAAGCCGGGTCCCGCGCCAGCGGCCGGACATCCGCTGAAGCCCGCCAATGCCAGTGCACCCGTCAAGCCGCCTACAGCGCCGGCGCGGCCGGTTCCGGCGGCAAAGCCTCAGCACCCCCCCGCCAAACCGCCCGCTCCGCCCGCGGCTGCGGCCAGGTCGCTGGTCAAGCCCGCGCTGCCTCCGCCGCCGGTCGTGAACAAGCCGGCAGCCATCGTGAAGCCAGCACTGCCGGGCAAGCCTGGAGTGTAAGCGGATATTCCTCTGTTTTTTGTGGAAGGCAGCGGCAAACCGGCAAGCGCTATTTGGCCAGCAGAAAAAACCACTTTGCCCGCGCCACATCCTTCAGAATCTGCGCCTTCAGCGCCTCCGGCGACGGCCACTCGATCTCGCCGCGCAGCCGCAGCAGGAACTCGAGTTCCACTGGCGTCTGCTCATCCAGTTCGATTGGCTCGAAATCCAGGATGTGCGACTCGACGGCAAAGGACGCCGCGCCGAAGGTAGGCCGGTTGCCCACGTTGGTGACGGCCTGAAAACGGCGGCCGGCAATCGTGAGCCGGGTGACGTAAACCCCAAATCCCGGCAGCAGCTCCTGGTAGGAAGCCAGGTTGACCGTGGGCACCAGCAGCCGCGTGCCGATGCCGCGTCCCCTGGCCGGGGTGGAGCGCACCGCGAAGGGCCGGCCCAGCATCCAGCGGGCGCGGCGCATGTCGCCCGCCTCCACCATGGCCCGGATGGCCGAACTGGAAACCTCAAGCCCGCGCACATGCACCGGGGGATGTACGTGGACGGCAAAGCCGAGATCGGCGCCAAAGCGCTGCAATTGCTTCACTCCGGCTCGCGCGCGATGTCCGAAGTGGAAGTTGCCGCCCTCGTGCAGGCTGCGCACGCCCAGAGCGCCCACCAGAATCTCGTGCACAAATTCCTTTGCCGCGAGGCCGGCGAGCGCGGCATCGAAGCGCAGCACCAGCACCGCATCGATGCCCGTCTTGGCCAGCAGCCGCAGGCGCTCGTCCATTGGTGTAATCAGCTTGGGCGCCCGCGCGGGCCGCAGAAACTGCTCCGGGTGAGGATCGAAGGTGACGGCAACCGAGCGGACGCCCAGTTCGCGCGCCTCTTCCACCAGGGCCGAGAGAAGCTCCCTGTGTCCCAGGTGCACGCCGTCGAAGTTGCCGATGGCGGCCACCGAGGGGCCGAAGCCGGCGGGGATCTCCTGGACCGAGCGGTAGACGGAAATCATGCGGACAGCGCCATCGCTCATCGGATCACAGGCCCAGGCTTACGGGAATGGTCTGGCCGTCGTAGGCCAGGCGGACGCCGGCGGGCAGCGCGCGGTTGGTTTCCGCGTGGCCCAACTCGTGCGCAATGTGGGTGAGCCAGGTTTGCTTGGCGCCGATGCGCCGCGCCCAGCCCAGAGCCTGTTCCACCGTGGCATGGCTGGGGTGGGGCTTGTAGCGCAGCGCGGAGAGCACCAGGTGGTCCAACCCCTCGAGCAGGGCAAAGCTCTCTTCCGGAATGCCGCTCACGTCGGTCAGGTACGCCATGCGGCCGATGCGAAATCCGGCGATCTCCATCTCTCCATGGATCACCGGAACCCGCACGAACTCGACTCCATGGAACGCATTGCGCTCCGCCAGCGGCTCCAGCCGCACGCGCGCCCGGTTGGGGTAGGTGGCCTGCGGCGAAAACGTGTATTCGTAGATGCGCTCCAGCGTGCTGGCCGTCTCCGCCGCGGCGTAGAGCGGGATCGGCCCGTCCTGGCGAAAGGTTTTGAAGCTGAGCGGGCGCAAATCGTCGAGGCCCAGAATGTGGTCGGCGTGCGAGTGGGTGTAGAAGACGGCGTCCACATGGGTGAGGCCGCTGCGCAGGGCCTGTTCGCGGAAGTCGGGGCCGGTGTCGATGACCACCACGCGCTCCTGCCTTCCGCCGGGCTGGGCTTCGTACCAGCGCAGCAAGACCGAGGGCCGCAACCGCCGGTCGTGCGGGTCGTCCGAGGTGCAGACCGCGCAGCCGCACCCCAGCGTGGGAACCCCCATCGAAGTTCCCGTGCCGAGAAATGTGAGCAAGCCCTCCATGCGATCTCTAGCGCTGGGCCGGCGGCGGAGGAGGCTGAACGCCCTGGAGGCTGATCATGCTGGTCAGCTCCAGGAAAGCCATCCGCACCTCGAAGAGAACGGTCTGCAGCGTGCGATCTTCCGCTTCCGTCAGGTTCCCCCGCGTCTTTTCGGCCAAAATGCCCAGCAGGTCGATGGTGGTGCGCGCGCCGAGAATATCCACGCGCGGCCGCTGGCCTTCCTGGGTTCCGGCGCCCATCTGGATCATGGCGGAGACATAAAACTGCTGCACCAGGTGCTCGAAGCCGATGGGCGGCGGAGCGCCTACTCCCGGATTCTGCGCCCGGAGCAAATCTTCAAGCCGCTGCGAGGAGGCATCGTAGGCGGTCTTCTGCTGGCGGCTCTCTTCGGCCGTGGGCGCGGGAGGCAAGCCATCGAAGAGCTCCTGCTCCGTCTCGGTTCCGGCAGCCTTTTCCGCCGGCTCCTCGGACTTGGGCTCGGAGACCACCAGTCGTGGCCCCGCGCTTGGCGGCGCCGGAGCTTCAGGCGCTGGCGCCGCCGGCTGCTTGGACTCTTGTTCTTCTTCCGCCTTGAATTTGCGGCGGTCAATGACAGTGAATTTGGGAGTTTCGCTCATGATTCCAGGTTTCCGATCCGTTCGGGGTCAAGGGTTGGCGGCGCGGCCAGGATGCGGGCAGTGCCCGTGGCCGCTCCGGAGATGTAGTTGAGAGGTTGGTTACGCTCTTCGGGGTCCCCGGCGGCAAGTCCTTGTCGCTGGGAGAAAAGTTCCGCTTCGCCGCGAATCATGCCCAGGGCAAAGACGCGGTTGCCCGATTCCAGAACCAGCTCGGCGGCGCTGGCGATCTCACCGGCCGCCGCGCCGTCCGGCAGCGTCAGAGCGGCGCCGGCGGCGGGCACGGGGCCGGTAAGCTCCAGCGCCCGCAGGCGCCGGTGAACGCTGCCGCGGGAGCGGATGCGCTCCACGATCTCCTGGCCCAGGTAGCAGCCCTTGGTAAAGTTGAGCGCCCGCATCTGCGAGGTCTCCTGGGGCAGGTCGCGCTCGGCCATGTCGATGCCGTAAGCGGGAATCCCCTCGGCAATGCGAAAAGCCTCCAGCGACGCGCATCCCACGGGCACCGCTCCCGCCGCGCGCAGGTACTTCCAGAATTTCGCGATGCCGGAGCTCTGAAACCAAAGCGCATAGTGCGTGGCCAGAACGCCGTAGCCGCGCTCAATCCTCAAATCCAGTCCGTTCCACTCCACGCGCACCGCGGTCAGCGGCTGCGAAAGCGTGGGCAGGCTCAGCCGGCCCAGCACATCGTCGGCCAGCGGTCCGGTCAGTCCAATGGCCGTCTGGCCTGTCGCCTCCTCGTCCAGCGCGGCCAGCTCGACGTCATCCATGACGATGAAGCGGTTCAGGTGGTTCAGCAGCTTGTCGAACTGGTCGGCCGCGATCTCCAGTTCCAGCCCGGGATCAGCCGCCACGGGTCCTCGCTGCCGGGAGGGGAGTTCGCCGCTTTCGCGCCAAACGGTAAGGTCGCCCTGAATGCGGCCTTGCGCATTCAGCACCAGGTTCCATGCGCCTGTGTTGGGCGCCAGTTCGTTCACCGTGTTGGTGACCATGCCGCTCAGCCAGCGGAAGCGGTCTTCGCCGCGCACGGCCACGCGCCGCAGCCATCCCAGGTCGTGCACCGCGGCTCCGAAGGCCAGCGCCGCCGTTTCTCGGGCGGGCGCGTCCAACTCCAGTGGGGTAAGGGCGCCGCGATAGCCGATGAGCCGGGGCGGTGTCGCAGTCGATTCGAGCAGCGCGGCGAGAGGAGTAACCGGAGTGGTTGCGACGAGATCGGTTTCAGTCATAGGGGAGCTTTTCCGCGGTTTTGCGCACAGATTTCCGGTTGGGACCTCGCGCCAGACCGCATCCTGATTATAGCCTTGGAAGAAGATGCGGAGACGGCTCGGCGAAATACGCCAAAGCCGCAGGACGGTGGCCCCCGGAAGGCGGCCGTCGCTTTCCCGAGGCGGGAGGAAAATCGATGAACGAGCAGCGAGTGAGGCCGGGATGGATCGGCTGCGGATGGGTGTTAGCGGCAGCTTTCTGTCTTGCGGCGGCCATGGCCGCGGAAGCGCAGCAGCCGGCGCCGGCGCCGGAAAAGGCAGTTCCCGCGACGCGTATCACTCCCGACCAGGCTCGCCAGCTCTTCTCTCTGGTCGACGAACTCATCCAATTCTCCTCCGACGAGACCGGCCTGCCGATCAAGAGCGCGGTGAAGCGCCAGATCACCAGCCGCGCCCAGGTGGAAAGCTACCTCAACGAGAAATTCAATGAAGACGAGGGCGCCAAGCGCCTGCAGCGCGGCGAGATCGTGCTCAAGAAGTTCGGCCTGCTCGATCGCGATTTTGTGCTCAAGCCCTTCCTGCTGGCGCTGCTCAAGGAGCAGATCGAAGCCTACTACGATTCCAAAACCAAGACCGTGTACATGCTCGACTGGGTGGATGTCGAGGAGCAAAAGCCGGTGCTGGCTCACGAACTCACCCACGCTCTCCAGGACCAGCACTCCGACCTGGAAAAGTGGAACGATCAGACGCCCGACGATGTCTCGGTGAACTCCGCCGGCGACACCGATCACCTGGCCAAGGACGAGATGGACACGGCGCGCGAAGCCGTGGTGGAAGGGCAGGCCACGGCCGTCATGATGGACTACATGCTCAAGCCGATGGGCAAGAGCCTGGTCAAGGACCCCGAGATTCTCGACATGGTGAAGCAGAGGATGGCTGCATCGGAGGACTCGCCGGTGCTGGCCCGCGCGCCGCTGCTGCTCTCCGAGTCGATGCTCTTTCCCTATCGCGAGGGTCTCAGTTTCGAGCAGGACGTGTGGATGGACAAGGGACAGACGGCAGCCTTCACCGGGACCCTCGACCGTCCGCCGACCTCCAGTTGGGAGATCATGAATCCGCGCGAATACGAAAGCCGCCAGGCGCCCGCCGTCCCGCTGCTGCCCGACATTCATCCCCTGCTGGACAAGCTCTACCAGCCCTACGACATCGGCCAGGTGGGCCAGCTCGACCTGCATATTCTCGCCGAAATTTTCGGCGGCGAAGGCGCTGCCCGCGACCTGACCCCGGCCTGGGATGGCGGCCTTTACTGGGCCGGCCAGCAGCGCAGCGCCCAAACCAGGGACGAGCGGGCCAGCACGAAATCCCTCGCGCTCTTCTATCTCTCGATCTGGAAAAACAAGGCCTCGGCCCAGGCCTTTGCCCAGCTCTACGCCGACGAACTGGGCCGCAAATACTCCGGATTCAAAGTGGACGCGGAGGCGGAACGCTCCGCCCCGGCCGATCTCTCCGGCGGATCGGAAGAACAGGTCTTCTCCACCAACGAAGGCCCGGTTGTGATGACCACGCGCGGCAAGATGGTTTTTGTGGCCGAAAGCTTTCCGCTCGAACTGGCGCGCAAGCTCACCGCTCTCATTCTGGATGCGCAGGGCAGCGGCGAGATGAAGATGGCCCAGGCAAACCCGCTCCCTGCCCCCTCCTTGCGCCTTGTCGCTGGCGCGGGGGTGGAGGGCCAGGAGGCCGGTTTCCCCAATCTTCCAGGGCAGGGCGCGTTGGAACCGCTCACCGCCAACCTGATCCGCTTCTTCTCCCACTGCGGGGTCATGAAAGCGCCGATGGACGCCGCCGTTCAAGCGGCAAAATAGCGCAGCCGGTGGCAGCCATCGCTCCGCCCGCTTTGCAGCCAAGATCGCGCCCAGGTCTCGATACTCCGAGGCCTGGGCGCCAACTCCGCTACTGGTTGTCCCCGCCCAGGATCGATCCCACAATCCCGCCCAGCAGCGCCCCGCCGGCAACGGAACCCGTTTGCCGGCCCTCCGGCCGCGGCAGGTACTCGCCGATCTGGTGCGCCAGCCGCGAGATCGGCAGCGTCTGCAGCCATACGGTTCCGGGACCGGTCAGCACGGCGAGAAAAACGCCGTCTCCACCGAAGATCATGTTCTTGATGCCCGGCACCATGGTGATCTGGAAGCCGACCGACGACTGGAAGGCGCCCACATGACCCGGATGCACGCGCAGCATCTCGCCGGGCGCCAGATTTTTGACAATCAACTCGCCGCTCAGCTCGATCCACGCCGTGCCCTGGCCGCCGACCTTCTGCAACATGAAGCCGTCGCCGCCGAAGACGCCCGCGCCCAGCGACTGCTGAAAGCCCACGCCGATGGTCACCTGCGGCGTGGCGCAAAGAAAGCCGTGCCGGTGAACCAGATACTCGGGGCCCTGGCCGAGTTGGACGGGCACAATGTGGCCCGGCACCTTGGTGGCGAAGGAGACCTCGCCGGGATACTGCATGGCGCGGTATTCGGTCATGAACAGGCTGCCGCCGCCGGCTACGCGCTTGAGCGCGCCGAAGAGCCCGCCGCCTCCGCCCATCTGGGTATGGGTGGTCATCTGAATCGAAGCGGTCATCCAGGAGAGCTCGCCGCTCTCTGAAAAAACGCTCTCGTTGGGGTCGAGCTGCACATCCAGCACGGGCATGGTCGTGCCTTGAATCCGCGTCTGCATCCGATGATCTCCTTTTCTTGGACAGTGTACCTGCCCGGAGGGGCAAATCCGCGCGTTACAGCGGTTCTCCCATTGCTATACTCCGAAGCCATGCTGCCGAGCGGCTTTTTCCTTAAGAAAAAGCCACCTTGCAAAAAGCCGCCCAGGGTATAAGGAGGGAAGAACCGCCCCAGGTCCCTGACCGTTTGATTTCGTTCCTTGAAGTTTGTGCTTTCCCACCCATTCGCCAGAAAAAAGCGAATGGATGGGGCACGGGGCTGGTTGGGGTGAACCCCTTGAGTGAGACAGTTTGCGAGTGCCCCACTTGCCGTTCGCTGAAATTCCCTACTCAGATGTCTCTTGCTCCTTCAGGATAATCCTGGTTGGTGAAGCGGAGGTGGGCTCTGGT